>OBLU010005323.1_pt1 | contig 11540 bp, 8 predicted proteins | sample 1518681 | NCBI WGS metagenome assembly OBLU01 (sample SAMEA3539304, study PRJEB22396) | soil metagenome | biome: tundra; feature: field; material: soil | place: USA | collected 2010-05 | depth 0.15 m
TCCGATCTCGGGACGGCCGCAAATCCATCTCCGGCCCGGCGAAATCCTCGAGCAGGTGCTTCAGCCGCTTATTGCGCTCCCGGGTCTGGCCCAGGTTCGCCTCCGAGTTGAAGTCGATGTTGCGGAACACGCCCTCCAATTTGGCCTTGTTGGCATCCTCAATCTTTTCGAGCGCCACGTTGATCAACTCGCCAATGTTGGCCTCGCTCCGCCGCGCATAAAGCGCGTAGTAGTCGCAGCCATCCGGCATCAGGAAACGCTCGCGCGCCAGCCGGCGCTTCACCCGCTCCGCGTCGCCCTTGTATTCCTTCTCAAACTCCTCCTTCCGGTCCTTCCACACATCGGACAGGTACTTCAGGAACAGCATCACCAGGATGTAATCCTTGTACTGTGCCGGGTCGATGGTCCCCCGGAACGTGTCACACGCCCGCCAGGCCACATTGTTGATCTCGTCTTGGCTAATCGTCTTCATGTTCAGTTTCGGAATTTCAAATCTGCCATTTGCACTTTGCTATTTGCCATGGGCCATCGGCTATCTGGTCACCGGCCACCGGTCACCGGTCACTGATGACTGGTTACTGGCTACTACCCGCAACACCGCCTCGCGCATGGTCCCATCCACCAGCTCCCGGCGCCGGGCCCTGATGGCTTCCAGAAGCTCCTGCTCCCGCAGTTTCAGCCGGTCAACGCACACAATAGTGTTCTGCACCTCCATGCTCGGCACCGGCACTTCCAACCCCGCCAGCGCCGCCATCGGGACGAACGGCACCGCCGACCCCCCGCGAACCTTCGTAATCAATTCCCGCGTCCCGGGCAGGTTCAAGTACCAGCCCAGGTACTCGCCGGAGGCAGCCTGCCCCTTGCACCGCATAACAAACAGGTGCGGGGCGGCAATCACGTCGGCAGCCTCGCCGCCGAAGGTCGCCGTTTCATTCCGGACCCCCCGCGCCACAAATAGCAGGTCGCCGCAGTGCAGCACATGCTTCTGCCAGTCCCCCGGCGCCTCGACTCTGGCCAGCCCACCATCCCAAATGAGCCCCTTGGTCGCGCTCACATCCCCCATCTGGACCAGGCGGCAGCCCCCCTTCTCGACAAACGGAATCCGCTTGCGGAACGGGTATCCCGTCCTCATCTCGACCAGCTCGCCCAGTCGCATTATGCTCGTGCCTGCTGTCACCGTGAATGTCTTTACTACACTCTGAGACAGATTGCAACATATATTTTCTGCAATAAATCTATTCACGTATTAAGCCTGTCCCCCCAGTAGCAAGAAAGCAACTGGAGGGATCCAGTTGCTTTTAGAGTGGAATTGCCGCCCTACTGCCCCTGCGAAGCAGCCACAGCCCGATAAAACCGCTGGCCGTAGTACGGCGCGTAGTAGTCGGTGAAGTACCCAGACCCATTCGTCAGCACCAGGTATTGCGCGGGCTGCCAATCCACCAGGTTCGTTGACGCCTGTATCAGGTAGCCGTACCCCGTCGTGCCCTGCAGCTCCAACGCAAACCCGTCCGCCAGGACACCGGTACCCGGTCCCCACCCAAACCACACAGGTGCCGCGCTAAGCACGTACGTTCCCGAGAAAACCTGCCCACTCCCGCCACCCATGCTCAAGACACCGCTCACACCGTATGAGCCAGGGGCCAATCCCCCCGGAAGTGAGAAGCCAAGGTTGGTGCTCGCCATCCCCGCCAGAGAGAATGGGAGCGAGAAACTGCTCACCGCATTGCCCGCCGCGTTTGTGACCGAGATGGTGATCACCCCCGCCTGGCCCGCGGCAGTAAAGTTTGTCACAGTCAATTCCGCCGCAGTGTCCACGCCCCAAGTGCCGGGCGGAATCACCCCGGCCACACCAACAGGAAAGAGCCCGTTGAAGCTCGCGACCATCGAGTCTAACGTAAGGGAATTGGTACCCGTCCCGTCGCTAAACACCAACGTCGGCGCCGGCAAATTCGTCTGGGCCCCCGGCGTGACGGGGAGAGTAAACACAAACGATCCCACCGCCAGACCGTTCGTCTCGATCGTGGTCGTCCACACAATTGACCCCCCAGATAACGACCCGTCTGTAGATACGACTGCAAGCCCGCTCGCCAGCGGCTGTGTCACGGTCGCCAGTAGCGGCACAGCAAAGGGGTTCTTGACCCAAATCTCGCAAACGTAGGTCTGGTTGCTGGGGCACTGATACACGTACGGCTTTATAGGATTCTCGAATGTAAAACTGTTCGTCCCATCAGGCCCATCATCCATCGGCCCGTATTTCTTGCCCCCGACCATCGTCGTAAATGGAACCCACGTGAGCTCCGACTCCGTCTCCCCGACCTTAAAGACGTCCTGGTTGTTCTCACCGTTGCTCGCCAGGACATAAATGCTCGCCAGCGTCCCCTTGTCCGGCACAGCCCCGTGATTTCCGTCAAAATAAGTCAAAGTCACCTCGGCAACCTCCCCGCCGCTCAGATTCTTGGTCACCGCAGAAACAATCGGGTAGTGCTGCGACTCTTCGGTAATGCCAAGGACGGTTCGACTCACCGTGTGCGTGTACACGGCATAAACTGTGAACGCCGCCGAATCCTTGCCGTTGTTCTTGAGCGTAACTACCGAGAAGGCGCTTGTAACCCGGTTCCCCGGAATACGAGCCACGAGAGGCCCCACGCCCGCCCAGGTGCCGCTTACGTCCGCGTACTGGGGGCCCCTAAGCTCCGAGGTGACATCCAAGATGCTTCCCGTCGCCGGATTCGGCGTGCGCCCCTGCCGAATCGCTTCGAAGCCCGACATTGTGTTCAAATAGACCATCTCCGAAGAGTGCAGGCACGACATCAACGAACTCGAAGCAGTCAGGTAGCTGCGCTGGTCGTCCGCCAGGTTTGCTTCGTTCTTCGACCACTCAAAGACCGCCTCCCCCGCGTTCAGAGCCTCACCAGTAGCGACCGTTCCAAAGACAGACGCAATGACATTCACGGTCGTAAAAAGGTTCTTCAGAAAATCGGTGTGCGCAAATTCAGAGTCGGTCCGCATCCCCGATAACAGGTCCGCCTGCTTAATCACGATCACTTTGATCGTCTGGTTAGCCTGTTGCCGAAGCTGAAGATCGTTCACAAAAGCCGCCGCCATACCCACGCTCGCTGGCGGAACCCCGGCCAGCAAATCCTGCTGCGACCCGACAACCCCCACCTTGTAAGTCGCGTTGCCCGTCCCCATGTCCTGCGCCTCCAAACTTAGCCCCGTGCTGTACCCCGCGATGTCCTCAACAACCGCCCCGATCCCCTCAGAGTTGTAGTCGCTAACTATTGATACGCCGGCGTTAAAAAGCGCCTTCTGCAAAACCGAACCACTCGGAAGCAGAACCTTGTCGAGCGGAACCAAGCCCACCAGCCCTCCCAACCCGGCATTCAAAGCTATCACCCCCCGCTGCGCCCGATCCTTCGTAGTCTGGCTCAAGAAGTAATCACCACACGCTCCCTCCTGCGTCGCGAGATTACCAAAGTAAGGGCTCAGCGTGCTACCCGACGCGTTACCCAGGCTCACAATAGCGTTCGCCAAGTCCGTCCCCGGTGCCACCAGCGCCGAACCGAACTGGACAGTCGGCTGCCGGGTCAACACAACGCCATCCGTCACGTCTTGGACCGAGACCATCGCCGTGCCGGCCACTGCCGACTTGAAAGTCGCCGTCGCCCGCCCATACCCATCCGTCGCACCCGCGGGCTGGGTCACACTGGAAAGCGCCACTACGCCGCTGGGCGTTTGCACCACAACACTGACCCTCACCGTCTTCCCGCTGACGGGATTCCCGTTCCCATCCAACAACGTCGCCGTCACCGTTGCCGAACTCTGACCATCGGCAGGAAGGGAAGTGGGCGACACCCCGACCTGGGAGAAGTTGGCGCTCACGCCGGCGCCACCGCCAAGCAAAGGATACCAGTAGCTCACCACCGGACTGTTGTTCAGTTGCAGCACATCATTCCCAGGCCACTCGAAATACTGGTAGCTGGCGACGGGCGACAGCAACCCCCCGTTCGTCAGGGCCTCACTGCCCAAGTCGCTCGGGAACTGGTAGCTGACAACCGGCGACATCACATTCGTGATCACGTCGTCAGCCCGCACCGACGACGACTGGAAGACCAGGGACGCAACAAGAATCAAGATCGGTTTGCAGAATTTCATGAGAAGCCCTCAGTTTGCGGTTGAAGCCGTCGCGTAAACCAGACCACCGCCGCGCGGGACGTTGATCAAGACGGTCGCACTGCTCGACGCCAGCGTCCCAGAGTCGTTGTAGCCCGTCGCGCTCACTGCGGACCCGGCGGATGGCCTCACACTCACGCTGATGAGAGAGTGCAACGGAAGATTCGCGCAACTCACCACAATGGGAATAGGATTATTCTGCTGCGCAGAAAGGACGGCATCCGGAATGGACAGCACGCCCGTCGGCGACGCTGAGACAGCTACCCCGCCTATGCTGGAGATCCTCAGTTGTGCGCCCTGCCCACTGCCCGGCAAAATGATCGGCTGAAAACCCTGGAACACCACACCAGACAGGGTTCCACCAAACGTGTTTTGATAGGCGTCTATCCGTATTCGCCCATTTCCACCGTTCCCCCTGCCGCTGCCGCCCCCGCCGCCGCCGCTGGCGCTGACAGACCCGTTTCCGGTGAAGCTCGCCGCTACCAGCCTCACCCCGCCGCCGCTCCCACCGCCGGCCAGGGGGTTGTCGGGGTATTGGTAGCCCCCCTTACCTCCAGATGCAAGGATACTGCCGTTCAGCACGATGTATCCCGAGGCGGCGACAAGAATTGCACCACCCCCACCACCACCGCTGGAGAGGCACACCCCCGCCGGCAGAGACCCTCCTCCACCCCCAGACCCACCGAGAAGCGGAAGCAAGAATGCATTGCCGTATACCGGTCCAGCAGCCGCCCAGCCACCGGGAGACCCCCCTTGAGAACCGAAGGAGCCCCCAGCCCCGCCGTTTGTGGCACAGGCTCCGCCCCCTCCAGGCCCCATGCCTGCGCCCGGCAAGGAGCCCGCGCTGCCGCCTGCCCAGCCACCAGGTCCGCCAGCACCCCCCACGCTAGCGTAATACCCGCCCTGGCCCGAAACCGACACCGTCCCAGCGATTGTGCAGTTGCTCTGAACCAGCCATACGACCGGTGCGTTATTCGCGTTCGGAACGAACGTCACAGTCACTCCACCAGGAATATTGACCGCACTGTACTGGTAAATGCCGGTCAGATGGTCCACCATGTTCACGACCGTGTTCGTGGTCGGATTGAACGCCCCATCGCTGCCGTTGCTCCCGCTGTTCACCTGCGCCCAGCAGACCGCCGGCAGCAGCGTCCCAGCCACAAGTAAGGCCCCATGCTTTGAAATAACGTTCTTGCTCATTCAGGTTTCCCTTCTTCCTCTCAGTGCCCCGTCGCCGCCGTCGCGTAAATTATGCCGCCGCCTCGCGGGATGTTGACTAAGACTGTGGCCGTGCTAGACGCCTGCGTGCCCGCACTATTGTACCCCACCGCCGTCACAGTTGAACCGCTCGCCGGCCTCACGCTTACCGTGATGGGCGTGCCCAGCGGTATGTTCGCGCAGCCAACCACCACAGGAACAGGATTCGCCAGCTGCGCTGAAAGAACGGCATCGGGGACCGTCAGAATGCCGGTTGGCGATGCGGACACGAAAACCCCGCCTACACTCGTGACAGCCAACTGCGCTCCCTGTCCCGCCACTGGAATGATGATAGGCTGATAGCCTTGGCTAAACACTCCCTGAATCGTTCCTCCGAAACCGTTCTGGAAAGTATCTATTCTAACACGGCCAAAGCCACCGTTGCCGTAAGGCGGAGTATCCGCTCCCGCACTACCAGATGCGTTAAGCGAACCACTCCCCGAAGTACGCGTCGCAACAATTCTGATGCCACCCCCGCTACCTCCCATAAAGCCGTAGCCACCGACCGACCTAATCGTGCCACCAACAACAACAGAGCCCGAAGCAGCAATCAATATCGCTCCGCCACCTCCGCCACCGCCTTTCGGCTCGTACGCATAGCAACAATAGCCACCTGCCCCTGATCCGCCAAGCAAAGGAAGGATGAAGGTATTGCCATAAACCTGACCTGGCAAAATATCCGGGGGCCGATATGTGCCTTGAGTACCATACGAACCTGCGCCTGTAATCCAATTCGTTCCAGAATTACCTCCTCCTGGCCCCTGACCAGCGGTCGGATTACTTCCGCCACTCCCACCCGCCCAACCACCCGGCCCACCCGCTCCGCCCTCTGAGTTGCCTGTTGATTGCCCCGAGACATCCACCGTCCCATTGATGACGACGTTGCTTTGCACGAGCCAAATCACCGGCGCGTTGTTCGCGTTCGGAATGAACGTCACCGTCACGCCGTTGGAAATGTTGATGGACGTGTACTGGTAGATGCCGTTCGGGTGGTCGGCCATGTTGATGACGAGGTTTGTCGCCGGGTTGAGCGCCCCATCGCTCCCATTACTCCCGCTGTTCACCTGCGCCCAGCAAACGACCGGCAGCCACGCCAGAGCCACGACCACCGCGCCAAATCCTGAAACCACGTTCTTGTTCATCTGGGCTCTCCTTCTGGTAACTCAATTCCCCGCTGCGGCTGTGGCGTATATCAGGCCACCGCCCCGCGGAATATTCACCATGACCGTAGCCGCGCTGGACGCGAGCGTCCCCGTGCTGTTATAGCCAACGGCACTAACAACCGGGCCGATTGACGGTCTCACGCTCACCGTAATCGCCGTCCCCACCGGCACATTCGCGCAAGTTACCACTACAGGCACAGGACTCGCCTGCTGAGCGGAAACCACGGCATCGGGGACAGCCAGATTCCCAGTTGGCGGCGCAGCCACGCCAACTCCCCCAACACTTGTAACCCACAACTGCGCAACCTGCCCCCCAGCTGGAATAATGATCGGCTGGTATCCCTGGCTGAACACGCCAACAACATTTCCACCGAAAGTATTGGCCAAAACATCCAACCGCACCCTTCCAGAACCTCCACGACCGGTACAGGAGCACCCGCAGTAGTAGTTGTCATAGTACCAACTTCCGACGCCGCCCGACACATCAATCGTCCCGGTCCCGGCCAACCTCGAAGCTACCAACCGCACCCCCCCTCCACTCCCGCCACCACCCTGAAAAGTATACGGCCAAGCGTTATAGCTTTGCACCGAACCGGCTCCGCCAACCGCACGAATACTCCCATTCAGATCAATCTGGCCGGACACCGCGATCAAGATCGCCCCAGCACCACCTCCGCCCCCAGTGACCCAATTTGTCGAACCTGCTCCGCCAGAACCACCGAGCAAAGGCAAGAGGAAAGGATTACCGTACACAGGCCCAACCCCATTCGTGAGGTTCGAGCGCTCGCAGGGCGGCCGAGTTCCCAGACCGCCATACGACGCACTGATTCCCATGCTACCCTCCGGAAAGCCACCCCCAGGCCCCATGCCAACACCTCCCGTGTTGCCCCCACTGCCACCCGAGAAACCGCCAGGACCGCCTCGCGCACCCGTCGTATTCGTCGCGCTCACCCCAGATACATCAACGACTCCGGCTATTGTGCAGCTGCCCTGCACCAGCCAGACGACCGGAGCGTTGTTCGCGTTTGGAACGAACCGAACCACCACGTTACTCGGGATATTGACCGAGGTGTACTGGTAAATCCCGGTCGGGTGGTCGGCCATGTCGATCACGGTATTCGTACTCGTTGGGTTGAATAGGCCATCGCTGCCATTGCTGCCGCTATTCACCTGGGCCTGGCCCCCAGCCGGAATCCAGACCCCCAACAAGCCGACACACAACACGAGAGAAGGAAGTTTGACACCTCGAATGGACCGCTGCATTGCTCTGTTTCTCATAGACCTGCTCCTGCCTAGAAACCCCTCTGGCTTCTACGGTCAAGGTTTTACGCCCCCCGTCCACAGCAAGCAACACTAATCGGCACCCAAAATCCCCCTGCCAAAATAACCGCAACTGAGGGTCTCCGACCAACCCGCCCGAGCCGACGCCCTCAGTTGCTTTTAGAGTGGAATTCCGCCCTGCCTGCCGGTGGGTGGTCCCGGGTTCCCGGCAGCCCACTCCCGCGTCCCCGCTGCAAACGTGGTCACGCCTCTAGCCCTCCGGCCGGGCAGGCCCACCGCGCACGGCGCCCTGCCGCCTCAATGGTTATCAAAGTCGTTGTATGGCGTCTTGAGCGTGACCGCGACGTAGATTTCCAAGAGCGCCTGGCGAACGGGGTCCGCCTCTTCGACATACCGCAGGTCCATGCCGGCGGCCCTGGCCTTCGCCCCGATGAACGCGGGCCCGAAGGCCGGATCGATCACCAGCGCCGCCCGCGACCCACTGGCCGAATAGGCGGCTTTCAACATTCCTGTCTCCTTTCGTGCGATGCGAAAAGCGAACGTGCCGCTGAAGTGCCCGCTGCTCGGCCGACAGTGCCCGGCCAGCCGCCGGCGCAGTCGGTTCGTGCGCCCAACATAGAGGTGCTCGTCGCCCTCGGAAAAAAGATAGATACCCCGCTCTGGCAGGTCCGACGGAAGATTGCGATAGCTGACCGGTGTCATTGCCATCAAAACCTTGAACTTCGGCTCCAGGCTTTCTACCAATTGGCGGAAATCGCAGTTCACGGGCCGAGTTTATTCCCTTTCCGGCTCAACTCTCAACTCTCAACTCTCTACCCTCAACTCCCCCGATCACAGCTTCGCCCAAACCTTGAGCAGGCGCTCGCGCAGCGCCACCGGCCTCACGATGGCGATCATCTCGCGCATTTCCTCTTTGGGCGTCTTGTGCCCGTTGGTCAGCAACCTCGGCATGGCAGAGTGCAGCGCCTGGCGGAAGTCCTCGCGCCCTGGTTGGAAGTAATGCTTCAACACGATGTCCGTTGTCTTGTGCCCCGTCACCTTCTGCACCAGTTCCAGCGGCACGCCAGCCGTCAGCGCCAGCGTGACCCAGGTCACCCGCAAGCTGTGGAAATCCCGCACGCTAGCCCGGCGCCCGCCGTCCTCGCGCTTCACACCCAGCAGGCCGTTGTCCGACTTCAACGCCGCGGTGACGCTGCCCCCCTCGGGGCGCCCGCGCACCACCTTGCACTCAATCCCCACCTCTATCGCGTTCAGGTAGCCCGACACCGATCCCTTGCTCACGTCCGCCGCCGCCGCGACCTCGCCGCTCTTCTTCCCGTCCATGTAGGCGTTAAACACTGCGAGCATGCGTTGCTTCTTGTCCGAGTCCGGCAGGCCCGCAATGAACTCCTGGCCTCGCCGGCGCGTCTCAGCCTCCGACACCTCCGGCAGCGCCTCCGCCGCCGCCTCAACCCCGCCCAGCGCCACCGCCAGCACCTTCTTGACGCGCCAGGTAATCCCGTCCGGGTTCTCCTCATACATCGCCGCCTGATCCGGGAACACCAGGTCCTTGCCTGACGGCAGGTCCAGCTTGGACGCCGGCAAACTCGCCAGCTCATCCAGCAGCAGGGGGAAGATTGGAATCGTCACGGTCTGGCCCGTCTTGGCCGTCTTCACCGTGATGAACCGCCGTGCCAGGTCCACGTCCTTCCACTTGAGCATGCAGCAATCCCCCCGGCGCATCGCCGTGCACATGCCGGTGATAATGATTGGCCGGATAAAGTCATCGTCCTTGCAGGCCTCCAGAATCGCCTTGAGCTCTTCCGGCGTGAACGGCTTCCGGAACACCGTGTCGGCGTCCTTGCTTGGCATGTCCTCGAACGGATTGACGGCACCCGGCGACAGCAGATGATGGAACGTAGCCCGCAGCAGCTTCATCGTGTCATTCCACGTCTTGCCCGAAACATTCCGCTCCCCTTCCGCCTCCATGAAAGCCCGTGCCGTGCTCCGCGTCACCTGATCCAGTTCGTGGGCCTTGGCGTTGTGGGTGCGCATCCAGTCAGCAAACCGCTTCAGCGTGGATTGGCACTGCGACGCGTATCGCTCATCCGGCTTGCGCTTGCGCGGAATCCGCGCCCACTCCTTCTCCAGCTCGCTGAGCTTCACCGACTGGACCTCCTCGCCAGTCTTAATCTCGTAGAGCCTCTCGACGAGCCGCTCGGCGCTGCGCTTTGAGTTGGCCTCCTCGATGATGCCATCCAGCTTTACCTTGGCCAGCGCCTTGGACCGCTCGTAAGCTGTATCACCTTCGGCTTTGAGAGAGAGCGGCTCCGGCGGCACACCAGCGATCTTCACATCGAGGTTGACGCCGTAGCGTTTGCCGTTCACCTGGTAGCTGCCGAACCATGTATCGCGCAGCCGGCCATCCGCATGCCATCTGAATTCGAGACCCATAATCGTGTCCTTTCTGGTTTTCGGACCAAGGACACCACGTCCTTGATGCGCCTCGAATAATACTGCAACACCATGAGCCCCCGCAAGGAAAAAACAAACAAATCTACAAACAGATTTCGGCTAAATCTCCTTTTTCTCGCCTATTCTAAGCAATCCAGTGGTAGCTCGCCCGCCTCATAACCTGAAGGTCGCTGGTTCAAATCCAGCCCCCGCAACCATTTGACAGCAGCGTAGTTAGCTCGGAATCAATGGGTTACGCTGGGTCTCCCTCAGAATCCCCTTTTCCTATCACAAGCCATGGCAAGTTACGGCAACGCCCAAAATGTGGCGACAAAGTGGCGACAGATTTGGGTTCGTTCTGCTTGCTTGCTTGGCCTTTCTTAGCCCTGCTTCACCTGCAACTCTAGCGACTTGCGCAGCCGGAAAGCCGCGGAATTCATCGCTTTCAGAACAAGTGGAATTGGGTTCGTTCATGATGGGTTCTGGGTTTGATATGAGCCCGGCAGCAAAACGAAGCCAATTCTCAACAGCCAGCATCTCAGCTTGCCCTCCGCAAACTGAGCAACATGTTGAAGAAGGTAACCGCGATATTGAGGCTGGGATACCCTGCGGAGGCTTCCGTCTCCGAAGTATCACGGTGACGGCGGCGGTGATTCAGTTGAAGCCGACGGTTCAATGCCACCCAGGCCGTTCTGGCGCAAATGTTCGTAAACATCTTTGATTGCATGCGTGGCACGATCGAGGTGCAAGGTGATCAGCACGAGCGTTGTATGTATTTGCATATGGCTACTGAAAAGCAAATTGCAGCTAATCGGAAAAACGCGCTGAATAGCCGTGGGCCGACGTCGGTCCTTGGAAAGATGATTTCTTCACGCAATTCTACTCGACACGGGTTTTACGCCGCCAGTGTTGTCCTGCCTGACGAGGATTACGATGAGTTCGTCAGATTCGCCCGACGCTTGGTGACAGCCTATGTGCCCGCCGATGTACTGGAAGAGGAGCAGGTCAGGACAATCATCGAAACCCGGTGGCAGCTCCGTAGAGCCACCAAGCTCATCTTCGACAGCTTGAAAAGCTAGCTCACTGATTTTGAAGTACTTACAAAGACGCCAAATGGTCTTGGCACTACATTTCTGGTCCCCTGGCCTTGGACTCAAGCTTTCTCCCGCAAGGTCGGCGGCAGGGCGACTCCCGCTGCCATCAACGCCTTGTGCGCCTGCCCCAGCACCTGAC
>OBLU010005324.1_pt1 | contig 11539 bp, 10 predicted proteins | sample 1518681 | NCBI WGS metagenome assembly OBLU01 (sample SAMEA3539304, study PRJEB22396) | soil metagenome | biome: tundra; feature: field; material: soil | place: USA | collected 2010-05 | depth 0.15 m
ATTTCCTGGAGGCCGATGAAGTCTGGTGGGACTGGATCATCGGCACAAATCTGAAGGGTCACTTCCTGTGCTCCCTACACGTCGCACGTCATATGGCACGCAACGGTGGCGGCACGATCATCACCATGTCCAGTGGGGGTGCGACGCGTGCGCACCGCGGCATGGTGGCCTACGATGCCTCCAAGGGCGGTATTGAAGCGATGACGCGAGCGCTTGCCCTCGACCTCGCCCCCTACGGCATCCGAGTCGTCGGTCTCGTCCCCGGGCTGATCGTCCCGGCTCGGGAGACAACAGACCCCGAGGTGCTGGCGAAGACAGACGCTACCGTCCCGCTTGGTCGCGCCGGGGTGCCCGATGATCTCGCTGGACCGGCGGTGTTCCTCGCATCCGAGGATGCTCAGTACATCAGCGGTAGCCTCGTGACGGTGGATGGGGGAGTGCTCTCCCAGCAGCGCTCGCCGCAGATAGAGACCTTCCCACTTGAACGATTCCCGGAGATTAACGCGCTGCCTGAGTGAGTATGCTTTCGCCGCCCTCTACGATTGTGGCGTCAGAGCCATCAGTTCACCGATTCGGTCTATCGGAAAACCTTCAGACTGCGCTCCTCTCTTCCCGACGACTGTAGCGGCATTGAAGAGTGAATTGAGAACGGCTTCCTCGGTAGCATCACCTACCGCCTGAAACAGCAGGTCCAAGAATGGACCGTCGTTCTCTGCAACATGCCTCCCAACCGGACCGCCTGTCGTCGAACCATTTCCCACCGCCTCAGTGATGAAACCAATGGCAATCTCACCACTGTTGTGGGAGGTTGAGGAACCGGTTCGTGCCAGCCCATTCTGCACGCGACGCAGCAAGCGGGTCAGTTCCCGGTCACTGATGATTGCATCGGTTCCGACGACAACGATGATCGAACCGCCCGCCCCTGGCGGTTGCTGCACGCGACGCTCCGACGCGAGCCTGTTGCCCACCGGACGGCCGGCAATCACGAGTTCCTCGAGCTGACAGAAGTTTGAGAGCACGAGAACGCCGACGGTCCAGGGCTCGCTATCGCCCACAACGCGGGAAGCGGTCCCGATGCCTCCCTTGAGTCCAAACGCGGACATCCCCCGCCCAGCCCCGACAGCGCCCTGGAGGACCGGACCCGTCGAAGCAGCACCAAGCGCTGAGCGAACATGGCGCGGGCGGACGTGCCTGCCGCGCATGTCGTTAAGACGCGAGTCATTGCACTCCGCCACGACGGTATTCACCGAAGTCATGGTGTCGCCAACGGCTGGGTTGTCTTTGAGCAGACGGTCGAGGAGTCCCTCCGTGACCGCTGGAATTGAAAATGTGTTGGTCAGTGCGATGGGGGATTCGAGGTATCCGAGTTCGTGGATCTGAACCAGACCAGTTGACTTACCGTACCCATTGATGACATGGCAACCGGCAACCACCTTCTGCAGAAAGGGATTGCCTTGGTGAGGAAGGATGACGGTGACGCCGGTCTGAATTGACGGGTTCGAGTCATTCGTGACTGTGCAGTGCCCAACCGCGACGCCTCGGACGTCCGTGATCGCGTTCTTCGGGCCGGGCGGCAATGTGCCAATCCTGATCCCAAGAGAAGTTGCCGATAGGGCACCGCGCGCGAGAGTCACGAGCGGCACCCCCTTGCCGACGTGACGTCACCGTGGGTCACAGGTAACACCGTATCGCGTCGCGGACGCCATATTCGTCGTCAACCAGTGGAACGAGCCGCCAGTTGTCGAAGGTCGTGCACGGGTGCGAAATGTGAAATCCGACGAGATCTCCGACATCGAGCGCTTCACTCGCCGCAATCGCGCAGCGTGCATGATGATCGTTGAGAGAGAGCACGGTCAGGCCTGTCGTCGGGATCGACCGCTCTGATCTGCGTCGAATAGCGAATGGAATCGGGAAGCCGCGATCGTGAGGCGCGTCGCGCTTGCCAAGACCCAATATCGCGAGCTCCGGTTCGGGGCGGGAGATCACCATCGCCCAAAGTTCCAGGGCCTGACGCAAGTGCGGGCCGGACTCAGCACGCCCACCAAGCGGCGACAAATCCCCGTAGTAGACAGCGTCTTGGGTCACATACGATCCGCTTCGAAGCACCGTTCGAACAGGGACCGTCAAACGCCAGTCGACCAAATCCGCCACCACCCTGTCGAAATAGATGCTTCCCCCTGCGGAGACCAGTACCTCTTCGAGATGAGCAAATCGACCTTGGGAGTCCAACCGCATCACGAGGTCTCGAATAATACCCAGCATCGTATCGACACGGCTGATGCTCTCCGGAAAAGCATCCAGATTGAATATGTTCTCGTAGGTTTCAACACCGACGAGCTCGACATGCGCTGAGGACACGATTGCCTCGGCAAGGGCGAGAGCCTCCTCAACGGATCGACAGCCGCATCGTCCTCCCGGCATCCCCATCTCCAACAGCACCCGCCATTTCCGTGGCGGCAAAGAGGGCTGCCGTTCCAAATGCGCCTCCAGGAGTTGGAGGCCGCGAAACGAGTCAACCAAAGAGGTGAATTCAAAGGACGGATCGGACCTCAGCTCTTGAGAAACCCAATCGATCGGCTCCCTTTCCAGCAGCTGGTTGGCCAGGAGGATCCTGCCAGCTCCGGAAGCGCGCAGCACACGCGCCTGATGGATAGTCGCAACCGAGAGACCGTACGCGCCGGCATCAACCTGCCAGGAAGCGATCTGTGGAGCCAACGGGGTCTTGGTGTGCGGAGAGAGGCTCACTCCGTGTTGGCGACAGTAGGCAGCCATCAGGTCGATGTTGTGCCGCAGAGCCGAATCCTTGAGGACGAGTACTGGAAAGCTGAAATCGCCATCCAATGCATTCCACGCGAGAGACGGCACGTCGCGGATACGGGGGACCGGTTGCCGCTGCGGGAAGGATTTGAATCGCCAGTCGATGGGCTCGGACAGGACTTCCTCGAGGTCCAGGCCCGGCATGTTTTCGGACCCCGACCGAGCGGCGCGATGTGGCATAGCTGGGTTCACGAATGAGGTCAGATGTGCCGTCGCTGTGGGCGACGATCCGATGTCTCATCAAGGATATGCTCGAGAAGGGTCCACGAGTTCAGTACGTGCTCACTCGAGAGCTCGCTGGCGCCTCGCGGCGAGCGCGCCACAAGCGCCTCGCGGATCGCGGTGTGCTGCCGGACCATTCGCTGGTACAGACTGTCGATCTCAGATGCGGGACGCCATATGCTCCGTCCGGCGAATGCCCGGCGCACGGATCGTGCAAGCCGATCTACAAGCTCTGAGCCAGAGGCCTGGAGGATCACGTCGTGAAAGCGGACATTGGCTTGAAGCCAGTCGAACGTCACCGCCTCGCGTTCGGAATCGGTCAGCTCGCGACGGAGCGCGCTAGTGCATTCTGCAAAGGCCGCCTCCGCCTCCTTGAGCACCTCGAGTTGTGCGTCAGTAATGACCGAAGCCGCAATTGAGGCGGCGAGTCCCTCGAGCGCGGCGCGAACGAGGTAGATCTCATGCCACTGGCCGCGATCGAGGGTGCGCACGCGCACGCCGCGATTGGGCAGAAACTCCGCGAGGCCGAGTGCGGCGAGCCGCCGCAACGCTTCTCGGATCGGTGTTCGACTCACCTGGAAGTCCCGGGAGAGCTGCTCTTGTCGCAACACTGTTCCCGAGGGAATCGTCCCCGTAGCGATGGCCTCTTCGAGCACGCTCGCGATCTCGTCAGCCTTGGTGTATTCCATGTGAGAATCCTACGGGCCTTGGAGACGGTAGCTGGCCTGTCTCATCGGCGATTGCGACGCGCAAGACCCCTCCGTGGATCCCAACGTCCGTTCCGTAAAGCACCACTCGCTCGTCGCGTTCCATCTCGGCGATGAGCGCGGCCCGAATCGCCTCGAGGAGGGACCTGTCCTCGGCGACATCGGCAGCTGCCTCCGCAGTTGGAGCGGCTGTCATGCGAGAACCTGCGCGGCCGCAACGGTCCACGGGGGCGCCCTGAAGGCTCGCTCATCCTCGGGCGGTCACCGGGAGCCAGGCTGTGCGCACTCATCGACGAATTGGAGGTACCCCATATCCGCCCCTATTGTGGCCCAAGCCGCCCTGTTTCTGGAAGGTGCTTCCACATGGGTCTGATCCCGCAGTATGCTGAGCCGACCGTTGCAGCGCCTCGGTATGCTTCGTTGAGTCGCAGATGTCCATTCCGAGTCATGACCAACCTCTTCGACCGCTCTGCGTCGGTGCTCGCGCCCGAGGTTCTGCTGCTCAATCACGCTCCGTCGGCGCGGTCGCGACTCACGCAGGCACGGTGACGGCGGGTCGGCCATGAGTGACGCGCGCGATGCCATCGTGATCGGAGCAGGGGTTATCGGGGCTTCGGTGGCATACGAGCTGACGAAGTTGGGATGGCAGGTTACGACCGTCGAAAAGCTCACCGACGTGGGCGCGGGCTCGACGAGCGCCTCATCCGCCGTCATCCGTTTCCACTACTCGACGTTCGAAGGCGTCGCGGCATCGTGGGAGGCCAAGTTCGGCTGGGAACGCTGGGGTGAGTACCTGGAGGCGCCCAGCAACGAAGTGCTTGCGCGGTTCCACAAGACTGGGTGCCTGATCCTCGATGGGAGCACCGATCGCGAGAGAACCTGTGCACTGTTCGATCGCGTCGGTATCCCCTGGGAGGCATGGGACGCGAAAACCATTCAGCAACGGATTCCCGGGCTCAACCCCGCCAAATATGGACCGCCAGTCGCAGTGAACGACCCCGCGTTCTGGGTGGACTCCGACTCGGAGTTGACCGGCTACTTCACGCCAGACGGCGGCTTCGTGGACGATCCGCAGCTGGCGGCTCGCAACCTCATCGCTGCCGCGAAGCGGCGCGGGTGCGATGTCAGGCTCGGGGAAGAGGTCGTGGAGATCCTTCAGTCCGGAGGGCGCGTCAGCGGTGTCCGGCTGGCCGGAGGCGATACGGTGATGGCTCCGGTGGTCATCAACGTCACCGGACCATATTCGGCAAAGATCAACGCCCTTGCCGGAGTGTTGGCGGACTTCGGGGTGAGGACCCGTCCGCTCCGCCAGGAGGTTCACTCCGTGGCCGCCCCTCAAGACTATGGCGACGGTAACCTTGGTCCGGTGGTCATGGACGGAGACTTGGGAACGTACTTCCGATCGCATTTCCAGGGGCAGCTCATCCTCGGTGGCATGGAACCGAAATGCGACCCGATGGACTGGGTGGAGGATCCCAACAGTTACAACCTCAACCCGACACAGCCAGTGTGGGAAGCGCAGGTGTACCGGTTGGCACGACGAATCCCCTCGCTGCCTGTCCCACCGCGCCCGCGGGGCACGGCCGCGCTATACGACGTGGCTGATGATTGGATTCCCATCTACGACAGGACGTCGCTTGCGGGATTTTACGTCGCCATCGGGACGAGCGGGAACCAGTTCAAGAACGCTCCCGTTGCTGGGTACTTCATGGCCACGTTGATCGGCGCATGCGAAGCAGGGCATGATCATGACGCGGAGCCTGTGGTCGCGATGGGGCGTTATACGACGCTCTCCGTCGGCCTTGGTCACTATTCACGGCTGCGGCAAATCCATGGCGACAGTAGCTTCAACGTCATGGGCTAGCCTGTGCGCAGGCGAGAAACGGCGCGACTTGACTTGCCTCCAGGCGCCTTGGTACCGTGCGGTGGCGCGGATCCGTCGGCCGCCTACCACCAAGAGTTCGAGGCCTTCCGCAGGCGACAAACCTTGGTGTTCGCCAGGGTTCCGTAGAGGAATTTGACGCGTGGATGGGGTGACGACGTGATCGATCTTCTCGTGGCCGGTGGGGATGTCGTTTCCGCGGCGTCCACAGCGCGCTTCGATGTTGGTGTGGACCAAGGGAAGGTGGCGTTCGTCGCGTCGCCAGGGGTCATCGACGTCGAGGCGAAGCGGGTGATCGATGCCTCAGGGCAGTTCGTTGTGCCCGGCGGCGTTGACTCCCACGTTCACTTCGGTTTCCCGCTCACGTCAGAGACACTGTCCCAATCGGCGGCATCCGGATCACGAGCCGCGGCGTTTGGCGGCACGACCACGTTCATCGACTTCGCGCGCCAGTCGGACGATGGCAGCCTGCTGGAGGCGATCGCAAAGAAGCGAAGCGCCCTCGGGGTGGATCGACCGTCTATTGACTACGCATTGCACGCGATGATCACGGGGCTCAGCACGCTGGATGTGCTCGACGAGATGCCCGACGCCATTGCTGAAGGTGTGAGCTCATTCAAGATGTTCACGACCTTCACGTCCACGGGAGGACCAGGCATCGGTGACATGTACTCGGATGACGGTCGGATCTGGGGTGTGATGGGCCGCGCTGCACGCCACAACGGCATCGTGATGGTTCATTGCGAAGACGACTCGCTCATCGCCCACAACATTCACTGTCTGTACAGGGAGGGGCGCGAGCAGGTCGCCCACGTCGCCGAGGCACGGACGGCCGTCGCGGAGGAGGCAGCGATACGCCGCATGCTGCTCCTGTCCCGACGAACGAACTGCCCACTCTATGTGTGCCACATTACCTCTCGATTTGGGATGGAGGCGGTGTTCGAAGCGCAGGGAGCGCGCGTGCCGGTCTTCGGTGAAGTACTGCACCACAACCTGAGCCACACGGAGGAAAAGTACGCGCTTCCCGATGGAGCGCTCTACCACACGTATCCAGGCCTCAAGTCTCGCGATGATCAGCGAGCTCTCTGGGACGGCGTGACCGACGATGTGGTCGCCAGCGTCTCGTCTGATGATTTCACCTTTCCGCGTGACGTGAAACTTGCTGGAACAACCGTTGACACCGTCAGCGCCGGACACAACGGTATCGAAACACGCATGGGCGTGTTCTTCTCCTCAGGAGTGGCCAGCCACAGAATGTCGATCAACCGATTCGTCGACTTGATATCAGAAGGACCCGCAAGAGTCTTCGGTCTCTTCCCGCGTAAGGGACTGATCGCTCCCGGTAGTGACGCCGACATCGTGCTCATCGATCCCAAGCTGGATCACACGATCCAACAGAGCGGATTGCACTCCGATTGCGACTACAGCGTCTGGGATGGCTGGCGCTGCACCGGTTATCCGACCACGACGATCCTCGGTGGCAACATTCTCGTCGAGAACGGCACGTGGGTAGGGCGGGAGGGCAACGGCACATTCATCCCGAGCGGCGTGCCGGGCGAGCCATGATGCTCAGCAGGTGCGGACGATGGGCCCGCTGAGCGGGCTACAGGTTCTCGAGTTGGGGAACATGATTGCTGCGCCGACCGCCGGCTGTATGCTCGGTGACTTCGGTGCGCGAGTGGTCAAGGTTGAACACCCATTGCTCGGCGACGATCTTCGTCGCTGGCCTCCATCGAAGGGGGATGTCCCACTGTGGTGGAAGGTGACAAACCGGAACAAGGAGTTGATCACGCTCGACCTCAGCAAGCCGGCGGGTCAGGAGTTATGCCGGCGAATAGTCAGGAACTTCGACATCATCATCGAGAATTTCCGACCTGGAACACTGGAACGGTGGGGTCTCGGTTATGACGTGCTCGCCGCCATCAATCCTCGAGTAATCCTCGTCCGAATCAGCGGGTACGGCCAGACAGGTCCTTATGCCGGACGGCCGGGCTATGGGACCGTGGCGGAAGCCATGAGCGGAATGCCGTCGTTCACAGGATTCCCCGATGGTCCGCCGACGCTCTCCGCCTTTCCTCTCGTCGACTCCCTGGCTGGGATGGTTGCGGTGCAGGCTGCGATGATGGCCGTGTACGAACGCGACGTAACAGGATCCGGACGTGGTCAAGTGATCGACGTGAGCCTGTTCGAGTCGCTGTTTCGACTTCTGGACTCACAGGTCGTCGGCTACGATCAACTCGGATTGGTCAAGGGTCGAAGGGGCAATCGGATGGCCGAAGACTCACCACGCAACGCCTACCGTACGTCGGACGGTGAGTACATCGCCATTTCCGCAGGGTCGCAGCGCACCTACTCGCGGCTTGCCGAAGCCATTGGTGACCCAGCAATGCGGAGCGATCCTCGTTTTGCGACAAACGAAGCCCGATGCGATAACGCAGACGTTCTCGATGAGATCGTGGCGAGGTGGTTCGCGCGGCTGACCCTCGCAGAGGCGATGCGGCGCCTCGAGTCGGCGGACGTTGTGGCCGGTCCGGTGTACGACGTCGCGCGGATCTTCGAGGATCCACAGTACGCGGCGCGTGAGGCGATTGTCAGTCTGCCCGACGCTGATCTCGGGGAGATCAAAATGCAGGGAGTCGTCCCGAAATTCTCTCGAACGCCAGGCGAAGTTCGCCATACGGGTGGTGCCAAGGGAGAGGATGACCGCGCCTTCTTCTGCGGCGAGATTGGGCTCAGTGAGGCTGAGTGGGAGAATCTTGTTGCGCAGAGGGTGATCTAAGTGGCGCTCTCTCATGCACCGCGAGCACCGCGGTCGTACGACGGCGTCGCGATAGTGGGATACGGCCAGACGAGATACCATAAGCGGACCGAGTGGTCGACCCTTCAGTATTGCGTCGAAGCCGTACGCCTCGCACTGGACAGTTGCGGGATATCAAGCAGTGAGGTCAATGGACTCGGCGTCTGCTCATTCATGCTCCCGCCAGACAACGCTGCGACGCTGGCCGAACACATGGGCCTGACGTTGACATGGGGCTACCTTGGAACCTTCGGTGGCGCAGCTCAGGTCATCGGGCTTCTCCGGGCCGCGCGCGCGATCGAGTCGGGCGAGGCAGAAACAGTAGTGCTGGTGGCTGCAGACGCCTACTCGATATCAGCACACGACTCGATGATGGATCAGTTCAACAGCGGTATGCGGGATTACCTGATCCCCTACGGCATGGGAGGCACCAATGGGCTCTTCGCCATGCTGGAACGTCGTCATCGTTTCGAGTTCGGCACCACCCGTGAGCAGCTCGGCAAGCTCGCGGTGACGCAGCGACGAAATGCTGGGCTGAATCCCAATGCGCTTCTGCGCGAGCCGATGACCATTGATGACTACCTCAACGCGCGTCTAATTTGTGATCCGATCCGACTGTATGACTGCGTGCTTCCGTGCGGAGGAGGTGAAGCCGTCGTCGTTACAAGCGCCGAACGCGCCCGCACGCTGAACCGACCACCGATACGCGTGCTTGCTGGCGGTGAACGCACCAACTACGGGACCGACAAGCTCCTCCTCCTGGACGCCGGTTGGGGGGAATTCGCGCCGTCGATGTTCGCCCAAGCCGGGCTGACGCACAGCGACATCGACATGGTGCAGCTGTACGACGACTACCCGATCATGGAGTTGATTCAGCTCGAAGGGCTGGGCTTCTGCGAGGGGGGAGAGGGCGGTCGCTTCGTGGAGGCTACCGACATCTCCCTCAATGGCACGCTGCCGGTGAACACAGGCGGGGGGCAGCTCTCCTGCGGGCAGAGCGGAGCTGGCGGGGGGGGGATCGGACTCACTGAGGCGGTCATGCAGCTGCAGCGGGAAGCCGGTGATCGACAGGTGGCGAATCCACGGACAGCGCTGGTCACCGGATTCGGAATGGTCGGGTATGTGAAAGGGCTCTGTCAGTCAGCGGTTATTCTGGCAACGGCGTAGATGACCACAGTGAGATCGGCGGCAGATATCTCGCGGGGCGACATTGAGCCAGCACCAGAGCAGGAGACGCCCTAGTTTGTCCGTTTCCGTCATCACAACGGGCGGTACCATCACCCAGGTACTTGGGGGACCCAAGCTTCGGCACCTGGGTGGCAGTGCGTTGCTCGCCGGTCTTCCGCACGGCACCGGCGAGATGCCCAATGTCGAGGTCGAGGACTTGATGGATCTCCCCAGCATTCACATCGGCCCCGACGAAATGTTTCGCATCGCGGATGCGGTGCGGAGACACCTTGAACGCGATGACGTCGATGGCATAGTGGTCACCCACGGGACAGCGACGATCGAAGAGACGATCTACTTCGTCGACCTGACCGTCGCGCCCGTGAAGCCGATCGTCTTCACCGGCGCACAGCGTTTTCCAGGTTCCGTCGGCTACGACGGGCACCGGAATCTCCACGATGCGATCCTTGCGGCCTCATCACCCGCGCTGGCGGGAATAGGAGCCGTCCTGGTCTTCGACGGAGAGATTCACGCGGCACGCGACGTCGCCGAGGTTGACGCGAGTTCGACGGCGGGATTTCAGAGCCTTGGTTTCGGTCCGATCGGGCGCATCGACCTTGACCGAGTTGTTGTTACAAGGACACCGAAGAGGGACTCCGCCACCTTCCTGGTGCGTCCCCCCATCGCGCGGGTGGATCTGCTCACGTGCTACGCAGGGATGTCCGGCGACGTCGTGCGCGCTATTTGTGATCTCGGAGCATCCGGTTTGATCGTTCAGGGCATGACGTCTGGAGGGATTCCGCCAGAGTTGGTCCCGGAGCTGCGTGACGTGATGGAGCGAGGGACCGTCGTGGCACTGACAACTCGCTGCCCGTCCGGACGCATTGTGAGGCGGTCCGGCGACCTCTACGACGGTGTGGCAGGGTGGGGAACCGATCTTTCACGACTCGGGATCGCGCTGACCGACCTTGCTGGATTGAAAGCTCGCTGTCGACTGATAGTCTTGCTGAGCGCCGGAATTGACCGTGAGGCTGTTCGACAATTGATGAACACAGCGGCGTAGCGATGCTCGACCGTCCCATTGCCAACGAGGAGGAATGGCGATCCTTGACGACGTGACCCAACTGCAGCGACAGCGCTTGGAGCATGGCATGCCAACTCCAACAATCTACGAGTGGAACCGCCCGTTCTTTGCGGGGGGCACCGAAGGAAGGCTGATGCTTCAGCGCTGCTCAAGGTGCAAAGCGCTCATCTACTATCCGCGGCTGGTGTGCCCATCATGTCTCTCGCCGGAGTACCAATGGGAGACGCTCTCTGGGCGGGGCACCGTCTTCTCTTTCGCGATTGTGTGGCGACCGAATCATCCGGCATTTGCGGATCAGATCCCGATCACCCTTGCGATCGTGGATCTCAGGGAGGGTCCACAGATGGTCACGGCGTTGGTCGACTGCGCGCCCGATCGCGTGGAGATCGGCATGGACGTCACCGTCGTGTTTGACATGATCGCGGATGGCATCGCGCTACCGAAGTTCACGCCGCTGTCATGAGCGCCCGAGCGCACGGCAGGGCCGCCTTGACTGCACTCGGGTCGTCCGTGCCGAAGGTATCTCGTGTAACCTGCCGTCCGGCGATGGATACGTTGGAATGACACCTGCTGAGAATCGACGGCTTATCGAAACCAGAGCCGACCGTGAAGTCACCCGTCCGAACGCGGTTGAGGTGGATCTCCGTGCCATTAGTCATAACGTTCGGGCCCTGCGACAGGAGGTGGGCGAGGCCACGAAGATCTACGGAGCAGTGAAGGCGAATGCCTACGGGTTCGGCTTGCCGAGCGTTGCCGAAGCAATCATCGCCGGCGGTGGTGACGGCTTCGGACTCAGCGATCCCGAGGATGCGCTCCGCATCCGTCGCGCGGGAATCGACGCTCCGATCCTCCTTTACGGCGGG
>OBLU010005325.1_pt1 | contig 11538 bp, 11 predicted proteins | sample 1518681 | NCBI WGS metagenome assembly OBLU01 (sample SAMEA3539304, study PRJEB22396) | soil metagenome | biome: tundra; feature: field; material: soil | place: USA | collected 2010-05 | depth 0.15 m
AACCCATCCGAACCGCTTGACAGCACGCCGCAGCCCTTAACTCCCCAGCATTGTGCCTAGTCTGGGCCCGATCGGCGGGCGCATGGCCGGCTGCCTCAAAGGCGACCCCATCACGCCATCACCCTCGGTCAGGAACTCTTGGTCGCTTGACACACTAGAACCGCCGATATGGTCGCGGCCGCGGCACTTGATGGCCGCTATCGTAGGCGCGCAGAGCTGGTGGTTATGGATCAGGCACGAGCTGGCCAGGCTGATCACCCCCAAGCCCGCGGCCTTCATCGATCACGGGGCCGTCAGGGAACTGCCAGGCGTCGTGCGACGCACCGGCGCGGCGGCGGTCAGCGTGGACAGCGGCGCTGCGTCGAGTGACTCTGGCGGCGTAACGCTGGTCGCGGCCGGTGGAGGGTCGCCGATCGACGCGGCGAAGGGCATCGCGCACCGCGGGGACGGGCGCGGAGACCAACGCGTTCGGCGTGGTCTCTGACCCCGCCCAGCGGCGCAGGTTCTACGTGGGGCACCCTAGCTGCATGCGGCCGCGGCCATCCTGGACCCAGAGCTCAGCGTCGAAGCCGCCCGCGGTGACCGCCGCGACCGGCTTCGGCACGCTCACCCACGCGACCGAGTCGTACCTGGCCGAGCACCCCAACCCGTGGCCGGACGGTATCGCGTGGCAGGTGATCAGGCTGGCGGCTGGGTTCTTGCCGTCGGCGGTCGCGGATGGCGCCGACCTGGAGGCACGGGAGGCGATGCTGCTCGCCGCGCACATGGCGGGCATCGCGATGGCGAACACCGGGCTCGGCATCGCGCACGCGCTCGCGGCCGCGATTGACGCGGTCGCCGCGTTGCGCGAGCAGATTAGCCTGACCAGGTGGCTGGCGGACTTCGGCGTCACCGCGGCGGACTACCCGCGGATCGCCGCCATCCTCGGCTTACCAGGCGATCCACGACAGCTGCGGCTCGGCCTGCAGGGGGATCAGCCTGCCGCCGGAGATCCAGCCAAGCTTGCCGTTGATCCCGGCGAGCAGGTACCGGCCCGACGGGTCCGGGAAGATGCCATACCAGGCGGCGCCCCTTGACGCCCCGGCGTACAGGACGGCCGCCGCGGCACCGGCTCGCTGCGGCAGCGGAATGCGCAGCACCAGCGACGTCTCATCGCTGGACGGGTGCAACGGCATCGCGGGAGCGATCAGCGTGTCACCGGGACCGGCGAAGATCCCTTCAGTGATGCAGTAGTCGTGACAGGGGCCGCTCTGCTGGGACCACAGCACCCGGCTGGCGGCTTGGATCGAGCCGCCCGTGGTATCGGTGTTCAGCGCAAGAACTTCCATGCCCATCTGCCTTATCTGACCTCCTGTTCTGCCGCCGGACGGTAGCTGATAGTTCAGGACGAGACGGCTGCCGTCCGCGGCCCACGACAGTGGCGTGGCGTATACATCCGCCCCGGTGGATCGGCCGGCCTGGGCCCAGGCCTTGATCGTGCCGGACGGCAGGTCCAGGACGCTGACCGAGAACCCGATAAATTGAACGTCGACCGAGGGCTGGCCGAAGTCGTAGGTGCTGCAGCTCGGGCCGGCCGGAGTTCCGTCGAATGCGACCTGGGATCCGCCGGGTGCCGCGGCCACCGACCACAGCCACTCCTTGATCGTCGGGCCCGCCAGCTGGGAGCTGGCGACTCGGCCTGACGCGGTGAGGGTGAATCGGAGGATCCGGCTGGCCTGGCAGTCAGGCCGCGCCGCCGCCGTGAAGAACTCGCGATTGGTGGCCGCGGACACCGGGCCGCTCAGTATCCAGCCGGCCGGTGTCGTGACCGTGCCAGTGACCGCGCCGTCTGAGGTCCGGTGCACCTGGATGACATTGGCGAGGCTGCTGGTGCCCTTGGCCTGCACTTCGGTCACGTAGAACGGCGGCGGGCCGCCGGAGGTGCTGGTGTCCGCCGGGGAGCCCTGGCGGGCGCTTGGCCCCTTCAACGCGGCGGCCGCGAAGACGGAGGCGAGGGCGATCGCGGCGACGCAGGCCGCGACGGTGAGCGGCACCAGCCAGCCGGAGGCGCGGCCGCCCCGAGATCGCGGCGCACGCTTGGCCGGGACGGCTGACACGGCGTCGCTGGATCCGGCGGGGAGTTCCATCACGGCCGCGGCGGCGCCGAGGGCGTCCGCCAGCCGGTCCGCGGTGCGGGCCAGGTCGTCGTCATGCATGGTCATCGGGTCTCCTTCAGCGCGTCGGCCAGCGTGGCCAGGCCGCGGGCCGCGGTGGACTTGACGGTGCCGGGGCTGATGCCGAGCGTCGCGGCGATCTCCGCCTCGGACAGGCCCAGGTAGAACCTGAGCACCAGGACCTCCCGGCGGCGCCGGGGCAGCGCGGCGAGCGCGGCCAGCACCTGGCGGCGTTCCTCGGACAGCAGCGCGGTTTCCTCAGCCGATAGCGGCGGGCACGGCGAATCGTGCTCCGCGTGCCGCCTGATCAGCCGCCGCCGGCGCAGTGCTGAGCGGCAGCCGTTGACCACCGCCCGGTGCAGGTAGGGCAGCGGGTCCGCGGGCGTTCCCTGGCCGCGGTCGCCGAGCTTGCCCTGGCGGGCGTGCATCTGGGCAAACACGTCCTGCACCACGTCCTCGCCCGCCCCCTTGTCGGCGAGGATGAACGCGGCGAGCCGGACCAGCTCGGCCCGGTGCGCGCGGAATACCGCGGCCATGTCGCCGGACGCCAGCCCGCCGTCGCGGGCGCGTGCGCTTGATGTTATGCAGACTCCACGAATACCCCGGATGATCGGTTGCCCGGGAAGGGAACATTACTGCTGTGCCCGCAGCGACCAGCACCCCTTTCACCATGATCAGCGGCGGGTCGATGCGTTCTGCGAGGAAGCCGCGTTCGGCGGGGATGAGACCGCCGCCATCTGGCATCGCTTCAGTTTCCATCGGGTTGCGACATAGCGTGACCGGCTGGCGGAGCTTACGTTGGGTTTCCGCTCAATCGCTGGGACCTGCCGCTGGCCCAGCCTCTCGGGTCTCAGCCCGGCCGGAGGTGCCCGATGACCACTGCTGTCCCATCCACTGCCCTCGCTACCATCCATCCAGCCTGCCTTCACCGACCCCGAACGGCTCGCCCTCGCCGGGTTCCTGGCCGGGTACCGCGGGCTGACCCGCGAGGCCTACGCCCTGGACCTGCGCCAGTTCACCACCTGGTGCCGCACCCGCTCCCTGCCCGTGTTCGCCATCCGCCGCGCTGACATCGAAGGGTTCGCCCGGGACCTGGAAGCCAGGGGACGCGCCCGCGCCACCGTCACCCGGCGGCTGTCCACCATCGCCGGGTTCTACAAGAACGCCGTCGAAGAAGAGCTCCTGGACCACTCTCCGGCCGCCCACGTACGGCGGCCGCGGCTGGACTATGAGTCCCATGCCACCGCCCTGGACCGCAACGGGCTCGGAGCCCTGCTGGTGGCCGCCGGGCTCGGGCCGCCGCTCGAGCATGCGCTGATCTCGCTGCTCGCGCTGAACGGGCTGCGGGTCTCGGAGGCCACCGGCGCCGATATTGAGCACCTGGGCCTGGAGCGCGGGCACCGGACCCTGACGATCACCCGCAAGGGCGGCAAGGTCGTCACCATCCCGCTGGCGCCCCGCACCGCCCGGGCGATCGACCTGGCCACGGGCGAACGCTGCCACGGCCCTGTCTTCCTGGCCGCCGGCGGGCGGCGACTGGACCGGCACGGCGCCGGGCGGGTCGTCCGCCGGGTCGCCCGGCGGGCCGGGATCAGCAAGAACGCGGGTCCGCACACGCTGCGGCACGCGTTTATCACCGCGGCGCTGGACGCCGGGGGTGCCGCTGCGCGATGTGCAGGAAGCCGCCTCCCACGCTGACCCGAGGACCACGATGAGGTACGACCGGGCCCGCGGCAGCCTGGACCGGCACGCGACCTATACCGTCGCTACCTACATCGCGGGCGCCGCCCGGTAACTCGCACCAAGCTGACAGAGCTCCGCCTGGCGGCCGTAGCCGCCAGGCGGCCGTAGCCGCCAGGCGGGACTAAGCCATACGGATCGGTAACGCACCGCGACCCCGACATTGAACGCGAACCGCCGTTCTGGTCGGCGACGTGGTTGCCGACCATGCTGCCTGATCGGATACAGAATCGGGTGTTCTGTGCGTGGTAGCTGACGCCAGAATGCCTGCGTGAACGGAGATCTGGAACAGCGCCTTGCCGCCACCCGTGAGCGGGTCCGTGAGCTGAGCCGCTGGCTCAGCAGGGACACCATGGGCGCGCTGCAGGCCGCGTGGGAGGACTAGCTGAATGCCGAGGGGGAGCTGGCCGCGGTGCGCCGCGAGCAGTACGCGCGGGTCATCGACATCGGCCCGCGCTGGGACACTGGCACGGCGATTCCTTACCTGGCCGTGCTAGTGGGTGGCGGCATCTGTGAACAGGTTGGTGACCATGGATGTCAGTTCCCAGCCCTTGTGAAGCAGTTGGTCAGAGGCCGGGGAAGCATCTGAACAGGACAGCAGGAAGTGCGAGCGTAACGAGAATGTCGTGGGGTGCTTAGGGGCCGAGGTGGATATAGGGCGCCCACAGCAGGGGCTCGTCGGGGCAGGCCCGGCGCAGGCGGGTGACCGCGTGGTGCAGGGCGAACGGGGCCCGGTCCGCTTGCGGCCGGTCGGTGGGACTGGAGTGGTCGGGGTCAGAATGCAGCAGGTAGGCGTAGGTGATGTCGGCCATAGCGGGGGCGGCGGCGTCGGAGATGCTCCACAGGGTGGCCAGCACGTGACGGTAGCCGACCAACTGCAGGGCCCCGGCTAGGTGGAGCGCTTCGTCCAGCAGCCGCACATCCCCGGTGGCGGTCTCGCAGGCTGCAAGGTAGGCCAGATCGATCTTGTCCAGGTTGAGGGCGGTAAGGTCGGCCAGGGTCAGTGGCTGGTCGTGCAGGAGGAAGGCGCTCAGAGAGGCATCGGCCGGGTGCTGGACGCCGTGGCAGGACAGGTGCAGCCACGAGTGGCTGGGCAGCGCCTCCAGGACGGCCTGCTGTGTGGCGGTGGGGCCGAGCAAGTGGGTGGCGTGCTCGGGCGTGGGCAGATAGCGGGCCACGACCTGGAGTTCGTCGGGGACGGCGGGCAGCGAGCTGGCGCCAGGGGTATAGCCGGGAGCCTCAGGCACACCAACGGCCAGTTGCCGCACCTGGCCGGGTGCGGGCCGGATCCGGGTCTGAGCCAGGGTGGTCAGGGTCTGGGTGTAGGAGGAGATCACTCGTCCGGCCACGCTGTCGGCGAGGGCAGATGCCTCGCCGATGGCCGCATACTGCGTGGTGGTACGTGGGTGGCGGCCCGCGGCGTGCAATGGCAGCACCGTCGCTGGTCCCGTCGGGCACCACCACACCCGCGGCCAGTCCTCGATCCTTTTCCAGGGAGAGTGCGTGTGGCTGAGGGCAGTCAGGACTGGTTCGGTGATTGCCTGCCAGGACCAGGCCAGGACTTTGAAAACCGCGTGTCGGTCCTCCTCTTTGGTCCGCCAGTCCGTGGCGGGGTCGCCGGTTCTATGCAGGACGGCTAGCAGCGTGTTGGCCTGGTCAATCACGATGCTCATGGGTGCGTCGGGCAGGTCCACGACCATCACCGCGGGCACGGAGGTCGGTCCTGTCGCCGACGTGACAACCAGGGCGTGGCTGCCGTGTTGGCTGATGTTCACGATCACCACGGAGCCTGCGCTGGCAGCCGCTCGCAGGTCAGCGAACGGCACCGGACGCAGGAAGTGCTCAAAGCCCTCGATTCGGCGGACTTGGTCCACGGCGGCGTCCCAGTCCCGCGCGGCTTTGCGTCGCTCTTCCAGCATCTGCTGCTCGGCGGCCCGTGCCTGATCGACGTTGCCGACCGTATCCATACCATGAGGCAGCCCAGTGGAGGAGGTATTCAGGATCGCGCGGGACGCCCCCAACATCGCGGCCAGACCCGGAGCCCGTTCCTGCAGAGTGGCTAGATCCTGGCGTAGGTGCAGGGCCTGAGTCCACAATATTGACCGGCCTGCCTCCAGCAGTTCCACCCCCTTGGCGGGGTGACCTGCAGTGACCGCCGCCGCTGCCGCGTCAGACGCCAGCCCAGCCCATTCGCGCAGGTGATGTTCTCGAGTCGCCTGATCCAGTCCATGCCAGGCCACCAGCGGCAACAATTCGATTGCCGCTGTGTACCCCTCTACTGCGCTGCCTGGAATTCCAGCCAGCAGCGCGCACTCGCCCCATCCCCGGGCCGCTGCCACGCGCCGCCTGGGTGACGCGGTCAGCACACCCGCACCCTGTCGAAAAACCTCAAGAGCCTGGTCCACGTCCGCCTGCTGCCCGGTGCGCTCAAACCGCGTCCGCAGCGCGACCCCGAGGTTGGACAGCACCACGGACCGATTCGGATGGCCAGCCGGGATTGTGTCAACCGCCTGGCGGAAGTAGGTGATGGCCTGGTCCAGGTCCGGCTGCTGCCCCGTGAGCCCGAACCGGGCCCGCAGCGCCGCCCCAAGGTTGGACAGCATCGCGGGCCGCTCCGGGTGGCCAGCCGGGGTGGCGTCGACCGCCTCACGGCCGCAGGTGATCGCCTGGTCCAGGTCTGCCTGCTGCCCGTTCCGCCCGAACCGGGCCCGCAGCGCCGACCCGAGGCTGGACAGCATCGCGGGCCGCTCCGGGTGGCCAGCCGGGGTGGCGTCGACCGCCTCACGGAAGCATGTGATGGCCTGGTCCAGGTCTGCTTGCTGCCCGGTGCGCCCGAACCGGTCCTGCAGCACGTTCCCGAGGCTGGACAGCATCCCGGGCCGGGCCGGGTGATCCGCCGGGATGGCGTCAGCCGCCTCCGAGAGTCGGGTGATGGCCTGGTCCAGGTCCGGCTGCTGCCCGGCGCGCTCAAACCGGGCCCGTAGCGCGTTCCCGAGGCTGGACAGCATCGCGAGCCGCTCCGGGTGGCCAGCCGGGGCGGCGTCGACCGCCTCACGGCCGCAGGTGATCGCCTGGTCCAGGTCTGCCTGCTGCCCGGTGCGCCCGAACCGGTCCTGCAGCGCATTCCCGAGGTTGGACAGGATCCCGGGCCGACCCGGGTGGCCGTCCGGGATTGCGTCGACCGCCTCGCGGAAGCATGTGATGGCCTGGTCCAGGTCCGGCTGCTGGCCGGTGCGCCCGAACCGGGCCCGCAGCGCTGACCCGAGGTTGGACAGGCGCCTGGGCCGGGCCGGGTGATCCGCCGGGGTGGCGTCGACCGCCTCACGGCCGCAGGTGATGGCCTGGTCCAGGTCCGGCTGCTGTCCCGTGAGCCCGAACCGGGCCCGCAGCGCGGCCCCGAGGTTAGACAGCATCCCGGGCCGGTCCGGGTGGCCCACCGGGGTAGCGTCGACCGCTTCACCGAAATGGGTGATGGCGGTTTGGAGGAACTGGACGTTTCCGGTCTGCTGGTAGTTCTCGTACAGATCGGCCCCGCGGTCGTTGGCCTCGGCAGCGGTGGCGTCCGCGGGCGTGTCGGGACCGGCCAGGTGCGCCCGCACGGGCTCGGGAACCTGCTCGGGTGCTACCGGCAGCAGCGCGGCAGACCACTTTAGGCAGGCCTGCAGATCGTCGTGGTCCTTCCCTTCGGGAAGGAGCTGGTAGCGAACCCAGTGTACGGCGACCAGAACGCTCAGGGCCTCGGCGACATCGGGTGCAACAGCGTCGCGGGATTCCTGGGTGATGGTCCTGGCCAGGTCCCGCGCCAGGCGGGAGACCGCAGCGTCCAGCATCCCCGCCAGGTCACCAGACTGCATGCCTGCCAGGAGACGCTCGGACAGGTCCTTGACCAGCCGGCCCCTGTTTTCAGGCCTACGCGATCTCCGGTCAGACACAATGGTAGTGACAACCCGTGATGATAGATGTACGGACGTTCCGATCGTATTAGGGAAGTCCCGACCGTGGGAGGGTGACCCAAAAGGGTGGGCGACACCATCGGTACACCAGCTACCGAAATAGAGTATGAAAACACCGCTGATGAAGGCTGGGTCCGGCAGGCCTTCGACCTCTATCAGCGTCGTCAGCTGCAGGTTCAGGCATTCGACACCGAGGGCGTGGTATCGGCCCAGATATGGGGAACCTGCCCGCGCTGCGGCCACGAGCTGGACATCCAGACCACACTCAACATACCCATCGCCGGCTTGCGCGAGAGTCGTGGCCTATGGACGACACTGACCGGGCGAGACATTCCCGTGGCTCCCGGTATCCCGGATGCCGTCGAGGTCGGCTGCGGTTGCGGGCACGCCCATCCAGGTGCGCCCGAGCAGGTCACCGGCTGCGGGGTCAGCTTCCGCCTGCCCACCGCCCCGCCCGATACCCCCCGCACATCCTGATGACCGCTCCAGACAACTCCCCGACACCTGCACCAGCCGTATCAAACATGAGCACAACCCACCCGATGGCGGCGACGTCAACCGGCCGGCCTAGGCCGGTTAGCGCGGCGGACCGGGAAGCGTTTGATGCGCTGGTGAAGGAGTCATTGTCGGCGGTTCGCTCGATGGCGGCGGCCTGGCGTACGGGGTTGACCGCGCTGATTACGCTAGTCACCACCGGGATCATCCTCACCGGGCGGACCGCCACGACCACTTTGACCCTCCCGTGGCGGATCACGGTCACGCTGGCCATCGGCGGCGGCCTAGCCTTGGCGATCGTGGGGCTGTGGCATGCCCTCGCGGCGGAGGTCGGTGCCCGTATCCGGCTGCACACCCTGGACGACATCCGCGCCCGGTACGCCAGCGTGCAGGCATACCAGGTAGGACAGGCCGCCGCAGCCGGCCGCCGCCTGCAGACGGCCCGGACCCTGGTCGCTGCCGCCCTAGGGCTACTGCTGACCGGCGTTCTGCTCACCTGGTGGGCTCCGGCCGCCCCCACCCAGCCGCCCGCCTACCTGAAGGTCACCCGCCCCAGCGGCACCGTCTGCGGCATCCTGGCGTCTGCCGACGGCGGCACCTTGCGCCTGACCGTCGCTGGTGCGCATGAGCCTGTTGCCATACCGCTGACCACTGTCTCGAACATGGCCGTGACTCCCACCTGCCCGTGACCGGCAGGGTCCAGTAGCCAACATTCTTCCGCCCTGAGCAGCGGGCCGAGCTCGGCCATTCCCCGCCGCGACGGCAGCGCGCCGACCGGTGCAGCCTGGGTCGGCATAGCCCCGCTGACGCCAACCAGTGAGCCTCAAGTCGTCGCTTCGCGTCGCCGGCATGATACCCCCTGTAGCATCAGACCGTTCCTGCGGACCGGGGCTGCCGGAACCGGCGGTACCTCCAGACCGCAACGGCGGAGCAAAGACACACCCCATAACAGGGCGATCTGAACGCGGAAGCACCGCTGCAACGGCTCCTCCAAATAGATAAATATTCGATATGTCGTTCCTTTATGACTCAGATGTCTGCCGCGGTGGCCCTCTCTGACGTAACAGAGATGCCGGTGCGTCGGGTGACACCCGGCTTGCTCCCCTGGAGCGGCTCGCTGCACATGACGCGCCTCGGGCAGCACTTGCCGGAGAGTTCTGACCTGCGAGGGTCTCCACGCTGGACAGCCAGGTCCACAAGGTCGTGCGCTTGCCTGCATGCAAGAGGTCAAAGATCATCTCTATGATCGAAATATGCCTTTGAGCTGCAAGAACGTGGAGCTTAGGGGATTCGAATCACTGACCTCTTGCATGCCGTACAGGCCCCGTCCATCGCTGGGCGTGGCCAGGCATCGCCCTGTAGGGCCAATCAGCTGCAACGATCGTAGCTCTATGCGGCCCGACGCCGCCCCGCGCCTGCCGCAGTTGGCTCCCAACTTGGCTCCCAGGAAACTTGTTAGCAGCGCTAACGTCCAGCGGAACGAACAAGCTGTCGGCCCGGCGCTAACCCACGGACTGGCAGCCGACGACCTTCCCCGGGCATCTCCCCGGAGCACCGGTTCAGCTTCGGCCCGCACCGAGTCCAGGAACACCATGCACCCGCGATTCGTTGACTCTCTACTTAGGTACTAGTTACCTTTAGGTACCAGGAGGTCTAGAGATGGTGAACCAGGCACCCATCAAGGTCAGCGGAGCAACCAAAGAGCGCATTCGTTACCTCGCCGCGCTCACCGACGCCATCAACCAGGGCATCGAGCGTGCCCGGCTCGTGCTCGCCGGCGGCGACGCTGCCATCGCCGCCCACCTTCTCGATGTCCCCGCGGAGGACATCCAGCGCATCGCCGGCAAACCCTCCGGCGCTAACGCAGGCCCAGCCTGACCACTTCCCACCAGCCAACCTGACCGGCTGGCCAGTCGCCCCGGACTTCGAACGCCGCGTCAGGGAACCGGTTCTCAAGTGCTGCGAACAAGATGTCGCGCAGCTGATCGCGGACGTGTACCGTCCGCCGCCCGGCCCCTCTCTCAGCGCGCACCAGATCTCCTCCACTCCCCCGCTATCCAAGACAAGCACGCGGCACGGAAGGTAGCCTCCCAGGTCGCCCGCCAGTTCTTCTCCCCTCCGTGACAAAGCGTCATCCACGAGCTGCAGCAACCCTGCCGTCAGCCCTCGCTGCAACCTGATGACTGCCTCCGCGCGATCGCGCAGCCTGTCATCCTTCGACGGGAGCAACCGCCCGCTCGCGTGAAGGCTGACGAACCAGGCGTAAGCATCGTCGTCAGAGTCCTGCTCGCGGCGATGCACCGCGCACAGCCACACGACGCCGTTTCCCTCATCGACCCAGGTCGCACCGCGGAAGGACCCGACGCGCAGGCGATAGACCATCGGCTGGGCGATGGCAAGAATGCGCTTTTGTCCTCGCGGAGACACCGGAGCGATGCGACGCAGCTCATCGAGCCAGGCACCCTGAATATCGCTCATGCTGACGCCCAAGCCCGGTAGCTCCAAGCCCAGATCCTCCGTCATGTCAGGCAACGGATCGTGGGGCGAGCGCGCCTGTTCGTCACCATGGCGTCGGGATCATACTGGCTACCGCCGACCTCTGCTGATGCCGTCGCAACTCAAATCTCCCCGCAAGGGATGCTTGTCTGCATTCACATGGCCCTCTCCGACCCCGACCTCATCATCGCCGTCTGGGACCGGCGGCTGCACGCCGGCGCCGCCAGCGCAGAACTACGACTCGCCCCAGCACACCTTCCCGTCACATGACTGCCGTCACCACCACCGCCCACGACCGCCCCCAACCAGCGAACGCCACCCGCCAGCGCGCCCCGTGGCCCTGAACCGGCACAACCTCCAGACACGCAGCGCCAGCGCCTCTCTCCCACGTCGGCACCCCGCAATGCTCACTCATGCATGATGAGAGTGCGTTGCGTGTGCGCATACTGACTCCGGCAATCAGGTGTCGTGACAACGCAATTACTGCTGTGTTTGCCGGAGGGTGTAGGTGATGGGCCGGCCGTCGCCGGGTAGCACCGGCGGGCGGGTGTTGATCTCGGCGAGGAGCAGCCTGACGATGGTGAGGAAGTACTCACTTTTCCCGACACCCAGGCACGCCGGCTCGCCGGCGTGTCCATGCGGCGACTGCGGTACTGGGAAGAAGCCGGCCTCGTCGTCCCCTCGATCAAGCGCCTCCTCAG
>OBLU010005329.1_pt1 | contig 11533 bp, 11 predicted proteins | sample 1518681 | NCBI WGS metagenome assembly OBLU01 (sample SAMEA3539304, study PRJEB22396) | soil metagenome | biome: tundra; feature: field; material: soil | place: USA | collected 2010-05 | depth 0.15 m
CCAAGGTGGCCAACGACGCCGACGTCCAAGGCGCCGCGGTGGTCCAGGGTCAGGGGCTGGAACTCGTGATCACCCTGGGCACCGGGTTCGGCACCGCGATCTTCTTGGACCGGCGCCTGCTGCCGCACCTCGAGATCGCCCACCAGCCGTTCCGCAAGGGCGAGACCTACAACGACCAGCTGGGCGAGCGGACCCGCAAGGACGTCGGTGACGACCGGTGGAACACCCGGGTGAACAAGGCCATCACCCTGCTCGACCAGCTGCTCTTCTTCGACCATCTCTACATCGGCGGCGGGAACGCGCGTCGGGTGCGGCGAGACGGGCTGGGCGACGTGCTCGAGCGCACCACGGTCGTCGACAACAGCGCCGGGATCCTCGGGGGGCTCCGGCTCTGGGAGGGCAACCACCTCGGCGTGTAGTCCGACGGGTGCAAAGAGGAGAACCGGATGGGTCTGCTTGACGACCGCAGGCGAGAGTCGAACAGCCATGTCCACGGCTGGACGAAGGGCGGCGGTCGTGACTACGACGTCATCGAACCTTGACGCCCTCGCCGAGGTGCGGTTGTGACCGCCCGCAGCGAGCTGGCGGCGTACCCCTCCTGATGGGGGTCCCTGAGTGGGGCGGTCCCGCCTGTGGTCGGTGTTGACCGGGCCCGGGTCCGGCGAAGGACGCGGTCGTGGGTGAACAGAGCGTGACGGCGGCGGCCGTCGAGCGGATCTTTGACCTCCGGAACCGCCGGGTGCTTGTCACCGGAGCGGCCAGCGGAATCGGCCTGGCCATCGTCGAGGCCATGACCGAGTGCGGCGCTCGCGTGGTGGCCGCCGACAGCGACTCCGCGGGGCTCGACCTCCTGGCTGAGCGCTTGGCGGACATGCCCGGCGAAGTGCGGGTGGCCACCACCGACGTCACGGACCCGTCCCAGGTGCAAGCCGCCGTCGCGGGGGCCGTCGGGGCCTGGGGAGGACTGGACGTCGCCTTTGCCAACGCCGGCATCTCGTTGGCACCCGGGCTGGCTCACCACGGTGGCCAGCTGGCCGGCACCGACCCGGACCGCTGGCGGCGGGTCCTGGCGGTCAACCTCGAGGGCGTCTTTGCGACCATCCGAGCCGCCGCGATCCAGATGAAGGCGCAGAAGTCGGGCAGGATCGTCGCGACGGCCTCCACGGCGGGTCTGCGGTCCGAACCGCTGGTCGGGTACTCCTATGTTGCCAGCAAGGCTGCGGTGGTCAACATCGTCCGACAGGCTGCGCTCGAACTCGCGCCCCACGGTGTCTTGGTCAACGCGATCGCCCCCGGTCCATTCCACACGAACATCGGCGCGGCGGTGAGCGCGGATGGGTGGCCGCCGCTCGACGACTCGATCTGGTCGCGCACCGTGCCGCTCGGGCGGATGGGCGACACGAGCGAGCTGAAGGGTGTGGTCGTGTTGCTCGCGTCGAACGCGTCGAGCTTCATGACCGGCGCCGTCATACCCGTCGACGGGGGCGCGTTGATCGCCTACCCCATCTGAGGAGCGCCGCACCCGTGTCGAGCTTCATGCGGGCCGTCGTCACCAGAGAACCCGGCCAGATGGAGGTGGTCGAGCGTCCCGTCCCCGAGCTGACCTCGACAGACGAGGTGCTGGTGCGTCCCGAGGCGGTCGGCCTGTGCGGCTCCGACATCCACATGTTCCGTGGGGACCTCGGCGCCCAGGCTCCGGGGGATGGGCTCTACCCGCGGGTGCAGGGCCACGAGCTCTCGTGTGTCGTTGAAGGGCTCGGCGGGCCCGCGCAGGACGGCCTCACCGTCGGCGATCGGGTCGCGGTGTTGCCGGTGATCGCATGTGGCGAGTGCTACCCCTGCCGGACCGGCCGGCCGAACGTCTGTGCCCACCTCATGGTGCTCGGGGTGCACGTCGACGGTGGCCTCGCCGAACGGATGGTCCTGCCCAGGAGCCAGGTGTTCTCGGCGCGCGGTCTTGCTCCGGAGGTGACCGCCTTCATCGAACCGGTCGCGGTCGCCGTGCATGCCGTCCGACGGGCGCGGATCGCGGCCGGGGAGCACGCGGTCGTCTTCGGCGCCGGCCCCATCGGCCAGGCGGTGTGCCTAGCGGCGAAGGCGGCCGGTGCGGTCGTGGCGGTGGTGGAGCCCTTGGCCAACCGCCGTGAGCTCGGCCCGGCGGCCGACGCCGACCTGATGGTCGATCCCGCCACCTCTTCGGTGCGAGACGTCCTGAGGGAGTGGTCGGGAACAACCGCGCCCGAGGTGGTGGTGGACACGACAGCGGCGCCAGCGGTGCTCGGCCAGGCGCTCGACGTCGTCACCCAGGGCGGCCGCGTGGTGCTGGTCGGCCTGACCGACCAGGAGGCGACCTTTCCCTACGGGCTCCCGGCCCACAAGGAGCTCGACATCCTCGGCACCAGCTGCTGCGACCGTGACGACTTCGTGTTGGCCGTGCGACTCGTGTCCGAGGCAAGCGACAAGATTGGGCCGTTGATCACCCAGCAGTTCGCGCTCGATCGAGCTGCCGAGGCGATTGCCTTCATCGCTGAGCATCCCGAGCGGTCGATGAAGGTTGTCGTGCGGGTCGACGGGACCTCTAGCGCCGATCGTTGAACGGTGGGGGACTACGTTGCTTCGATGTTCGGCCGATGAGTGTCGAGGGGATGTCCAGGTGTCGGCTCTCCCGGCGTGAGGTACGCCGAGTGCAAGAGCTGCGGATCTGCCTTGAGCTCGCTGGCAAGGCCCGAGAAGCGGATCGTTCCCCCTCTCATGATGTAGGCGCGATTGGCGAGCTCGAGCGCCACAATCGCGAACTGCTCGATGAGCAACACACCGGTGCCTGACTCGACGACGGTGCGAATCCTCGGGACGAGGCGTTTCACGACGATCGGAGCGAGGCCCAGGGACAACTCGTCGATCAAGAGGAACCTCGGTCGGGACACGAGGGCCTGGGCCAGGACGAGCATCTGCTGCTCCCCGCCCGAGAGCGATCTGGCCCGGAGGTCCAGCCGCTTCGTAAGCTCGGGAAACAGGTCGAGCGCGTAGTTGCGGCCCGCTGCCGCGTCTTGTCGCGACAACGCGTACGTGGCAACGACCAGGTTGTCCTGCACACTGAGCCCCGGGAGCAGACGCCTGCCTTCGGGAACCACGGCCACTCCTTCGCCACGCACCTTTTCCGGACGCCGACCCATGAGTTCGGTTCCGTCGACATTGATAGAGCCGGCGGTCGGGCGGAGGACGCCCGCCACCGCGAGGAGCAGGCTTGACTTGCCGGCGCCGTTCGGTCCGAGCAAGGTCGTCACCTCGCCTTGAGGGATCTCGAGGGAAACGTCGCGCACGACGTCGCGTCCTCCGCGTGGAACCGTCACCCCCTGGAGGCGAAGCACCCGGCCGGTCCGGTCCCGCCCGCCGCCCGTCTCGGGCCGGTGGTCCGCCGCAAGCACCGCGTCGCTCGCCCGAGACCGGTCACTCACAGCTGTTCCTCGGTCCCGATGTAGGCGCGCACGACACGCTCGTCCCGAAGCACCTCGGCCGTGGGCCCCGACGCGATCACCTTGCCGAAGTCCAAGACGGTCGTCACATCGCAGCAGGCGCTTACAAGGCTCATGTCGTGATCGACGAGTATCGCCATCGCTCCGATCTCGGGGATCCTGCGGATGATCTGGCCCATGTGCTCGGTCTCCTCTTCGGGAAGACCGGCGGCGGGCTCGTCGAGTAGGACGACGCGGGGATTGCCCACGACGACGCGAGCCACCTCCACCAGGCGGCGATCGCGGGCGCCGAGCGTTCCCACGGCGGTGCGGGGGTCGGCCTCGAGCCCCACGAATTCGACCGCCTCGAGAACGTCCTTTCGCCGCGTGGAGCGGGGCTGCCCGGTGTGCTCGTGCACCATCACGACGTTGTCGAAGATCGACAGCTGCTCAATGGCCTGTTCGGTCTGGAACGTCCGTCGTAGTCCCCAACGAACACGCCGGAAGTGGGTCATCGGCAGCAGCGCCTGCCCGAAGGCCGTCACCTGACCGGCGGCAGGGGCCACGAAGCCGCTCAAGACGTTGAAGAAGGTGGTCTTGCCTGCGCCGTTGGGGCCGATCAGCCCGCACGTCGCGGCGCCGAAGGAGACCGTCATCTCGTCGAGGGAGGTGACTCCGCCAAAGCGAACCGTGAGCCCTTCGACCTCGATCATTCCGTGGCCTCGCTGGTCAGCTCCTTCCGCCGCACGAGGCCTGCGAGCGCGTGGCCGAGCCGTCCCAGATCCTTTGGGACCTGACCGGCCAAGCCGGTCGGGGCCGTGGTGAAGACCTGGAGCACCCCGACCCCGAACAAGATGGTGGCCAGGTTGGGCGACGCCCCCCACACCTGGAGCACGGCCGGGAAGAACTGCATCAACAGGGCGGCGACGACGGCGCCCCACAGGCTGTAGACGCCACCCATCAGCACCACGGCCAGGAGCACGATCGACTGTGAGGGGGGGAACTGGTAGGTGTAGAGCTGACCCGCGCTCGCTCCCAGGAGGCCGCCTGCCACGCCGGTCATGAACGCGGCCAGGGCGAACGCCCACAGCTTGTACAGGGCGACGTTGACACCGGCCGCGAACGCCGCCGGCTCGCTCTGTCGGATGGCGGCCCAGGCTCTTCCGGGCCGGGTGCGGACGTGCCACAACGCCACCAGGAACATCACGATGGCGGTAATGACGGTGTAGCGGAAGTAGGCCACGTCGGTCGACGCGATGCCCGGTCGTCGAATGCCCGGCAATCCGTACGGGGAAGAGCTGTAACCCAAGAAACCCTTGCCGCCGTTAGGGAAGTTGGTCACCGCCAAGACGACGTTGATGGCTCCGGCCAGCATCAGCGTGATCAATGCCAGGTACAGCCCGGTCACCCGGAGTGCGGGCAAACCGATGATCACCCCGAGCACGGTCGCGACGATCCCCGCGATGAGGAGTATGAGGGGGAACGGCAGCGTGGTCGCGTACAGGAGCCGGGCGGCGACCCATCCGCCGACGGCCAGGATGGCGATCTGCCCGAGCGAATACAGGCCGACCCGACCCACCAGTAGTCCGAGGCCCAGCGTGACCAGGGAGTAGATGGCGGTCGCGGTCAGCACGTCGACCCAGTACAGGCCGACCAAGGACGGCAGCCCACCCACGACGAACGCGAGCAGAGCGACGATCACGATGATCCTCACGCGCATGGGCGCCTGCAGCCGCAGGCGAGAGGGTCCCGCGACACTTGCGGTGTCGGGCCCCGACTTCTCCCGCCCAGACGCCTTGGTGAGAGCCACCGCTACGCCTGATCGTGCGAGAGCGAGCTCACCCGCCGGCGCGATAGCCACAACAGTCCGACCGTGGCCAGGACGAACGGCGTCATGTCTCGGTACTGCGAGATCGAGTTGATCGGGGTGATCCCCGAGTCGACAACCCCGACGACGATACCGGCCACGAACGTGACGGTCAGCGAGCGCAGCCTGCCGATCAGCGTGGCGGCGAGAGAGGAGATGACGAGGAACGTCAGCGTATTGGCGTCGAGGGCCACCAGATTCGAGAGCAACAGCCCCGCTGCGCCGGCGATCATCCCCGAGCCCAGCCAGGCCGCCGCCTCGACCCGCCGCACCGGCACCCCGAGCATGGCCGTCACCTCGCGGTCATCAGCCATGGCGCGCATCGCCGTGCCGAGCTTGGTGAAGCGAAGGAACAGTCCCGTGCAGACCGTGACCACGCAGCCGAAGATCAGCCCGATGACCTGTGTCCAGTTGATGAGCACGCTGCCGACCTGAAAGCTCACGTTCGACGTCGGCAGGCTCATCGAGCGGGCCTGGTCCGTCCAGATCCATGACATGACGCCGAGCAGGATCAGAGCCAGTCCCAGTGTCGCGGCGGCCTTGACCAGTGGCTCCCTACCCGACAGCACGGGGCCGAACAACAGCCCGTAGGCGAGGGTGACCACCCCCCCGACGGCGATGCACACCAGGTAGGCGGGCCACACGGGAACGTGGGCGTCGTTGACGAGCGTCCAGGAGATCAAGGCGCCCAGAGCCCCGACCGCTCCAAAGGCGAGGTTCAGTACACCCGTGGCCCGGTACAGCACGACCATGCTGACCGCCGACACGGCGTACACCCCGCCCAAGGCCACGCCGACCACGAGGAACGGCTGAAAGTCTTGCCAGCTCGGCATGGGCTCTGGGCACCTTTCTGTCTCCTGGTTTGTGTTTTCTCCAGTCTCGGCTCGATGAGCCCTCGTGTCTACAGGTGCTGGGCCTGCTCGGTCTTGTGGACGGCCTTGACCTCGGGGTCGACGGACGAGATCGCGAAGCACCCCTGCTCTTGGACCATGTGGCCGTTCTGCGGCGTCACGGTGCGGTCGGTGTTGTTCGGCAGGTGGAACTTCGCGCCGGCCCCGTAGTACCACGGCTTACAAAGCAGGTCCGTCTTGAAGTTCTTGACCGCCCGGAAGGCGCCGTTCACGCTTGCCACCGTGTAGGGACCCTTGATCGTGAGTAGGGCCTGCACCGCGATCTGGGCCTCGGTGAAGCCCATCTGGCTGAAGCTGCCCAGCCCACCGGTGACGGCAGAGCCGTACTTCGCCAAGACGGAGCGGTACAGGGCGCTGTCGGGTCCGCTGGCGGAGGGAAGGTTCAACTCGGCGTTCACCGCCAGCTTGCCGTTCCAGGCGGAGCCGAGGGCGTTGGCCAGGAAGTCGGTGTTGCACGGGGTCGAGCACGCCCATTGGACCTTGCTTTCGAGCCCCAGCTGCTGGGCCGCCTGCAGGATCACCAGGGCCTCGGGGGGCGTGAAGTTCAACACCACGGCCCCGCCGGTCCCTGCGTCCTGGACCTCCTTTTCGGCGACCGCGTCGGCGTTCGTGACCGGCACGTTCTCGGTCAGCTGGACTATCGGAACGTGGGCGGCCTTGGCGATCAACGCCGGCCCAGCGGCGATGTAGCCGGTGCCGGGCACGTTCGACTGGTCAAAAACGATCTTCTTCGCTTTGTGTGCGATGACGTACTGCGTCGCCCCATCGGAGCTGTAGCGCGGGCCCATGTTGACGGCGGCGCTCCACGGTGACGAGTAGCACTGCGGAGCGATGCCCGAGTCGATGATGGCGTAGCCCTGCGCCGCGTAGTACGCGCCATTAACCGCGCAGTCGATGATGCTCGTGTTTCCGACCAGCCCGAGCACGTTGTCGGTCTGGATCAGCTGCTTGGCCAGCGCGGCGACCTGGCTCGGGTTCGTCTGTTCGGGCTCGATGACGTACTTGATCACGTGCCCGTTGATTCCACCGTTGTCGTTCACGCACGTGAAGTAGGCGTTCGCCATGTTCGTGATGTCCGTGAAGTCCGTGCCCGGCTGTTGCGTCACGATTGCGCCAAGGGTGATCGGCGACCCCGTGGCCGGCGTTCCGGTCCCGAGGCCACACTTGGCCGAGGCCGCCGCGAGCGTTGCCTTCGCGGCACCACTGGCGGTGCCGGCGCCGGTGCCAAGGGTGAACGTGACCGAGGTCATGATGACCCCAGCCATCACACCGGCCATAGCGCTCCATGTCTTCTTATGGTTCTTCAACACAATCTCCCCCATTGTGTGCTGCTCGCACATTGTCCGTTTACTGATCAAGTGAGACCGCGATCGTCACGACAAGAACTTTGCGATGGTTGAGAGCGCCTCGGGCGTCTCCTCGAGCACCAGATGGCCCCGGTCGGGTAGGACGGTGACCTCCGCACCGGGGATCAACCCGGCCCATATATCCGACTGCGCGGCGGGAACGATCTTGTCCTTGCCGCCCCACAGAACCATCGTCGGCATGGTGAGCCGGTGCAACCAGCGCGCGAGCTTCGGATCGTAGTTCCGCTCCCATGCCACCTGGGCGAACGACGCCATCTCACGGTACTGACCGACGATGAAGTCAATGTCGGGTGGATCGGGGATCTTCCCTGCGAAGATCTCGGGGTTTTCGGTCAACGCCGGTCCGATCTCCTCTGGGCGCATGCTGAAGAGGTCGACAGTCGGCGCCTCGGGCACCCGCAATCCCGCCGGGCTGACGAGGACGAGGCGTTGCACCCGCTTGGTCTGCTCGATCGCGAACGCGGCCGCCAGCCAGCCGCCAAGCGAGTGCCCGACCAGACGGAACGAGTCGACGCCCAGCTGGTCAAACAGGTCGAGGTAATGGAGGACGTAGTCGTGAACCGAGTTCACCCTCGGGTCGTCACCGGATTCGCCGAAGCCCGGATGTACGGGTACGACCAGGCGGAATCCGTCGGCCAACGGCAGGGTGAAGTCGAAGCCGGTGGCTGTGCCGGCGCCGTGGAAGAAGACCACCGTCTCGCCGCTCCCGGCGGAGTAGACGACGGTTCGGACCCCGTTGACGTCGAGCTCTTGTCGCTCTAGTGCAGCCATCTCTCGCCCTCCCTGTGTTTCAGCGGGCCACGCCTGCGACTTCGCCCCGCGCTGCCGCGGGATCCAAACCGACTGGCCGACCGGCACCGTTGCCACCGATGTCAACGTGACGCAGCCGGGGGATCACCTCTTCGGCGAAGAGCGTGAGGTTCTTGACGGTCTTCCAGTGCGGCATGTCACCGAGATGCAGGTTGCAGATCACCCGCGCCGTTCCCGCATCGTTCACCCAGCCCTCAATGGCGTTGGCCACGGTCTCGGGGGATCCGCACACGACACGCGATTGTGCGGTCAGCGCATTCCAGTCGGCGGTGCCATGGACGTTTTCGGCCGACGCCCGCTTGCGGAACTCCTCGACGCTGACGTAGCCCGGAGGAAGCAGGTAGCGAGGCGGAACGCGCATGAGGTTGTTGAAGTAGTACAAGATGTGTTCCTTACCCTCACGCTCGGCCTCCTCGTCGGTATCGGCGACATACGCCATCACCATGATGCAGACATCGTCGGGTTGCGCGGTCCGGCCGTATTCCTTCATCTTGGCCCGGTAGTGCTCGAACGTTTTGAGCTGGGCCTCGATCGGGATGAAGACGACCGAGTATCCGAACCCGAGCTCGGCGGCAAGCTCGATGGTCTGCGGGCTGCCGGTCCCGACCAAGTAGCACTTCGGACGCGGCTTCTGGTAGGTGGGGGGCCACGAGTTCAAATAGCGATAGCTGTAGAACTCCCCATCGAAGCGGCTCGGGCCCTCTTCGGTCCATGCCTGGAGGATGACGTCGATTCCTTCGCGGAAGCGGTCGCGGGCGCTTGCGGGGGTGAGCAACGTGGCGTTGGACCAGTACTCCATGCCGGTGCCGAGCGGGAATGCGAACTCGGTGCGGCCACCCGACATCACGTCGAGCACGGCGTACTCCTCGGCGACACGGTTCGGGTATTGCAGGTTGATCGGCGTGCCGAACACGCAGATCTTCGCGCGGCTCGTGATCGGCACCAGAGCCGAAGCGATCATCGTGCACGACTGCATCATGTTGTAGGGACTCGAGTGGTGCTCGTTCACGACGAGGCCGTCGAACCCCAGGCGATCGGCGATCGCCATCTCGGTGAAGTAGCGGTCGTAGAACTTCTTGCCCTTGATCGGGTCGTAGAAGCTGTTGGAGAAGTCGACCCAGGTCGATTCGTACTTCTCGTGGTCCTCGGGCAGGTCCGCGTACGGCATGAAGTGCATGAAATAGAACTGCAGATCAGGAGGCAGGGGCATACGACTCACTCCTCGTTTCTCGATAGAGCGAGCGTTGGGACCGGCTCGCTGTTCGACTCGCGGTGATTCGGCGCACGGTGTTCGGGTGCTCTGGGCGAGACGCGATGACGGGAGCGGTGCACGGAGACCACCAGCGTCTGTCACGCGGTTGGGACACGACCGTAACCCCCCGTTCGCATTGCGAACAAATGTGCGGCAGATCTCAGTCTTTCCCTGGCGCCTGCCGATGTCAAGCGGGACGGCGTGACGTTCGTCGTGCGACGTTGGGGCGCGAATTCAACCGATGGGGAGCCCGACGTAGTTCTCGGCGATGCTGCGTTGCAAGGCCTCGGAGCCGGCCAGGTAGCGCTGACGGGCCCGCTGGATCCGGTTGGCGAACGGGTCCTCGTCGGGGAGCCGGTGTAGCAGCTCGGTCATCATGGTGGAGAAGTCCTGCACCCGCCACACCCGGCGCAGGCAGGTCTCCGAGTAGGCGTCGAGCAGGGACCGGTCCCGGTGCGCAAACCATCGCGCCACGGCCCGGGAGAGCACCACGACGTCGGCGATGGCCAGGTTCATCCCCTTGGCGCCGGTGGGCGGCACGATGTGGGCGGCGTCGCCGGCCAGAAAGAGACGTCCGTACTGCATGGGCTCGCACACGTAGCTGCGCATCGTGGTGATGCCCCGCTCGAGGAAGGGCCCTTCGGCCAAGGTCCATCCGGGGGCGGCCAGGCGGAGGTGCAGCTCCTCCCAGACGCGCCCGTCGGGCCAGCCGTCGAGAGTGTCGCCCGGGTCGACCTGGATGTAGAGGCGGCTGAGCTCGGGTGACCGCAGGCTGTGGAGGGCGAACCCCCGCTCGTGGTAGGCGTAGATGAGCTCCTCGGTCGAGGGCGCCACCTGGGCCAGGACCCCCAACCACGCCAGGGGGTACTCCCGCTCGAACTCCCGCCGGAGCGTCGGTGGGATGGCGTCGCGGCAGACCCCGTGGAAGCCGTCGCAGCCGGCCACCAACTGGCAGCCCAACTCGTGGTCGACGCCGTCTTGGCGGAACCGGATCGTCGGTGCGTCGGTGCCGAGCCCGATCAGACGGACGTCGCCGACCTCGAAGCGCACCGTCGGCCCGGTGCCCAGCCGCGCCGCGATCAGGTCCTTCACCACCTCTTGCTGCCCGTAGACGGTGATCCGTTTGCCGCCGGTCAACTTGGCGAAGTCGATCCGGTGCCGCTCCCCGGCGAACTGCAGGTTGACCCCGTCATGGATGGTGCCCTCGGCCAGCATCCGCTCTCCGACGCCGGTTTCGATCAACAGGTCGCTCGAGGTCTGCTCGAGGACGCCCGCCCGGATCCTGGTTTCGACGTAAGAGCGAGACCGTTGCTCGAGGACGACGCTGTCGATGCCCTCGAGGTGGAGCAGGTGCGAGAGCACCAGGCCGGCCGGGCCGGCGCCCACGATCCCCACCTGGGTCTGCAGGTCGGCCCCCAACGTGAGTCAGTGCAGCCGGGGCCGGCCCGCCGCGATGTTGACCGCGCGAAGGTCAGCGTTGATCTTTTCGGCGGTCTCCATGAGCTGGCCGAGGTGCTTGGTCCGGAGCTCGTCGAGCGAGACCCGGCTCGAGTGCGCCGACACGTTGACCGCCGCGAAGGTCACGCCCCTGGCGTCGACGATGGGGACCGCGACCGAGCGCAGCCCCTCCTCCAACTCCTGATCGACCAGGCAGAAGCCGCGCGCCCGGGTCTCGTCTAGGACGGCCACGAGGCGGGCGCGGTCGATCACCGTTCGCGGCGTGAGCGGCTGGAGGTCAACCCGGTCGAGGTAGGCCTCGAGCTCCTCGGGAGCGAGACCCGCGAGTAGCACCCTGCCCATCGACGTGCCATACGCAGGGAACCGGGTGCCGACCGTGATCGAGACGGTCATGATGCGCTTGGTCGGCACCCGGA
>OBLU010005330.1_pt1 | contig 11531 bp, 15 predicted proteins | sample 1518681 | NCBI WGS metagenome assembly OBLU01 (sample SAMEA3539304, study PRJEB22396) | soil metagenome | biome: tundra; feature: field; material: soil | place: USA | collected 2010-05 | depth 0.15 m
AAAAACCTCCTCGTCGCTCACGCGACAAACGGGTTCACCCACGGACGGGTTGTATTTTCTTGTGAAAAATTTTTCACTCCATCGCCGTGAGGCGAATTTTTCCCTCGGTCATTTCGCCTCGAACTTGGTGACAAGATTCGGTGTTGATGCGCGTCTGGCGCTGCCATTGACAAAATCGTCGCCCAAATAGAATTCCAACTGCAAATTGCAGACACCTGGGGATGCTGATCGGCCTTCGGATGATGCAAATGCAAGCGTCACGGGTGTGGAATCACTCGGCCGGATTTCCATTGCGGGATTAAAATACTCCTGCATTCCCCCGCCATAGCCATATTGAACATGCACCCCCGCGTAGGAAATTCCTGTGATATTGCCTCTCGCAAATTGACCCGCAAATTGATTACTGTTCGGGTCAAGGAGCCAACTTTTGGGAGTCAAGGCAACCCAAAGGCTTTTTGTTTTGGAGCGATTGGTGAGGGTCATGGTCAACAGGTATTGTCCGCCGTTGACGATTTTGAGGGATCGCAGTTCCACAACCAAGTTGCCGAATGGTCTTGTCACCGTGGCCTTGTCCTCGCTTAAATCCACCACGGGTGCTGCGACGTTCGTCACATTTTCTGTGCTACTCGCCGGCTTGGTAGTTACAACCGGCGCGTTTGTGAGTTGTTGGATGGTGCCGTCCACAGCGAACGAAGCCGGGCCACCGCCGATAATTACCGCTGTGTCGGTGGTGATAATCTTGGTCGAAACATTGATCTTGCCCCCACCGGAAATGATTTTGCCGAAAACCATGGCGTCAACGCCGGCGAACATGCCCAGTTTCTTGGCGTTCTCCGGGTCAACGAGGCCGGATGCGGTCAGCTTGTGCTCGTCCATAATTTTTTTGAGATTGGCGCGGTCCACAACAGAGAAGTCGCGCTTCTTCTTCACAAAATCTACCGTCATTTGTTCCGCCGCATATTTTCCAATCTCACTGGGATTGTCATCCAGATCGGTGAAATCCAGCACGGTCACTTTCTTGAGTTCGTGATCTTTAATTTGGCCGGCAAGTTGTTCGGTCAATTTCGTAAGCTCCGTGTCCATGTCTTGCGCAAAGACGTGGTTGCAAATAAACAGGCACAGGACGATTGCGGCAATGCGGTGAGATTTCATATCAGTGATTGGCGCTGAACTGGCTTAACGCCATGTTCGTGTTCGCGTTGATTTGTTTGATGATCCGGTCTTCGGCCTGCATCCGGGCGTCGGCATTATTGAAGCCGGTGCCCTTGGCCGAAAGCGTCCAGGACTGGCTTTCGATTTGGCCGGTTACTGGCAGGGTCACGATTTGGACGTGCATGTCGGCGGTGACAACGCCGACATGCACGTCATTCTTGGAATACCCCACGTCCTGCTTTGCGAGTAAAAGCCCGTCGAGGGACTTTTCCAATTCCATCTTTTTGAACATCTCTTTCGAGCCGGTGAAAACGGCGTCGAACGAGCCGTCCGTTATCATGGTCGGTCTGAAAAACGAGGAAACGAATTTGATGTGGTCGCGTTTGAAATGCGTGGCGAGTGCGTCGCCGATGGCGGAATTCATCGTGCCGTTTTCGGACGCGCACGCGACTGCAATCATTTCCTCACCCGGATTGCGGACAATGTTGGTGTTGACGTAGCCGAGATATTTGTCTTTTTCGGCGTTCGCGGCTGATAGCGCCTGTTGTTGCGCGGCTGCCTGCTGTTGCTGTTCGGCGCGCCGATTGTCGTGCTGGCTTTTAAAGGAATAAATGATGGCGGCGATAACCGCCAAAAGGCAGACGAACAATATTAGGCGAATGACTTGTGTTTTCGTCATGATCTTTCCCGAATCTGATTGTCAGATTGCGAAACAATCGTTCGATGCACAAGCAAAAGTCGTTTGTCCACAACACGGGTTAAAAATGACATGATATACTTTTGCAACACGTTTTCAGACGAGCCTCTATTACCTTGGCGATTCGTAATCAAGCGCATGTCGCCAATTTAAATGCTCTCGCCGTCAAAGAAGGCCGACGAGGGCATTTCATTTGGAGTAGAGGTTCGCTTGGGAATATGGAGGATTCACATATCGTTTTAGGCGTCCGCGAAACATGGGGGCAGAAACACCCCATTGTTTTGTCCCGTCACGACCGGCGCCATCATCTTTACGCCATTGGGAAAAGCGGCACCGGCAAGACGACGCTCCTGCGCAATCTGATCCTGCAAGACATCTGCGCCGGCAACGGCGTCGGCGTCATTGACCCGCACGGCGATCTCGCCACGGAACTGCTCGACCTCATACCGCGTCATCGCATTGAGGACGTGGTATATTTCAACCCCGCCGACATGGAATATCCGATTGGGTTCAACCTGCTCGGCCAAACGCTGCCGGACAACCGGCATCTGGTCGCTTCCGGCATCGTGAACGTCTTCAAAAGCGTTTGGTCGCACTCGTGGGGGCCGCGCATGGAATACATTTTGTATGCAGCCGTCGCCGCGCTCCTCGACTGCGAAAACGTAAGCTTGCTTGGCATCCAGCGGATTCTTTCGGACGCGAAATATCGCGCGTGGGTGGTGCGGCAAATCAAGGATCCGATTGTCCGAGCATTTTGGGTGGAAGAATTTGAGGAATTCAGCCCGTCGCTCCGGCATGAAATGATCGCGCCGATTCAAAACAAGGTCGGACAGCTTTTGATGTCGCCGCATCTGCGGAACATATTGGGTCAAATCCGCTGCCGCATTGACGCCCGCTTTATGATGGACGATGGGGTCAAATCAGTTCGTGTTTTTCAGTCTTACGGCGTCGAACGGCTACAGGGTTTCGTCTTCGTCGGCGAAGCGGGAGTGCAACTTCGGTGATGGGCCATGGGAATCAAACCTCATCCTTGAGCAGTTCAGGATCAGGTCTAAAGATGCTGCAATACATCATTTCGAGGGAGGACAAATTGATATCGCGGCACGTAAAATCGTAGTAGATTCGACGAAGTCGCAAATCGCGATCTTTCCCGGGTTGACCAATGACAATATCGCCATAAAATTCAAGGTAATTGGTCGCCAGATAGAAATTGATTGCCGCATCCAAACACCACAAGGAAATCACTGGTTTAGCTGGAAGTTCCGCAAGGTAAATAGGCCGGAAAGTTGCCATCCAAAGTGAAAAAGCGGCTGCAACTCTAGTTTTGCGCGGCTTGGCTGAATTGATCCTAACACTCAATCGTTCAATTTCTTTTAACACCTGTGTTCGAAGCTCTTCGGCGGGAATAAGAGTTTGCATCGTGCGAAGGAAATGGGCCACGCCGAAGGCATCACGATAGAAACGCGTCAACATCATCTTCAATTTCACATCATCGAATCGGACGACCGCCCTAATTTCCGGCCATGATTCTTCAATGTGGTCAAAAACCAAGTTTTTGAACGCGGTTTCACACGATGTCAAGTCGTCGGAATTTCGCCAGTCAACACCTGAATAAAACAAACCAGCCAAATTCCCTGTAAATCCAATTTGATCAAGCATAATGATTTTGGTGAACGGTCATTAAATATCGAAAAAAAACATTTGTCCAGAATAAAAAAACCCTGCTTTGTGAGCAGGGTGTTTGTTCTCCCTTGAACCTAATGTCTATGCAACAATAGGAACACTGGCGGCGTCCGCAGCTCGGCGTAATTCATTCCCCCAAGCTCTCTTTTTCTTGAGGTCAACGGGGCGCGCCTCGTCTTCCGAAAACGACGTCTCGTTGAGTTGCTGGGAATCCGGAATAAATACCGACGGACTCCCAGGGTGGCTATATTTCACTAAGTCGGGAAACGCCGGCTTGATCTGCTGTAGGATGGTTGATTTCATTGTCATATTTCCTCCGGGTTAACGATGGGCTATTTTTTCATTTGCAAGTTACACTTCTCCTCTGACTTCATTCTATATCACCAGAGCTTGGCTTGCAAATTGACATCGCTCAAAACGAGTTTAATAATTTAAAAAAGACACTTGTAATGTCAAACAAAAAAGCAAATTTTTTTTGAATTTTCAAAGCAATAATCATGCCGCTTGACGCACAAGGTGTTTCGGAATATGTTCAATATAAGGAGTTCAAGAGGGAATGCAAGTAAAAAATGCATAAATTTCAAGGGAAAACTGTGCTGTTGAATCATCTAAGCAAAATGGCCCCGGCAACAATTTCCCGTTGGTCAGGCGGTGCCGTTGGATAATCGTCGAGGACTGTCCAGAGGACATCTGTCGGTTTCAGGACACAAAAAAAGGGGTGCCGCCGTTGGTGGTGATGAGGTTTGGTGAAATGTCTATGCTAGACACGACGAAGTGTTACTAATCTTTTCAACAAAATGCAAAATTCTTATCACCCCCTGGGGAAGGCTTTCCGCTAAAGGGAGGCTGTTGGCGGGGGGTTGGGAGCCGGGCATACCCCTCGCCACGGTTGCAAAAAAAGCCCCGTCCATTGAGAACGGGGCTGTGAATTAAAACGCCAACTCCTGTTGTCCAAGCGCAACATTGATACGCTCCACTTCAACCGGCTTCGGCGGCTGGCCTTGTTCCATCGCTTCGGGTGCCTGCGGGCGCAAAGCCAACGGCAGCCACGGCGCGACGTAATGAATGTTCGACCATGCCGCCCAATACTCATTGGACAGCGAATTGCCGTGAATGACGCGCGTGGGGATGCCCCAAAGCGTCGTGTTGATGAACGCCATGTCGCAAGCGGTGCGATTGATGTCAATCGCCGTCACCCGCAACCGGCGGCGCACTTCCGGCGAACACGCCTCGGCCAATGACAGAATCATCGCCCCGGCACCGCACGCCGGTTCACAAACCGTTATAGGGCCTTCGGTGGGCAAAGATTCCATGTCGCCAAGCGTCATTCGGGCCATGAGGTCGCAAATGGTTTTTGGCGTGTGGAATTCACCGCCCCACTGCTGGCCTTTTGAGGATAATGCGAAGTCCAGATAGTATCCGCCGAGAACGTCTTCAAAAGGTTTGCTCTCCATTTCCAAGACAAGCGCGCCGAGTGCGTTTCCGAACAAATCCAATTCGGGCTTTTGCCATCGTTTGGCTTCTTCAAGATATTCCGCCTCGCGGGTCTGTGCCGCAACGCAACAGGCCGCAAGGCGGGTGAAGGCGTCAAAGACACGCCGGGTGTCGTGCCGATGGGAAATGCTTTCAAGGATTTTGCGGAAGTCACTCGGTTCCGATTTCTTTGCGCTCATAGCCTGTGATCTTCAAAGGTGGCGGCGATGCCGTCCTCGTCGTCGCCCAGCATTTCAACGATGCTGGCTTTCAATACCGCCTTGTCGGGATCGGGCTTGGCGTCGTTCGGGCACGCCGGACACCGGATGACATTCAAGACGGAAGCGCCGAATTCATAGCCGGCTGCTCTGAACTTTTCGCGGTATCGCTGGCTCAACCGCAATGCTTGGGACAATCCCGTCCAGGCTTCCGCCTCGGCGTGTGTGATGTCGGTTTCAAAAATGGCGTCGTGCCGGAGATGATATACATCCCACGGCTCGCCACAGGTGGTGCAATGCACGTCCATAGGTTCTCCTTTTTGGGGGTTCAATGGCGGTTCGGAATGAACCGCCTCTAGCCGCGCATTTTAACATGCGACGGGTTAAGGAGAAAAATCAGCGATGGGGAAAACTACCGTCGCAAGCGACAGAAACTGTTTAAAAACGAAAATGTTCAATCGTTATGGGAAAACTGAAGCGAAGGCATCGGCAAGTTGTGATGCCACAATTCCTCATAGGTGAAAATCTTTTGCAAGGAGCAAGAACAGAGCCGGTGCGGATGCTCCTTCAAAAACTGCAATCAAGCGATGGTGAGGTTCACACACTCGACTCAACAATCCTGAAACAACGGGGAAAACGAGCCAGAACCCGCACTGGAGGCACGTTTTGAAACAAGGGTCTGGCCACGGTGTAACTTCAGGTATCGTGTTGGCGTATAATTGCAGCCGATATGCGACGATTATGCAACCGCCAATAAATCCCCACCAAAACTGACATCTTGAAGTCAGGATTTCTAAATTTGTGTTTGTTTTCATAATGGGTCTTTCATTAATGTCTGTGTTGGCTTGCGCCACCCATTAAAGCAACAATAGTGCCGCTGTCTCTATTTTTGGGCATACAGCAAAAAGCATTAAGATGCTGGCTATTAAAGCATTAGAAAATAATAATTGGTGTGTTCGGCTGATAGCTTACGGGTCTTTCATTAATGGTTCCCAAAATGTCTAGCAAGATTTGCACCCGTTTAAGCAAACTTAGTGTGTGAAGCCCCCTGGGCTGGAGGCCAGCCCTCCGGCAGGGGGTTGGGGGGATGGGGCAGCCCCTCGCCACGCACAAAAAGAAAATCCCCGCTTGGTCGGGGATTTTCCAGAAACGGCGGACGCCGTTATCGCTCATTCATGATGTCCAGCATGTCCTCAAGCACGTCTATGCGCCTCGTGGCTTTTTCCTCGTCAAACGAGTCGAGCATTTCATTGACTTCTTCGGCGCTTGGGTCGCTGTCTTCGGGAACAACGCCGTCAATCGGCTGAAGTTTGATTTTTTCCAGTGGCATGATTTTTTGTTTTTAATGAAGCTCTTTCGACAAAAGGGCTTCGGGCTGATAATCGCTGGGTGTCCTGCGACTTTGTTTTTTTCGGCGCAGAATGAGCAATGTAATCACGAATACACCGCTCACAATGATTCCGCTGTTAATAATCATCGGGGAAAAGCACGGTCGTCGCGCTTCGGTCGGCCTCGGTGATAATCCAGAATTTGAGGCCATTGCGGTCGTGATAGACGGAAAAGAGGCGTCCGCCACTTGCAAGCGCCCGCTCGTTTTCCGCGCGGTCTTCGGGGCAGACATCGCCACAATCACATTTCGCGTGGCGCGCAAGCGCGGCGGGAATGTCCCCAAACGAAAGTCGGCGGAACGCCTCGGTGGTCATGGCGATTGCGCCAAGCGGAAACTTCGGACTGACACCTGACGGAAGCAGGTTGAAATTCGTCATGGCGGTCAAGTTGGCTCTTAATCAAGCCGTGCGACTATTCGGCTCGGCGGGGGAAACCGCTCCTGCGGCTCTGTCCCTGACGCTTTACAGTGGCGCCCTTCTGGCCGGCGGTAATGCCGTTGCGATAAGACTCAAGCACTTTTTCGGATACCCAGCGGACGATTTCCGCCGTGGTCTCCGTGCCGCTTTCCAGCTTGGCTTCTAGCTCTGCATCGAACGATTCGATGTATGACATGGAAGTTTTGGTTGTTGGTTTGTAATTCGACCTTTCGTGCGTGGCGGCAGGTTCGCCGTCCGCGCTCTTGACGCACCGGACGCGAAGCGGACGGTATAATGGAAAGAGCCGGCGGCGAACGTCCCCTGTATGCGAGGGGCGATGGGGGAAACTCGTGCATCCGGCAAAGCCGGATTCCATTTTCTGCAACCCCGCACTGTTTTCTTAAAATTCAAACACCGGCGTTGACAGGAACATTTTTGGGGTTCACTGTCTCGTGCCGGAAACAACATTGCAAACATGGCTGAAAAAATAATCCTCTACGTCAGAGACCGTGAGGCCAACAAAGACGCTCCATACGCCACGAAATTTGCGACTTTCATAAAGGCAGTCAACGACGCCAAAGCCACCGGATGCGATGTCATCGTGATCGTCGAACCGTGGGCCATCGGGGACACCTATGATGAAATCACCGAAAGCCTGGCGCATCTGTCAGGGACAGGCATCGGTTTGCAAATTGTCACCGCCCCGAAAACTCCTTGGAACAATTAAGCTGGCCGTTCGCAGTTCCGCACGGCGAAAGCTGTCCCGGCTTTGACTGAAAAATTGTTAAAAACCAGTTCAAACCCGTCCGGGCGGCTCAAGCGAGCGGGAGCGGGTTTCTGAACACCTGGAAGAAATCCCGCCCTTGCTCGCCCGCCCAGCCCCGCAAAAGTCTTGGGATGCTTTTCGACTGATGGGTGTCCAGACGTAGGGGTAAAGGGGGCACGTCATGGACCCCGAAAGGAGAAAACGGCACAAGTCTTTGGCGGGAACCAGTTCAAACCAGTGCGCCATCGTGGCGCAACTCGTCTCTGGTGCAAGGGAGCGATTTAAGCTCCCGCGCCAACCCGTTTAACCCGTCCAAACCCGTTAAATTCTAAAGGACATTTTCCTGTCCTTTACCCGTCCAACCCGTCCGTGGGTGAACCCGTTTGTCGCGTGAGCGACGAGGAGGTTTTTGGGGCGAGCATGGCCGCTAGGCCACGCGCAGCCCGCCAGCCCGTGAGGGAAAAAAACCGACGAAGTCGGGGATGGCACCGAAGGCGAAAAACGCCGAAAGTCCTTGTGAACACAAGATGGATTCAAATTGCCACCCTTCCACTGGTGTGGAGGGGCTAGTGGAGGGGGTAAAATGGTTCAATCCCGGTAGCCTCCAGGCGAGGGAGCACGAGTCTGTCCTTGAAAAAAAGTTCGAGCGGCGTGGTAAAGAGACACCATTCCTCAATTTTCGACAGGATACGCCACGCCGCGCCAGACAGCGACTTTCCCCCTTTGTTTGCAATGGTTTTAACGTCTTTCACGTTGCCGGAATGTGCGACAGGCTGCGACTGCAAATGACCCGCTGCGCCTAAAATTTGTGAGGCCAGTTGTGAGGGTGAAACCGCCAGCTTCTTGACCGCATCCCGCAGCGACAGCAGGGAAGTGTCGGTGTAGGTGCTTGCCGTGAGGCGCGGATCGTTGTGCCGCATCAATTCCATGGCCTCCCTTTGCGACACTCCGGCGCGGTGCAGGTTCGTGCAGAATGTATGCCGCAGCGAATGAAAATCCACCACGCGGCCTTGCGAATCCGTCTTGGCGATGTTGGCGGCTTTCAAATGGCCGACCAAAATTTCCGAGCGGGGCACAAGTCCCTTGAAAACCAGTTCGCCGGCCTCGGCGTTGGCCGGGCGAAATTGCAACAGTGCTGCCACCAGATCAGGATGCAGCGGCAGACACGCCTGCCGGTGATTCTTGCTCACCGATGCGCGCACCGTCACCGAGGGCTTTTCGCCATTCAAATTAAAATCGCCCCAGCAGAGTTCTTTCAGTTCGCCGTGCCGGATGCCAGTCAGCGCCGCCGTCAAATAAACGCTGCGTTGCTCGCCAGCGACCGCGAGCAGGGCAGCAAATTCAGAATCATTATAGGCACGCCGGGGGCGAACTTGCCGCCCGCGAGCCTCGCCTTTTTGAACCGCCAGCAATGGATTGGCGGGAATACGCCCTTGCGCTACCAGCCAGATGAAGAAACCTTTTGCGCTGGTGAGATATTCATTCAAGGTTTTCTGTGACTTGCTCTGGGCTTTGCGCCATTCGCCAAATGAATCAGCCGTTGCGTCCTGTGGATACATCCACCCACAATCGGCAATCAGTGCTTTATTGTAGTGCGAGACATGGCTGATGTAATCACGGGCGCGGCCTTTGGCCTGCAGGTCGCCCAGGAAATCTTGCAGGTGTTCCGTCAGCTTGCGTTGCGCGGCATTGCGAATGACCCGCGACGGAAGCAAGCCAGCCCGTTCATGTTCATTCTCGCGCAGCCGTTCGCCGCGTTTCTTTTCGGCAACTTGCTTGTCCGAGGTGCCGAGCGACACGTCTTGAATTTTGCCGTCGGTTGAATGCAGGCGGAATTTCCACCGCCAGATGCGCTCGCCCTTTGGCTTGTAAATGTGGTTGATCATAATCAGTCGCCTTTGATGATGGCTTGCACTTCGCTAAACCGAAACCGGACACCACCGCGAACCCGAACCGGCGTCAAGCGTCCGCAGTTCGCATCCCGTTCGATTGTCCGCACGGAACATGCCAGCATTTCAGCCGCTTCTTTTTTCCGCAGTAGCCGGTCACTCGGTTCCAAATTGGGTTTGTTCATGGGGCAACTCCCTCCGTTTTTTGTTCGCTAGCGATGGCCGAATCATCTTCATCGTGTGCCACATTCGACAGGCACGTTTCTATGTAAGTGGGAGGCATGGAAACCCGCTGACGGGCGTGCGGCTTCAGTCGGCGCGACTTCAGGAATCGTGAGGCGGCGGCCCTACGCCGCGCGGTTCGATTACAGCGGCAACGCTTCAGTCGGCGCGACTTCAGGAATCGTGAGGCGGCTTCAGGATCACCTCGCGCGGCTGGCGCAACCGCGGCTTCAGTCGGCGCGACTTCAGGAATCGTGAGGCGGTCCTCGATGATTGATCGGATGTATCGTTGCGAAACCCGCTTCAGTCGGCGCGACTTCAGGAATCGTGAGGCGGAATAACTTCATGGAACGACAGGATTTTTTCTTCGTGCTTCAGTCGGCGCGACTTCAGGAATCGTGAGGCGGGAAATGACAATGTGCGTGGCGCCGCTGCCAGAGGTGCTTCAGTCGGCGCGACTTCAGGAATCGTGAGGCGGCTTTTTTGTCGCCCTCGCTCACGGGCAACAACACCGCTTCAGTCGGCGCGACTTCAGGAATCGTGAGGCGGTCGGCTACGTCACCAACCTGTCCGTAACGCTCGGGGCTTCAGTCGGCGCGACTTCAGGAATCGTGAGGCGGTATTAGACCGCGCCGAACCAATGGGGAAAGCCACGCTTCAGTCGGCGCGACTTCAGGAATCGTGAGGCGGAATTAAAGCCTGCGGCCAAAGTCGTTGCAGACGGTCGGAATTTCTATCGCCTCCCCAGAATCGGAATCAAACCAATTCGGCAACGACTTTGGCCGCAGGCTTTAGTTTCTCCCGATACAAAGAAGCTGAACTTTTAAGAAAAAAGACCCGATTATTCCCGCCACGGATTCACGGTTTTACAGCCGGGAAAATGTTTTTCATTCCGCGTGACAACCGCCAGCCCGCAACTCCGCGCTATCGCCCCAATCAGTGAATCATCGTATGGAATCGGCTTGTTTTTGGCTTCCGCCATCATCCTCCCCCACTCTGCCGCCGCCGCCTCGTCAAACACATAAATCGCTTCGCGGTAGTCTTCCAATACAAAATCAAAGACGCGCTCCAGCGCGAACCGCGCCTTGGTCTCGCCTTTCAACTCAATGCCCCGGCGCATTTCAGCCAGCGTCAAAGTGGAAATGCCAATCTCGCCACGGTGCTGGGCAAACCACTCTTTGACCGGGTTGCCGGGTCGAAAGTAATCACTGACGGTGTTGGTATCCGCGAGGTATTTTAGAACCGGCATGGCGGGACGTTCTCCTTTTTCACCGGCTCAAAGGTGAATCCTTCCGCCGCCAAGGCGTTCAGATGCTCCGTCAAATCTCGCGTGGCCTGGGCCACTTGCCGGACGCGACGACGCGCTTGCGGCGCGGGTTCAATCCACCAGCCGTCACCTTCTTTTTTCACAAGGTAACGCTGGCCGTTCTGGACACCGCGAACGGTCAATCGGTTTTTGTCGGCTATGCAGATCATCGTCACATGGGAAATTTCCCACACTGGCCCCGTTAGTCAAGGCTGCTTTCGTCCTCATCCGGTGTGTGCATGGTGCCAATGCTCAGTTTCATCCGGGCATAGGAATTCTACAAGGAGCCTTAGCCGGCGACCGGCGGGCGGGCGCTCCGC
>OBLU010005331.1_pt1 | contig 11531 bp, 12 predicted proteins | sample 1518681 | NCBI WGS metagenome assembly OBLU01 (sample SAMEA3539304, study PRJEB22396) | soil metagenome | biome: tundra; feature: field; material: soil | place: USA | collected 2010-05 | depth 0.15 m
AGCCGAGCGCGCCGGATGCGCGCAAGCCGCCGCCGGCCCGGTCCTCGGCGCGCCGGTCGTCGCGTAAGCCGGCGCGCGGGAAGGACGGCTGATGCAGACGCTGCGGCGGCTCAACGACCCCGAGCGCTACTACGGCCTGTCCTGGCGCGGATGGCTCGCCGCGGGCGCGGGCGGCGGGATCCTGTACGGGGCGGTCCGGGTGAGTCCGCTGGGGCTACGTCCCACGATCACGATCACGGTGCTTGTGCTCGCGTTTATCGGGGTGGTCCTGCACGCGCTCGCCGGCCAGGCGCTCGGACCTGGGCGCTACCTACTCGCGCTGTATCGCTACACGCGAGCCCGTAAGCGGCTCGTCGCGCCGAGCCGTCCGGGTCGCGGCGGGCTGGTGCTCGACGCCGCCCCGGACCTCGACGAGCCCGAGCTCGGGGTCGAGCCTGCCTTGGCGGTCATCGAATCGGAGTCGGAAGCGTGAGCCCGCGCGCTTTGACGCGTTCTCGGCGCGAAGGGTCGCTCGGGGACCTGTTGGGAATTGATGCGGTCGAGCCTGATGGGTTGATCGTGACCGACACCGGGCGGTACGTGCGGGTGATCGCGTGCGAGCGGGTCCCCAACGCGATCACCGCCGACCCGGCTGGCCGCGCGATCCTTGAGCGCCAGTTCCGGGAGCTGTGCCGCGCGATTCCCGATCACCAGTCGATCTCTGTCTACGCGCAAACCGACCCGATCCCGATCGATGACGCACTCGCCGAGGACGAGCACCGCGTCGCGGTCGCGGTCGAGCACGACCACTTGCACGGCCGCGCCGAGCTCGCCGACGCGCGCCGCTGGTTCCTCGCGGCGCAAAAGCAGTCGGTGATCCGGGCCGCCGGGTCAGATCAGCCGGCGGTCGCGGCGCGATGGTGGGTCGTCGTGCCCTACCGGCCCGTGCTCGACGACCTCCGTGCCCAGCTCAAAGCCGGGATGACCGTCGGGCGCGCACCGACCGGCTGGGCCGCGCATCAGCGCAACGCTGTGGAGAGCCTGCGGATCGCCGAGCAGATCCAGGCGCAGCTCGCCGCCGCGGGGATCGACGCGTACCTGCTCGACGGCGTGCAGGCGCTCGCATGCCTGTGGGAGCGCCTGCATCCCGCCGCCAGCGACCTGCCCGACATGCGCCAGTTCAAAGACGCCGTGCAGATCGTCAACGCGACGACCTCCGAGCAGGCGGCAGCGCACCGTCATCAGATCATCCGCTCGCTGTGTGACGGCCCGAGCCCAGCCGGGATCGACGCGTCCGATCCGCGGTGGCTGCGCCACGCCGACGGGACATTGGAGGAGATCCTCCATCTCGGCACTCCTCCGGCGGTCACGAGCCCGTGGTGGCTGATGCATCTCCTCGCGTGCCCGCTGCCGGTGACCGTCGCGGTGCACATCAGCGTCGGCAGCCGCTCGCGCGTGCAGGCGCGCACACGGCGGCGATGGAAGCGACTCGCGGCGTCGATCGAATACAAGCGCCGGCGCGGTCAGATCGTCGGCGGCGAGGACGACCAGGCGCTCGACGAAGCCCAGACCGTCGATGACGAACTGACCTCTGAGGTCGGCGCGACGATCTATGAGGTCTCGATCAACTGCGCGCTGCGTGACCCCGCCGGGCGAGACGACCAGTTCGAGCAGGTGATCAGGACGATCGTGCGGGAGCTTCACGCGCACACCAACGCGCGGGTGCTGCGCGGCCGGCGGCTGTGCCTGCCGGGGTTCACGTCCACGATCCCGCTCGGGCTGGATCCGCTCGCCGCGACGCGCAGCTACGCGCAGCGCAACATCGCGCACTGCCTGCCGTTGACCTCGAGCTCGTGCGGGTCCCCGGACGGGCTGATCGCGGGGTTCGCGGACCCCGGCGGGACGCTTGAGCGAATCAACCCGTTTGACCGCGTGTTCAACCGTCACGTCACGCTCGCGATCGGACCATCCGGTGGCGGCAAGACCGTGCTGATCAACGCGCTCTTGGAGCGCGGGATCTCCCAAGGACTGCGCGGCTGGATCATCGACCGGTCCTCCACCGGCGATGACAGCAGCGGGGCACGTAGCTCGGGGCATTACGACATGCTCCTGGGGCTGGTTCCCGGCAGCCGCCGCGTGCAGGTCGGCGCACCCGGCGGGGATGTCATCTGCCCGTGGGATGTTCCCGATCCCGGCAACGTGCCGTCGCACAAGACCGAGTTTCTGCTCGCGCTGCACGCGCTGCTGATCGGCGACCCCCGCGGCCCCGACGGCCACGAGCGCACCCTAGACGGCGACCGCGAGTCGCTACTCGCGACCGCGATCGACGACGTCTACGCCCGCTGCGCGCAGACCGGCGAGCGGCCTCGCGAAACGCTCCTGCTCCAGGCGCTCGCCGAGCGCGAGCGCGACGGCAAGCTCCACGGGGCGGTTGCTGACGCTCTGCAGTCGCTGATCGTTCGTCTTGAGCCCTATTGCGAGGGTGGCGCGTTCGCGCACCTCGCCGACCATCCCACGACCGTCCCGGTCGACGTGCCGTTGACGCTGTTCGATATCGCGGGGCTCCCGGACCGGTTGATCTCGCCGATGATCTTCGCGCTGATCGATCACATCGAAGGCGCGATCCACCGCATCCGCCAGCAACGCGTCGCCGGCGAACTGGCCGGGGAGGGCGCCTGGGCGGGGCGCCTCGTGCTGGTCGTCGAGGAGGGGTGGAAGCTCACGGCCTCGCCGGCGGCGGGCGCGTGGCTCAACGAGTACGCGCGACGCTCGCGCCACTACTCCCTGTGGCTGATCTTCGTCTCCCAGCACTTCAAGGACCTCAGAAACGAACAGGGCCGCGCACTACTGGCCAACAGCGCGCTGCGTCTGTGCGTGCAAAACGACGAGGACGACCTCGCTCACGCCCGCGAGCCGCTCGCGTTGACTGACACCGACATCGAGCAGATCACCACGCTGGTCACCCAGAAAGGCCTGTACAGCAGCGTGTACGTGATCTCCCCGCGCGGGCGCGGAGCGATCCGCGTGGTGCTCGGCGATCTCGAGTACTGGATCTGCTCAAGCGATCCCGGCAACGACCAGCCCCGCCGCCGCCAAGCACTCCAGGACGCCGACGGTGACCACTGGGAGGCGCTGCGGCTGCTGTGCACCCCCAGCTGGCACGAGCACTACCGCGACCAAGACACCAGCACATGACCGCCGCCGCGATCACCGTCGTCCGCGCGGCCCGCAAGCACCGATGGCTGCTGTCGGCGCCGATCGTCGTCGGGTTCATGTTCGTCGCGGTCCCGATCGCGCTGCTGGGCGGCGTGTCCTCACTGCAATGCCCCGCCGCCGGAACGGTCGACGCGCCCGCCGCCGGCGGACCCACCGCGGCCGGCCTGTACGCGCAGCCGCTGCGCCTGGAGCCAGGCGCGTGGTATGAGGTCGGCGCGACCCAGTACGGCGGGCCTGACGACCCGACCTCGGGCGACTATGGGGCGATCGGCACGCCGGGGGAGTCCTATCTCCCCGCGCACCCCGACACATTCGCCGAGCTCTCGGTGCTCGACAGCAATCCGGCCAACGGTGGGACGTTCACCTTCCAGGACGCCGACGCGCTGGACCAGCTGCCCTACATGACCGGCCTGCGGGTCGCCAACAACGCGACGCAGCGAATCCTCTACAAGCGCGACGTCGGCTACGGCCAGGGCCCTGGGGAGCAGATCGCCAACGGCCAGCCCTACCGCCTTGACGTGTGGTGGCAGTCCGCCGGGCCGCTCGGCGTCTCAAAGACCCCGGTGCGGATCCAGCTCGCCCCGGCAACCGGCGCCGCCAGCACTCTCGGCCAGCTGCCCGTGAGCACCGGGGCGGCCGGTGGGGTCACGGGGACGCAGTGCCCGCCGGTGAGCGCCGGGACCGGGATCCCGCTGCCGCTCGTCCCCGGCACCCAGACCAAGATCCTCGCGTCCGGGCTCGCGGCAGCCGGGCAGGCCGCGCCCGCGCAGGTGAGGGCGATGGTCGCCGCCGGCAACCGGCTGTACGGCAAGCCCTACATCTACGGCGGCGGGCACGGCCCGTCGCTGGACACCATCCAGCCCGGCTATGACTGCTCGAGCGCGGTCTCCTACGTACTGCACGCCGGCAGGGCGCTCGGACCCAACGCGCTGGTCTCCGGTCAGCTCGCGGACTGGGGGCTGCCCGGGCCGGGACGCTACGTGACCGTCTACGCCAACGCCGGGCACGCGTTCATGTACGTCGCCGGGCTGCGCTTTGACACCTCCTACAACGGCACCGACACCGGCCCGAACGCCGGGCGGTCAGGCCCGCGGTGGCGCGTGTACCCGACCGTCCCCGACTGGGCGACCTGGACCGTCCGCCACCCACCCGGCCTCTGACACCAACCATGGGCCATCACAGCCTCCAGGTTCTCCTTCCCGCCGCCCTAACCGCGGCGATCGCCGGATGCGGCGTCACCAACCCCTACACGCCGAGCACCACGACCCGGAACCCCACCACCATCGCCATCACGCGGACCGCGAGCAGCGCGCAGAACCCGGGCGAGCTGCCCGCCCCGCCACCGCCAACCCCCGCCAGCCAGCAGCCAGCTCGGCTGCAATCCACGCCGGAGCGGGCGATCGCGCAGTTCGCGGCCTTGTACACCAACTGGACCTGGCGGACGCTCGCCGCCGACCAGCTGACGCTCGCGCGGGTCAGTGTCGGCGCCGCGCGACTCTCAGAACAGCAGGCCGCCGCGGCCGATGACCGCGACAGCGAGATCGCCCGCGCGCACCTCTACAACCAGGGGCAGCTCGTCAGCATCGCCCGCAGCCTGACCAACGTTTCGCAGTGGGTGATCGTCACCCGCGAGCAGACCGCCGGCAACAGCCAGTACGACGGCCTCCAAGCCGCCTACCACATCACCCTCGCCACCGTCACGCACCTCCCCGACGGATGGGCTATCTCGGCATGGCTCCCCCAGAACTAACCGCGCTCGTAAGTGGCGCCGCCGACCCCGGGCCAGCGAGTCCCGCCGGGCTCCTGCCCGACCAGGCCCGGCCAGCCGGCTGCCGCTTGCAGCACGCCCGCCGGATCGCGACCGTAACTGCCGCCGTGTGGCTGGCAACCGCCGCCGGCGCCCTGCTCGAGCCGATCGTGCCCGGCCTCGCACCCGGCGGGCACCCGCATCCCACGCTTGAGCCCACATTCGTCGCCGGCGCCGGGATCCTGGCGACCAACCTCCGGGTGCTCGCCGCGCCCTACCTGCTCGCCGCGTTCCGCTGGACCCAGCACAGCCGGACGCGGACTCTGGGCGACGTGATCGTCGCCGTGGTCGTGCTCGAGAACACGCTTGCGGTCGGACTCGCCATCGGGCGCTACGGCGGCCAGCTCGTTGCCTACCTGCCCCAGCTCCCGCTCGAATGGGCCGCGCTGGCCACCAGCGCCGCCGCCTGGATCACCGCCCGCGCCGACCGTCAAGTCCGCCCGCTGGTCGCCTCTGCGGCCGTGACGTTCGCGCTCACCGTCGCTGCCGCCGCGTGCGAAGTGCTGCTCACCCCCCACGCGTACTGAAATGAACCGCCGCCGCCACTCACTGCTCTACCTGATCTACCTGCGCTCACCGATCTGGCGGCTGCGGCGCCGCGTCTGGATCCTGCAGGCCCGCGGGCGCTGCCAACGCTGCGGATCTCACCGGCGGCTCACGATCCACCACCGCACCTATCAGCGCCTCGGGCGCGAACGACGCTCAGACATCGCCGTGCTGTGCTGGAACTGCCACCGCCAGCAGCACAGCCACGCTCGCCCAGCCCACACCCAGTGGCGCCGACTGCCCGGTCAATGGTCAGCATCTCCGGCGCGGCGCGCGTTGTCCGTATTCCCGGTGGCGCTGCTGGTCGTGGGCGCGCTGCTCGCCGTGATCGCGCTGTCGACCGGGATCGGGCATCGATGAGCCCCGCCGGTGACTGGTCACAGCGTCCTCGGCCCCTTGCGTGTGGGGGCCGGTGTGGGTTGCCTTCGCCGGATTGTGCGCCGCCGGCGGCCAGGGTCGCTTCAAGGTCGCAGGCTCCCTTCCCCTCACGCAGAGCGTTCGGTTCCGCTCGGCCGTCGGCCGACGCTACCGGACTACGTCAACCACCCCGGATCCCCACAAGGAGGGACCACAAAATGCTCAACCGCGTCATCTTGATCGGCAGGCTCACCGCCGCCCCCGAAGTTCAGGACCGCTCGGGAACCCAGGTCGGACGGCTGCGCCTCGCCGTCCAGCGCCCCCGCCGTGACGGCGAGGACCGCGGCGCCGACTTCGTCGACGTCACCGTGTTCGGCAACCAGGCGCAGGTCTGCGGCCAGTACCTCGCCAAGGGCCGCCGCGTCGCGATCGAAGGCCGCCTGCAGCACTCCGAATGGCAGGCCGAAGACGGCAGCCGGCGCCAGAAGCTCGAGGTGATCGCCTCAAGCGTCGAGTTCCTGGACCCCAAGCCCAGCGAGAACCAGGCACCCCAGGCCGTGGAGGCGGCCGCGTAAACCAAGGCGGCGAGGCGGGACGCCCATGCAGGGGCGTCCCGCCAACCAGCCGCCCTCCACAGGAGAGCGACATGCGACACCACACTTCTACCACCACGCCCAAGGCCGAGGAGCGCGCGGCCCGCGACCGTCTGAACGCGATCAAGCGAGCCCGCGCGGCGAACGCCAACGCGAACGGCCGCCGGCGAGCCGACCTCATCCGCGACGAGCTGACGCGCCCGCGAGCCAAGGATTGCCGCTGCCCGATCACCCCCGCCAGCACGCCCGAGCAGCTCCGCGGGCTCGGCGCGGGATGCACCGCCGGCCGGTGGGTGTGCCCCACGCTGGACGCGATCCGCCGCAGGCTCAGCGCATGAGCCCCGCGACCCTCACCCAACCAGTCACCGCGGCAGGTCAGAGCCCGTCAGGCCGCAACCAAACTCCGGTTGCGGGCGACGAGTTCCAGGCGCTGTGGGCGATGACCCGCGACGAGCGGATCGCCGCGATGTGGCGCTCAGAGCTCACACAGCGCCAGCTCTCCCAATGGTCCTCACGCGCACAGCACGAAGTTCCGCTGCTCGGCGGTGAGTTCGCGTGGATCGCGATGCGCACACCCGAATGGGCCGAAGCCGGCAACCGGTACGCCTCCCACCGTGTCCCCAAGGACCACCACCAGACCGAGGTCAGCCGATGATCGCGCCCAAACGCGACCCTCAGCCCCCGACTCGAGCAGCGCAGGCCGGGCGCGTGAGAACCGAGAACCTCAACCGCTCAGCCGTTGCATCCGCTCCTGACATTCGGACCGTCCCCACCCGCGCGCGGGAGCTCGCCTCCAGTCTCGCGGGGCTGTTCGAGCGAGACGGCCAGCTCGCCGAACGGCTCAACGACGCCCAGACCCGCCTGGAGAGAGCGAACCTGCGGCTGTGGTCGGGACTTCATCCCGACGCACTCGCGCTGCTCTACGACGACACGCACGCCGCCGGAATCACGGCTGACGGCCGGATCCGCAGCGAGGTCAACGCCGTGATCATCGACCAGCTGCACGACGGCGCTGACGAGCGACAGCTCGAAACCGCCGTGCTTTCGGTCGTGCAGGAGATCCACTGGACGATCCACCGCGCGTTCCTCGACCACCGAGACGCCTACGAACAGCGGCGCCAGCTCGCGGTCGACGTCGGCGAGCTCTCACAACAGCTCGCCGACACGCTCACCGCAGCCGGCTGGACCGAACAGCAAGCACACACCGCGAACGTCAACCACCTCGCCGACGGGAGGCCCGACAATGACACGCGCTAACGATCCAATGCCCAAGCGGATCGCGCCCGCCCTGACGATCACGCAACGAGGCGCGCGATGACGCTCACGCTCCCCGGCGCCGACTACCGCGGCTTCTACGAACGACTCGGGATCCAGCTCCCCGACATCCCCCGCACCAACGTCTCGGTGCGCTGCTTCGCCGACCCCGGCACGCACCGCCGCGAGGACCGCAACCCATCCTGCTCAGTCAACACCCTCAACGGCGCATGGAACTGCCACGCCTGCGGCGCCCGCGGCGGCGCTTTCGACGCCGCCCTCAAGAGAGGCCACGACCCCCGCAGCGCGATCGAGCTGATGATCGCCTATCGACTCACCGAGCCGCGCGCCCAACTGCGCACCGCTCGAGATCTGATCGACCCACCTCGCCATCAACCTGCAACGCCGCCCGGGGTCGGGGATGGCTCGATCGCGCGGCGACCGCTGCGGGTGACAGATCGGGACATCGCTCGCTGGCAGACAGCTCTGTCGCGACGCCCTCGACTCGTCTCACGACTCGCCGTCGAACGCGGTTGGCGATACGAGACGATGCGCGCGCTCGAACTCGGCGTCGACCGCGGTCGGATCACCGTTCCCGTCCGCGACGCCACCGGCTTGCTCCGCGGCCTGTTGCGCTACCAGCCAGAACACAGCGCCCGCCCGAAAATGCTCGCTGCCGTCGGCAGCCGGCACGGACTCATTCCGCACCCAGCCGCCGAGAGGTCCAGCCGAGTATTCCTGGTAGAAGGGCCGCCCGACATGATCGCCGCACGCTCCCGCGGCCTGCCCGCGATCGCAGTGCCCGGCGACCATGCCTGGCGACCTGTATGGGCCCGCATGCTCGGCGGCCGCCACGTCACGATCGTCATGGACGCCGACAAGGCTGGACGGGCGGCAGCGCAGCGGATCGCCGCCGACTTGGCCGAAGTCGCCGACGCCCAAATCGTTGACGTTGGTCCCGGGCGAGAGGACGGATACGACCTCACAGATTGGCTATTTGAACGCTCAAGCCTCGCAGTCGATCTCGTCAGTGCCGAGCTTGTCGCCCTCAGCACTGGGCGCGGTGTCGTCGTCCTGCGAGCCCATCAGGAGCTACGGTGACCGCCGATAGCCGCCTGACTCTCACCGACGAACAGCTCGACCGTCTTGCCGACCGCGTTGCGATCAGACTCGCGGCCACCAAGCCCCCCGGAAAGCCGATGCTGACCGTCGATGACGTCTGCACGACGTTTCAGGTCAGCCGTGCCTGGGTCTACGAGAACGCCGGGCGGCTCGGCGGTGTCAAGCTCGGGCCCGGGCAGCGCGCTCCGCTGCGATTCGACGCCAACCGAGTGGCGGCCGCGCTGAACCCGCTGATGGGCTCGAGCGCACCGAATCCGCCGACGCCGGCGAGCACGAAGCCTCCCGGTCGAAAGCGGCCGAAGCGCCTACACCCGGTCTACGATGGCTGAAACATCGAGATCACGGCGCCGCGCGGAGAAAGGAGCGAACGGCAGGATGGCCGGGAAGGGTCCGGAATCCACCGGACAGGTGAGGGCGTACGCCGGACCATCGGGCATCGTCACTTACTCAATCCGCGTCCGCTGGCAGGGGCAGCGAGTCACCATCCGCCTCGGCAGCGAACTGGAAGGCTGGAACCGTCCACTCGCCGATCGCAAGCTGGAGCAGACCGTTGCCGAGATCGAGGCTGGCGTCTGGCGTCCTCCAGTGCCGGACATCGCCCCCGAGGAGCGCGATCCTCGCTTCCACGAGTTCGCCACGGTCTGGCTCGACCGGCACTGCGTCGATCTGGCGGGGAGCACGAAAGCAAGTTACGGCCATGTCCTCACGCGCTACCTGCTGCCGGAGTTCAAGGACCGCCGACTCACTGAGATCACGCACGAGGCAGTGCAACGCTGGCGCGATCGGCTCCGCCAAGAAGCCGAGCAACTGAAGCTCGCCAAACGGAACGGGGTCGCCCTACTCGACAAGCGTGGAAACCCGAGGCGGCCCTTCGGGCCCCGGACGATCAACGAGGCGCTCCGGCTCCTCGGGCAGATCCTTGAGCGGGCCGTCGATAGCGAGCATTACGCAATCCAACGGAGCCCCATCAAGGGTCGCACCGGGCTGCGGGTGAAGAAGCCGGGCAAGCCGCCGCGCGAGCATCTCGAAGCCGACGAAGTGCTGAGCCTGATCCAGGCCGCCGATCTGCTTGACCAGGGCATCACCCCCCGGAGCGTCGAACGCGCCAGGCTTGCGCGTGAGCTCCGAGCCTCAGGGCTGACCTGGGCCCAGGTTGGCAACGAACTGGGCTGCGCTGAGACGACAGCGATCTACCTCTCGCGGATCAGGCCGAGGCGGAACGCGCCCCGCCGCCGGCGCGCGATGATCGTCGTCCTTTCGCTCACCGGCACTCGCGCGTCTGAACACACTGAGCTCGTCTGGGGGCGGATCGACCACACGCACGGACGGATCGTCGTCGACGACTCGAAGTCCGACGCCGGCGTTCGAGAGATCCACATGTCGCCGTTCGTCCGCGAGGAGGTTGCGCTCTACAGGGCATCGCTGCCCGACGACCCCAAGCCCAGCGCGCCCGTGTTCCCTGTCCGCGGTGGCGGTAGCGGGGACCGATTCAACCTCGGGCGTCGACTGAAGCACATTGGCGCCGTCGCGGCAGAGCTGCGCGAGGCGCAAGGGCTCGCGCCGATGCCCGCTCGCATCACGCCGCACACCTTCCGCAGAACCTTCATCACGCTCTCGTTCCAGGCCGGCAAGGACCTCGTGTTTGTCCAAAGTCAGGCCGGACACGCGAACTGGAAGACCACCCTCGATATCTACACGCAGCAGAGCGGGCGCAGCATCGATCGCAAGATCCGCAAGCTGCTCGACGAGTTCCTCGGCGAACCTAGCGAGGCGACTGACGCCGAACCCAGCAGGGTGATCGAGGACACCCACACCCGACTGGACGTCTTCTAGCGGCCGTACCCTCTCTCACGATGCAGCCTTCAGCTTCCGACCTCCAGATCGCGCCGTCGCGCGAGACCCTCGCGTGGCGTCGCGGCTCCGTCGCGGCCCGAATCGGCTGGCACGGATGTGCTGGCCACCGCGGCGGGGTTTCTTTTGGGCCCGTGAGTCGATTTACGGGCCCGACTACACCCTATAAGTCCGCAAACTCTGGACTTATTCGGGCCCGTGATGGTGAGTTGGTACCGATCGTTTTACCTGCAAACGGGCACTTTCCGATACCTATGGTCACACGACTGAAAATCGTGGTGTCCCGGGTTCAAGTCCCGGTCTCGCCATTCAAGAACTTCATGCAAAAATCACACTTTCTTGCGGTGCTGCACGGCCAGATATCCGGTAAGACGTGGGTTCCTTGGTCCGGTACGTCTCGTGTGACCGCAAGATCGAGGATCGCCTTCCCCGGTTGCTTAAGGGTGAGTGCCGCAGTGGTGTCGATCCCCACCTCGAGCAGCGGTGCTGCCCGCCGATTGCGCCTCTAGCGCCGCGCACCTCTGGCACTGCGAGACCTCGCTTGTGGTCGGCTGCGGAGCCGCGCCGTGAGGGATGCTGAGGCCCTTGACCGGCGTCAAAAGCGAGTCGCTTGATCGGAGCAGCGTCAGGCCGACGAGCGCCGTGACGCTTTAGCGGCAGCTGGGTATCCACTTCGGTCCCCCCAAGGCGCTCATTGAGACCGTCAGCGCGAGCGACGAGCCTCCTACGCGCTCTACGGGCGGGCCTCGAAGCGTGCCCGGTCTTGGTGCTCGTGCTGGTAGGCGCGCCACGCTGCGAACACGCGG
>OBLU010005332.1_pt1 | contig 11530 bp, 14 predicted proteins | sample 1518681 | NCBI WGS metagenome assembly OBLU01 (sample SAMEA3539304, study PRJEB22396) | soil metagenome | biome: tundra; feature: field; material: soil | place: USA | collected 2010-05 | depth 0.15 m
GATGCGCCACCGTTCCGGTGTAGTTGTGCGTGCCGGCGTCCGGCGTAGTCTCCTCCGGGTTGAAGTAGTTCATGTTCACATGACCCAGGCGCTGCGGCACGATGTGGAACGTGGCGGTGAGCAGTTGCTTGCTGGTGGCCACCCAATCCAGTTGAGTGAAGGAATTCAGCCCTTGCTGAATTTTCTGATTGCGCGGAAACGGCAGCTCATAGACCGCGGTCTTGCGAAGTTCGTATTCGAATCCCTCGGCCAGGTAGAGTTTGCCGGCCACGATGGGACCTTCGAAATTGAGCCGCGGCGTGGCCGTCTTGAGGCCGCGTAAGTGCCAGCTGCGAATGCGGAACTCGGGGAACGGATCGTTCAATTCCCACTTCCATTTGTCGCCGCCGCGCTTGGTCTCCACCGACACCAGCCCGGCGGTAAAGCGCCCGTACTCCGCCAGGAAGGAAGTCTGGTAGACATTGAGTGTCTCCACGCTGTCCATGGGGACGGTGAGGCCGAACTGCCCGGTGTCCGGGTCGGTGACATCGGCCGAATTCACGATGAGGGCGCTGCGATTCTCGGAGCTGTCGGAGATGCGCAAGCCGCCGCCGGGTTCGCGCACCACTCCGGGAACGAGCGGCAGCGCGTCGGCAACGGTGGCCGGGCGATTCGGCATCTCCTTGACGAGTTGGCCGGAGACGGCGGTCGAGGGCGAGGAGCCTTGTTCCACCGCGGTGCCCTCGCCCTTGACTTCGATCTGGGTGCGCTCCAGGGCGGGGACGAGCGTCAATTCCAGCGACAGGGAAACGCCGGGTGAGAGATCGAGATCGCGCTCGACCGGCTCGAAGCCCTTTTGGGCGAGCGAAAGGTGGTACTTCGCGGGACGCAGTTGGAGGAACACGGCCCGCCCGTTTTCATCGGTATCCAGGGCAATAGGGGCATCGCCGCCGGATTTCAACTGGAGGCGCACCGCAGGCACGGCCAGTTTGCTCTGGTCGACCACGGCGATCTCGATCTTGACGGCTGGCTGGGGCGGGCCGGCCCACACAGCCACCCCAAACGCCAATACCGCCGCCAGAGCAAGTCCCCTCATGGGTCCACCGATTCAGTTAGCGATATTTGTATTATAGATGACGTTCGGCGAGAAGCTGAGATGCGCATTACGGTTGCCGCCGGAAGCCGGCCGGTAAAAACTGGTGGCGGCGCGCGGACTCGAACCGCGGACCTACGGATTATGAGACCGTCGCTCTAACCAGCTGAGCTACGCCGCCACGTGGGGGAGAAATTACAGTCTACCAAACTGTCCTTGGCCAGCGCCAACGCGGCATTTTCCCGGGAGTAATTCCAGGCAGATCAGATGGGGGTATTCTCCCTATTGAATTGTGGAAATCCCCCATGTCGCGGCCCTCCCGCTGTCATCCGGCTGTAACTCCAGCGAGCATCCGCCGCCGGAACAGCTAAACCTAAGCCAGTCAATCGTTAACACGGATTGCTGCTGGATGGTTCAATTCGTCGTAACTATAGCCTTTCACAATACTTTAATCAACCTGAGGGACATTTTCCAACAGAGTTTTCCACAGAACTGTGGATCGAAAAGGCTGGACAACGTCAGCGAGCCCGCAGGCGGCGTTCGAGCGATTCCGGGACCTCCGCCTCCACCACCACGCGGTCCTCCTCGTACCGCGTGGATAACACGCGGCCGAACTCGTGCAGCATGGCCAGTGTGGCGCCATCGCCGGCGCTCAAATCCAGCCGGGTGCGTACCAGCGGATCCATGGGCAGCACGTCGTCAATGGCGGCGAGCAAACCCGCCATGCCTGCGCCGGTGGTGGCCGAAATCGCCGCCGCGCGCATCTCGGCGTGGCCGCCGGCCTCGCCAAGCAAGCGGCGTTGCAGGGTGCCGGCATCGGCTGCGGCGGAATCCAGGCGATCGATCTTGTTGAGCACCAGGATCTGCGGAACCCGCGCCGCGCCGATCTCGGCCAGCACCTTCAGCACGTGCGCGGTATGCTCCGCTGCCGCCGGCGAGGAAGCGTCCACCACATGCAGCACCAGGGCCGCCTCGTTGACTTCTTCGAGAGTGGCGCGGAAAGCCTTGACCAGTGTAGTCGGCAGGTTGCGGATGAAGCCCACCGTATCGGAGACCAGCACACGGCGGCGCGAAGGCAGAATCAGCGGACGGACGGTGGGGTCGAGGGTGGCGAACATCTTGGCGTCCGCCAGGACTCCGGCCTGGGTGAGCCGATTGAACAGCGTGGACTTCCCCGCGTTCGTGTACCCGGCCATTGCCAGGGTGGCGAGGGGCACGGTAGAGCGGCGCCGGCGGTGCAGCGCTCGGCCGGTGCGTACTCCCTCCAGCTCCACTTCCACGGTTTTGATGCGTTTGGCGATGCGCCGCCGGTCCGTTTCCAACTGGGTTTCGCCCGGACCGCGAGTGCCGATACCGCCCCCCTGCCGCGTCATTTCCACGCCATGGCCGGCGAGGCGCGGCAGCAGGTAGTTGAGCTGCGCCAGTTCCACCTGGAGCCGCCCTTCCCGTGTACGCGCCCGCGAAGCGAAAATGTCGAGGATCAGTTGCGTCCGGTCGATCACCTTGGTGGCCAGCGCCTTTTCGAGATTGCGCTGCTGGGTGGGACTCAGGTCCTGGTCGAAGATGACCACATCGGCCTCGCCGCTCTTCACGGCGGCCGCCAGTTCCTCCACTTTGCCGCGACCGATTAAGGTGGCCGCTTCGGGAGCCTCGCGGGTCTGCATGGCGCGTTCCACGATCACAGCCCCGGCGCTGGAGGCTAGTTCCGCCAGTTCGTCCAGGGACTCCTCGGCACGAAGCGCGTTGGTGCGCCCCGCGGCAGAGCGCGTTTTCCAATCCAGTCCGACCAGGATAGCCCGCTCGACAGCGGCGTTTGACGGTCCCGTTTTGCTATGCCTCCGAGGCGTCCGTGTGCACCGGCACGCCCGGCGCGCCGCCTGCCGCTGCGCCGTGCACCGCGGCCGGCGGACTGCTCACATAGGAGTGGGTTGCTTTCTGCGTGACCACCGTCGAGACGGCGTGCTTGAAAATGAGTTGCTCCTGATTGTTGGTTTCCAGCACCAGCGAGTATTTGTCGAAGCTCTTGATTCGCCCGGAGAGCTTGACGCCGCTCATCAAATAGATCGTCAGGACAATCTTGTCCTTCCTGGCATTGTTTAGAAAGCTATCTTGGATATTTTGCGCCGGTTTGTCCATTACATCCCCCAAAAACCCTTACGGGCGAGCAAAACAGTTGTTACCAAAGAGCGTATTCATTGTACAACGATTCACCGCGAGCAAATAGGGATATCCCCTGAGCCAGGACATCCGAGAGAGGAGGACAGGCAGGGGGAGAACGGTGGGCCTTTAGTCGTCGTCGTGCTCGTCGTGAACGGCATGAGCGCCAGGCGAATCCAGCGCCATGGCGGCCAATTGCGGACGTCCCAACGATATGGGCTTCGGCTGGGGAGGGTTCTTGATGCCGGCAGGAACGGCGGCTTCCACAAAGAAAGCCGTGGCGGCCGCGAGCTCTTGTTCGAGATTGAAGTCCGGTACGCCTTGCAGGGCGGGCACGCGCGCAATTCCATCTTCCGAAATGACGCACTCCATGCCGTTCCGCAAGACGAAGCGGATCCTGGATTGTTGGCGGATCGCCAGCCGTCGCAGATCCACCAGGGTCATCGGCTGGCTTCCTGATACTCGTCGATCACTTCGCCGGCGGCGATCCGTGCGGCGATGCGCTCCTGGCACGACACGCAGTAGCGCGCCCACGGCACCGCATCCAGGCGCTTGGGCGAGATCGGCTCCTCGCACTCCGGACACACGCCGTACTGCCCGATGTCCATGCGGTGCAGGGCATCGGCAATCTCACGCAACAATTTCATGTCGATGGTGTTGCGGTTCAGGAAAATCCACTCTTCGTGGTGGTGCTGGCTCAGGTCGCCTTCGTCCGACGGGACATCTAACCGGGAGACCACTTGCGCCGCTTTCTGGGCGGACATGCTGTGACGAACTTCCTCCGCTTTCTTCTCCAGAATCTTGCGGTAGGGGGATGTCTTGGGTTTCATAAATCACTTCCTAATCAGTACGCAATGCGAATAAGTTCAGATGGATAAGACGCAGGCTCAACCCCAAAGGTTGCACAGATTGAAGAGGGGCCATGCGACGCGGATTGAAAAGTATAGCGGGCTTCGCGGCCTAATGTCAAATTAATGCCGCAATTTACACACCTTTACAAAGTACTTGATTTGGCAGGATCACAGAAAGGACCCCGCCGGCCCCAGTGCGGCTACTTCGCCTTCTTCAATGCGTCGATCAGTTCCGGCACCACCTGGAACAGATCGCCGACAATCCCATAATCGGCGACTTCGAATATGGGGGCATTCGGATCTTTATTGATGGCTACGATGATGCGCGACCCCTTCATCCCCACGAGGTGCTGAATCGCACCGGAGATGCCGATGGCCATATACATTTTGGGACCCACGGTTTGCCCTGAACTGCCCACTTGGCGCTCCATGGGGAGCCAGCCGGCATCGCAAATGGGCCGCGAAGCAGCGAGTTCGGCGCCCATCACGCTGGCCAGTTCCTGGATCAGCGCGATATTGTCCGCCTCCTTGATGCCGCGGCCCACCGCCACGATCAGTTCGGCCGCGCTCAGATCCACCGCGCGCGCCGATTCCCGGAAGCGCTCCAGCGGCCTGGTACGTACGTCGCCCGCCGCGAGAGCGGGCGTGAACTTCTCCAGCGCCGCGGAACCTTCCACCACTTGGTCCGCGCGGTATGCTCCGGCCTGCAGGGAGGCGAAGTGGGGCGCGGCGCCGGTAAACCGAACGTCGGAATTCACTTTGCCCTGGAACAGCTGGCGCACCAGCACCAGCGCGCCCGCGTCCACGCGATGCGCCACCACATCGCTCACCGCCACGGTACCGAGGGCGGTCGCCAGCTTGGGCAGAAAATCGCGGACCTGGTAGGTGTGCGGCAGCAGCACATACTCCGGGTTCACCCGCGCCAGCAACTGGCCGAGCGCGGCGGTGTAGGCGTCCGGCGTGTACTCTTTCAGGAGCTCGTGCTCCACCACGTAGACTTTTTCGAGCTGTTTGCCGGCCAGGTCGCCCGCCAGCGCTTCGATGCCTTGCCCCAGCACGGCGGCGCTGGCGGTGGTCTTGAGTTCCCCCGCCAGCTGCTGGGCGGCGCCCAGGGTTTCCAACGACATGCGGTTCCAGACGCCGGAGCGCTGCTCCATTACAATCAGGATGCTCATATGACGCGCGCCTCGAATTTGAGTTTTTCCACCAATTTGGCGGCGGCTTCCTTGGGGCTGCCGTCAAACAGTTGCGTGTGTTTGGCGCGCTCCGGCAGGTACACGCGGTCCAGGCGGATGCTGGCTGCCACATCGACACCGCCCAGTTCCGCGGGAACCAGGCGCTTGACTTCCTTCGTCTTGGCTTTCTTGATGCCCATCAGAGTGGCGTAGCGCAGTTTGCTGATGCCCGATTGAATAGTCAGAAGCGCGGGCAGCGGCATCTCTACATGCTGGAACCAGCCGTCCTCCAACTCGCGCTTCACGCGGATTCCGCCCTCGTGCTTCTCCACCTCCATAATCAGCGTGGCATGCGGCAGGCCGAGCAGTTCCGCCAGGATCGGGCCGGTCTGCCCGTAGCCCAAATCGTCGCTTTGCAGCCCGGTCAACACCAGGTCCGGGGCTTCGGCCCGGAGCGCCGCCGCCATCAGCCGCGCGGCGGCCAGGGGGTCGTAGGCGCCAGGATCCTCCACTTCGATATGGAGCGCGCGATCGGCCCCTTTCGCAAGGGCTTCCCGAATGGTCTGGCCGGCGCGCGAGGGTCCCAAACACAGCGCCACAACTTCCCCGCCGTGCTTCTCCTTCAATTGGAGACCCGCTTCCAGAGCGTACGCATCGGGCTCGTTGATCTCGTAGGTGAGATCCACGTCCGCAATCCAGAGGCCGGAGGCCGCGATCTTCAACTGCGAGTCCCGCGCCGGAACCTGTTTAATGGCTACCAGAATCTTCATAGAATTATTCGATCCGCGGCCACCATGAGCCCGGAAGAAATCATTTTGGGCCGCCGATGAACGCTGATAAGCTACCAGGTCTTATCCGCGCTAATCGGCGTTCATCGGCGGCCATTTGCTTCCGCCTGCCTATTCGGTGTAGCGCTTGAAAATCAGGCAGCCGTTGGTGCCGCCAAAGCCAAAGCTGTTCGACAGCGCACAGTCGATCTTCATGGGCCGCGCCCGGTTGGGTATGTAGTCCAGGTCGCACTCCGGATCCGGAGAATCGTGGTTGACCGTCGCCGGCGCCACCTGATCGCGGATGGCGAGTACCGTGATACCGGCCTCGATACCGCCGGCGCCGCCGAGCAGGTGCCCTGTCATGGACTTGGTGGAACTGACCGCCACCTTGTAGGCGTGCTCGCCGAACGCGCGCTTGATCGCCATGGTCTCCGCCCGGTCGCCCACCTCGGTGGACGTGCCGTGCGCGTTGATGTAATCGATCTGCTCGGGAACCAGTTTGGCGTCCTTCAGCGCGTTGCGCATGACGCGGAATGCGCCGTCGCCGTTGGGCGGCGGCGAGGTGACGTGGAAGGCGTCCGCGCTCATCCCGTAACCTACCAGTTCCGCCAGGACTCTGGCTCCGCGCGCCCTGGCGAATTCCAGTTCCTCGATCACCAGAATTCCCGCGCCCTCGCCAACCACGAAGCCGTCGCGATCCTTGTCCCACGGGCGCGACGCCCGGAGGGGCTCGTCATTGCGCGTGGAAAGCGCCCGCATCGCCGCAAACCCGCCGATGCCCATCGGCGTGACCGCCGCCTCCGTGCCGCCGCAGATCATGGCAACGGCATCGCCGCGCTGGATCATGCGGAACGAATCGCCGATCGAGTGGGCGCTCGTCGTACACGCCGTCGCGGTGGCTGAATTCGGCCCCTTGGCGCCGCTCTTGATCGAGACATAGCCGGACGCCAGATTGATGATGGTGGCGGGAATGAAAAAGGGCGAAATGCGCCGCGGCCCGTGTTCCAGCAGGGTCTGATGCTCGCGCTCGATGACTTCAAAGCCACCGATCCCGCTGCCGATGTACACGCCAACGTCTTCGGCGATGTCCGGCGTCACCGCCAACCCGGAGTCCTTCAGGGCGAAATCCGCCGCCGCGATGGCGAACTGGATGAAGCGCCCCATCTTCTTGATTTCTTTCTTCTCGATATAGTTGCCCGGATCGAAACCTTTGACTTCTCCCGCAATCCTGCAGGAAAACGCTGTCGCATCAAATGCCGTGATACCCGCGATGCCGCTCTTTGAGGCAAGCAGGGCAGCCCAAGACAGTTCCGTTCCGATCCCCAGCGGCGTCAGCAACCCGACGCCGGTCACTACGACTCTTCGTGACAAAACTCTTCTCCCCGGTCCGGCCTAAAGACTATTTCTTGGTCGTTTTGCCTTCAATGTATTCCACGGCGTCTTTGACCGTGGTGATCTTCTCGGCATCTTCGTCCGGGATTTCCAGCTCGAACGCTTCTTCAAAAGCCATTACAAGTTCGACGATATCAAGCGAATCGGCGCCCAGGTCGTCCACGAAGGACGCGTTGCTGTCCACCTGGCTCTCATCGACGCCCAGTTGCTCGACAATAATCTGCTTCACCTTCTGCTCAACTGCCATGATTCCTCCTGGGATATTGTGAACGCGTTGATTTTAGCTGCCTTCGGGGATTTTCCGCAAGTCGCTCTGCGTTGTGCCCAAACCCCCATTCTGCCATATCCCCGCGATTCATGCCGGAAAGTGTGGCGGCCAAGGGGAAAAAGCGGCCGTCAGGCAAACTCCGGGCCGCAGATGGCGTACTGTCGCGCGGGAATCCCGGGGGGTACATGTCCGCGGAGAAACATGCGCACAAAGTGGCGTTCTTCCACAAATCCCGCCGATTTCAAGAAGTCGAGCCACTCCCCGTCCAGCACGGGCGCATCGATGGCGAACACTCGTCCGCCGAGGCGCGAGAGGCACCCTGCCACCATGTCCCGCGCCGTGCCGGGGCCCGCGGCCACCACCGGCCCCAGTTGGTGATAGAGACGGCCCGGCCGTCCGAAGGTGTAACCCTTGACCCCGGCTCCGTCATTGACGATCCAGGCGCACTCCGGGGCGCGGTGGAACAACGCCGCCAGCAGGTGGCCGCGGTCCGCTCCGAAAACCTCGCGATCCCACCGGCAGACCGCCGCCAGGTCGCTTGGAAGCATGGGGCGCGCATCTCCCGGACCGTAAGGAAAACGGGTGGGATCAATTTTCGCTTTGGTCCGCACGAGACTGTAGGCCTCCACGAAACCGAACCGCCGATAAAGCGGCTCGCCGGCGGGCGTCGCATCCAGGCCCGTACAGGGACCATCGGCCACCGCGGCAAGCGCCGCGGACAGCAACCGCGCCCCCAGGCCCGCGCGCCGCTCGGCGGGGTCCACCAGCATCATGGCGATCCAAGCTAGGGAGTCGTAGCGCCTGTATGCGGCGGTCCCCAGAATGTTCCCGGCTCTTTCGATCAGCCACCCGCCACTACCGGGCGAGTCGATGAAAAGACGCCAGTCCTCTTCCAACTGATTCCATCCGCTGGCGCGGCACAGGCGCAGCCCGCCGGCGATGTCCTCCGTGGTCATCGCCCGGAGAACCAGACCCGATGTCAGATCGTGCTGCATGGTGCTCTTTACATTATTCGCTGAACCGGCTGCGTGTGTGGAACGTTCTTACCTATTGACACCTATTGACAGGAAAGATCCCGGGAGCTTACTATATCCGTAACGGATGTATCCATGACAAAGCCGCAATCGACACAGGAACTGCTGCCACTCACGCCGCCGGTCTTCCACATCCTGCTGGCCCTGGCCGACGAAGAGCGCCACGGCTACGGCATCATGCAGGATGTTGCGCGCCAGACTGACGGCGCCCTTCAACTGGGTCCCGGCACCCTCTATGGATGCCTGAAGCGGATGCTGGCGGCGGGCCTGGTGGAGGAATCCGACGAGCGCCCCGACCCGGCACTGGATGACGAACGCCGCCGCTATTACCGGATGACCGTCCTCGGAAAACGTGCCGCTTGCGCCGAGGCGCAGCGCCTCACCTGCGCGGTGCTGGCGGCCAAGAGCAAGCTCTCTGGAGTGATTTCATGACAAGTGAAGCCGGACTGATCGGCAATTGTTGCCGCATTTACGCGGTGCTGCTTTATGCGTACCCGCGCGACTTTCGCCTGCAATATGGCGCCGCCATGCAGCAGGTTTTCCGTGACCGCTGCCGCGATCTGGCGCGCACCGCCAGCCGCATGGCCACGCTACGCTTCGCCGCGCACGTGGCGGCCGACTGGCTCACCACCACGATTCGCGAACAGGCGTCCGCCACCTGGTCCGCCGGCCGCAAGCAGACTCGCCGCGGCTTCGTCACGGAGTGGGCGGTGACACTCGGGGTATACCTCTTCGTCACCACGGCTCTGGTGCAGGCGTACGTGATTCCGACGGGTTCGATGGAAGGCACGCTGCGCGTAGGCGACCACATGCTGGTGGACCGGGTGACTTTCGCCGAGCCGGGATCCCTGGGAGCCCACCTTCTGCCATATCGCGAGATTGCGCGCGGCGATATCGTGGCCTTCCTCTACCCGGAAGACATCCGCCAGACTTACGTCAAACGTGTCATTGGCCTGCCTGGCGATCACATCCGGCTGGATCACCGGCAAGTAATCCGAAACGGCCACCGGTTAACCGAACCCTACACGCAACACATCGCGACATTCCCCGATGCCTATCGCGACAACTTCCCGCTGTGGCCGGAAGCCAGCACTAGTCCGCGGGGCCGCGACATGTTTGAGCGCCACGTCGTCAACGGCGAAGTAATCGTGCCTCCGGACATGCTCTTCATGCTTGGCGACAACCGCGAGAATTCCCTGGACAGCCGCTATTGGGGATTCGTGCCGCGCAGTTATGTGGTCGGCAAGCCCTTGTTTGTCTATTGGTCGTACGATGCGCCCACGGACGACCTGAAGGAGTGGACGCTGGCCCACGTGCTCGACGTGGCCGGGCATTTCTTCACCAAGACGCGCTGGGAACGGACTCTACTGGTCCCGCGATCGCAGGCGGCGCAGGAAGCCGGAGGCGCGCAATGAAATCCCTCGGGCTTGCGGCATTCGGATGGCTCGTCCCGGGCGGGGCGTATCTGCTGATGCGGCGCTACCTGCCGTTTGCGGTCTTCGCGGTGCTGGTCTCGACTACTTTTGCTGCCGGCCTCGCCCTCCAAGGCGGATTACTATGGCCCCAGCCTGCCGAACTCCAGGGGCTGGACCTGTTCACGGCTTTGGTTTTCCAGGCCGGCGCCTTGGCCAAACTCTTCGCCGGCGGCCCGTTTCTACTGGCACGGTTCTTCGACGGCGGGCACGGGTTCCTCGATGGGCGCCTGCACGAGTATGGCACCACGCTGCTGATCCTGGCAGGCCTTTTCAACCTGCTGGCGATATCCAATGCTCTCGAATTACGAAAGGCGGAACAGTAGTGCCGCACCTGACGTTTACTTTGCTGGTGGCCCTGCTGCTCTCCGTGGTCATGGCCTTGCTTGGGAAGCGATCCCCGCGGGAACGCCTGTATGCCGCGGTCTACGTATTCCTTTGCTGTGCAGCCGCCACGGTGGCCGGCAGTTGGGGCATGTACCTGATCCACGGCTAACGTTAGGTTTCCTCGGCCACACAAAATCCACTTTCGGCCACGGACATCGAAATCCGCGTCTCAGAGATTGCATTGTCGAACAGAAGTGTTCGACAATGCGAGTGTGAAGGGCGGCGAGTTTCTCCGGAAGATGAAAGCCGTCGCCCGACGGAACAAACTAACGTACCGCTGGGTGGCGGAACGCGGCTCCGGGAGTCACGGCACGCTGTAGGTTGGCACGCGGTTCACGGTGGTGAAAGATCTACTCGGCCATGGACTGCTGTCCGACATGTTAAAGCAACTTGGCATCCGCAAGGAGGACCTCTAATGTTCACGGCGACGTATCCCGCCAGTTTTCTGCCCGAAGAAAACGGCAATCGTTTTCATGTGCGATTTCCGGATCTGCCGGAAGCACTCACGGGGGGAACGGATCTGACCGACACGCAGGATCAGGCTGCGGACTGCCTCGCGGAAGCACTTGCTGGCCGCATCGTACGCGGAGACGCGATTCCCGATCCTTCCAAGCTCAAGAGGGGTCAGTATTCGGTCAGCGTTCCGCTCTATCTGGCGCCCAAGCTGGCACTTTACCTGGCAATGCGGGACAGCGGACTTCGCAACACGGACTTGGCCAAGCGCCTCAGCGTTAGCGAGACGGTCGTGCGACGAATGCTGGATCCGAAGCACAATACGAAGCCGGAGAGGATTCAGGCGGCGCTAGCGGTCCTAGGCAAGAGAATTGTAGTCAGCTTCGACGATGCAGCTTAGCGACAAGGCTCTGCAACGCCATCAGTTTCCGTTAGCCCCACTTTAGCGGAAAGTGGAGACAGCTGGAACGGACCGCACCGTCCCGGACCGGCGACGGCG
>OBLU010005333.1_pt1 | contig 11530 bp, 12 predicted proteins | sample 1518681 | NCBI WGS metagenome assembly OBLU01 (sample SAMEA3539304, study PRJEB22396) | soil metagenome | biome: tundra; feature: field; material: soil | place: USA | collected 2010-05 | depth 0.15 m
CAGCCGTAAAACCGTCAATGTAGAGTTGGCCGCCGTTCGGTCCCGCGGAAGGCCCGGCCAGCGCCTGCAAGTCGGTGAGCAATTCGTCGGGATCGTCGGGCAGCGCGTCCAACTCCTTACCGGAGATGACGATCGCTCCGGCGTTGCTTCCGGGATTCACATCGACGGTCGGCGCCGTATCGGACACGTCAATCTTCTGCTCCTCAACCTGGATGCTCATGGCGACGTTTAAGCGCAGAGGTTGGCCGCCGGTGATCATCACGTTGTCGTTTTCGTAAAGAGCGAATCCCTGGGCCACAACGGTCAGCGAATACTGGCCGGCGGCCAGTCCTTTGAATTCATATGCGCCCTGGCCATCGGTTTGCGTTTTGATGGGAGTCGAGGAAGTGGCTGCCGGCGTCATGACGACGGTGGCATTGGCGATGGCGGCGCCGGAAGGGTCGGTCACTTGCCCGCGCAAAGTGCCTGAGGCTGTCTGCGATGCGGCGAGCGTCGCGCACAATTGTAATGACAAAACAATAAGCGCAAAACCGAGTGCACAACAAAGATAGTTATAAAACTTCATTCCATCATTGCATTCCACGACATGAATCTCCGGTATAAATCTTGGACGCAGGCATTGGGTTTGCGACAGGAACAAACTATGGACCCCCAGCGTCGCCGGAGGGGCCTCCCAGGCTCCAGGGCGCGAGCATCATGGCCTGGCCGGCATTGGGCGCGGCTTGCAGAATAGGCTCGACGCCACTGACCAGTTGGATCGCGGTGCCTACGCCTGCACTACCCTCGGTCGAAACCAGGATCACGGCATCGCCTTTGTGCAGGTCGGCGAGCGACGCCGCCGGCAAGCGGCTCAGCATTTGCTGGAAATCCGGAGCGCCGCCGGAACGCCCGCCCGTGCCGTTTCCCTTCGATCCCATTCCGCCTTCTGCTCCTGCGGGAGAAGTTGCGGCACTCGCACTTTGACCGGACGATGTAGTTTGAGCAGGACCTGGGCTGGGCGCGCCTGGAGCGCCAGCAACTCCTCCGCCAGCCGCTCCTTTTAAGCGCATAGCGATTCGCTGAGCCATCTCCGGGGGCAAATGGCGAAGTTGCGAGTCCGCTGTCACTTTGACGAGCACTGCTTTTTTCGACAACAAATCCTGAACGCTGAGCGTCGACGAACTTGCATCGACTGAGTTGACCGTGCCAGCAACATTGCGGAACGATCCGGAAACAATTTCCTCGGCCGCCACTTCGCTCCCATCGGCGCTGCGGTCGCCGCGCGCCCGCACCTGATCTCCGGGATGAATTTGCTGCAGCATGCTGGGCTTGGCGTCGTCAAACTTCACGGAATCGGGAGCGTAGCGGCGAATCACCGTGGTTTTAGATGCATGAATGACGATTGTCTTCTTTCCCGCGAAGCTGGTGACGGAGATGCTGACAGTTCCCGCCGCCGGATCCGCGGCACTGACCAGGCCGCCCACACCGCGCTTTTGCCAGTCTTGCAGATCCTGTTGATGCTTAGCTTCGAGATCGGACTTTTTCATCACCACAATCTTCAAAACCGGGAGGGGTTGATTATCGTCAGTGGCCCAGCCTGTGGCCCGGATGTGGTCGCCAACTTGTAAATCCTGCAACTGAATGGGCGTGGCATTGTTCACATTCGTCTCGCCTGGAGCAATACTGACGATTTGCGCCGCAGCTTGAACAGTTACTTTGACGTCCGGGCCGGATTCCGGGGTTAGAGTGATCTCGGTTCCGTTGATGGCTTTGATAACGCCGATGCGCTTGGCCACGGCCCGGGGTGCAGCAGCACCCTGCTGTCCGGATTGCATTGCATGGCAGACGGGCACTGCAAAGAAACCGGCCGCGCTTGCGGCACAGAGGGCGATCGCCAGGAGCCGGTTCGTACACGCGCTCACGTTCCTTCTATTCATCTCCCCATTCATCTGTTTATTAATGTACATTGCCGCACCGCGCAAAATCGTAGGATTTACAAAGTTTTACTTCTGCTACAAGCGATGTGGGAATTCTCCCGCGAGTAAACAGAACACGGGGGAAAACGAGCGCAGGAGAAAATCATCCGCGGTCGCGACCTGACTATTCCGCGATCAGCAGGTTCTCGGCGAACGGCCATTGCTCATCGATCCATTGCGCTTCACAGCGGAATCCGGCGGTGCGGGCCATCGGAAATATTTCTTCCGGCGCGTATTTGTGGCTGCTTTCAGTCCAGATGGTTTCGCCCTCGAGAAACTCGACGAGAAGCTCGGCGGCGCGAACATGCACGGTCTGGCGGCACGTGGACCGCAGATGCATCTCCACGCTGCGGGCTTCGTGATTGATTCTGGCCACGTGCTCGAACTGCGCGAGATCGAAATCGGCGTCCAGTTCGCGATTGATGCGAGCCAGCAGATTCAAGTTGAATGCCGCGGTTACTCCCAGTTCGTCGTCGTAGGCGCGCAGCAGTTGAGCACTGGACTTCTCTAGATCAGTTCCGAGCAAAAGTGAATCTCCGGGCTGAAGAATGCGGCGAACTTCGGCCAGAAACTTTATGCCGGCGGGGCGATCGAAGTTGCCGATCGTGCTCCCCAGGAACAACACGAGAAGATGCTGGTCACCAGAGCGGTGCGCAGTCACTTCCAGCAGTCCGTCGAGGTACTCACGCTCGAAGCCCAGAATGCTGACGGACTCGATGTCGCTGAGCTCGCGTTCGCACATGGCGAGAGCGGAAGGGGAAATCTCGATGGGATAGTAAGCGGTGCGCTGGCGGCGGCAGAGAGCTTCGAGGATGTGGCGAGTTTTCCTGCCGCTGCCGCTGCCCAGTTCGGCCACGGAAACGGGAGTAGCCAGCCGCTCGACGATGTCGCGGCCGTGCCGCCGCAGCAGGCGCTCATCGGCGCGAGTGAGCCCGTACTCCGGCAGATGGCTGATCACTTCGAACAACGCGGAACCCACATCGTCGTACAAGTACTTCGACAGCAGCTCTTTCTGGCCCGGCTTGGTGAGCCCGGTGCGCACATCCGCCGCGAATTCATACGTCGTGTTCGAAGTGATGGTTTGAACCAGCATATTGGCAGCTCCCTGTGATGGTCGCGGCGTAATGACCGGCGAAGTAATGATCAGCGGCTTACGCAGCGAAATCCGGTGTAGATGAACTGGTAGTGCGCCTGGAACCAGTTGCGGAACGTGCGCCGCAACATGCAGGCCGCCGTGCGCGCCGATCCGCCCTTCATGACGAAGTGTTTGCCGTCGAAGAAATCGGCGGAATAGCCGCGGTAGAACGGAAACGGCTCGAATCCGGGGAAGGGAGCGAACTCGGTGGAAGTCCACTCCCACCCATTGCCCAGCAGGTCGTGAACGCCGAAAGCGCTCCGGCCTTGGGGAAACGCATTCACCGGCGCGGGACTCCACCGAACGAAATCAAAATTACCGAAAGTGGTCTCAGGTGCTTCGCTTCCCCATGCTTCCCTAGCCCATGGATAGGCCTGCTCGTCGCCGTGCGCAGTGGCGTATGCCGCGCGCTGCCACTCGGCTTCGGTGGGTAACAACTTCCCTGCCCAGCGCGCATAGGCTTTCGCTTCCGCCTGACTCACATAGACCGGCCAATCCAGCGGCAGCGGCACGTCATCGAACATCGTGCGATACAGCCACTGCTTGCCCTCGCGCTTCCAGAAAGCCGGGTGAGAAATTCCCTGCCCGGACTTCCAGTTCCAGTCGTCGTTATTGTCAGTGTCGCCCCAGAACGCTCGCGTTTCGTAGCCACCCGAGGTGATGAACTCGAGATACTGCTGGTTTGTTACCTTGTACTGATCGATGGCAAACGCCGGGACGTTGACGGTGTGGGCTTCATACTCATTGTCCCAGCCGAAAAGCCCGCTGCCACGCGGGAGGCCGAGTGTAACTGCACCAGCAGGAATTTCGACACTGCGGTGAACTACGGGGTCAGTAACTTCGATTAAGGGTTCAGATTGCCGAACCTTACGATCGAGCGGCAACTGATGCAGCATGTAGGCTAGCGTTTCCGCGTGCATGAGGCGGTGCTCGATGGCCACGTTGAGCAGAGTGCTGAGTGGAAATCCGTCGCTTGTGGGAAGGTGGGGATGGGCAAGTGCGTCCGCGAGTTTCTCGTCCAGAACATCCCGGATTTTTCTGACGTAGTCCTGCACGGCGGCGATCGACGGCCAATCCGCAGGCTGATCGGTGGGCAATCCGCCACCAACCGGGTCGATGCCGAAGGCAAACAGCCGGTCAAACGCGGGATGAAAGCTCTTCAGTCCAAGAACGCGTTCGTGGAACAGGTTCCAATCGAAGGCCTCAAGATGTCCGATATAGAAGATGATGCGGTGACGCTCGGCGATGGGCCGTTCGTAGAGAGAATCGGGCTTGACCAGGGTAAACAGGTCGTCGGTGCGTTGACGGGCGTCCGCGAGTTGCTCGATGAGATCGCGCCGGACAGCGGGGTCGCTCTGCGTGGCAAGCATTCAAACCTCCCAATCTGGTGGCGGTGGCGGACGAAATCACTTCGCGGCGACTGGTGCAAGCGAATCAGTGCGTAGCATTCTATGCTCACGGCAGCCCGAGTACCATAGGGTGATGCCCCTACCGGTATTTCACGTGGACGCTTTCACCGCCAAGCCCTTCGCGGGCAACCCGGCTGCGGTCTGCCCTCTTGCAGGGTGGTTAGATGACCTCTTGCTGCGCGCGGTCGCAGCGGAAAACAATCTTTCGGAGACCGCTTTCTTCGTCGCACGCGGCGATCACTATGAACTGCGCTGGTTCACGCCGCGTTGCGAAGTGAAGCTTTGCGGGCACGCGACGCTGGCTTCCGCATTCGTCGTTCTGCAAATTCTGGAACCGGGGAAAAGTTCGGTGCGCTTCGAAACGCGCTCCAGTGGTGCGCTTACCGTTTCCCGTGACGGCGATTTGATCGCCATGGACTTCCCTGTTTTGACACCTTGGAAGTGCTCGGATCCGCCGACCGCGTTGATCGAAGGCTTGGGAAAAGCTCCCGCTGCCGTTGTGCAGATCGCAGACAACTACTTCGCAGTGTATGAGCAGGAGGAAGAAGTAAGGCGCATTCGCCCCAACTTTCGGTTGCTCGAGAAACTTCATCCGGCGGGAGTCGCGATCACGGCTCCGGGCGAGGATTCCGATTTTGTTTCCCGCTACTTTGCACCGAGCTACGGCATTCCAGAAGATCCGGTTACCGGCTCGACTCACTGTTCGTTGGCGCCGTATTGGGCGCAGCGACTGGGCAAGACGAGCCTGCACGCGCGCCAGGTGTCGGAGCGCGGCGGCGAGCTGTGGTGCGAAGTCAAAGGGGAACGCGTGATTCTCAAGGGCAATGCAGTGCTTACGTTGCGGGGCGAGTTGCTGGTCTGAGCTAACAGGCTGCTGAAAAACTCCGCTTTAGGTACCTCATCAGGGGCTGAAGCCCTCAGTCATTGCAGTGCATTTATCGCAGCGCTGGAAGCGCTGCGCCACCCAAAATCACAGTTTCTCAGCAGTTTGCCAAGGATCATGGACGAGCTACAGCTAGTGAACCAATCCCTTGCTCCGCAGAAATTCGTACGCAACGTCCTTCACGTCGCGGTGCTGGCCATCGAGAGCGTAATTTAATTGCTGCATTTCCTGATCGGAAATCTTGCCGCCTAAATCAGCAAGCGCCTGAGCAACGTCGGGATGCTGCTGCAACATCTGCTGGCGGACCACTGCCACGGCTTCGTAGGGAGGAAAATAGTGGCGGTCGTCTTCGAGCACAAACAAATCGAGCGCTGGAATCAGTCCGTCGGTGGCGTTGCCGGCGGCGATATCAATCTGATGGTCTTTTAATGCCGGGGCGAGCAAGCCCAGATCCATGATGCGGGGCGGCGCGGCAAAACGCAGGCCATAGGCGGCGGCCAGCCCGGCATAGCCGTCGGGCCGTTCCATGAACTCGTAGCCAAATCCGGCTCGCCATTGCGGAGCGAAAGCGGCGGCCTGCGATAAGGTTTTGAGATTCAGGCGGCGCGCGTCGTTTCCGCGAATCTCCATCGCGAAAGTGTCGTTGAAACCGAACGGCGGACCGAGTGTAAGGCCCAGGCGCGCTTCATATTCGCTCTTGACCCGTTGGTAGACCTCCGACTTATCGTCTCCAACTTTCTGCTTGAGGATGGCGGTCAAGGCGGTACCCGTGTATTCGGGATAGATGTCGATGCGCCCAGCCAGCACCGCCTGCTGGCAGATGTAGGTTCCCGCGAGATAGAAGCGGCGCTCCACTTTCAAGTGCGTGTGCGCTTCAATCTGCTGGGCCAGAAGTTCACCCAGGATCAGCGACTCGGTAAAGTTCTTGGAGCCGACCACAATGCGATCGGAGTGCGAGGACGAACAAGACGGCAGCAGGAGAGCTACGAAAATCAAGCAGACCGAGCTCCAGTGCCTTGCTTCAAGAACGCCGCGACGCCGTCCTTGCCGATTCCGTTTCATCGTGGGCGCAAACGCCTCTCCAGCCATCCCAGGCCGAAATCCGCCGACAACGCTAGAACCGCGGCGGGAATCGCTCCGGCCAGAATGAGCTGATTGTTCACCATGGCGAGACCGCGAAAAATGAACTCGCCCAGGCCTCCGGCGCCAATCGCGGCAGCGATGGTGGCCAGTCCCACCGAGACGACGACCGCCACTCGTACGCCGGAGAGAATCACGCTCAAAGCGAGCGGCAGTTCGACCTGAAACAAGAGCTGGCTGCCGGTGAGTCCCATGCCGCGCCCGGCCTCGACCACTGCGGGATCGACGCCGCGAATTCCGGTGTAGGTGTTGCGAATCACGGGCAGCAGCGCGTAGAGAGTCAGGGCCAGGATCGCCAGGCGATCGGCACGATCCCCGAGCCAGGGCACCGGAAGCAAGAAGCCAAAGAGCGCAAGACTCGGAATCGTCTGAATAATATTCGCAGTTCCCAGCACCGGCCTATTCCACACCGGCCAGTGCGCGCTCAGTATGCCCAACGGTATGCCCACCAGCACCGCGAGCAGCGTGGAGACTCCCACCAGCCAGAGATGCTCCAGGGTAAGTTCCAGAACTTGTTCGTGGTTTTGCAAAATGAAGTGAAAGACGTTCATGACGCGCCTCGATTTGCTGCCGAGTCCAGTCCGTCTCCGAAGGCCTGCGCATAAGCGGCGGCCAATGGGTCGCTAGATCGCAGGAAATCCTCCGGGGGAAGAACCGCGACCAGCCGGCCGGCTTCCATGAGCGCGATGCGCGAACCGAGCCGCAAGGCTTCGCGCAGGTCGTGCGTGACGAAAACCACTGTCTTGCCCAGCCGCTGCTGAAGAGAAAGAAACTCGCGCTGCAGTTGGTCGCGCGTGAGCGCGTCGAGAGCGCCGAAGGGTTCATCCATCAGCAAGATCGCGGGATCGGCGGCCAGTGCGCGAGCCACGCCCACTCTCTGCCGCTGTCCTCCCGAGAGCTGGTGCGGATAACGCGAGGCCAGGTGCGCCTCGAGCCCGACCATCTGCAACAATTCCGCGACGCGCCGATGTATCCGTTGGGCGGTCCAGCCTTCGATCCGGGGGACGAGACCAATGTTTCGTTCCACCGTGAAATGCGGAAACAAGCCCACATCCTGGATGACATAGCCGATGCTACGCCGCAAACGGATGACGTCGCCTTCGGCCGTGGGCGCGCCGTTCACACGCACATCCCCGCCAGTAGGGGTCAACAGCCGATTGACCAGCTTCAGCGTGGTGGTTTTTCCGGAACCACTGCGTCCTAGCAAGACAAGAGTCTCGCCGCGTTGTACTTGCAGATTCAGACCCGAGAGCAATTGGTGACCGTTGGGCAGCGCGTAGGCAACGTTACGGAATTCAATCACCGGGCCATTGGCGAGATTCGGTTCCATGTTCAGTCAAGCCGTTTCTGTCAAATCATGTTCGCCAAGCATACCGGAGTTCGCAAGCTGAGGGGAGCAAAGCGCACGACGGTGTCCCAAGTTACTGTCGGGCGACCGGCATCCGGCAAGCTAATAGACGACTTGGCTCCCTCCGGCTACGATCTTGATGAGATTCGCTGTGGAAATTTCGTTTAGGTATGAGTGTGTCCGCTTTGCGCAATTTTGTTTGCTGGGTGATGGTCGTCCTGTTCCCGCTGTCGCTGCCGGCAGCGGACACGGGCCCTGCGATCTTGCATAGCAAGGGCGGAGTATGGGTGAACGGCGCCGAGGTGCCGGACTCCACCGCCATCTTTCCCGGAGATCTGCTCGAGACTAAACCCGGATCCATCGCCAATCTCGACGCCGAGGGATCGTCCGTCCTGATTCAGGCGGAATCGGTCGTAAAGTTCCAAGGCAACTTCCTGATCCTGGAGCACGGGATGGTGTCGGTGGGAACTTCGACGTCGATGAGCGTGCGTGTGAACTGCATCACGGTTGAGCCCGTCTCCAACGAACGCACGCAGTACGATGTGGCCGACGTCAGCGGTACGGTGCGGGTTGCGGCCCGCCAGAACGATGTGAATATCACGCAAGGCGGTGCGCTGCGAAAAGCATCGCCGGAAAGCAGCTCACCTCAATCCGCCACCGTGCATGAGGGACAGCAGTCGACACGCGACGAAGCGGTGGTCTGCGGAGCCGCCCTGCGGCCCGGAGGAGCCGGCAACGGTCTGAACACAAAATGGCTCGAGATTGGCGGCGGCGCAGGCGGAGCTATTCTTCTCTGCCTGCTTCTCTGCAGGGGTACGGGCCACAGTAGTGTCAGCCCTTCTCAGCCATAGGTAGCTGGCATTGCGTCATTGCTTCACAATCTCCATATTCCCCGCCTTCGCAACCACTGGATCTGGAGGTTTCGCGGCCTGTGCGGCCGCAAGAACTAAGGACGGCGGTTGCGAACCAAGCCGCCAGGCAGACCCTTATCCAGCGCATAAACAAGCACTGCACTACGCTTTGGTTGTGAATCTTCCGGGACCTTCGGTGCGTTCCCCGATCCGCAAGACATGAGCAAGATCAACGAATGGGGCGTATACTAAAGATCTTGACCTCGAAGACACCCTAGACAGCACGTTGCGCCTTCGCGATTGAGAAATTCCCTGAAAGGCGAATGACGTGTCGAACCTGAGAACCTCTGGAAGTCAGTTTCTTCAATCCAAGAACATCGACTTCAAGGAACGGCCACGTGGTCTGGCCGGTTCGACGATACGCTCGTAGCGGGAATCTCGCAGCCCCGTGGTTTGCGTTAACCAGCCCAGAAGCAGGAGAGAAATATGTCCGGAATCAACGGCGACAAAGCCAGATTCAACCGTCGGCGCAGGCAAAAGATCAGCCGCCGCCAGAGCAACGAAAAGATGTTGAAGGCTCTGGCTGAGAAACACCTGGTAGCCCCGGCGAAGCAAGCCAACCTCAAGGAGAAAGTAGCATGACCGCACCCGTCCTCGCATTGCCGCTTTCGACTCCGGATGGCAGTCCAGCGAAGAGGAAGCGTGTACTCCTGCTCGATACCTCGCAGACGAAACGCGACTTGCGGGCCGACGTGATGAGAAAGCTTGGTATCGACGTTGATTGCGCGGCCGATGTGATCGAGGCGCGATGCTGGTGGCGAGCCGACTTGTACAATCTGGTGCTCATCAACGTGGCCGGAGAAACCGACAGCCGGGATAAGTTCTGCACCGACATTCGGAGTGCGAATCCGCCGCAGAGAATCGCTTTCTTTGTGGGCGGCCCCGAGTATCTCGCGGCTGCGCCCCATTCTGACGAAGGGCCTGCAGAGCCGGACGAGGATGCGCTCCACAAGGAGATGGTCGCAGCGCTGATCGCTCAGGCTTCGGAACATTCATCGCAGCGATGGGGAATCCTGGCAGCCTGCAGAAAGATTTCCAGCGTCCGCTCGGTCAGCGAGGCGCGTTCGCGCGCGATACGGGAAACCCCCAGACCCTCCCGGTGGGCGGAAGCAATCGAGCAGCATTCCGCACCCGAAGCCACCAACCCTCAACCCTTATTTACAACGGAAAGAGAAGAACTCCTATGAAGAATCTTTACGTCGGCAACTTACCACACAGCACCACAGAACCAGAGTTACGCGGCTTGTTTGAGGCGCACGGCGCGGTCGAGCGGGTCAGCATTGTCACCGACCGCGAAACCGGCCGCGCCCGCGGCTTCGCCTTTGTCGAGATGACCAATGCGGGGGAAGCCGACAAGGCAGTCGCGGCCCTGAATGGAACTGAGCTCGGCGGCCGCGCCCTGAAGATCAATGAGGCTAAACCCAAGACCGATGCGCCGCGCGGTGGCGGCGGAGGGGGCGGAAAGCGCTTTGGTGGCGGCGGCGGCAGTCGCGACGACTATCAGGGTCACGCACGCCAGCCCCGGGAGCCCCGCTGGTAAAGGCTCACCATCCACGCGGATGAGCTGCTGACGAGATTGCGATCAGGACTGCCAATTCGCCAGGGCAGGCTGGTTCCGTCCGCCGCTGCTTAAGTTCCGAACTTGACTGAAGCGCAAAGCGCAAGACCGCTATTGCCAAAATTGACGATTGGAGATTGGTATGCCAGGACGAGGTCGATCAAGCTTCACCAAACGCCAGAAAGAACACACGCGCCAGCAAAAACAGCGCGATAAGGCCGAACGCCGGAGCCAGCGCAAAACCGAGGAACCGTTAGGGGCCTCGAGCGATTCGAGCGAACTGGATCTTATCGAGTTGCAAAAGCACGCCGCCGAGCAAGCCGCTCTGTTCCACATCGGAGCCGACGACGCCGATATTTCCAGTATTCCCCGCGAACACGGTCCGGGGAAGACCGAATCGTAGACCTGCAGGTTCTGACAGATCATCAGAAGAACGTTGGGGCGCGTCTATAGGACGCGCCCCTTCGACTTTCTCACCGACTCCCTGTTGCGACTAGGCGAATACTTCGCCCGGCAGCTTCGTCAGCGTCCGGCTGGCCAAAGTGTTTTGGACGACATGCTCCGAGCGCTCCGCGTTCGCCCAATCCACTTGCTTGCGTTCGATGCGCAGCTTCAACGCGCGCTCGATATGCCGGAGCTCGATGACCTCGCCGCCGGCCACTAAACTGGAAGCCAGCCCTTGCGAGCCCGCACGCCCGGTCCGTCCCACGCGATGAATGAAATCTTCCGCCATCTTGGGCAGGTCGTAGTTGATCACATGGGCCACATCATCGATGTGCAAGCCGCGTGCGGCCACGTCGGTGGCAACTAGAATGTTGAATCGTCCCTGCTGAAATCCACTGAGCGCTCCGTTGCGCTGCGATTGTGAGCGGTCGCCGTGAATCATGGCCGCGGAAAAGCCTTCCCGGATCAGTTCCTTGGCCAGCCGTTCCGTGCCGCGCTTGGTGCGGGCGAAGATGAGCGTCTGTCCTTTCTCGGCGTAGAGCAACTGCCGCAGCACCTCGGGTTTCTCGGCCGGGCGCACTTCGTAGGCTTGCAGCCGGACGCTCTCCACCGGCTTCAGCACCGATCCGACTGCCACGCGTACGGGATCCCGCATAGCATCGTTCACCAGGCCTGCGACCGATTGCTCCAAAGTGGCCGAGAAGCACAGCGTCTGCCGGCGTTGCGGCAAGATCGCCAGGATGCGCC
>OBLU010005334.1_pt1 | contig 11529 bp, 7 predicted proteins | sample 1518681 | NCBI WGS metagenome assembly OBLU01 (sample SAMEA3539304, study PRJEB22396) | soil metagenome | biome: tundra; feature: field; material: soil | place: USA | collected 2010-05 | depth 0.15 m
CAGAGGCGAGCGGAATCGCAGAATCTTCCCACGGTCGCGCTCAGTGTCTTGGCCCCATCACAGGCAAGAAGTGCCGACTGTTGCGCGCCGCTATTCAATGACGTTTTGGCCCCTTACGTCATCGCCAGCGACGCGTTATATAAGCTCGGCCGTCGTTTGACTGGACAGGACCGCCGTCAAAGAAGCTGGACGGTCTTCTCGCCATAGAAACTTGAGGTGCACCCACACGCGCGGTAGGCCCAGTTCGCCTCCGTGCCCACGTCCCAAAGAGAACTTCTCGCGCGCGCGTCATGGCCACATAGAGCAAACGGCGGTCCTCTCCCAGATCCGTATCAGGCCGCGGAATAATGCCCACTTCGAGAGCTGGAATAATAGTCGCTCGCACGGTTAACCCTTTTGCGCCCATCATGCTCATAATGCGCACGCCTTCGCTTTCAGCTAGCGCAATGTCTTTCCCGAGAGGGCTAATCTGTGAAAGGTAGCGCCCCAACCCGCGTTCATGTTCGCTCAACTCGTCAATAGCATGAAGGAGATTTTCGAACTCCTCGGAAGGAGCGGGCGCTACCGTGCCGTCGGCAACTTGAATAATCCAGGTGCCCCAACCTCCTTCCGGCATTTGCAGGGGTGCTTCGTGGGCCGCTAGCCAGGCCGTGACGGCTGTAATCAATGCTCTCGCTTTTGTTGAAGAGCTGGCAGGTCCATCCGGAAAGCCGCCGGCATATGTGTCGAGCAGTGCTTGGCCAAATTGGATTCGTTGTTGGCGAGCCCGGTCGTAAACGTAGTCAAAGAAAGCGTCCCCAATGCCAGGGGTAAGCTGCAAGAGACTGGCCCAAGAAAGAGAATCGCTGCTGTTGACTAAAAGTCTGACTATCTCTAGGAGTTTTCTGTTGCACGATTCAGCGAGGATTCGCTTCGTAGCGTCGGGATCTGAACACGGTATGTGAAGTCTGGCCAACCCTTCCTTTATCGGTTCGCTAAATACTCCTCTGTAGTCAGACCGCAACAACACTAGTATCTCCGAGGTTGGAATGTGTTCTTTGTTGACTAATCTATCGATGATATTCACCACGCCAGCGACCTCGGCAGTTTCATCGGCAAATCCAAGTAGGGCCACCTCACCTGGAGGCGCTCCAGGCACGCTGCTGAGGCGGGGGCGGTTCGTAGGTCGATCTGGGTCACCCTCAATCACATAAGTTGCCCACTCGATAATACTTCTACCGCAGCGCTGAGTGATCGACAGCGGATAATCGCCGCAGTTGGGATAGTCTTGAGGAAACCTGCGTATTCCTTCAGGAGCCGCTCGGCGAAATGAATATATCGACTGGTCGTCGTCCCCCGCGCCAATGATCGAGCACCCCCGCTCAGCAATCCGGTGAAGTACCTCCAGATCGCAGGCATTGAGGTCCTGGTATTCATCGACGACTATCAGATCGTAGTCTATACCCTGAAGGGTGGGATGGTCCTGTAATGCGTTTCGAAGAGCGTAAGGCAGCTCTGCCAGAAGTGTATATCCGTAGACTTCGCGATGCTCCTGCCAGGCCCCAACAAAGCGCGCCCGCTCCTCGGGCTTCACCCTGGGGTTTACTTCAGGCCTAAGGGACTCCCAGTTCGATGCCATTTCGCGGATTAACTTCTCCAGTCGGGTTACACGAATCTGAGCACGGCGAGCAAGCGTTGGAAGGACAATTTCATCGTTCTCCCAATCGTCAGCAATGCGTAAGGGTTCTGGAAAGCCGCCGGTACCGGGATTCGCCAGTAAGACGGAAATAGCGAAGGAGTGTATCGTGCTTGGACGCTCGGCGGCGGCCGCGGGATGTTCCGAGACTTTCTTGGCAAGCTCACCCGTGGCAGCCCGAGTAAAGGTAAGGAGCTTTATTCTAGGAGCAGAATCACCCGACAACAACTGATTCAGCAAAGCAACGAGGGTAGCGCTCTTGCCAGTTCCAGGGCCCGCCAAAACGCGGCCATGCCGATTTCGAGCGTGGTCAAGTATCGCCTGCTGTTCCGATGTGGGGTTAAATGGCATGGTCTTCAAAACATAATTCCAGCAGATGTCCCCTCTCATTTTAACGAATAACCCTATAAGTATCAACATGCGCGAACAGTCGGTAGTGCGTTATCTGTGCGTGCCCGATTTTCAAAACTCAAATTCACCCTACCCAGGTCTGAACCCCGCCCCCTGATCTGAATTCCCTGCGTTTCCCGCTAGAGGGCAGCGGGCGTTACAGACCATGTTTGCAGCATGCGGGAACTTGCCAGAGGCTGCGTGAACGTCATAATCGCTCGATGCCAGACTCTAGCAGCAATTCACGCTTAATCTCATCGCTCAATGATTCTGGGTCGCGCCAAAAGTGGTTTATGATTTGTGATAGCCTCGGCAGTAATGCGTCAGTGATTGCTCCATGCTGATAGTAATGTCGAAGTGCAGCACCTTTTCGCATCGCCTGCGCATTTGGCAAGAAGAAACACTCGGTCTCTTTCCCAACTGCTTCCACCGAATCCTTTGCTTCACGGACAACGAAGGCAGCGAAAGCAATCAACTGTCTCTCTGTTAAACGTTCCTCATAGAGACGATCCAGAAAATAGTCCGCTATGTCCCGGCCGATGCCGCAACATGCGTAGTCAAGAACGATATTGACAATTTCATCGTTTGTCTTGTATAGCCGGACTAGAGAGCCGTCCTGAGTGTTTAGGCCGATTAGCAATTCAATGCCACGTGCCTCTCTTACGTTCTTTGGAACACAATACATGTAGTCGCGATACACCTCCCTGAGCGTGTCGCTCAACACTTGCTCGTGATTGGCTGTAAACGTATCCGATGATTGGAGGGCCGCTCTAGCAATGGCCCCCATTACGAAATCGGAAAACGCTGAATCACCAGCCCCGCCTACTACCATCCTCCAGGCGCCACTTGGAGGATGAATCTCGAATAGCTTTTGTACCGATCTTTTTGCATACTCACTACTCTCCTCGCGGTCAGCCGTGAGCAATAGACCCTCAGAACAAAACGCCCCCAGAATCAACGTCATACATTTGTGCCTTTTTATGCCGCCACCGTTGCTTCGGATACGGGAAAGGCGGCCTCGGATGCTGCGGGGATCAAAGCAGAGATCACCCCCGCATTTCCTAGCCTACCACCCGCCGCTTGGATCTGGTATACGCCCGCGGCGCTAGAATGGCGGCTCGCGCCCCAAATGGACAAGTGCCGATTTTCGGCGCTTTTCCTCTGTCCAGAACCGCTGGAGCGGAAGGCCAATGTACCTCCATTATTATGGTCCCTGGCCGAATGTCAGAGTGTCTATCACGATGCCGTTGGTGACAAGCCTTGGCGCGCCCGAAACTGCCGGATTTTCAAGTCAAGTTCTCCTTAGAAACCAGGCGAATGACCAACAGGCCTTGTTGACTGAATCATGTCCTAGAATCTTGTCTCTGAAGCTACGGCCCGGCCCCCACTATTGTGGTTACCAAGCTAAGGTTGGGTTGGCGTAATTCCATAGTTTACAGTATGCGCTCCGATGGGACTACCTGGCCAAGTCAAAACCATCGTGTGGGTCGTCTGCCCATTGTTCAGATTTATAACCCACGGACGATGGAAGAAGTTCTGGTTGAGGTACAAGAAATCGACGCCCGTGAGATCTAAAAGTACATCGAACTCAATTGCTGCGAACCCAATGCGGATGCCAATTACTTTCTTACTTTGGGGGACTGAGAGAGGGCCGAAGCTGATTGGGTTGCGCGGCCCAACGTGAGATGTCACGTACAGCCCACAACCCTCGCCGATGGTTTGAAGGTTTAGCGCGGTTGCGAACCTATCGACGTCGATAGAATAGATCTCATTTTAGCCGCTGCTTCTTCTCTGCTGCTACCGACGAATAAAACAGTCCACAGATTGTCTTGAATGCCCAGAGCTCCCCGTCCTTTTTTATGCATAGAAACCAAGTAAATCTTCAACTCCTCGCTTCCAGGAGCGGTTGGCGCTGCCAGTCGAGTCGGCCCTGCGTACTAGTGCGTATTTGTGCACGTCGCCGTTATGTTATTCACTTGCTGGGGACTACTTATCTCGATATTAATTAGGTCTTTGTCACCGCCGCCAGTGATCTTATTGCCAGTTGAGCTGGACGAATCGCTTACAATATAGCCTTGCGGGCATTTAAACCACAGGATGTCTCTGACGCTGTTAAAGCTGACCAGAGCGTATTGCTCAACGGTATCTCTGTCTAGAGCGGAGGTTTGCCCGTTCATGATCAGAACACCGGAAAAATCGCCGTTAACGGCATTTATGGCGAGGGTAAAAGAAGATGGAGCCTGGACATTTTGCTGCGGCGTGGGCGTCGCAGGCGGAGGAGGCTGAGGCTGATTGAATGTGGTAGGCTGAGCTTGCTGGAATTGCCGCATTGGTGCGTGTATCTCGTAGATGCCGACGATCAGGCCGGCTGCTATGAGGCAGAGCGTGATGATCCGCGTGGCAAGTTCGGCGCCAGTTTGGCCGGTTGAAAAAGAGCAACTAGCGTGTGCACTGGAATAAGCACTACGGCAAGAAGCGCACGGAAAATGCCGACGAACAGGAAGACAAGGATACCGTTGATCCAGCCCCCGCTCCGGTCGCCTTTGTTATCAGAATTCTCCTTCATGCTTCCGCCTGCGCGAATGCCGCTATGGAAGATCTGGGCGATCTGGAAGCCAATGTACGAACCCGTGCCCATGTAGCCGGTCCACTGGCATTCCGGATGCTCTAGGCGGCCAAGAAACCGGATTTTGAACTGGCCTTGTTCTCCACATTTTGGGCACGTGTGGGCGTGGAAGTCGCTGAGGCCGACCGCAATGGCCACCTGCTTGCCTCTGGCCTTCAAAGCAGGAATATAGTAATCCAAAACGTGCTGTGGAATGAAAGCGCTGCGGTTGCAGATCCCGTACCACTCCTTTTCCAAATCCGTCGCCGACGGTTCGGCAGCCTTGGGAGGAGGCGGCGATTGGCGCTTTTGTTCCGTAGGGCGGGCAGCCGCCGCCACCACTCCGGTGCCATGGCATGTCCGGCACTGGCCATTCCCGCCGCACCGGGAACAATTTCGCTTGCCGCCCGCAATATCGTCAGCAATCGTGCCAACTTTACCGCTGCCATAACAGGCCGCGCATTTTCCGTTTCCGCCACCGAAAAGCTTCGTCGATGCACAATCTGGACACCCCTGCGTCATAAATGTAGACTCCGGCCCACAATGTTTATCTCGGCTGCTCGCAACAGGACCATCGTTTAAAACCGCGTGCCGTCTCCTCGCTGGCGGTTTGCGACAAGTTCCCGGCAGAGGAGAATCGCGCCCGCTGCCGACTACGGTACCCGCACCCAAACGGACTAGAATAGCACCTGAAACTACCTGTTAACAATTGAAATGTGGGCCGGATCTGGGCCTCCTTGGTGCTGGAATGGCGGCCCTCTGTCATCCCGCCACAATGGCGGAATGTCAGAGGGCCTATCCCCGCGTGGTTGTGGACAACCCGGTTGGGCGTCCGAAACCGCCAGATCTGCCAGTCAAGTTCACTTCAGGACGCAGGCGATCTGTCAACAGCGGCCGATTTCGGTCAGTTGCGGTCCTTTTGGGGTCCTGGCAGGATTTGACAAAATCGCCGCCAATGTTAAAATTAGGTTGACACAGACGGTCAGCACATAACATACCGTCCCGCGCCGCGGCCGCCTACTATTCAGTCTTTTCCACAGTTCGGATCATCCCGGCAAGTCCCAATAATCCATCCGAAACTCTAACTGACACAAAAATCAATACGTCATAATCATGTTCACTAAGCGGCTGATCACACACTACGTTTTATTCGGTTTCTTCATCCTATTGTTAGGATGCGGTCTTGGGTTGGCTAGTAAAGCCTTTGCCGCCAGCTTGGCTTCGAAATGGTTTGGGTCGTATAACACCCAAACTTCCACCAGTGCCGTACGCTATTTCCCTCCCTTTGGAGCTGCTGCGCCTCAGGGCACTGAAGCTAATGCTCTTCAACTAACGCCATCTAGCGGAACTGTTCAGAAATTGCGTGTTCAACTTGATGCGGCTCCAGGTACCGGCAAATCTTACATTATTACTTTCCGTGACGAGCTTTCGAATACAGCTTTAACTTGTACAATTAGTGGTTTGGCAACAAATTGTTCGGACACAACCCATACCGCAAGTATTACGGCTGGTGATCGAGTGTCAGTTTCAGTTACTCCAAGTGGGACACCGGCTGCCGCACGTGTATCATTTATTCTCGAATTTGTTCCTACAATCGCGGGGCAAACTGTGCTCATGGGCGGAACCTCCGGCGCTACAAGTTTCGGAACCAGCACGGTATATACCAGTTTTGTTGGCGCCTCGACGCCTGCTTCCACCGAGAGCAACGATCAAAATTGTAATGCCGGCAAGTGGTACTTTAAAAAACCTTTACTTCTACTTATCAGCAACGCCAGGTACAGGCAATGGCCGAACATTCACTGTACGCAAGAATGGCGCTGATACGAGTTTGACCACCACCTTTAACGCGGCCAATTCCGGTGTTTTGTCAGATACTACCGATACCGTAACAGTTGCGGCTGGTGATCTTCTTACAATTTCAAGCGTAGCCTCAGGCACGCCCACTGCTGCGCAGGGAGCCTTCGGGATGGTTTTTGTGCCTGATGTAGCTGGTAATGTTGTTATTCCCATCACTAATAGTTCGGTCTCAACCTCGGCGGTTAACTATTTAGGGTTATCCGGTTCCAGCGTTGTTTCAGCTACCGAAGCCCAAACCCAGACGCTTGGCTGGTCTGATTATTCTTTAACTGCGGCTTATGTGAAGCTTAGCTCTGCTTCAGGTTCCGGTAAATCATATACTTCAAGCTTGCGGGAAAATGGTGTTGATGCCTCAAACACTTTTGCGATAACTATATCTGGTTCGTCCGCGACGACTGGCTCAATTACTGGCCAGTCATTTACTCCAGCAGATGGAGCATTATATGATACTGAATCGACCCCATCAAGTACACCATCCATAGTTCGTATGTTTGTGTCTTATTTAGGATATATAGCCAGCAGCCCGCCGAGCATCTCTTCCTTCACCGCCTCTCCCGCTGTCGTGGCCTTAAACGGCACCTCCACATTGTCCTGGACAGTCTCGGGAGCCACCACTTTATCCATTAACCAAGGCATCGGCACGGTGACCGGCAGCTCAACAACCACGCCCGCCCTGTCCACGACCACCCTCTACACCCTTACCGCGGTTAACGGCAACGGGACCACCACGGCCACCAGCACGGTTTCCGTCGCCACCACGCCCACGGCTCCCGGCTCGCTCAGCGTCACCGGCACTACGGCTTCGACCACCTCCCTGTCCTGGTCTGCCTCGACCCCGAACAACGGGGCGACCATTTCCTTCTATACCCTCTACAGGGGCACCGCGACTTCCAGCATGCCGCAGATCGCCACGACCTCGGCCATCACCTACACCAACACGGGCCTGGCCACCTCGACGACTTATTACTATTACGTCACCGCCCAGGACAGCGTCGGCGACAATTCCGCCTCCTCAACCACGGCGTCGGGGACGACCCTAAGCGGCCTTGATGTTACCCCTCCTTTAGTCTCCTGGGTTGTTCCTGCCTTGAACGCCGCCGTCTCTGGAACCGTGACCTTCACCGCCTCTTCCACCGACAACGTGGCTGTGGGTAGCGTGGCCTTCTACCTTGGCAGCATATCAACCTCCACCCTCATCAGTTCGACCACCACTCCAAGCGGCACCCTCTACTCCGTGCCTTGGAACACAACCGGCGCCGCGAACGGAACGACCACGCTCTGGGCCCTGTCCACCGACACTTCCAACAACACTTCCACGGCTTCGACCACAGTCAACGTGGAGAATCCCCTGACAAACATTCTGCCCTCCACGCTGCCCAATGCGCCGACGAGCGTTGCATATTCTCAAACGCTCACGGCTAACGGAGGAAACGCACCGTACGCCTGGAGTCTCGTGTCAGGAGGTTTTCCAACAGGACTCTCCCTGAACAGCACTAGCACGGCCGCCACCACGACGATATCCGGAACACCAACAGTCGCTACTACCAGCACATTCACGGTTAAAGTGTTAGAAAGTGGCGGAGCGAGCACCACGCAGGCCTATACGCTCATCACGTACAACCTGCTCTTCGGTATCACCCCGGGGACCCTGCCGAGCGCCCAGACGAACCTCCCGTATTCCCAGACCCTCACCGCAATAGGCGGCATTGCCCCTTACGCTTGGTCGGTCTCGTCAGGGACCCTGCCCACTGGTTTCACACTCAATACGACGACGACTGCTGCGACCACGACGATATCCGGCACACCTACGTCTACGGCCTCGTCCAACTTTGTCATTCAGGTCCAGAGCGGATCGACGACCACGACACAGACGTATTCGCTTACGGTTTATCCGCCGATGTCGGACTTCCCCGTCGCGGCGGCACCGAGCATGACCTCGGCGGCGGTGACCTGGGTCACGAGCCAATCGGGTGATTCGCAGATCGATTACGGCCTTACGAGTTCCTACGGCAACTCTACTGCCTACAGCGCAACTTCCACTACCCGTCATTCCCAGATCATCACCGGACTATCTCCAGGTACAACGTACCATTATCAGGTGGTCTCGACCGACTCACAAGGAACCACCGCGACGTCAACTGACGGTACGTTCACGACGCTTTCCTCGCCCACCGGCGTCGTGAAGACCGTCATGGCGGGCGGCGGCGGAAACCATACGACCATATCAGCATGTGCGAGCGCGGCCCAGCCAGGGTGGACCTGTCTTGTCTATCCAGGAACCTATAACGAAGTCGTGTCATTCTCGGGGTCTGGGACCGCGGGCAATCCCATTACGTTCGAAGCCGAAGGCGATGTCGTGGTTGCGGGGTTCAGCCTCGCGAACCAGAGCTATATTAATATTGAGGGTTTTGAGATTACGACCGTGTTCAGCGGTTCCTCCTATGAAACGTGCACTGAACACGATGGAGTATATCTCAATAACGTCAGCCACATTACAATTGCCAGCAATTACATCCACGACATTTATCACGGATCGTTCGTAAAGTGGCCGTATAAGGTGACCTCGAATTACGTATCAGTCCTGAACAACATCATGGAGTTCGCAGGCATGCAGAGCTATACGGGCAATCCGGCAGTAGATGCTCCGTGTGCCACGATTAACGGTGACATGATCGGCGTTGAGGGCTGGGGAAACTACAATCTGTTCGACGGCAATGTTTCGTCGGAGGCCGACCATATGTTCATCGTGAGCGGAAGCTACAATGTGTTCCGCAGGAACGTTTGGCACGACACGAGTGCCGCCGACTGGGGGGCTGATCCCACGCTGGACCATGTGGATTTCTTTCACCCATATGCGTTTTCATCGAATCCGACTATCGATAACTTGATTGAGGGCAATCAGGAATACGACAGCAATTATAGTAACCAACACTTTTATCTTGCGTCTACGGACTCTCTCATAGCTACATTGGGAACAGGGGATGGCACGACGGTTACTTTTGCCGGAACCCTAAGTGGAGCGCCTCTTGTGCCAGGCGAAGTAATTATTGCGAATGCTAGTTCGTCTGTATATGCCGTTGATAATGGAAGCGGAAGCCTTACAGGCAGTGGAATTACTTCCGGTACAGTAAACTATACAACCGGTGCTGTTTCTGTGACATTTGTATCGGCTCCGGGTTCGGGTAATCCCATCACCGCCAACTATGCATCAGAGGCAGGTTCACATGATATCATTATGCGATACAACCTGGCGTACTATGTTGGCTCTTACTTTTATGACACAACCGGCGGCGGCGACGGCGGACAGCCTGGAACACATATGTACAACAATACTATTGTCCATGATGGGTACCAAGGACTTTCCACGCAACAGGACACCCAAACCATAGGTTTTTACCTCTACGCGCCTCATTGGGTTATCTTGAATACCATTTTCTACGACGCGGTCAAAGATGGTTACGGTCCGTGGCAGAGCGATAACGGTAGCTCCCATCCCGCCGCCCAACCGCCCGGCTACAGCCTGGTCTATAACACTGACTGCGGGACATCGTGCTCTTGGTCGAGCCCTAGTGTCGGCATTCCCTCGTCGACGCCGGGCATGGTGTTGAACCAAGATCCGCTTTTCAACAATACAAACTCATACGACTTCACCCTCCAGGCTTCCTCACCAGCGCGAGGCGCGGGAACCTACCTCACGACGACGACTGTCTCTGGGGCCGCAACAACCACCCTCGTCGTGAATGATGCTGATTTCTTTCAGAATGGCTACGGTATCTCCGGAATTCAGCCCGACTGTATTGCGGTGGGTACGGTCGGCAACCACGCCTGCATTTCCTCTATCAATTACGCCTCGAACACGATCACCCTGGTCTCGCCAATCACATTCTCTTCTGGCGATCCCGTCTGGCTCTACTCTAACTCGATGGGCCAGCCCGTACTCCTCGCTTCCGAACCTGATATGGGCGCGTATGAATACGGGGCATCCTCGACGACTTACACAATTGGCGGCATCATCTCTGGCCTGTCCGGCACGGTTGTTCTTCAAGATAACAACACTGACAACTACAGCACTTCCACTAATGGTTCCTTCATCTTTGCCACGGCTTTGAGCAGCGGCGCAACTTACAACGTCACAGTCCTCACTCAGCCCGCGGGCCAGACCTGCGTTGTCGGCAATGGCAGCGGCACGGTTTCTGGAGCTAACGTGACCAATGTTACGGTGACGTGCGGCTCTGCTCCCACCATCTCCTCCTTCTCCGCTTCTCCCAGCCTCGTGGCCCTAAACGGCACCTCGACTTTGAGTTGGACCGTCGCCAGCGCCACCTCCCTGTCCATCAGCCCGGCTATCGGCACGGTGACCGGCAGCAGCACCACCACGCCCGCCCTGTCCACCACCACCCTCTACACTCTGACGGCGGTTAACAGCAACGGCACCTCGACGGCGACCACCACGGTCTCCGTCGCCACCGCGCCCACGGCTCCCGGCTCGTTCAGCGTCACCGGCACCACGGCTTCCAGCGCCTCCCTATCCTGGGCCACCTCGACGCCGAACAACGGAGCGACCATTTTCTTCTATACCCTCTACCGGGGGACCGCGACTTCCAGCATGCCCCAGATCGCCACGACCTCCGCGACCACGTACACCAACACCGGCCTGGCCAGCTCCACGACTTACTACTACTACGTCACCGCCCAGGACAGCGTCGGCAACATTTCCGCCTCCTCGACCGTTGCCTCGGGGATGACCCAGAGCGGCCTGTCTCCCACCATCTCCTCCTTCACCGCGTCTCCCACCCTCGTGGCCCTAAACGGCACCTCGACTTTGAGTTGGACCGTCGCCAGCGCCACCTCCCTGTCCATCAGCCCGGCTATCGGCACGGTGACCGGCAGCAGCACCACCACGCCCGCCCTGTCCACCACCACCCTCTACACTCTGACGGCGGTTAACAGCAACGGCACCTCGACGGCGACCACCACGGTCTCCGTCGCCACCGCGCCCACG
>OBLU010005335.1_pt1 | contig 11528 bp, 14 predicted proteins | sample 1518681 | NCBI WGS metagenome assembly OBLU01 (sample SAMEA3539304, study PRJEB22396) | soil metagenome | biome: tundra; feature: field; material: soil | place: USA | collected 2010-05 | depth 0.15 m
GAGCAAGAGGCGGACGTTGCGAGCCATCATCGTGCGCGTCGCATCGCTCAGCGTCGCCTCAGCACCGATGGTCGCCGCGGTGACCTGGCGCAGGTCCGTCATAACGGCAATCGCCGACGAGCTGGCGGTGACGCTGGCGAAGGTGCTGGGCTGCTGGCAGCCAAGCACCTTCGGGGCTTTGCGCGAGGCCAGCGGCTTGTAGTTCGTTCGTTCCATTCCCAGACTCCCTTCCTGGCTGTTTCGATCGCCGCCGCCAGTTCTACTCGAACCTGCTGACAACCCAAGCGTATGACACAGCGTTCGTCTTCGCAAGCTCAGGGGGCCCGGTCTAGAGCCACCGACTCGGGATGAGCAAGAATGCGGTCCTCGATGTCGTCCAGCATGAGCGCGCTGCGTGATGATATCTAAGCCATTCGAAGGACCAAGTCGACATCATCTTTTGGTGTGCAGGGGCATTGCGAGCGACCGCTTCGCGACGATCTTTTCAGCAACGTCAATTTACCGGTGTTGGCCGGTAGTCGTCTCTCGACCCACTGCCATTCGCGAGCGTCCCATTGCGGTGTGCTAATCAGCTCTTCTGCTTTGCCACCACGTCCCGCGCTTCCTTGAGTTGCTTCCAGTGCGGCGCGTAATTGGTAAGCGCCATTCCTGGACCGGCTCCGTCAAGTCCGATAGGCCGCGACGCGTTCATCGCCAAGGACGTGGACGCCTTAATGCAAGCCTACGCGCCCGGCAACCACCTGTTCGTATTCGACGTCACACCGCCGCGTCAGCATGTCGGATGGCAGGACTACAAAAAGGATTGGCAGGAGCTGTTCGCCGTCTTTCCCGGACCGATTACGTATTCGATATCGGATCTTGACATTACGGTGGTCGGATCCGTTGGCCTACAGCCACAGAGTTGAGCAAGGACAATTCACGCGCAAGGATGGATCGAAAATGGACCTGGTTGTTCGCGTGACGGACGTGTACCGAAAGCTAAAGGGTCAATGGCTGATCGTGCGCTGGCCGAGGATTTGAGCGGGCGCTTGCGCTTGATCGATTGGCCGAAGTTGAAGGCGCAGATCTGTGCCCCGCCGTTGGCGCTCCCCGTAGGGCAAGCGGCGTGACCGATTGTTCATGGCGGCGGGCGTGCCGTCAGCCCGCTCGGCTCGAAGCCTTGCGAGATGCCTTGGGCGAGGAATTGGCGGATGCGGAGGGCCGGCGGTGGCTAGAGAACGCCCCTGCCAAGATCGAGCGTGAGGTGTCGTCGGCGGCTTAGCGGCCGTGTGCAGACGGGTCGCGTGGCCTCAAGGGATTGCCGATCTGGACGAGCACGCCGATCACGGCATACTCCTACTCCCATGAAGTGTATTTACCATCCCGGCTACCAGGTTGCCTTGCCGGCCGGGCACCCCTTTCCCATTTCCAAGTATCCCTTGCTCAAGGAGCAACTCCTGGCGGAGGGCGTGATCGTCACCGGCGATATCCTCGAGCCCGAGCCCATCGACATCGAGATTCTCGGACTGGTGCATACGCCCGAATATCTTCGCAAACTGCAATCGTCGGGGCTGTCGGCGGCGGAACAACGGCGGCTCGGCCTGCCGTGGTCGGACGACCTTTGGCGGCGCTCCCGCCTGGCCGCGGCCGGGACCTTGCGGGCGGCGCGCTCAGCGCTGTCGGATGGGCTCGCCGCCAATTTGGCCGGCGGCACGCATCATGCGTTTGCCGATCATGGCGAAGGATTCTGCGTGCTCAACGACGTCGCGGTCGCCATCTGCAAATTGCGCACCGGGGGTGCCATCGGGCGCGCGGTCGTCATCGATCTCGACGTGCACCAGGGCAACGGCACGGCGGCGATCTTTGAGGCGGTCGATGAGGTCTTCACGTTTTCCATGCACGGCGAACGGAATTATCCGCTCAAAAAGATGCGCTCCAACTTGGACGTGCCCATGCGCGACGGCACGGGCGATGCCGAATATCTCGATGCATTGGTGCGGCATCTGCCGGCGGTTCTCGAGGCCGGCGCCGACATCGCGTTTTACCTCGCGGGCGTGGACGTCGCCGCCGGCGATCGCTACGGTAAGCTGGCGCTCACCGAGGAGGGCATCCGCCGGCGCGACCGGCTGGTCATCGAAGCGGTGCGCGATCGTGGGGTGCCCCTGACCATCGTGTTGGCGGGCGGCTATGCGGCGACGCGCGCGCGCACTGCGGAACTGCACGCGCATGCGTTTCGCGAAGCGGTGGCGTACGAGAGCCGGCCTATCGAGAACCCGAGAGGCGGGGGAACTATGCCGCTGCGCTCATCAGCCCCTTGAGCTTGCTGATGGCATTGGTCTCGACCTGGCGCACGCGCTCGGCGGAAATGCCATACTCGTCCGCAAGCTCGTGCAAGGTGGCCTTGTCGTCGCTCATCCAGCGCCGCTTCAAGATGTTGCGGCTGCGTTCATCGAGTTTCTCGAGCGCGATGCTGAGTCGATCGCTGGAATCCTCTTCCCACTCCTCGCGCTCCACTTCGATCGCGGGATCGGCGTGGCTGGCCGGCAGGTACATGGCCGGCGAATAGGTATCCTCTTCGTCGCTCTCCGGAGTCGGGTCGAAGGACATGTCGCGCGCCGACAGCCGCTGCTCCATTTCCCGTACGTCGCTCACGTCGACTCCGAGATCGCGAGCGACAGCCTTGGTTTCCTCTTCGGACAGCCAGGTCAGATTCTTCTTCATCCGGCGCAGGTTGAAGAACAGCTTGCGCTGCGATTTCGTGGTCGCGACCTTCACCAGCCGCCAGTTGCGCAGCACATACTCGTGAATCTCGGCGCGAATCCAATGCACCGCGAAGGACACCAGTCGCACGCCGACCGCCGGGTCGAAGCGCTTGACCGCCTTCATCAGTCCCACATTGCCCTCTTGCACCAGATCGCCCATGGGCAGGCCGTAGCCCAGATAGCCGCGCGCAATGTGCACCACGAATCGCAAGTGCGAGAGCACCAGCTGCCGCGCAGCGTCCAAATCGGCTTCGGTGCGGAACCGGGTCGCCAGCGCCACCTCGTCTTCCTTCGACAGCACCGGGATCTGCGATACGCGATCGATATAGGCATCGAGGCTCCCGACGGGACCCGCGAACACCAGAGCACTCTGTTTAGCGACTAAAGCAGTAGCCATCTATTGAAACCCCCTAAGCAATTCCCTGAACAAATAATAGTAGCACTCTTGGCCTTGGAGTGCTAACGGATCAACCTCTTTCCACAGCCCTATAAATCTATTTAAAACAAAGACTTATGAGGGCTCGACGGCGCGTATATGACGCGTCGCCGCAATCCAGGATCCGAGCCAGCTCAAGGCCACGGCCACTCCCAACACGCCTGCCGCCGTAAGGACCTGCAGCCCCCGCAGGCGCATGGGACTGCCGTACAACCCGGCCAGGTGTTCGACCGGGCCCGCGAGCACCGCGACCGCGGCCGCGACCAATATCACGGCGCCCAAGCCGCCTCCCAATCCATACCAGACACCGCCATACAGAAACGGCCGGCGGGCAAAACCGTCGGTCGCGCCCACTAATTTCATGACCTCGATTTCGGCGCGTCGGTTCAATATATCGAGGCGAATGGTATTGCCGACGACCAGCACCACGCCGAGCCCGAGCAGGCCGCCGGTGAGCCACACGACTCGTCTCAAGACCTCTAGCATCGCGTTCAGGCGCTGTACCCATTCGGTGTCGAGCTGCACCGTATCCACGTCCGCAAGCGCCGCGATGCTGGTTTTGAGCGCGAGGGTCCCTTCTGTCGTGCTCGCCGCGAGGGTGGGCGTGACAATGAGCGTATTCGGCAACGGGTTGTCGGTGAGCGTATCGAGCGCCTTGCCGAATCCGGACCCATCGCGAAAATCCTTGAGTGCCTGCTCAGCCGTAATGACGCGCACCGCCGCCACATCCGCGCGGATGCGCAGCTGTTTCGCCAACGCCTGGGTCCGCTCCGAGCCGGCCTTTTTGTCGAGGTAAACCGACAAGTCGAACGCTTGATTCCAATTCGTCGTGGCGGTGCGGGCATTTTGCAACAGCACGTTCAGAAACAGCGGCAGCGCAAGCGCCACCGCGATCACCGCCACCGTCATCAGGGTCGCCAGCGGATTCTGTACGGTGCGGCCCAAAGACCCCACCAGAGTCTGGGCGTGGCGCGCGAGCCAGGTTTTTACCGCGCCGGGCATGTTACGGAGCCGCGCTCGAGGCGGCGCTTTGCGCCGCGCCCGATGCGCTGACGGCTTGAGGTACGGGGCTGCCGGTCTCGGCGATGACTCGTCCGTCATCGAGCACGATGCGTCGCGCCGAGAACCGGTCGATCAGATGCACATCGTGAGTCGCGATCACGACCGTCACGCCGACATCGCTGAACCGCTTGAACAGCTGCATGATCTCAACCGCGAGATCGGGATCCAAGTTGCCGGTCGGCTCATCCGCGATCAACAGCGGAGGCTTGGCGACCACCGCCCGGGCGATACCCACCCGCTGCTGCTCTCCGGTGGACAGTTCGAGCGGCCGGCTTCTTTCCTTGGACAGCAGCCCAACCTGATCGAGAGCCGCGCGTACGCGCTTGTCGATTTCACGCTTGGGGTATCCGGCGATGATGAGCGGCAATGCGACATTGTCCGCGACCGGGCGGTCGTGCAGCAGCTTATGATCCTGGAACACGACGCCGATTTGCCGGCGAAACTGCGGTATGCCGCGCGGTTTGATGGATGCGGTGTTTTGATTGTTGATGAACACCTGGCCGCGCGTGGGGCGCTCGATGAGCGCGATCAGCTTGAGGATACTGCTCTTGCCGGCGCCCGAATGGCCGGTCAAGAACGCAAGCTCGCCCGAGTCGATCTTGAACGACACCCCGGCCAAGGCCTCGCGCCCGTTGGGGTAGCGCTTGTGAACCTGCTCGAAGCGAATCATGCGGCGCGCCCGTCCGCGGTGTCGTCGGGTGCCGATTTCAGCAGCGCCGCGACGAATTCCGCGGCGTTGAACACGCCGAAATCCTCGCTCTGCTCGCCGATGCCGATGAATCGGATGGGAATGCCCAGCTTCTGTGCGATGGCGAGCACGATACCGCCTTTGGCCGTGCCGTCGAGCTTGGTGACGACCAAGCCGGTGATTCCCAAACCCTTGTGAAACTGCTCGGCCTGCGCGACGGCGTTTTGTCCGATGGTGCCGTCGAGCACCAACAGCACTTCATGCGGGGCCGCGGGGTCGAGTCTGCCGAGCACCCGCTTGATCTTCTTGAGCTCCTCCATGAGATGCGTTTGAGTGTGCAGCCGGCCGGCGGTGTCGGCAATCAACACGTCCACATGGCGTGCCCGCGCCGCCTGCAAGGCGTCGAAAACGACCGCCGCCGGCTCAGCGCCCGGCTGGCCGGCGATGATGGGTACCCGATTGCGTTCGGCCCAGTGTGTGAGCTGCTCGCGCGCCGCGGCGCGAAAGGTGTCGCCGGCGGCGAGCATGACGCTGCGACCTTCAGCCAGGAGTCGGTGCGCCAATTTGCCGATGGTCGTGGTCTTGCCGGCGCCGTTGATGCCGACCACCAGAATGACGAAGGGCTTGATCAGGGGGTCGATCGCGAGTTCGCGCTCGACGGGCTTCAGTATGTCCACCATGGCCTCGCTCAAGGCTTTCATGAGCGCATCGACGTCATCGAGTTCCTTGCGCGCAACCCGCCGGCGCAGTCCGTCCAGAATGCGCGTCGTGGCCTCCGCCCCCACATCGGCGGTGATGAGCCGCGTCTCGAGGTCATCCAAGATGTCCGCATCGATCTTGCGGCCCGGCAGCAGCTCGGTGATGTCGGCGGTGAGCCACGCGGGCCCCACGTTCAATTTGGCGCGCAGGCGCTTGATGAAGCCGCGGACGCCGGGCTTGTCGGCTTCGTTCGTCATAGACTCGAAAGCTTAGCAGAGCGGCCGCACGGATCGACGGCCGCCGCCGGATCGCCTCGACGGGATGGATCCGAGTCCCACAGGGTATGATCAGCGCGGTGAGCAAACCGAAGCTCGATAAACCGCTGCCGGGGAACCGCAACTTCATACGCATCATCGGCGGAACCTGGCGCGGCCGGCGCGTGACTTTTCCCGACACGCCCGGCCTCAGGCCGACTCCCGATCGGGTTCGCGAGACCCTGTTCAATTGGCTGCAGTCATCGATCGTCGATAGCCGCTGTCTGGATTTGTTTGCCGGGTCGGGTGCGCTCGGGCTCGAGGCGCTCTCGCGCGGCGCCCGGGAAGTGGTGTTCGTAGAGCAGGCGCAGCTCGCCGCGCGCGCCTTGCAAACCGAGCTGCAGCGCTTGGGCGGCACGGCCAAGGCGCGGGTCATGGAAATGGGAGCGGCGCGCTTCTTGCGCACCCCCGGCGAGCCCTTCGATGTGGTGTTTCTCGATCCGTCATTTGGGGTCGGCGCGTTGGCGGATTATGTTCCCCAGCTCGATGCCGGCGGCTGGGTGAAAGCCGGCGGCTTGGTGTACCTCGAAAGCGAATGGGCGGCCGGTGTGCCCGTGTTGCCGCCGCATTGGGATCTGCTCAAGGCGAAGTCGGCGGGCGAGGTGGGGTATCATTTGGCGCGCGTCAATCCTCGGCCTGGACAATGAATAAAAGAACCGCTGTATATCCGGGAACCTTCGATCCGATCACCAACGGTCACCAGGATCTGGTGCGGCGCGCGGCGAGCATCTTCGATCGCTTGGTGGTCGCCATTGCCGCGAATCCGAACAAGGCGCCGATGTTTTCGCTCGAGCAGCGGGTGGACATGGCGCGCCGGGTGCTCGCGGACGTGCCCAATGTCGAAGTGCAGGGCTACGCGGGGCTCACCGTCGAGTTTGCCAGGACCAATGGATTGTCGGTGATTGTGCGCGGCTTGCGCGCCGTGTCGGACTTCGAATTCGAGTTTCAGTTGGCCAACATGAGCCGGCATCTGACACCCGAGATCGAGTCCGTGTTCATGACGCCGCAGGAACAGTACACCTTCATCTCGTCGACCCTGGTTCGCGAAATCGCGGTGCTCGGCGGCAATGTGTCCGAATTCGTCCATCCCATCGTCGAAACAGAATTGAAACGGCACCGCAAGCTTTGAGGAACGTGGCAGCCCGCAGGATCGTGGCGCTTGCCGCCTGGCTGGTGGCGCTTGCCCCCTGGTCGCTGCCGTCGTATGCCGATGAAGCGGCGGCAACGCCAAGCGCCCGGCCGCTGTCGCGGCTCCCTGCGCACAAGGGCGCCATTGCGAGCGCCTATCCGTTGGCGAGCCAGGCGGCCCAGGAGATGCTCGCTGCAGGCGGCAACGCCTTCGATGCGGCTGTCGCGGTGTCGGCGGCGCTGGCGGTGGTCGAGCCCACCAGCTCGGGCCTCGGCGGGGGCGGGTTCTACCTGCTGCACCGGCAGTCCGACGGTTTTGAGACCATGCTCGATGCGCGCGAAAAGGCGCCCGGCGCGGCCACGCGCGACATGTATTTGGACCCGGCGGGCAATCCCATTGCACGGGCTTCCGTGGCGGGGCCGCTGGCGGCGGGAATACCGGGGGAGCCCGCGGCCTTCGATTACCTCGCGCGGCGCTTCGGCAAATTGGCGCTGAAGGAAAGCCTGCGGCCGGCGATTCGCCTGGCGCGCGAGGGCTTTCCCCTGTATCCGCGCCTGCAAGCAGCCATTCGCTACAAGCGGGAAGTGTTGCTGCGCTCGCCCGATGCGGCCAAGGTGTTTCTGACCGCCGAGGGCGGGGTGCCGGAACTCGGCACCCTGATCAAGCAGCCCGACTTGGCGCTCACTCTCGAGGCCATGGCGGCCCAGGGCGCCAAAGGCTTTTACGGTGGCCGCGTGGCCCAGGATCTGGTGAACGGCGTACGGGCCGCAGGCGGCATTTGGACGCTCGAGGACCTTGCCCGGTATCGCGTGATCGAACGCAAGCCGCTGGTCGGGAATTATCACGGCGCACGCATCGTGTCCGCCTCGCCGCCCTCCTCGGGCGGCGTCGCGCTTATGGACGCACTCAATATTCTGGCGGGCTTCGATCTGAAACAGGCCGATGCCGGGACCCGCAAACACCTGATCGTCGAAGCGATGCGCCGCGCCTATCGCGACCGCGCGGTGTACCTGGGGGATCCGGATTTCGTCGCCATGCCGCTCGCCCTGCTCACCAGCCAAGACTACGCCGCCGGTCAGCGCTCCAGCATTCGCCTCGACAAGGCGATGCCGAGCGATCTGTTGCCGGGCATCGAGACGGCGCCGGTGGGGTTGCACACCACGCATTTCTCGATCCTCGATGCCGGCGGCAATCGCGTCGCGGGCACGCTCTCGGTCAACCTCTTTTTCGGCACCGGCGAGATGGTTCCGAAAACCGGCGTGCTGCTCAACAACACCATGGACGATTTCTCCATCAAGCCGGGCACGCCGAATACGTTCGATTTGGTGGGCAACGCCGAGAATGCCATCGCGCCCAACAAGCGCCCGCTGTCCAGCATGACGCCGAGTTTCGTCGAAACGCCGAAGGGCTTGATGATCATCGGCACGCCGGGCGGCGGCTACATCATCAGCATGACGATACTGGGAACGCTCGATTACCTCGACGGCATGAGCGCAGCGGAGATCGTCAAAGATCCGCGCTACCACCATCAATATCTGCCGGACGTGATCGAGTACGAGAAGGGGGCGTTCGCGCAGAGCGAGATCTCCAGGCTCGAGGCCATGGGTCACAAGCTGGAGGAGGGCAGCCGCCGTTGGGGCAATATGCAAGTGATCACCTGGGATTTTGCCAGCGGCAAAGTGGAAGCGGCCGCCGATCCGCGCGGCGAGGGCGAGGGGCTGATTTACTGAGCGGCGGCTGCGATCGGATCAGCGCTGGCAGGCGGGGCACCAATACGTGGATCGCTGCCCTTGTACGAATTGCTTCACCGGGGTTTTGCAAACCCGGCACGGCTCGCCGGCGCGTTCATACACGAACAGCCGCTGCGCGAAATAGCCCGGCGTTCCCTCGGCGTCGACATAGTCGCGCAGCGTCGTGCCGCCGATCTCGATGGCGTCGGCGAGCACGCCTTTAATGGACCCAACCAGGGCCTCGGTCTGGGCGCGGCTCAAGCGCCGCGCGGCGCGGCGCGGCGAAATGCAGGCGCGAAACAACGCTTCGCTGGCGTAGATGTTGCCCACGCCGACGACCACTTGCGAGTTCATGATGAGCTGCTTGATGGCCACGGTTCGGCGGCGCGTGGCGCGATACAGATATTCGGCGTCGAACGCGGTGCTCAAGGGCTCGGGCGCAAGCTTGGCGAGGAGCGGATGTTCGAGCGGATCCCCATCGGTCCAATGCAGGCTGCCGAAGCGTCGCGGATCGTGGAAGCGCAGGAGCCGACCCGAGTCGAGCTCGATGTCCCAATGATCGTGTGGCCGCGGCGGTGCGCCGGCTGCGAGCAGCCGCAGGCTCCCCGACATGCCGAGATGCAGGATCAGCGTGCCGGCATCGAGCGTGATCAAAATGTATTTGGCGCGCCGCGCGACGCGGAGCACGGTCTGAAGGCGAAGCAGCGCCTCGAAATTCGCGGGGATCGGCCAGCGCAAGCGGCGCTCGCGCACCACCACATCGACGATGCGCCGCCCTCGCAGCGCGGGCGCTATGCCGCGCCGGGTGGTTTCTACTTCAGGCAGCTCGGGCAGGAGCTACTTGATCTTCGATTCTTTGTAGGCGACGTGCTTGCGCACGACCGGATCGAATTTCTTGATCTCCATCTTATCGGGATGCAGACGCTTGTTCTTCGTGGTCGTGTAGTAGTGCCCGGTGCCCGCTGAGGAGACCAATTTGATTTTATCGCGCATGGATGAGGCTCCTTAAACCTTGACGCCCTGGGCGCGAAGGTCGGCAATCACCACTTCCACGCCGCGCTTTTCGATGGTGCGCAAGCCGCGCGTGGTGACGCGCAGGCTCACGAATCGCTTCTCGGTCTCCAGCCAGAACCGGTGGGTGTGCAAATTCGGCAGAAACCGGCGCCGTTTGCGATTGTTCGCATGGGAAACCGTATTACCCGTTTTCGGGGCTTTGCCCGTGACTTGGCAGACTCGCGACATGAGGTGAACCTTCGGAAGGACTAATGATCGAGCCGCGCTTTATACCAGGTGCGCCACTTCCGGGCAACCGGCGGGGGCGCCCGGTCGACCCACAGGGAGAGCTCGCGGCGCAACTGGGCCTTTGCGTGCCGGCCGGGCTAAGTCATTGTATGGACTAGCAATGAAGCGGGCACATCAACGGCAAATTCAGCGCCGATCGCCGCCATAGGCCGGTCGTCAAAGCAACCCCCGCTCCGCCAGCGAGACGCTGGCGCCGTCGCCGACGATGATGTGATCGAGCAGGCGGATGTCCACCAGCGCGAGCGCCTCCTTGACCCGCTGGGTGATCAACTCGTCCGCCCGGCTCGGCTCCGCAATGCCCGAAGGGTGGTTGTGAGCGACGATCACCGCGGCGCAATTGCGCTGCAGCGCCAGCTTGACGATCTCGCGCGGATGCACGCTGGCGCCGTCAATCGTGCCGCGGAACAGCTCTTCGAATTGAATCAGGCGATGACGATTATCGAGATACAGGCAGCAAAAGACCTCGTGCTCGAGATCGCGCAGCTTGGCGCGCAGGAATTCACCGGTCGCCCGGGGGTTCGCCATCGACGGGCCGGCGCGCAGCGCCTCCGCCAATTGCCTTCGGGAGATCTCGGCCGCCGCCTGCAGCTCCGCATAGCGGGCGGGTCCCAAGCCCGGATGCGCGCAAAAGCGCGTCCGATCTGCGGCGATCAGCCTGCGCAGCGAGCGGAAGCTTTGGAGTATTTCGCGGGCAAGATCGACGGCGGATCGGCCGGCCACGCCGGTGCGCAGCAAAATCGCGAGCAGTTCCGCATCCGACAACGCGGCAGCGCCCTTGTCGAGCAGCTTCTCTCGCGGTCGTTCTGCGCTCGGCCAATCCCGGATTGCCATGAATCCGAGCATGGCGGGCGTGTTGGCGAATCACTAGCGCCATTTCGCGGGCGAGCACGCAGATTGACGCGGCAGCGCCTTAACCGTGTCCGGAGCTGCCGAAACCGCCGCTGCCGCGCGCGCTCGCGGTGAAGTCCTCGACCACTTTGAAATCGACGTGCACGACCGGCACGATCACCATCTGCGCGATGCGATCGCCGGGGTTCACGGTGAAGGGCGCCGATCCGCGATTCCAGCACGACACCATCAGCGGCCCCTGATAATCGGAATCGATCAGGCCCACCAGATTGCCGAGCACGATGCCGCTCTTGTGCCCGAGTCCGGAGCGCGGCAGCAACATCGCCGCAAGAGCGGGATCTTCGAGGTAAATCGAAATTCCGGTGGGAATGAGCTGCGCGGCGCCCGGCGCCAGAACCAGCGGCGCCGCAAGGCAGGCGCACAAATCCATGCCGGCGGAGCCGGCGGTGGCGTGCGCGGGCAACGGAAATTCGCGTCCGATGCGCGGATCCAAGATCCTGAGCTTGACGGTGGGCCGCATCGAATCAGCGGCGTATGCGGCGGCTGCGCAGGCGGGTGCGCGGGTCCGTCACCGTGGC
>OBLU010005337.1_pt1 | contig 11526 bp, 14 predicted proteins | sample 1518681 | NCBI WGS metagenome assembly OBLU01 (sample SAMEA3539304, study PRJEB22396) | soil metagenome | biome: tundra; feature: field; material: soil | place: USA | collected 2010-05 | depth 0.15 m
CAGACAGTTTCAGGGTTTCATCAGGCGGCTCGAAACGGAATACGCCTTGAACTCAGGGTCGTTCTGCATAAGCTTACAATTCCGCGACTAACCAAGTTGGTTGACTACATCTACAGAAATCTCACGTTTGTCGAGCACATTGCATTGATGGGCCTAGAATATACGGGCTACACCCCCCGCAATATTGACGAGCTATGGATTGACCCGTACGACTACCAAGACGAACTTGAGACTGCCGTGGAGTATTTGGACACAAGAAATATGACGGTTTCCATTTACAACCATCAACTATGCGTCTTGAGGCCATCACTCTGGAAATTTGCTCGGAAGTCCATCTCGGATTGGAAAACGCTCTACCTGCCGGAATGTCAGAACTGTAGTGCTCTGCCTTCTTGCGGTGGAATCTTCCAATGGGCAGTCAAGAAGCACAGTGATTACATCCACACGCTGGCGGCATCGTACTTCACTTCAGCCGCCTTCGCATTGGGTTCAGGAACAGGCTCGGTAACCGCACAGCACAAAAACCGGAAGGAAGCTTATGAAAATTGAAGTCCAATTTTAAGGGTCCGGAATTGCATATCTGCATATCTTTTGGTGCGTCAGAACCAGAAGGTGCGCTAGGATTCTGCGATTGTAGTCTCTGGTCCGGAGGCCGTATGAATCCCGACAAAAAGCTATTCCTGAACGGCATTGCCGCAAAACTGGCTGTTCTTGTGGGTGGCACATTATCTGCAACAGGCGCGAGCGCCTCGGTTCCTATCCTTGTGATTCTGGTCGCAGCTATGTACTGCTTTAGTTCCGAGGTTCGAGATAACGGCGTATCAATCGTGGACACAATCACGGTCGAGGAAGGCCAGCTCTGGGTCGACATTCCAAATGTTATTCCTGATGGGGCTGGCGGTTGGAAGGTCGGTAGCAAGAATAATGCCTACAAAGAAGCCATCAACTGGTACAAGAGAAGTGGGCAACATCTTGGCAAGTTTGATGCTGTAGAGTATGCCGATGCCTATGCTGAACAGTTGCACGAGGACTATGCGGCGGGGAAATTAACGAATAAATACAACCCCGACCATAAGGCGTGCTTTGTCGAACCAAGCTGGAGGCCCACCAATATTTATAGTCGCACTCTTCATGTGAGCGGAGTTAATAGTAGTATCGTCACCGTTGCAGTCGACGGCAAGAACTACACTCTTGATAGGAGCGCTTGTCGGGGAAGAGACTGCTCGCGATGGACGCCTAAAGCAGATGCGGACTATCTCGCCACGATAACCGAACAACCAAAGTATACTTCGGCTTGCATAGAGAGCCCCGTAGGCTGGATTGATAATCATCTGTACAAGGGCACCTCACAAACCCCGCTTCCGGGCATTGAACTTCCCGCAATACGCATGCTATGGTTGAATAGCGGTGAAATTAGCTATGACCTTCCAACCGAAGGGAAGGCTGGAGCACCGCCAAATGGGGTTGAGTTTGTTCCGCGTCCTGCGGCAGGAGCGCCGTCGCCTGCACCGTCTGCACCAGCTTTACCAGTTGTAGTCACTCAGGCTTCGCTAAGTATCGATGGAGCCTTCGTCGGAAACACTCCACCCGAACAATTGAGTCTCTACATTTACTTGCTTAACTGTCCGCTGCTCCGCACCACAATCTCGGATACTCCATGGTAGTCAGTAATCAAGCCCTTTGCACAAACGTGTGAGCCACGATGCGGCAAATCCCCCACGTTCTTCCTGTCATCTCCCCAAACCAAGATAGTGAACACTTGATTTGGGTATGCGGAATCCAAATTTATGAACGTCGGCTCACCCCGGCTACTGGTCGCAGTACGTTCGCTGGCAACGACTCCGCATACTGTGGCAGTTTCTCCCTCATGAGCTTTGGCTTGAGAGGCAGTGAGCGATTGTGCTTGCCCAACTGAAGCCATAAGCAGTAACGCACCAATAACAGTGATAGTCTTCATCGTTCCTCCTGAATATCGGTGAGATTCCCGATAGATAAGCAGAGCCCATCAATTCTGCACGCCCTTCTGTTCTTTGTCCGAGTTTTCCTGAAGCTCTATCAACCCAATAATCCTCGCAATCCTGCTGAGACCACAGTGAGTATCGAGCGAGAAAGTCCTTTCAGCCGGGAACGGTGCCGAGCGTATCTGGCCAATCGCGGACCCACCGCGTCGTAAAGCGCAATTAGCCTCCTGCCGACTCGGTATCTAGCGAGATGTTGGTCTCGGAAGCGTCGAAGGAGAACCACATCAGGATGATTTGAATCTTCGTAGACGGCAGTTGCCACAAAGCAGGGGCTACTAGACCTTCCGCTCGGTACCTGTGGTTGAGACGAAGAGCTTCTTGTCCCGCCCGAAGAAGATGGACTTGCCTTCACCATCCGTTCAAGAATTGCCTGATTACTAGTCAGAGGCGTTGGAGTCCTGACTTGCCCTGCCTTCACGGTGCGTCTTCCCGTCATTCGCTCTAAGACATCTCGGTTACCCTGCCTGTCCGTAGACGCGGCCCCGCCATTACTAGAGGCTAGGCGAAAACGAGCTTCTGAATCCGAAATGACCCTCAATTGATTTGGCTGCAAGATAGTAATCGACAGGTGCGAATACCTATACTTCTTACTCACATAAGGGGGCTCCATTAGGCCGATAACCGACACCCATTTTCCGACCAACTCGCCAGAAGGCACGCCCTTAAATCTTGCTAGTCCCTCTGACCAAATGTTTATCTTGACGATGTCGTTCGTCCAATGCCCGAAGTTTATGAACACGTATGGCCTTCCGCCCCTTCTCGTTCTTTGAGGGCTCACTTCAGCGATGCAGCCGATAAGTTCAACCTGATTCCCAATTTGCCCGGCGCATTGAGCGTAATTAGATGCGGCAACCACTGTGTGGGCGGATACGTAAGGCTGCGGTGTGGCAGAGGGTCTGCTGATGACGTTGATTTCGCCAGCCGGAATGTTCCTACGAGCGAAAAAATCCTCTAATGTTGGGGTCTTCTCTATCGCCGCCTTGCAAATTGCGGCGAAGTTCTTGGCATCCTGACCGAATGCAGAACTGATGAAAAGACTCTGAAAGATGGCTGATTGTTGCGGGTCTCTATAATCACCGGCTCTGAAGAGAATGGCAGATTGGTCAGATTGTGTCTTGCTCCATCGGAAAGGTTCTGCTTGCAGAATTCGCAGGGAGAAGTTGAGAGCAATAAACGCAAATCTATCCAGAGATGAACTCCATGTTGTCTCCGTCCTGCCGGGATGCTGGAAGTTCCTTTGACCGAGTTCTGTGCTTCCAAGAGGCTTTAGCTCATCAACGTACATTCCGTCATAATCAATGAGCTGCACTCCATTGCCACTGTTGGAAACCATCAAGTTCTCAGGCTGTATGTCCCCATGTGCGATGTTCTGTTGTGAGAGATACACAGACAGGACGGACAGAGAAGACGTGAGATGGTCGAGAGCGCCCTTATTGCGCAGATTGGATTCGACAAATGTCGCGAGTGTGTCGCCGGAGGCCCACGCCATCCTTACAATTGGAAATTCGCTTCCGCCAACACGCACGCCCAATCGTTGGAACTCAAAGTCGAGAAAGTAATTGCTGGAGAGGCTCTTCAGGCGTCGTGAGATAGCCGCGTAACGCTGCTCTAGGTTTTTGGATTCCTTGTGAAAGCACCGTACAGCGAATTTTGTTCCTGAAACTGACAGAGTGTACGTAAGAGCAAAGCCGCCGCACATTGCAAGAGGCAAACCGAGGCCGGTTGTTGCGATGGTTCCTCTCTTGAGAGTTGGGTCAACCAGCGCCAAGTTCGGATGCTGTAGCACTTCGTTGTACTGCTCAAGAGATGGATAGGGCATTCCGCTCACAGTCAACAAGGGAAACGCAAACTAGCGTTACATCATCAACCCGCATGTTCTTTGCCTCTCGCTCTCCCAAGACGAGAGATTCCAGCATTGAAAGCTTCGTGATTCCGAGCAAGCTTCCCCAAACGGAACTTCCTTCCTCTGCCGATTTTAGAGCCCACTGCGCAAGAGCGTCGGTCATGAGGAGAACTGACGGTGCTTGCTTTCCAGCGGTGCTCCAAGTTCTATGGCGATGAAGAAGGAATTCAGGCGATTCAAAATCAGTATTGAGGGCACCTTTAGTCGAAAGGAGTTCAGGTCGCTCCTCAAACTCCTCTGAACGGCTATATGGAAATGCATCCACGAACTCAACGCCGTCGCAAAAAGCCGCTAGGGTGTCGCCAATTGCAAAAAGGTCAACGAAGTTGGACTCGGCCTTGTGCTGAAAGCCAAGGAGAGTTGCAAAGCTGCCCCGCTCATATGCGGCCATTCTAGACCACGAAAGACTGGACACATCGAATGAACAGTTGTATTCATCAAGTCGATTCCGAACCCAATCACTATTAAATTGGGGCTCTCCCACATATCCCTTCACAAGCAGCTTTGCCCATGCTTTTGAATCAAAGGACTCGCTAGCTCCATCGCTCACGGCTACCGTGCCGGTTTCCATCGACACAGTAAAGGTATCCTCAATATCTTCGGGGTACGTATATTCCTTCGGTATCTGTCCAGCAAAGAGAACTCTCATGTGGGAGCTTGACGAACTACCTAAGTTGAGAGGCACGGGTGCCGATGTCAAAGAAATCGACAATTTGGACAGCGTCAGCATTGAACATGAAGCCACGAGCTTCCATCCCAATCTGATGCCCCTTGTCTTGCGCAAACCGAATGAGATGGTCGGGTAGAGGGCTGGACATGCGGAAAAGAAGTTTTGCATACGTGTCCGGAAGACCCGTTTCCGACGAAGGGAACTCAATCGCACTAGAACTTGATGGCTTGACGTGCAAGTTGAACATCAGGACACCGCCGTCACTCGTTTGAAGCTGCTTCAGGTGCGCGGCAAGCTGTTCCGGGTCGCCATCGGTAGACTCGCCATCCGTTATATGCAGCACTGTCGGGGGATAGCTGCTCGGGTGGGCATCGCACCACGCAACCAGTTCCTCCGCGGCCTTGGTAATCGCTTGGCACATTGGCGTGCCACCCGAAGCATGTGCCTCAAACCAAACTGGAAACTTCACCGATGGTTCGAGGATGCCACCCGCGCCGTCATCCATCTTCTTCTTCCTGTCTTCAATCTTGAGGGGCGCTGCTTCTATCGCAGAAATAGGATTGAGAAAAGTAGACCCTAGCGCTCCTTGGAAGCAGTTGTAGGCACCATTTGCTCCGTAGCCAATCACACCAATCTCGAAGTAATTCCGAGTACCCTCGGCTTTTGTGCATCGAGTAATCAAAACGGCTAGGGTGCGATTCAGCACATCAGCCACTTGCTCAGCCTTCGTCCTACCCGTGGAAGGAAACTTGTCATCCATGGAACTCGACTGGTCAACGAGGAATAGGAAGGCAGTGGGCGTACTACGACTGATTTCCGCTGTGTATGGCATTGAACCCTCCAGTTATTGTCGGGACGAATAATACCACATCGAGAGCGTTCATTAAGTTGAAGTTGCAGGCATTAACTCACCAGCCGGAGTCTCATTTCGAATCCAGTCGCCGACATTCGGCAACGACTGTTGGAGAGGATGCCGAACCGCGCTCCCCTCCCGCGCCTATTCCTGCCTGATGTCCGAGGATTGTTTATGGTGTCCTTTCCTTTCGACATGGCGCGACCCATCAGCTTCAGCACGTCAAAGGAGACTTGAGTTGGAGTCCTTCCTGCACCCCGCGCCTGAGGTGTTGACTTGCCCGAAACGTTAGGTTTTTCCAGTGGCCGTGGTAAAGATTTCCGGGAATGCTAGACAGCGCTAACCCGCAGGGCAATAATCAACCTGCATCCGCTCAGCTAATGGAACCTTAATGCGGCTCCTCGTCGCTATCACCGACTCGGATTGGTTCGACCACTTGGCAGAGCTTCGCCCCGACGAAGTGAACTTCTGGAAGCCTAGTGGTGCTGAATCCTTCCACTCCCTGTCCCCCGGTGAGCCATTCCTGTTCAAGCTTCACAGTCCGCACAATTTCATTGTCGGTGGTGGTTTCTTTAGCCATTACACCTTATGTTCCGAACAAGAGGGGCGGCGTCAGAATCCGCAATGTAGCGTTCGCCATACGAAGAACTCCGCATGAAACGCAACTCTTGTCTTTCGAGAAACGCCTCAGTATAATTGGCCATCTTCCACCCGGTCGGAGCAGTTTGGAGAGTCCATGAGACGATTGAGTCAGCTGGGACTGCTTATAGTGGCCATTGTCTGCCCATTCTTTAGGAGTTCTGCAGGTCAAACCGTCAGAGTTGTTGACGCCGGCAAGTACTACAAATTGGAGAAGCTGTCAGTTGGGCGGCTCGTGATAAGTAACTTGCGTGTCCAGTACGCGGTGCCCAAACCACAACCTGAACGCAACGGACTTGAAGATGTTCCCACCTTTAATCTATCTAAGGGGCATGTTGTCCTCTTGGGTATGCGTGACGGGGCGAAGGTAGAAATCTTAGCGGGCGACCTGTCGGAGGGTACGGGAGAAAATCCCGCAGGCGCTATGGCGGGTAAATTTGAATGGGCGGATAGTCGGACGCTGAAGAGCGTCGAGCTATCCAGCCTGCGATTGAGGCTAAAGAATGTCAAACTGGATTGGAAATTGGGTGGGGCCAGCCCAACAATAAGTCCAACCTCTGAACTTTTCTTGGAAAACGAAAGTCTAGCTTTAAGCTCCGCTGCCGGTGTTTTGCGATTATCCGTTTTCGGTTCCATCTTCAGGAGTGTGGCAATTAATTGGCAAGGCATACCGATGAAAGTCGATGCCATCGCAGGAGCCAGCGAAGCAACAGTCCTTAACCTTGACATTCGAGATGGAGAGCCTTTTGTTGTCGCAGCAAGGCTTCGCGTCCCCCAATTCACGACTTGAACATTAAGGAACCGGTGCGAGGGTTCTTTCCCGATGAACAGATCGACGCGGGTCACATCAGCTTTTCCGACATCTGCCTAACATGGACAAACAGTCACCTCCTTGTCTCGACCAAAGAGATTAAGATACCTTCGCCCACGGTTACGTTTATTCCGGCCCCACAGATTCCTGTTCGGGCTGTTGCTGAACTGGCGGGTACATCTATTTCCGCGTCTGCTGACGCTACGTATGATTCAATCCAAGTTGAACAACCAAATGAAGGAGTGTTCTGGATTAAGCCCGATGCATATTCCGTGATAAATGAGATAAATGCTACCGGCAAGTTCAATCACCCAGATTCGCTAGTTCCGACATCTAACTCCAGTGTCCGCCTAATTAAGAGTTCAGCGTTAACTAAGTTCTACCGCAATATCGCGACTGTTGAAAGTGAAAGTAAAAATCTTCCGGAAGGCGAAAATAGCGGCGGTACCTCGCCCGAGCCCGAAACCAGCATCATTGTGCTCAATAGCGATGGCAAAATCTTTACGGATTCACAGCTCGAAAAGGAAAGGGTGCAAAGAATCGACCCTCCTACAAAACTAGACTCACCCATAATTATCCTTGTGAGTTCAATGTCTGGAAAGGTTGCGGGGCGTCTTATCGAAGACCTGCTCACGGTAGTGGTCCCAGAATATGCCGCAGGGGTCACGTTGGCCTCGTGGTTAAGTACGGCATATTCTGTCAGCCCCGAGGTTGGAGTGTGGGTCGGCTATAGAGTTGCAGGAGCAAGTACTTTTTTGTCAAAACACTGGGTCGCAAAATTCATTGCGAATCGAGGAGAGGATTTAACCGAGGGTTTGGTTGATGAGTTCGGTGAACTAATTATTGAAAAAGGTCCATCACCTGAAACCTATCACATGCTAGGAATGAATCCACCTCCATATCTCCTTCAGCCCAGACTATTTTCTAACCTATCGGACTCACCTGACACGTATTACAGCGACGGGTTCGCCACGCGCTACCGGACGTATCTGACTGGAATTAGGCCGCACTCGTTAACGGATTCGGAGAGGCAAATACTGAAAAGGTTGCAGACTGACCCTAAACTCCAAGTCCAATTTCAGCAGTCAGCAGCAGTGAACGTAAAGTTATCTTTTGAGTACAGCAAGGATTTGGCGTTGCGGCAAGAAAAGGCCGATCTTGACTTCCAAAAAAATGTCATCGACTCAGAAGAGTTGTCCCAAGCGCAGGCAAATCAAGCGTTAGGAGGCCCCGAGGTTAAAGCAGACAACGCGAGAGCTGCGGAACAAAAAAAGCAAGATTCGCAGCCGAGACATCTGCAGCCTGCGGGTACTCCCACGACTAGTGACTCTCAGGGACCTACAACAACGCTCCCTGCAACACAACAGACCGCACCTTCCCCAACACCAGAACCCACACCAGTTGCACTGCCACCGCCGCCACCGCCGCCACCACCGCCACCACCGCCACCGCCACCACCACCACTACCACTACCACCTCAGCCCGATTTGCCTAATACACCTCCCTCCTAGGTGAAACACTATGTTGATTCGAAACGTGACATCAATATTAATATTGATGGGATTGCTCAGCTTGGCCACGATGTTAGCTCACGCCAGCGATACCGATAAGCAAGCACAGACGCTTGAGTTCTCACTAGGGCAGACAGCATCAAGAGCATCGACTAACATTTTAGATGTCGGGCCCGTCGAGAAAAATACGTCTGCGCAATTAAAGATAGTTGTCAGAAACGTAACTTCAAAGTCTATTACGCTAGATTCGTTTGCAATTGGAAACAATTTGAGTTCCGAGTGGGAGTCCCCTCAGATAGCTACCGGTCTAAAGACAAGGACATCAATCGAAGGAAACGGCGCTAAAAGACTGATTATGGCAGTTCAATTCGCCAATCCGAGCCCAGCTCGGGTTGAATTCATGGTGCAAGGTCGGCACATCGCTACACTTTTTGTCGTCTACCAAATTATGGTCCCCAAATACTGTAGTGGAGTTCAGGACGTCTTTCTTCCCAGCGCTTATGGTAGTGGATATTATCCCGACGAAAGTCATCCTTATACCTTTTGCACTGCGTCGGCTCTTCCGGGGTACGAATTAGACCCCAATAGCATCATCTTCACGGTCAGAACGAACAAAGTTAGCTCTCATGGCCGGGGATGTGACGGGACTGGCCAAGGAATAAACAGCTATCCCTTCACAGATTGCAGGAAGATCTCAAACGAAAAAGGGGATGTTTGCTTCACACTTAGAATACAGGGGCATCACACAGACGGCGGATTGGGCAAAAGCACTGAAAACCAAACGATCTATGTGGACGCTCGATTGAAGGCAGACTATCGACTGATACTTCCCACAAATTCTACTCGTTCTTGGCCTCGTTTATTGAGCTCCGATCAGTTTGACACGATGCAAAAGGCATCCCCAGTCGCGTCAGAAAGCAGCGACGCTATTTCACTCTCCCCCAACTGTCAGTGGAATCCCAACATCTTTTAATTTCCCGATGATCCAGCACATTCAGACGGAGAAACTGTGCAGCGCTCAAACCAAGTTCCTCGAGCGAGTCCGGCGTCTTCATACTCGCACCATGTTGCTTCAATATCCCGATGATCTGCCCTTCACTGCCACGGCTCTTCTTCATGCTCTGTCCTCTCTCAATATCAAAGAGAGAACTCCAGCCCTCAGAATGACCGTTCGTGCTGGTGACCTGCTCCCCTGCCACCGCACAGGACCGACTGTGATTTTCTACCCGTTAGTCTTAACATGACGCGCCACAATGTGGCTGTGAATCCAGCAAACAGGAGACTTACATGGCAGATACAGTGAAGAAGACAATGGCGACTGCAACGCCGCGCCAAGCCTCAGCAAATAACGTGAAGGTTGCTGAAGTATCAACGCCAACGACACCAGACCGCAGGGGAATGGAGCTTGTCCCGAAGGTTGAGGAGCTAAAGAAGGCTAAGGCAGCACCCGCAAAATCACCTAAGACTGCGACAAAGAAAGAAAACGTCATTGCGATTTCACGGCCAGCACGCGATGTGATTGAGCAACTCGCGTATCAGCATTGGGCACAGCGCGGCTACCAGCATGGGTATGCGCTACAAGATTGGCTACGGGCGGAACAGGAGTTGCAGAATCGAGCTTCCTAAACAGCGCAGAGAACGCTGGCGTGGGTTGGAGTAGCTCCTACCGCTAGCCTCTCGATGGAGGACGCCATGAACTGGAAGCGCCAATGGGGCATTGTCGTGGCTGCTGTGCTGATGATTGCCTTTGGGCTTGCAGAGGTAAAGACAAGCCTCACTCACAATTTCTTCGGCATATCTACAGCAAAGGTCACGGCTTCCATTTATACAGGTGCCGCTATTGGTGTCCTCTACACAGGAGCCGGATTGCTTATTCTGTCGATGAAGAGGCGAGCAGCGGCACTGGCTATTGCATTCCTTATTGCAGATATTGTTGGACGTGTCGCAATGGTTCTGACAGGACTTTACCCGGTCAATTCTCTTAAGCAGACCACAGCCATAATCTTTGGTACAGTTATTGTCGCTGGCTTCGCCGTTTACATTAGACTCAAATGGTCATCCTTTAGCTAAAACCTCCTAACAACCCGTCAAGTAGCCTGTGCCAGTCCGGTCATCGCGGCAGCAATTTCCCGTTGATGACGTTTGTCGTCGTTACCGTTCAGGTCATTCTCTGCCTTCGCTAGAAGACCTTTGGTGTCGAATACCTTTGACAGATTCATACCTAGCATCCGAACGGCAATTGGATTACCGTACGTAAGGGGTGTAGGCAGTCAAGGAACGGCTCACCTACGCCCGGTATGATGTCCATGAGTCTTGAGACCTTCCCTGCAACAAGAGCCTTGGTAATCATGGCGTCCATTTTGGCGAGACTGGGACTTCCGGCTTCCTTGAAAGTCAGATGCTCTGCCTGCTTCAGTTGCTCATTGCTTGCCCATACGAGGAACCAGATTCCACGCCTTGTGTATTCGATGAAACTCCTGAGCGTCACAAGGAAGTGGAATTCGTTCTGCTGCTGCTGGGCCTTGAGCCCTTGGAACAGCATGTCGCTTGCGTTCATGTAGCGAATGCCAACCAGCAACCTATAGTCTTTGGGCTTACTCATAACGGTGGTCATGGTATCACCAGCATATAGAATCGACCGTGATGCTTATCCTTGATGCCGACCCGGTAGCTGTGTGGGGTCTCGTAGTTGCCGTCGTTGCCGCAGTAGCCGCCATCATAGCTGCTGTAGCGGCCATCTGGACGCTCGTCTATGCCAAAGAGGCACCACCAAGGCTGGCCTCAAACGGGTTGAAGAGCACACTGCTGACACATCGCAACACCTGAGGAAACAAAGTGACCGTGAAGCTCTCCTTGCCAGAGCCAATCGGGTTTCCATTTCGATTAAAGGTGAAGATTTCAATGACCAACCGTTGAATGTCAGGTTGGTTGTGCAGGACCCACCGTAAAAGTTAGTCGTGTCGTTAGCAAGTGAAAATGTCCGCTTTTGAGAACAAATGAAATGTCCGGTTTCATAAGTTAGTAGCCGTAGAGGCGGTGGGAAAGTGCGAATCCCGCGTAGTGTGCGGGATTTGCAAGTTGAGAGGGAAAGTCTGTTTTGGGACTTTTCCTCTCAACG
>OBLU010005338.1_pt1 | contig 11522 bp, 9 predicted proteins | sample 1518681 | NCBI WGS metagenome assembly OBLU01 (sample SAMEA3539304, study PRJEB22396) | soil metagenome | biome: tundra; feature: field; material: soil | place: USA | collected 2010-05 | depth 0.15 m
TTAAGCGTGAGATAGGCCGCAACTCCAAGCGCAATGATAGCAGCAATGAAGATCCACCATGGGAGAAAACTCTTGCCCTTCTTCTGAGCTACTGCCTCAACAATAACGCCCAACAGCATTGCAATGAACAGCCCAATGAAGATGTATTGTATTGAGTCCATAAGCTTCCGGTTCTTGTATGGCCTTAAAGGGCGACTATGCGCCGATGCCAGAGGGATACAAGGGAAATAACCACGCACCATTTGCCCCAGGAGCGGCTATGATTGAGTGGGCGCATAGACTGGACCATCCCTGGAAGGCAGACCGTGATACCTTCGAGGACTACTGCCGGGAGAAGTGGGGATGGACAAGATCGTATGCCTGCCGGATGATTGAGGCGGCAGAAGTGATGAACGTGTCTCCCATGGGAGACAATATCACCTCCGAGCGCCAAGCCCGCGAACTGGCCAAAGCCGCACCCGAGGACCGCACTGCCAATTCTAAGCCTGCCCACGCTCACCGCTTGAGGCTGGGCGAGCTTTTCCGCTGTGGGTGGTATCCCTGACATAGGGGAAATCGCCTCAGGGCATTGCTGGGAGCGGCATGATGTTGAACCATCGTTGCGCGTCCTGCTCTGTCACAAGCTCCCGGTAGTGCGAGTCGATCATCTGTGGGCTGTTTCCGGATTCAAGCGCGACCTGGGGCACGTTCTTAATCAGGGCCACGCGGTAGGAAATACAGGAATGCCGTAGCGCGTTGCTTTTCCATTCGAGCTTGACCGTGCGGTCAGCTTTGCGGAGTGCCGCCTGCGCTTTCGCTGCAAGCTCCCGGAGCGAGTCGTAAAGGTAGGTGAAGTGGAAAGGCCAGAGCAAGCCGCTTGTCTTGGCGTATGGTGCAAGCCACGCTTTCAGGTTGGCAGACATCGGCACGATACGCCGGGACTTGCCGCGCTTCTTCACCTTGCCCTGTTGCACTACGATGCACGGGTCTCCGTTTTCCATCCGCACATCGGCCCAGTCGAGCCGCATGATTTCGGAACTCCGGAGGCCGGCGAAAGCCCCGACGGCCAAGAACGGCACGAGCTTGGCATCCGCCGCGGCCAGCAAAGCTTCAATCTCCGCTGGCGTGTAAATCTCAATCAGCCCGTCCTCTCCGTTGGAGTAGTGCGTTATGCGGCTATGCTCATCGTAATCGGAAGGCACGTAGCGCTTGAACTTGGCCCATTCGAAAAGGTTCACGATTGATCCGGTGAAGTTGTCCCGCGTGCGGGGCGCCACCGGCCTATCGCCAGTCTTAAGGCCCGCAAGAAATTGTTCGATGTCTGCGCCGGTCACACTGGCAATGTTCATCACCACCGAATCACCGAACCGTTTTAGGTGAGAAGCGAGCGTCTGAATGTGCCGGTCGCTTCGTTTGAGCTTTTCCTTTTCGGCCAGCATCTCGTCAACCGCTTCCATCACCAGCTTGTCTGCGACTTGGCCCGCGCGCCGCTTGGCGTATTCCTGAGCGGCAACAATCACTAGGTCACTGCCGAGAATCGCAACGGCCTTGGCGTAATGACTGGCGGCAACGTGCAAGGGCTGGCCGGTAGGTTTGAGAATTTCCACAGCCTGCAAGTAGTCGTTGCGCTCTGAGGCTTTGATTGCGCCCGCCTCTACGGCCCGGCCTTCATTCAGATCGTCCAACACTTCATTGGCACGCGTGCGGACGGCAAGCCAGTCGGCTGATGTCTCGCGCTTCCGCTGTCCGTTCTGGTAGTAAGCCAGTGTGTAGCCCATGTAGCCCTTGGTTGGCGTCTCGTAAACCGTTACGCTGCAACTGCCCTTTGTAAGGGTCTTCGGAAACTCTGGTGTCTTCATGGTCCCCATTGTCAGGAATCTTGTCTGGAAAAGCAACAGGAATCATTAAACCATTGAAAGTATTGGCGACCCTAACGGGAATCGAACCCGTGCCGCCGCCGTGAAAGGGCGGTGTCCTAACCGCTAGACGATAGGGTCGTCAAAGGGAGACGAAATATAGTCGGGCCGGCGCGGCTGTCACGCAAATAAATCGAAAATATGCAAAGGGGGTGCAACGCCCGGGACCGCGCGTCTGGAAGACGGATAGCCCACAGACTCGTTGGCCTGACCGATTTGAGGCGGGAACCGCGCTTTGCCCTCTCGGCACTCATGAGTTGCTTTAGCAGCATGTTCTCCGTAACTTGGCGCAGAGTTAAGACATGAAGATTTATCTCGACGGAAAATACTGCAACGAACGTGACGCCAAGATCTCGGTCTTCGACCATGGCCTGTTGTACGGGGACGGCATTTTTGAAGGGATTCGCGCCTATAATGGTCGGGTGTTCAAATTGAAGGAGCACATCGACCGGCTGTTTTATTCGGCGAAGTCGATCCTGCTCCAGATCCCGATGGCTCATCAGGAAATCATGGACGCAATCGTTGAGACCTGCCGCCGAAACAGGATTCGTGATGGTTATATCCGCCTGGTGGTGACACGCGGGCCCGGGACGCTCGGCCTGAATCCAAATCGATGCAAGAACCCGTCGGTGATCATTATCGCCGGGAAGATGCAGCTTTACCCGGAGGAGCTCTATCATCGCGGCATGGACATCATCACCGTGCCGACTATGCGCAACCTGCACAGCGCGCTCAACCCGGCGATCAAATCGTTGAACTACCTCAACAACATCCTGGCCAAGATCGAGGCGAATAATGCCGGCTGCGAAGAAGCCATCATGTTGAATTCCGAAGGGTTCGTCGCCGAATGCACCGGCGACAACATCTTCATCGTCAAGGAAGGGCACTTGCTCACCCCGCCACTGTCCGCCGGCGCGTTGTACGGCATTACTCGGCGGGTGGTCATGGAGTTGGCCGCGGAGTCCGGCTTAAAGGTAAGCGAGCCAAACCTGACCCGCTACGATTTATTCAATGCCGACGAGTGTTTCTTGACCGGCACCGGCGCCGAAGTAGTGCCCATAGTGAAGATTGACGGACGGGTCATCGGGACCGGGAAACCGGGGCCGGTCACGGAGAATCTGGTGACCCAATACCACGCCTTGACGAAAGTGTCAGGGGAGCCGATATACGGATAGAGATTTTATGTTGTGCAGCATCTGCAAAGAAAAGGAAGCAACGGTCCACTTGACCAACATCTCTGGGGACAAGATGCAGAAGGTGGATCTTTGCGAAGAATGCGCGAAGAGCAAGGGGATGAACGATCCCACGGCCTTTTCTTTGGCGGACCAGTTGTTCGGTCTGGGCGCGGCACTGGAGATCGAACAGGCTGGCGGCGGGACGGCCTTGAAGTGCCTCGCCTGCGGCTTTTCACAGGCAGATTTCAAGAAAGCCGGCCGGTTAGGCTGCCCGGAATGTTACGAGACCTTCGCCGAGCCGCTAGGGGGCCTGCTCAAGACGATGCACAAAGGCACCCGGCATGTGGGCAAAGTGCCCGAGGCCCTGCGCCAGAACCGCGATTTGTCCGACCGCCTCAAGCTCCTCCAGAAGAAGCTGACCAAGGCCATCGACCGGGAAGACTTTGAGGAGGCCGCCATCCTCCGCGATGAGATCAAACAAACCACCGCGCGGGCCTCCAGCCCTGCGGCCACCTGAACGCCATGGAGCTTCACGTCTTTCTCATCCCGCCGGCGGAAAGCGCGCGCCGCAAGGGGCCGCATGATCGGATTGTCATGTCCAGCCGCGTCCGGCTCGCCCGGAACCTCAAGGCAGCCTCCTTCCCGGGCTGGGCCAAGAAGCCCGAGCGGATTCGCATCCTGGAGATGATCCGACCCGCCATTGAGGCTCTGCCGGAGATGAAGGGAGCGTTCTCGGGGACCATGGATAGTCTGTCCACTCTGGACAAGCAGATGCTGGTGGAACGCCATCTCATCAGCCGCGAGCATGCCGCCAAGAGCGCCGGCAGCGGACTGGTGCTGAATCGGGAGGAAACACTTTGCTTCATGATCAACGAGGAAGATCATCTGCGCATGCAATCACTGCGCCCCGGGCTGCAAATTCGGCAGGCCTGGGCGACGATCGACCAGGCGGATTCCGCGTTGGAGAAGAAGCTGAATTATGCTTTCAGTCCCGAACTCGGCTACCTGACCGCCTGTCCGACCAACCTGGGCACCGGCATCCGGGTCAGCGCCATGCTGCACCTGCCCGGGCTGGTCCTGTCCGAACAGATCAATCCGATCATTCAATCGGTCAACAAGCTCGGCTTGGCCGTTCGCGGTCTGTATGGCGAAGGCACCGAGGCGCTGGGCAACGTCTTCCAAGTGTCCAACCAAATGACCTTGGGCGAGTCTGAAGCGGCCATTGTCGAGCGGCTGGAGAAGGTCCTCGCCCAGATCATCGAGCACGAGGAAAACGCACGAGCGACGCTTTTGGAGAAGAAGCCGAAAATGGTGTATAACCACATAGGCCGGGCGTACGGGATTCTGGCCAATGCCCACAGCATCTCTTCGAAAGAGACTATGAATCTGCTGTCGCTGATCCGCCTGGGGGTGGATGTTGGAGCGTTCCCCGGCGTGGACCGGTCGATCGTAGATGAATTGTTCATCCTGACACAACCGGCCCATTTGCAGAAGCAGCATTCGGAGAAACTCGCAGCAGAGGAAAGAGACTTGCTCCGCGCTGATATGGTGCGCGAGCGCTTGCGGCCCGTCAGCCGCCCCGTCATCCCGCCGCCGGCCGGATTGGACAAACCAACCAAGTAAATGCATTTTGAATTATGAGCGACCAGGAAGCGATGAACAATTTTACCCCGCGAGCCCAGCAGGTGCTCGCGCTGGCACGTAAAGAAGCCGACCGTTTCAACCATAACTTTGTCGGCACCGAACATTTGTTGCTCGGACTCATCAAGCTGGGCCAGGGCGTAGCCGTCAACGTCCTCCAGAAGCTCGGCCTCGACCTCGAGACCGTCCGCCTTGAAGTGGAAAAGCAGGTGGGCACCGGCCCCGATCAGAAGATGATGGGCAACATCCCGTACACGCCGCGGGTGAAGAAAGTGCTCGCGCTGGCTCAAAAAGAGGCCAAGGCGCTGAATCACACCTACGTCGGCACGGAGCACATCCTCCTCGGCCTGCTCCGCGAGGGTGATGGCGTCGCCGCCCGCGTCCTCAAGAACCTCGATGTGGATATCGAGCAGACCCGTCAGGAGATCCTGAAGGAGCTCGACCCCAATTTCGCCGCCCAGGACGAAGCCGCCCCCGGCGAAGCCCCCGAAAAACCAGCCCCCGAGAAGAAAGGCGAGATTAAGACGCCTGCGCTCAAAGCCTTTGGCCGCGACCTGACCGAGATTGCCCGCAAAGGCGAGATGGACCCCGTCATTGGCCGGAAGAACGAAATTGAGCGCGTGATTCAGATCCTTTGCCGGCGCACCAAGAACAATCCAGTGCTTTTGGGCGAGGCCGGCGTCGGCAAGACGGCTATTGTGGAAGGGCTGGCGCAGGAAATCGTAGTCGGCAACGTTCCTGAGCTGCTCCGCGACCGGCGTGTGATCACGCTCGATCTGGCGTTAATGGTCGCCGGCACCAAGTATCGCGGCCAGTTCGAAGAGCGCATCAAAGCCGTCATGGATGAGATTCGTCGCTCCAAGAACATTATCTTGTTCATTGACGAGTTGCACACGATCGTCGGCGCCGGCTCCGCCGAAGGCACAATGGACGCCTCCAACATCATCAAACCCGCTCTCAGCCGCGGAGAACTTCAATGTGTCGGCGCCACCACGCTCAATGAGTATCGCAAATACATCGAGAAAGACGCTGCTCTGGAGCGTCGTTTCCAGGCGGTCAAGGTCGAAGCTCCCTCCATCGATGAGGCCATTCTGATCCTCAAGGGTCTCCGTCCGAAATACGAGGACCACCACAAAGCGGAGTTCAGCGACAAGGCCATTGAGGCCTCCGTTCGTCTCTCGGATCGTTACATCACCGATCGCTTCCTGCCCGACAAGGCCATTGATGTCATGGACGAAGCCGGCTCACGGGCGCGTATCGGCACCATGACCCGCCCGCCGGAGGTCAAAGGCCTCGAGGTCGAAATCGAGGATATCAAGGGCAAGAAGGAACGAGCCATCAAGAACCAGGATTTCGAGGGCGCTGCCGCCATGCGTGACAAAGAGAAGCACGCCAAGGAAAAGCTCGATTCCGTCTTGAAAGAGTGGCGCACCACCCGTGAGGAGAAACGCGTCAAGGTGGAGGAGGAGGACATCCTGCACGTGGTATCCAAGTGGACCGGCATCCCGCTGCAACGAATGGAGCAAGGGGAAATGCAAAGGTTGCTCCACGTTGAAGCCGAGATGAGCAAGGTCGTCATCGGCCAGCGTGAGGCCGTCTCCTCCATGTGCAAAGCGCTCCGCCGCTCTCGGGCCGACCTCAAGGACCCGCGCCGACCGATCGGCACGTTTGCTTTGCTGGGCCCAACCGGCGTCGGCAAGACCCTGCTCGCCAAGACACTCGCCGAACAGTTATTTGGCGACTCCAAAGCCCTGATCCAGCTCGACATGAGCGAGTACATGGAGAAGTTCAACGTCTCTCGCCTGGTCGGGTCTCCGCCTGGTTATGTCGGCTACGAGGAAGGCGGCCAGCTCACCGAACAGGTGCGCCGCAAGCCCTACTCGGTCGTGCTCTTCGACGAAATCGAAAAGGCGCACCCGGACGTTTGGAACATGCTGTTGCAGATCCTCGAGGAAGGAAAGTTGACCGACAATGTTGGCCGCGTAGTTAACTTCCGCAACACGATCATTCTGATGACCTCGAACGTCGGCTCCGACACCATCCGGAAGCAATCCACCCTCGGCTTCTCGCCGATTTCTGATGAGAACAGCTACGAGAAGATGCGCGACAAGATCATGGACGAGGCCAAGAAGACCTTCCGCCCGGAGTTCTTGAACCGTCTGGACGACATCATCGTGTTCCGCGCCCTGACCAAGCCGGACTTGATCGAGATACTGGATTTGGAAATCACCAAGGTAATGCAACGGCTCAAGGCCAGGAACATTGTGCTCCAGCTTGATGACAAGGCCAAGGAGCACCTCGTCAGCAAGGGATACGACCCGCTCTACGGCGCGCGCCCGATGCGCCGCGCAGTCGAGCGTTCCCTGGAAGATCCTCTCGCGGAAGAGATCCTGCGCGGCTCCTTCCATGAAGGCGAGCCCGTTAGCGTGACTGCGGAAGGCGATCACTTGGTCTTCACCCAGAAAGCCGCCGCCGAAGGCGCTTTGTCGAGCTGATCCACCGGCAAGCCGTTCCTCAGGACGTGTGGTTCGGAAACCTTTGGAGCGGCGGAACTTGCTTTGCCCTGGCGCACTCGCGAGCTCCGTCGCCGAGCGGTGCTGCACCCGACATGCCGGTTACCTTGCGCTTTTCCCAATTGAACGGCAAAAAGGCCCGGTTGTCTGATCTCTGTTGGTATTAAGCCAATCGAACAAAACAAAACACGTATGAAAAGAACATCATTCCTATTAGCCGGTATCGCGGGCCTTCTGTTACTGGCACTTGCAACCCCAACCTTCGGCGCCGATCAGCCCAAAGAAAAGACTATCACCGGCGAGGCCAAGTGCGGCAAGTGCATGCTCAAGGAAACCGACAAGTGCCAAACCGTCATCCAGGTGGAAAACAAGAATGGCAAAACGGTTAATTATTACCTGACTGCCAATGACGTCAGCAAAGCCTTCCACGAGAACGTGTGCAAGGAAGCCAAGAAAGTCACCGCCACCGGCACGGTCAAGAAGGTTGATGGCAAGAACGAGTTCACCGTCTCGAAGATCGACCTGGCCCATTAAAAACCGGCTGCGTTTGGTGTAAGATGAAATCGCGAAAACCGGCCTTGGTGAGGCCAACATTGGCTTCGCCAGAGGCCGTTTTTCACACCGGAGGAAAGGCAGGACATACCTTGCCACGGCAATGGCGTTAGCTGCGTCGTCATGCCAGACGGGTTGCTCGGTCTTCAGCCCCCATAGGGTGAAGGGCAGTGCGTGTGGAACGTGAGAAAGCCCCGGCAGAGCAGAGCTCGGATCAACCGCAAATGGTCATTTTTGCCTGGTTGGCAGCTTGGCCACACCTATCCGGGAGGAACTTGGAAATGTGTTTGGCGGCAAACAATTACGAGATTTCGTTGTCGGATGTCCGCTTTAGCGGGCATCAGGGTGGTTAACAGGTGGTAAGTAACTTACCTAAGTGGGGTGGGTAACACCGCAGCAGTTCCGGGGTAACACCGTAGCAACACCCTGGTGGGTGGCTCCAGGCAGCCTCTTGTCCAGATATTGGGCACGTCGCTGTTCGGTTGGTCCAAGGCCATTACGCTGGATCCGGGGAATCTCTTGCGCAGACGTCCGGGCGCAAGTACAGTGGCAGGGTGTTGCATCGTCCCGCATGAGTTCGCCAGCGCCAACGCGCATCGGCGCGTCTAACGAAAGCTAAGTTATGTCTTACGAGGAAACCGCAATCATCAACTTTCTCAAGGGCAGTGCGGAGAGTTTTGTCGCGCGAAGAGAGATTGCGCGCAAGGCGCTGAAACGCACAATCTTCGAGGAAAACCCGCATTGGGCGGACGCGCCGCTGGCTGCGCTCGTGGACCAGGGATTAGTCGAGCAGAACGACAGCGGCCATTATAGAATCAAGAAGTTCGAAGGCTAATCCTCCCGCCTCGACCAAGTGACCCTACCGCCAACTTCGTCACAAGAAAGTCCTTTTACCTGGCTACAGGAGATTCTACCGTCCTCGGCGTGAGCCTGGCTTTAGGGGACAAGCTGACCTTGACGATTGGCGATATTGCCTTCGGCGGCGAAGGGGTTGCCCGCGTGGAGGATTTTGTCGTCTTCGTCCCCTTCGTCGCAACGGGCGAGGTCGTGGAAGCGGAGGTCACGGAAGTAAAGAAGCGCTTCGCCCGGGCCCGGATGCTTCGGGTCGTGACCGCCTCTCCCGATCGGGTCGAGCCGCTCTGCCCGCACTTCGGCGAGTGCGGCGGTTGCCAGTATCAGCACCTGGCCTATCCCGTCCAACTCCGGCTTAAGCACAACCAGATTAGAGAGTTATTCCAACGGATTGGCCGGTTCGACCCAGGTCTCGTTGCGCCCGTGATCCCCTGCCCACAGCCGTACGGCTACCGCAACCGCATCATGATCCGCAGCCAGTGGGACAAGTTCAAGCAGGGCTTGAGTATCGGCTTCCTCCGCGCCGAGAGCCGGCTGGTAGTGGATCTGGACGAATGCAAAATCGCCGAACCTGCGCTGAACGAGCAGATCAAAGTTGTCCGCGCGCATCCGCCGCCCAAAGGTGGAATCAAGGTCGTCTTGCGCATCCCGCCGGAGGGCTGGGAAGTGCCGCCGGATTCGTTCTTTCAGAACAATTTCTTCCTGCTGCCCAGGCTGGTGGAAACCGTTGCGGATTGCTTACACCGGGGTGGAACCCGCCATCTCGTGGATGTTTATTGCGGTGTCGGCTTCTTCAGCCTTGAGCTGGGTCACTTGGTCGAGTCATTTGTCGGCGTGGAATTGGACCGATTGGCAATCAAGGCGGCGCGTCGGAATGCCGTGACCCGCGGACGCGCGAACGGCGAGTTCCTGGCAGGGACCGCGGAGGAACTCCTGCCTGCCCTGCTGTTGCGTTGGACGCCCCAGGCGACGACGGTGTTGCTGGACCCGCCGCGCAAGGGTTGCCGGCCCGAGACACTGCAATTGCTGCGCCGGGTGCGGCCCGCCCAAATCATTTTCGTATCCTGCCACCCGGCGGCCATGGCCCGGGACTTGAACGTTCTGTGCGCGGAGGGTGTCTTTGAGTTGGCACAAGTAGTCCCGTTGGACATGTTTCCTAATACGCAGCACGTGGAGTGCGTTGCCGATTTGCGCTGCAAGATGCAGGCAGGTGCACCAAAACTGGGCTTGCCAATCTTGTGAGCATAGATTCAACTTTGACTCGCCGCATGACAATGGAACACGAAGTCAGTTCGGGGAAGAAGTTCGTCCCCGCAATCCTGCCTTGGCTGGTCGGGGCGGGAGCTTTGGCCGTTTACCTCGTGACGCTCAATCGTTGGGTGTCGTTGAACAGTCTCCAGCAGATGGCCAAGGTGTCCGGCTGGACCTGGCAACCGGAGGTGTACGGGCCGCTTTTTTGGCTGGTCACCTACCCCTTCCGCTGGCTGCCCGCCCAAACGATTCCAATTGCGCTCAATGCGCTCGCTGCCATTTGCGCTGGTTTAGTTTTGGCGTTGTTGGCCCGCTCCGTGGCATTGCTGCCACACGACCGCACCCATGAGCAGCGGCAGCAGGAACCGGGCAGATCCGGGCTGCTCTCGATTCGTTCCGCGTGGCTCCCGCCGGTCCTGGCGGTACTGGTGTGCGGCCTGCAACTTACCTTTTGGGAGCATGCTACGGCCATCTCCTCCCCCCCTGCACCCTGGGGCTCAGGCTGTGAAATGCTCGACCTGCTGCTGTTCGCTTACGTGATCCGTTGCTTCCTGGAGTTCCGGATCGGCGAACGCGAGTCCTGGCTGCTGCGCGCGTTTTTCGCCGGCGGCGTAGCGATCACGGACAACTGGGCCATGATTGGTTTCTTCCCCGCCTTTGTTGTGGCATTGGTTTGGATCAAAGGTCTCGGTTTCTTTAACCTGCGGTTCCTGGGGCGCTTGTCTTTCTGCGGACTGGCCGGCTTATTGCTCTACCTGTTGCTTCCCCTTTTACATGGTGTGGCCGACACCTCTTCCGTAGGGTTCTGGCCCGCGTTGAAGACGAACCTGGGTGCACAAAAGGGGATTCTGATGATGGTTTACAAGTTCGGCAGGCAGGATGTGGCCTTGATGGCCCTCACTTCGCTGCTGCCGGTCTTCATCATCGGCATTCGTTGGGCTTCATACTTTGGCGACTCGAGCAAATTGGGAGTCGCGCTGGCCACCTTCATGTTCCATGTGGTGCACGGTCTTTTCCTGATCGCCTGCATTTGGGTGGCAATGGACCCCCCCCTCAGCCCAAGGAACAAGGGCTTTGGCTCTCCGTTCCTGACTTTCTACTATCTGGGCGCACTCAGCGTGGGCTACTGCAGTGGGTATTTCCTGCTCTTATTCGGTCGAAAGCCGGACGGCGGCAGCCCCCTGCCGCCTCATGTCCGCCTGATCAACAACACCATAACCGGCATTATCTGGCTGCTCCTGTTTCTTGTGCCGGGGGTGCTGGTTTGGAGGAATGTGCCGCAGATTCGCATGACAAATGGCCCCATGTTGAAGCAATATGCTGGGTTGCTGGCGCAATCACTTCCACCCCAGCGTGCTGTCCTGCTCAGTGATGACTCCCGTCGATCATTGCTGCTCCACGCCTACACTGTCCAAACCGGCAAAGGAAAAGATTACATGTTCCTGGAAACTGCCTCGCTGGTGGTGCCTGACTATCATCGGTTCCTAAAGAAGAAATACCCGCGACTTTGGGAAAGCAACCCTCCCAAGGGGATCGTCCAACGCGCCGAACCGCTCGGCTTAGTCCAATTGGTTTCCCGTCTGGCGGAGACGAATAGCCTCTACTATTTGCACCCCAGCTTCGGCTATTACTTCGAGTTCTTC
>OBLU010005339.1_pt1 | contig 11522 bp, 12 predicted proteins | sample 1518681 | NCBI WGS metagenome assembly OBLU01 (sample SAMEA3539304, study PRJEB22396) | soil metagenome | biome: tundra; feature: field; material: soil | place: USA | collected 2010-05 | depth 0.15 m
TTATTGGGGAAGGGGGAACGGTCATGCAATTCGTCGGCGACGCGGTGATGGCGGTCTTCGGTGCCCCGGTGCCCAGTGACGATCACGCCGATCGAGCCGTCGTCGCGGCCGCCAGCATGCACGCCCTGCAGAACGAGATCAACGTGACCTGGGAAACGGAAGGACTGCCGGCCTTTGGTCTCGGCATCGGCCTTTCGACGGGCGAAGTCGCGGCCGCGCTTCTCGGTTCCGAAGAGCGACTCGAATACACGCTCGTCGGGGATACGGTCAACTTGACCCAGCGGCTCCAGCAGCTCGCGTCGGCGGGCGAGACGGTGATCTCCGAGCCCACCAAGAACGCGCTGTCACTCGACATCGAGACCGTCGAGCTGGACGCCCAGTTGGTCAAGGGCCGTGATACTCCCGTGACCTCGTTCAAGATCCTCGCGCTCACCCGCGACGAACCAAGTTTCAATACATCAAGTGAAGGAGAAACTCCATGACCACCACCGAATCTGACGCGAGCCCACGAGAGGCATCGGCGTTACCGGCACTCGAAGTGCGCGGCGTGCGAAAGACCTTCGAGGCGGAACTCGCGCCCGTGCGGGCCCTGCGCGGTGTCGATCTCACGGTCGAACGAGGAACGTTCGTCGCCTTGATGGGACCGTCGGGATGCGGCAAGTCGACGTTGCTCAATCTGGTCGCCGGACTCGAAGAGGTTGACGAGGGTACGATCAGCGTCGCTGGCGAGTCGATGTCCGAAGGATCAGAAGACGATCACGCGTTGATTCGACGCAAGCACATCGGCATCGTCTTCCAGTTCTTCAATCTGCTCGAGGGCATGAGCGTGCTCGAAAACGTCGCGCTCCCGGCGATCATCGCCGGCCGCAATCGTAAGGCCGCCGAGTCGCGCGCGCGCGATCTGCTCGACCTCCTCGGCATCGCCGACAAGGCGTCCGAGATGCCGGGTGTCCTCTCCGGAGGCCAACGACAGCGCCTCGCCATCGCGCGAGCACTCGCGAACGAGCCGACATTGTTGTTGGCCGACGAGCCGACCGGTGCGTTGGACTCGGTCGGAGGACAAGAGGTCATCGAGTTGCTCAGCCGACTTCACGCGGCCGGCCAAACAATCATTCTGGTGACGCACGACGCGCAGGTCGCCAACGCCGCCGATACGGTGCTGCGGATGCGCGATGGTCGCATCGTGAGTGACGATGGCGCGGGCGACGGCGACTCCGACGCCGTGACAACGATCGGCACGCTCTGAGCACCCGCGACGTGGTGAGCACGGTGCGAACCCCCGGCTCGATGACGACACACCGAACGACGTCATCGCGAGATCGACTGGCCTCGATCGGCGTCGCCCTCCTCGGCGTGATTGCCGCACTCGTTGCTCTCGTTGACGCACCGCACGCCGCCCAGGTCGTCCTTTGGAGCACGAGCGCGGTCGCGGTCGCGAGTTGGGCGGTCGCGGGCGTGGTCCTCGTGGGACGAACGCCTCGTCTCGGCTTCAACTGTTCGCTCGTCGCATTCGGTGGCGGTCTGGTGATACTCGTGATGCGCGTCGGTGACCACCACGGACTCGGCGTCGACAATGCAACGCGGCGACTCGCCGACGTGCTCGCCCTTCTCACGATGGCGGTGATCGTCCAGGTCGTACTTTCATTGCCTGACGGAGTACTCAAGACCAGGGGTCGTCAACTCGGCGCCGCCGCGTGGTACGGCGTCGCCATCGCCTTATGCGTGTACTACGTCGCCGGCGCGAAGGCGCTCACACCGTGGCCCCTCGCACTTGGTTGGTGCGTCGCTCTCGGCTCAGCGTTGCCGGCTCTGCGGGGTCGATACGTTGACGCCTCTGCGCGTTCTCGTCAGCTGGTCCAATCACTCGTCGGAGGTTCGGCGCTGTCACTCACTGTGGTCGTCGTCCTCATCACGCTTCACTCGCTGGTCGACTGGCCCGTTCATGTCGGTGCGCCACTCGTCGCCCTTTCGTGCCTGGTGCCGCTCGGGCTCGCGGTCGGGGCGTCAAACGCCGCGTCGCACGCCGACCGGGTCTTGGTACACCTCATCACGACGTTGGGCACGGTCGCGATCGTGGCCGGTGCGTACCTGCTCGCGGTACGCGGGTTCGACAAGGCGCCGGCGACGCACGCCGACCGCAACCTCCTGTGGTGGGCCATGGCGGCAGCCGCGGTCGCGGCCATTGCCCAGTTGGCGCTCCGAGGTCGCTTCTCACGGATCGCCACCAGCTTCACCTACGGGGCACGCGAGGCCCCTGACGAGGTAGTTCGCTCCTTCGGCACTCGCATGACCCGGGCGATCCCCATGGACGAGTTATTACTGCAACTCGTCGAATCGCTCCGCAAGACGCTGACGCTCGCGTCGGCCGAGATCTTCACGGGCAACGGTGAGGTGCTGGACCTCGTGGTGTCGGTCCCCGACCGACCGACTCGATCGCTTCACGTGACGCGCGACGAACGACAGGTGATTTCGCGCGCCGGGGTGTCGGGGAACGCGTGGGCCTCGGTCTGGTTACCCTCGATTGCCACGAGCGACGTCGTTGGTCCCTTGCGCGTCGCGCCCATCAGCCACGCCGGAGAACTCCTCGGCATCATCGTGGTCTCGAAGGTCGAAGGCGCCGTGGCGTTTCGTGAAGATGATGACCGAGTGCTCGCGGACCTCGCCCGACAAGTCGGACTCGCCCTTCATAACGCGCAGCTCGACACGGCACTTCAGAGTTCGATGGATGAACTTCGTCGCCAGGCCGACGAACTGCGCGCCTCGAGAGCCCGCGTCGTGGCGAGTGGCGACGCGGAGCGTCGACGCGTGGAGCGCAACCTGCATGACGGCGCCCAACAACATCTCGTCGCCTTGGCCGTGAACCTACGACTCACGAAGGACATCGTCGCCGAGGACCCGGAGATGGCCGCGCAAATGCTCGACGAACTCGGTCAAGCCGTTCAAGAAACGATTCGCGAACTACGTGAACTCGCCCACGGCATCTATCCGCCACTCCTCGTCGACAGCGGTCTGGGAGAGGCCTTGAAGGCGGTGGTAAACCGATCGCCGCTCGACATTGAGTTGAACACCGAAGGAATTGGCCGTTACGGCGGCGACGTCGAAGCAGCCGTCTACTTCTGCTGTCTCGAGGCCCTTCAAAACGCCGGTAAGCACGCCGCGTCGTCGCACGTGGTCGTTCGCGTGTGGGAGGAGTCGGGCAGTCTCCTCTTCGAAGTGCGCGACGACGGACCGGGCTTCGACGTGCGGACCGCGCAGCGGGGCCACGGCTACGTCAACATGATGGACCGACTCGGTGCTATCGGTGGCGCGGTGCGCTGGGAATCCGAGATCGGACACGGCACCGCGATTCGCGGTTCGTTGCCGCTGGACTAATTCACGTCGCGAACGCGACCTCGTGGCGTTGATCCCAGAGACGTCGCAGCGTCGTCGCTCCGAGTTGCTCCTTGTGCACGTAGGCGCGGGCCCCACTCGCCGTGGCGTCGGGCGGCAGGTCGCTGATGTCATACGTCGAACAGAGGATGACGAACGTCTCCGGGAGCTCAGCGACAATGCGACGCGTCGCTTCGATGCCACCCATCTCGGGCATGTTGATATCCATCAGCACGACATCGGGATGAACCTCTTCCGCGAGCTCGAGAGCCTTCACACCGTTCTCCGCCTCGCCCGCGAGCGAGAAGCCATCGGACCGGCGGATGACAGCGCGCGCCGCCATTCGAAAAGGTGCTTGGTCGTCCACGACGATGACAGAGAGGGGCTCTTCCATGTGTAAAGTATCTCACTTCGGCACTCCCATAGGTAGTGAGGTGCCTTCCACGAAGGGGGTGTGGTTAACCTCCCGCGCTCTCCCCTAAATAGACGAGTACGGCCTTCACACGGCGATTCAAATCGTGTTCTTCGGATAGGCCGAACTTGGCGAAAATTGAATTCGAATGCTTCTCGACGGCCCGCTCCGAGACACCGAGACTCTTGGCGATCGCTCCATTGGACTTTCCCTGGGCCATCTCGCTCAATATCTCGGTCTCGCGCGGTGTCAACCAATCGAGGTCACTCTTCGGCCGATGTGAGCGCGCCTTCACGAGTTCATCGACGACCAACGGATCGATGACCGAACCACCTTCGGCGACAACTCTTATAGCGCGCGACAATTCACTCGCTCCGGCCACTCGTTCTTTGAGCAAATACGCGCGGCCGGCCGAACCGTCCTCGAGGAGGGCCAGCGCGTACGCCGGCGCCGTGTACTGACTCAGCACGACGACGCCAACGTTCGGACGGTTCTCGCGCAACCACGCGGCGGCCCGTATCCCCTCGTCGGTGCCGGTCGGCGGCATGCGAATATCCGTGACGACCACGTCCGGTTCGCACGTCGTGATCAGTTCGATCAACTCGGGATAGTCACTGCCGACCCCGACCAATTCGAAATAGTCGTCACTACTTATCAGGCGGGTAATACCTTCGCGCAAGAGCGCGTTGTCTTCGGCGAGGACCACCCGGATAGTCACGAACAGAACGTACCATCGAAGCTCCATTCAAATGATGGCCGTGGCGGGACCGCGAGACGATGATCAGGGACTCTTCTTTGAGAACCGGAGTGTCACGACTCGCGCTCTAGGCCTCCCGAAGCGCCTCGGCCGGACGGACCCGAGCCGCGAGGGCGGCGGGAACGACCGCCAGGGCGACGCCACCTACGACGATCACGGCGCAGACCGCGCCGATCAAGCCGACGGGGATCACCGCGACGGGTACTGCCCCGAGGTGCGACGCAAAGAGGTGCCACACGAATCGTCCGGCGCCGATCCCTAGGGGCACACCGATCACCAGTCCCACGGCGACGACCGTCAACGCTTGCCAACACGTCGATACCAAGACCTGGCGACGCACGAATCCCAACACCTTCAAAAGCGCGACTTGGCGTCGTCGGCGCGCCACGCTGACGAAGAGAAGATGCGCGAGGGTCGCGGCACCGAACAGAGCCAACGTGACGCCGAGCAGTAGGGGGAAATCTACGGCCTGGCCGAAATTCACGAGATTGACGGGCACGGACAGCACGTTCACGTTTTGTGAGAACTGACGCTGGAGTCGACCCAGCGCGGCGTGGCCCGCCTCGCCTGGGGCGATCCCCACCGCCATTCCCCACCCCGACACCATTTTGATCAGCTTTTTCGTGCACGTGGACACGTTCGGATTATCCGCACACGCCAGCGCCAGCGCCGCGTGGATCGGGATTACTGCGCCCACTCCGAGACCGCCGGTGCTGAAGGTGGGCGGCAGGACCACGGTACCAACCACCCGAAATTCGTGCTCGAGTTTTTTGCCGCTCGTGTTGATCAGCGCGACGAGAGCGTTCGAGCCGACGTGCAGTTTCGCCTGCGCCATCGTCGTCGAGCCGAGCACAATTTGGTAGTCCCCGTGCGGCGCGTGCCCGTTGACGAGCGAGAACGCCATTGGACCTTTGGCGTCGTTTACGAACACGCCCTGCACGGCAACAGAACCAACGTCGAGATATTTGCCGGTGAATCCCCAGGTGATCTTCGTGACCTTGGGGTCGGGCTTCATCGTGGCCAACGCCGAGTTCAACTGCGGAGTCGTCATGTTGCCCATGTCCAGCTGCCAGTTCTGGCCGTAGAGTGGCGGCGTCGTGACGAGGTGCGTCAAGCTCGCGCCGAAGACCGACGTGGCCACCAGCGCGATCACGGCCACGGTGGCGCCGACGAGCGCTGTCACCACAGGGACGCTGGTGCGACCTCTCCCCCGATCAAGCGCGTTTCGTACTCCGACGACCACGCTCGCCGGCGCCCCCGCTTTAGCCACGAGCGTCACGGCCGAGTTGGTGTGCCCGGAGGGCAATTCGCGCCCGTTCTGACCGCGGGGATTCTGCGCCGCACGCCACGACGGCACGATTGCCAACACGATGACGGCGGCGGCGACCACGAGGGCACCGACACCAAATAACACTCCACTGAACACGAACCCGAGATTGGACGCGGCCGCCCTCGCCTCCCCTACAGGAGTCAGGTCCGACAGTGCGAAAGCGAAGGTCACGCTTCCAACCGCACCGGCAACGCCGATCGCCCCGGCTCGTAACAAGCCCAGACTCCACAATTGGCGAGGTCGAAGTCCTAGCGCGGCAAGCGTGGGGTAGGACTCGCTCTCCACGAGAGATTGACGCGACAGCGCCTGGCCCACCAATGCGAGTCCCGCCAACAGGGCAAAGAAAGCGAACAACCACCACCCAGTGGCTTGAGGTTGAATCGATTGGGCGACTGACGCTAACGACGTGTCCTCATTTTGCACGGCCACGAACCCGGATCCCTGGTGGTGATTGACATAGGGCTGAAACTGCGGCATGTCGTTCTGACCGTGACGCAAACGTACTTGGTCAATCATGACTCGCACGACGGCCCCACCCATGCTCCGGTCGAAGGCACGGCTCGTGAAGACGGAGTAACTCGGTGAAGTGGTCGGGAAGTCGTTCTCGCTGGCCTCGATTCCGACCACGCGAAAGTGCACGACTGGTCCGTGGGGTATGAGGTAGTTGTTGTCAATTAGCCACGCGTGAGTCTGGCTCTTCTCGTAGAGCGGGACGTTCACGATCGAACCGATTGTGAGTCCGAACTGCTGTTGCATCGAGAAGCCGACCAGGACGTCGTGCACTCCCGTGGGAAAGTGTCCCGACAACAGTTTGATGGTCGTGTTTTGGTTCGAAGTCGGGAGACCTTCGACGTTGAGATCCTGATTCGGTATGAACTGGCCCCGAGTTGAGCCGTTGCCATTTCCGTAATACAGGTCGGCGGTCACCTTTGAGACGTAGGGAAGATTGAAATATCCCTTGGCGAAAGGCGATGAGGCGAAGACCTCGGCGTCGTAGCCGTAACGCTGGGTGAAACTCGCAAACGCCGATGACGTCCTTTGGGCCGTCGACACGCCCGCCAGGACGGTGCCGCCAATGAGGGTCACCAATAGTGAGAGAGCCAACCACGAGGTCCAACGCCGATGGAACTCGGCGCGAAACACGACCAGGATTGAGCGCACGGTCCTCCCCCAAAATTAGGTCTCAGTATGCCCGCGAACTGCGCGACGTGAAATGGTGTCAGCCCCTGAGACAACGTCGTACTACCACCCGCGACGTACCGTCGGGTCCCCACACCGGGTCACAACGATACGATGGACGCCTGTGCGGGCGTAGTTCAGCGGCAGAACATCAGCTTCCCAAGCTGAGAACGCGAGTTCGATTCTCGTCGCCCGCTCCACCTTCGAGCCAGTTGACATCGGTTCTCTGTCGATATCGTGGCTCATTTGTGAGGCGAGCTTTCACGCTGACGATGCGTTACTTACTAACGGGTCAATCGCCAATAAGACGTCGCCAATCTGAGCCCGTGCAATTTCTCGGTCGTAGCGATCTTGAAGATTCATCCAGAATCCTTCACTCATCGAAAAGTAACGAGAAAGCCGCAACGCGGTATCCGCTGTAATTCGACGCTTACCCAAAGCGATTTCATTGATTCGACGGGGAGGAACGCTGAGGGCACGAGCAAGCGCGTTCTGACTAATGCCAAGAGGAATGAGAAACTCTTCCATCAATATTTCGCCCGGCTTGATTGGGTCCATTGTCTTTTTCAACATTCCTCCTTAGTGGTAGTCAACGATCACCACATCTTCGGGTCCCGCCGCGGTCCATCGGAAGCAGATTCGCCACTGCTGGTTAATCCGAATACTGTGTTGACCCGCACGATCGCCTCGCAATCTCTCAAGGCGGTTACCGGGCGGGACCGTCAAATCCGCCAATAGTTCAGCGGCATCGAGAATCAAGAGTTTGCGCAAGGCCGATCGAAGCAGATTTTGATCGAACGAGCGCACCGATTCTCGTTGCCACACTCGCTCCGTCGTTTTGTCACCAAAGGACAGGAGCACGCCACTAATATAACGCATAACGTTATCCAGCGCAACCAAAACAACCTCTGAGTTACAATCAGTTACCCAAGTCGAGAACGCGGGTTCGATTCTCGTCGCCCGCTCAAATTGGGCTGGACCTCTGATGACCAATTTACTTTCGGGCTTTGGACTGGCCATTAGTGACCTCGACGGCCTAGTCGGATTGATGAACGAACTCGTCGACTTCAAAAATGCCGGGGATGAGCCTCTCTGGGGCGCCGAGGCGGTTCGCCGTCAATATCAATAGGACCGGGAGGAACATAAACAGGTTGCCGTCACGGTACGTCGGGTGAAAGAAGCCATTCGGTTGCTTGATCGGTGGGTTCGATTTCCCACACGAATGGATTATCAGCCCTAACTGTTAGAAGTCAAGGCTTATGCTTTGAACTTTCAGCTCGCTCGACGTCACGATAGCCACCTTGCGTCTCCAACCAATTGTCAGAATGTACTAATGTAGTAGTACATATGGACATTCGTGACGCGATGATTCACTTTCGATTGGATGGGCGATCCGGCGTACCACCGTACCGCCAACTCGTTGACCAAGTCCGACAAGCGGTGAGCCTGGGTCTGCTCCAACCGGGGGATCAGTTGCCGCCCGTTCGTGAAGTCGTGCGACAGATCACTATCAATCCGAACACCGTCCATCGCGCTTATCGCGATCTCGAGTCCCAGGGAATCGTCGAAGGACGCACCGGGTCCGGGACGTTCGTTTTGGCGCTTCCCGCACCCACGACCACGCCGCAACGCCAATCCGAACTCCACCAAGATTTCATGACGTGGCTCCAAGCAGCGCGTGCGGCGGGAATGGACGACGAAGCGATAGTGGCGCTCGTGGGTTTTGCGATGCGAAGCGAGAACGTGAGCAATCGGAGTGTGACGCCGTGAGTACGTTGATACCTGCCGTGGAAACGAACGGACTCGGCAAGAAGTATCGGCGAACCTGGGCGCTTCAGGACTGCTCCTTTTCGCTCCCTCAAGGTCGGGTGGCAGCATTGGTGGGACCCAATGGCGCGGGAAAGTCGACGCTGCTTCGACTTCTCGCGGGCGTAAGCGTCCCCACCACCGGCGCGCTGAGTGTGCTGGGCCGCTCACCGAGGATTCAGACGGTCGACGCCCTGTCGCGAACGGCCTATCTCGACCAAGATCGCCCTCTCTACAAGGATTTTCGCGTAGGAGAGATGCTCCGATTCGGGCGTGAGTTAAACCCTCGCTGGGACGACGCGAGAGCCCGACGTCACCTCGATGAACTTCGCATATCCCTCTCGTCACGGATCGAGAAGCTCTCCGGTGGTCAGCGGGCCCAAGTGGCGGTGGCTCTCTGCCTGGCGAAGCGACCTGAGTTACTACTCCTTGATGAACCCGTGGCCGCACTCGACCCGTTGGCGCGAGATGAACTCATGCACATCTTGCTCGAATCGGTAACGGATGACGCGACCACCGTGCTGCTTTCCTCGCACGCAGTGAGTGATCTCGCCACGGTCTGCGACTACGTAATCATTCTTTCTTCGTCACGAGTTCGCTTTGCTGGTGAGTTGGATGACGTGTTGGCGTCACATCGACTCCTCGTCGGCCCCGCGAACACCGTCCCGACGCTTGATGACGCCGTAGTCATCTCCTCGGTGATCACGGGACGTCAGACCACCATGCTCGTGCGTAGCGACCGATTAATTGTCGATCCCGCGTGGAAGGTGATCGAGCCGACACTGGAAGAGATCGTGCTGGCCTACCTGCGAGAAGACGCGTTCTCGCGGCCCGTGCCCGACGAGTTCCGCTCGCGACGAGGGCGCGGCTCGCGTAACTCGGTTCGGATAGTCCAGTGACCTGGGTCGCATGGCGGGTCCAACGTTCCCAGCTCCTCGCGACCGTCGGAGTTCTGTTAGCTCTCGCGACGTGGCTGCTCGTGACCGGTCTCGTCATGGGCCACAGTCAAACGTGGAAGTACTGGACCGACGGCGATATTTACGTGCTCTACGTACTTCCCGGGGTACTCGGATTATCACTCGGTGTTCCCCTAATCGCCGGCGAATCGAGTCTCGGGACCGACCGTCTCGCCTGGACGCAAAGCACGACACGAATGCGCTGGCTCGCAACCAGATTGTTCGTCGACGGCGTCATCATCGTGGTGTTCGGGGCGGTGTTGACATTGATCACGCAATGGTGGACGGGGACCGTGGCGATTTCTGCGTCGACACAATCCGGTGGATTCTCAGGCATTCACGTGCAACCGGAGGCCTTCGACATCACGGGACTCGTCGTCGTGGGCTATACGCTCTTCGCGTTCTTTCTGGGAACGGCTATTGGAACATTAATCCGACGCCCCGGTTGGGCGTTCGCCGCAGGTTTGCCAATTTTTATTGCGGTGCGCTTCTTCGTACAGGGGTTGCGACCTCATCTCGTGGCACCGGCGATCTACACGAGCCTCCTGGAGAAGGCATCCAATGCCGTGTTTCATGGCTGGCAACTGAACCTCGCGCTGTTACCGGCGAGCCGAATCAGTCCACCACCAGGAAAGACGTGGCAGTGGTGGGACGCGACGCCCGCGTTCTCCGCGTGCGGCGACAAGGTGGCGTCGAATGCCGCGTACATGCACTGTGTTGCTCTGGCGCACGTGCACTACGTCTTTCAGTATCAACCCGAGAGTCACTATTGGCCGCTCCAAGGAGTTGAGACATTGATTTTTCTCGCGCTCGGCGTCCTGTTGTTTGGTCTCACGGTGATCAAGGTCAAGCGTTGGCGAATCTAGTGAAACGGCTTTGAGGCGACGGGAAACGGCATGAGTTCGTGACACTCGAACAATTCGTCGCCTGCAGCTGAGCCGGAAGATGACGCTGCCTCTCAACTCCAGTGCGATCGTCGACGGCTACTGGACTGCGGTACTCCAACTCTGTCGATCGCTGCTGCCGGAGATCACTGGTGAAATGTCGAAGCCACCACACAGTGGTTCTTCGACTCTCACGAAGACACTCCTTGAGTCCCCCGGTGGCGACACCATAAGGCCGTTTGTCGTCTGAGGACACGCTTTGTTGTGGATCGGATCCCAATCCCCTCCGTAGATGTCGAACGACGCGGTCTTCCGTGGTGCAAGGCGCACCATTTTTGGCCGCGCGTTCTGGAGTACCTGCGTCATCGGTAACGACTCGGTAACACCATGGACCACTGCGTGCACTCGTGGCCAACCCTTGAGCTGACAAGCACTGTTCGCAGCGTTGGTGAAGGTGAGGATCTCCCGGAACTGTCCAGCCGCCGCAAAGTTGGCGTGCCACCCGCTACGGTCCGAAGCGACTTTCAGCTGCGACGAAGTACACGGCAGGATGGCTAGGGCACTCCCCTTCGGGTTTTTGTTCCCACTCCCGATTTGCGGCGTCGGCTTCGAAGTTCCGACAGTTAACGCGACAATCAATGAAGCCACAAAAGCGACGACGACGAAGACGGTGAACAGCCTCAGGCGACGTCGACGGGAAGCTTCGCGAGCCTCCTTGATCAGAAGTTCCCCAGGATCTGACGTGGCGTGCTGTTCCGGCTGCTCAGTAGGGGTAATGATCACTGAACTCCTCCCATTCAACATTAATGATACTATTCAGAGTAGTTCT
>OBLU010005341.1_pt1 | contig 11521 bp, 10 predicted proteins | sample 1518681 | NCBI WGS metagenome assembly OBLU01 (sample SAMEA3539304, study PRJEB22396) | soil metagenome | biome: tundra; feature: field; material: soil | place: USA | collected 2010-05 | depth 0.15 m
CAGTCGTGGCAGACTTTTAATTTCTATGATGCTCCAGGCTGGAATTCGCCGGCTGGCGACAGCCAAATATCGATATGGTGTCATTCGATTTCTCGCACATCGGCCGATGCGCCGGGACCGAGGTGTCGGGGATAATCGGGTATGCCTTACTTAATTTTCTGAGTCTAAAAATCAATTACCGCGATGCGCTGGTCAAGTTTGAATATGTGCTGACACCGACGAACCACTACCGCCGGCTTGACGGTACACGGAATATTGAGGCGTCCAGTCAACTTTTTCCAGAAAACCAGAAGCGCTGAGTGTCGTTTCCAGTTGCGGTCGTGATAAACAATCCTCAAACGCCCATGGCGCTGCCGCCGCGCGATGCAGTTCCGCGATCAACTCCACTCCCACAATTTTCCTGAACGGATATTCCGCAGCCGTCAGCAGCGTCCGTCGGGGAGCGATGCGGTTGAGAAAAAGAATTGCCGGGCGTAAGATTTTCGCTGCTCGGGGCCCAGTGAATTGAGGGATGAGTCTGAAATCGTAGGGGGATTGTTCATGCCAAGGGTATTTTGCTGTTGCTCCGCAATTGCACTTGCGCTTCTGGTAACAACTGCCGGCGCGCAATATCTGCCGAAGGATCAGCCGCCGGTGTGGAGCGCCAAGCCTGACATCGCCGCCTTCGAGAAAATGGAGAATGATCGACTCGCAGCGGCACAACGTGCCATCAATCTGATCGTTGCGGTAAAGGAGCCAAGGACAATTGACAACACGCTCGCTCCCTACGACGAAGCGCTCCGGCAGTTGAACGCAGCCAGCTATCTTTCCGGTGTGATGCAGCAGGTGCACCCCGATACAGCGTTCCGCGATCGCGCGACCGCGATGACCACGAAGGTAAGTAGCGCGCAGACCGCACTATCGCTGAATCCGGATGTTTACCGCTCACTGTCAAGTCTCGATGTGTCCAAGAGTGATGCCGCAACCCGTTATTACGTTCAGCGCCAGTTGCTTGAATTTCGTTTAGCGGGCGTAGACAAAGACGATGCGATTCGAGCGAAGCTGAAGAAGCTCCAGGACCATCTCACTGAAGATCAATCGATGTTCGACCGCAACATCTCTGACGATCAGAAAAGTGTGGAAGTCGCCGATGTTTCCGAGCTCGACGGCCTGCCGCAGGATTATATTGACAACCATAAGCCCGGCGCCGACGGGAAAATCCACATCACCACCAATTATCCAGACCTTTGGCCGGCAATCGATTTCGCCAAGAGTGACGGACTGCGCCACCGCCTCTGGGACGCATTCGAGTCCCGAGCCTACCCCAAGAACCGCGATGTGCTCAGGGACATGATGCAGACCCGTTATGAGATCGCGACGCTGCTCGGGTATTCCTCCTGGGCTGATTACAACGCGGCCGACAAGATGATCGGGAGCGGCGCGAATGTTGCCAGGTTCCTCCGGGACTTGGATGCAACCACGCGGCCCGTTGCACAGCGCGAGTTTTCCATGCTGTTGGCCGAGAAGCGGAAAACCGATCCCGGCGCATCGGAGATCGCGGATTATGACTACTACCGCATCTTGGAACTCGTTCGTCGTTCGCAGTACGACTTTGATTCACAAACCGTTCGTCCCTACCTGCCTTACAACCGGGTGAAGAAAGGGATCCTCGACACGGCTGCGACACTGTTCCGCGTCGGCTTCCGCCAGGAATTGAATGTGCCCGCGTGGGCCCCCTCCGTCGAAACATGGGATGTGATCGACAACGGCAAAGCGATTGGCCGCTTTTATCTCGACATGCATCCCCGGCCCGGCAAGTACAGCCATGCGGAGATGGCGCCGCTACTGGACGGGATTCGCGGCAGGCAACTGCCCGAAGCCGTGCTGGTCTGCAACCTTCCTGAGCCGACCGCGACGGATCCCGGCCTGATGGACTATGGGGATGTCGTGACTTTCTTCCACGAGTTCGGCCACTTGATGCACCACATTCTTGGCGGACAGCAGCAGTGGGCAGGCATCAGCGGAATCAGCATGGAAGGGGATTTTGTCGAAGCTCCCTCGCAGATGCTGGAGGAATGGATGCACAGCCCCCAGGTGCTTGCTTCTTTTGCGCGTCATTACAAAACGGGAGAGACGATTCCTTCCGATCTAGTAACGCGCATGAATCGCGCCTCCGCCTTCGGACGCGCAAACAGCGTTGCCAATCAGATCAAGTTTGCGGCAATTTCATACGATATCTATAAAGACAATCCGGAGAAGATTGACCTCGACGCACTATCGCTCGCTGATGCCAGGCATTACACCTTGTTAATTCCGATTGCTGCTGCCGCGCACTTGTATGCGTCCTTTAGCCATCTGTCGGGCTACTCTTCCGCCGTTTACACCTACATGTGGGATAAGGTCATAGCCGAGGACTTCTTTCAGCAATTTGACCACAACAATTTGCTGAGTGGCGATGCTCCCATGCGCTACCGGCGCCTGGTGCTGGAGCCTGGCGGATCCGCGTCTGCCAATGACTTGGTGAAGAACTTTCTCGGCCGTCCGCAGAACGCCGCCGCCTTTCAACAGTGGATGGGACAAGAGTTCGAGACCGCACCGTAGAGGATTGCCGCCAGGCTTTCTTCCAGACGCGACGTTCTCTCGATCGAGACACGGGACGCGTATTCATCACGACGAGAATTGATGCGACTTTGGGTTTGAATGCACCAACTCCATCAGGATCGCCAGGATGTACAAACCAGCCGCCAGGATGTAGAGAAACTTGAATCCGAAATACATGGAGTTATATTCGAGCAAGCCTCCGCACATGGCGCCGAATAGATTCATGGCCATCACGCCTGAAATCGCGCCCCGGGCGCGCAACCAGGTCGAGAACAGTATGCCGGAGAAAAACATGGGGCTGGTGAGCACGGTGGCCAAACCGATCCGGCCGAACCAACCCGAGGGCAGGCCTCCGCTGTGGGCGATCCACCAACCGATTGCCAGGCTCAAGAGCAAAAGCAGGTAAGTGATGGACGAACGTTCGATGGCGAAGCGCCGAACCGCCAGGTTCGCGAGAAAGGCCATCACCAGAATCGCAATAATCGCGATTCCGATGACCTGCCATGAATTCCCGAACAGTAATCCTAGTTCGGTGATCGCTTTGGTTTCGATCAACATGAAGCCAGCGCCGAGGAAGAAGAATGGCGCCGTTCCCAACTGCGGCCTCCCTTCCAGAAACCGGGAGAAAAGAAACAGTGAAAGAGCCAGGACCAATCCGGCCATTACCAGGTAGGAGACAGGATAGATGCGTCGTGGCATGTAGAAGAATGGCCAGTCGTCGGTTGAAACGTCCGGGGAGACATCCGTTGAAACAACGGCGGATCCTGACGGCGGAGCAAACACGGAGCTGGCATCTTCGAAACCCGTCTTTTGCAGCAGCGCCGTCGGAAGCAGCGTTTGCCGGTCTTTACTACCATCATTCGCCTCGAGAAAGAGGACGGCCCCGTCGTATCCCGCCCGCACGCAAACCGGCGCTCGGCCATCGAAAGCATCCTGCAGCATCAAGTAAATCTTGCGTCCAAGTTGCAGGTTCATTATCGAGAACGATAGCGAGAGGATGCCATCGGGATTGAGGCGTTGGCGCGCTTCCCGCAGACCTTCAACGGTGTAGACGAAAGAATCCAGGCGCACGCTCGAGGCGTGGCTCAGCAGGGTGTGCGAATCGAGCAGACCGTAAACCACGAGGTCGTAATGCTCGTTTGTGGTGCGGAGGAAGGTCCGAGCATCGTTGACGATGGCGTGGACCCGTGGATCGGAATAAGGATGCTCGGGATGTCCTTGCCTGCCCTCCATAAGAATCGCGGGATCGATCTCAATGGCGTCAACCCTCTGCGCTCCGTTGCGCAGGGCGGCGGCAACATCGTTTCCCGTGCCCGCGCCGACGACCGCGACATATCCGGGAGCGTGTCCGTATATCCAATAGGGCAATTCGTAATAATTGCGGATGCTGCGAAGCCGGGGGTCGGCGTCGACGTTGCGGTTGGAACGTGCCAGATCGTGCACACGTTGATAGTAGTGGCCGGCGGCTGAAATCGTCATCAGGCCGTGCTTATCTTGGCCTACCTCCAGTAACTGGTAAGGAGAGTAGATTCTCTGCGAAAGCGGATCCGACGGCCAGGCAATCACAATGAGTGCCAACACAACTGAAACGGCACCAAACAGCAGCGGACCCGGGCTCCAGACATGAAACACGAGTACCAGGCTGAAGGCTACAAGGAACCAGACCACCGGAGGGGTCCAGAAGGCGCTGAGAACGAACATCAGCAGCACGCCTGCCACGCTTCCAGCGAGATTCAGGCCGTAGGCTGAAAGTTTGTCGCGCTTTTCTTTTCCCTGTTGTTCCATGAGACAGCCGCAAAGTTGTCCGATGGGAATGAAGGCGAGGGCGGTCAGCAGAAATACCACGGCCAGAAGAAAATAAGTCTGCAGACCATTGAAGAGGGTGTCCACAACCGGCAAGCCCATGTTGATCTGCTCGGAGAACGGGAGCAACTTGAGGCTCGCGCGATCCTCCGCAGCGAAATCGTAACGGAGTCCCATCATCAGAGCGAACTGCCAGCACAGAAGAGGGACCGTGAGAAAAAGCGGGATGAGCTTGCGGCTTCCGAGCGCATAGCCCAAGCCCAGGCCCGCGAAGCAAGCCAGCAATGAGAAATTCTTGTAAAAGGCAAACAATTCAAAAACCGTGGCCTGCCAGCGGATGATGGAGAGTTCGAGAAACAGGCTCAGGGCAGCCGAGGTGAATATGGCAAGGCCAACATATCGGTCCGGCATGGACTGAAGAAACTCGCCTTGGCGGCGAGCGCCAGCATCGATCACCGGTTCCAGACGGCGGAGAAGGGGGCGAAAAACCAGTGGCAGGGTCAGCGCCACCAGAACGAGCAGCAAGGCTCCACGATGCACTCCCCATGGCTCTCCCTGCAATACCCGACTCGAAAGATAGGTGAGGGATGGGATAACGGCGGTGCCCATCAAGAGGAAACCCATCAGCCGAACGTACGGACGCCCCAAAATCCCTCCACCGCATGATAGTGATGGTATTTCACCCAAGAAAAGGTGGAGGAAGTATGCAACGCGTGGTTGAGTATTTCAAGTGCGTCCAACCTTTGCAGAGAGGGTATGGGAGGGCAATCGCTGTCCTGCCTGGCGATGTCGTGAGGTCCGCTGTGACGTGCTAAAATGTGTTCATGGCAAACACACGAAGCGCAACCCTAAGTATCCGGCTGAAGCCGGAAACCAAGAAGCGGCTGGCAAAGCTGGCAAAAGCTTCGGGGCGCAGTTCTAATTTTCTGGTCGCGGACGCCGTAGAGTCCTACGTCGTCGATCAGGAAAGAATGCTGGCCGAGGTTCGTCTGGCGGACCGCCAGGTCAAATCGGGACACTACATCAAGAACGACGACATGAAGGCGTGGCTGTTGTCCTGGGGAACCGAGCACGAGCTACCGGTTCCGAAGTGCGTGTGTGGCAAAGAGCACGATGACGAGGCGCTGTGCCAGTAGAGATTGTCTGGTCTACTTTGGCACGATCCCGCTTGCGGGAGATTCGCGCTTACGTCGCTCGGGACAAACCTGAAGCCGCGGAGAGGCTCGCCATGCGAATTGTTGCCCTGGTCGAAGCTCTAAGAAATCATCCCTACCTGGGCCGGGTCGGACCCGAGCCTGGAATCCGAGAGTTAGTCGTCGGAAGTACTCCGTACATCATTTTGTACCGCGTCGAAGGCCAGCGCGTTTTTGTCAGCACGATCTGGCACGGGCCACAGGGCAGGGAAGTCTGATTCTTTACTGCGAGGCGAAGCCGGCTACCCGGCCATTCCAACCGCCCGAGATTGCAAAGCCATCGGCGGGACGTAGCTGAACATTGCTTGCTTCAATTGGGAATCGACTTCATCGGCGATCGTCACCACGTCCAGCAATAGCCTGGTGAAGTCCACGCCGACCAAATTCCTTTGCAAAGTGCTGAAGATACTGACCTGCAAAATACGAGACTCTTCCACCACCATGGGAGCGGTGTAGCCTTGCTGGCGCCGCAGCTCTCCATGGTCGCGAGCGGCTATGGAAATTAGGGCTGCTGTCAAACTGGAGTCCAGCTGCAGGCGAACCACGAGGTCTTGAAGGAGTCTAGGGAGGTGCCCCATGCGTTGCTCGCGGTTTAGAGGAACACATGTCAGTTCGGCATTTTGTTCCACACTATCCAGCCAATTCTGAATCGTAGTTTCAATCTCGCGCTCCAGTATGGAAGCGACAGATTCAGGCTTCACCCGTTTGATCGTGTGTGGGGCGGCCAGCCGGGTGCGAATGAGTTCCTTGAGCGGGCCGATTCGAATCGGTTTCGTAAAAATTTCATCGGCTTGGGAAAGGATCGCTGACATCGCCTCGTCCAGCGCCGGGTAGCCGCTGAGAACCACGGTCAGCGCCTCCGGGTGAGTATGGCGCATGGCGCTGACCAGGGTGAAGCCATCTCCGGCGAGAGGCAGGTGCAGGTCCGAAAGAAGGACATCAAAACTTTCCGACGCGATATGCCTGAGCGCATCGCGCACGTTCGAAGCGGCAACCACGTCGAACCCGTCGCGTTGCAGTACTTCCTGCAGCATCATACGTACAGCATCGTCATCCTCGACGACCAGGACTCTGGGTGTTGTCATGAGAAACCTCCTGACTTAGCACTGGCTCCGAGCCCCAGACCATCTAATACTTGCCGGACAAATGGGGACTGGGATGTCCCTGGGGTCTGAATCTGGTGGGAGTGACACTCCTGCAACTCCCGTTGCGGGCATCAGTACCCCTACCTGTTGACAATGTTACCCGGAGTCACAGCTAGAGACTGTTCAATATTGCACAGTAGGTATCACGAAGCTAAACGCGGACGGCCACTGGTTTCAAAGGACATGGTAGACGTAATGAGCGAAGAGAAACGCCAGCAGCAAGCCTCCGATGCCACAAACCCAGAAGAGAAAATGCTCGGTTAGCTTTGGGGAGTTGATTTCCTTTTTGTCCATCTTCTTGCTTTCGGGAAGCTCAACCATAAGTGAAGCATACTCCCTCACGGTTCGTGGAGCTACTTCAGAAGAAGCGCGTGACGCCTTCTTCGAGCACCACCACTTTGTCCTTTACTCCCGCAGCCAAGGCCTCTCGCTCCAGCAACTGCAGCGGTTCTTCGATGGGCTCGTGTGACAGGCGGAAAGTTCCATAGTGCATGGGGACCATCCAGCGCGCCTTGAGATCGAGAAAGGCGCGGGTGGCGTCGGCTGGACTGGTGTGGACGTTGCGGAATTGCGGCGGATTGTAGGCGCCGATGGGGAGCAGCGCCAGTTCGGGTGAAAGACGTTGTCCGATTTCGCGGAAGCCGTCGAAATAAGCAGTGTCCCCGGCATGGTAGACCGAGTGCTTTCCGCTGCGCAACACGTAACCGCCGTAGCCGCGGTGCGAATCTTTCAGGATGCGCGCTCCCCAGTGGCGCGAGGGAACGTGGGTGATGTCGAGCGCGCCATGTCGATAGCTGTTCCACCATTCGAGTTCGACAATTTCTTCGAAGCCGAGATCGGAAACCAGATCGAACAGGTGATGGGGGACGACCAGCGTGGGCGCGGTCCCGGTCTGGCGGCGAGTTTGGCGCGCGATAGTCCTCAACGACTGGCGATGCAGGTGATCGAAGTGCGCGTGGGTTACCAGAACCAGGTCGCAGGGAGGCAGGTCGCGCAGCTTTAACCCCGGTTGACGAAGACGCTTCAGCACGAAGAGCCAGCGCGCGAAATTGGGATCGATAACGACGTTCTGTCCGCCAATTTGCAGGAAAAAGCTGGAGTGTCCAATGAAGGTGACGCCCAACTCGCCATTCGAAGCCAGTATCGGTTTGTGGGTTGTGCCGGTGCGCGGCGTGACCGCGGAGTGCCGTACGAGACGCGTGAACTGCCCGGCACGTTTGCGCAGGGCCGGATTCTTGAGTGAGGACTTTAGCATTAATTCGACCAGTATGATTCGACCACTTCCGCGCGGACGCGGTATCGCTGCATTATCGGCCTAATGGGCTCAACTCTCCAGTGTTTTTAGATGCTGTCGTGACCCAGGTCGACACATTGGCCAACCAAGTCGAACCCTCTACCACTGAGGACGCGGAGTCGCAGAGGTCGACCGTAGGGCGGGTTCACCTCTGCACTCAGACCTCTGACCTCTACAATTTCTGAGGATAAGTCTCTTCACATTCCTGGTAAAAGATCGTGTTTTTCACGGTTACCTTCTAATCACATTTATAATCCAATGTCTGAACAAAATCCGTTCTGCAATAACGTTTGGAGGAACTGACTTCGATGCGCGTCGCTTTTCTTGGTTTAGGAATTATGGGACGGTTCATGGCCGCCAACCTGGTCAAGGCCGGACACGAGGTTGCGGTGTGGAATCGTAGTGCCGGAAAGGACGTGGAAGGCGCGCGCACCGGGGCTTATCCCGGGGATGCCGCCGCGGGCGCCGAAGTGGTATGGATGTGCGTCTCCGACACCAAGGCGGTGGAGCAGGTTTTGTTTGGCGAGGGCGGAGCCGAACCGGCCCTGAACGCGGGCATGATTATTGCGGATTCGAGCACGATTTCGCCATCGGCCACGCTCCGCTTTGCCGCCCGGGTGAAACCGCGCGGCGTCGACTACGTGGATGCTCCCATGACCGGCTCGAAGATCGCCGCGGAAGCGGGAAATCTGATTTTTATGGTGGGCGGCGAGGATGCCGTGATCGCGCGCCTGCAACCGTTTTTTCAGGCGATGGGGAAGCAGGTCTTCCACATGGGCGAGACTGGCAAGGGACAGGCCACGAAACTGGCCATGAATCTGCAGATTGCGCTCATCTATGAAGGCTTCGCCGAAGCGCTCACGCTGGCCGCCAAGCTGGGCGTGGACGTGGAAAAGCTGTTGCCGCTGGTGCAGGCTTCGATGGTGCGATCGGGAGTGGTGGACTACAAAGCTCCGTTCATTCTGAAGCGCGACTTCTCACCGAATTTTCCGCTGCGGCTGATGCTGAAAGATATTCGCCTGGCGCTCGAAGCGGCCAAGGAATCGCGCGTGCGCCTGCCTGGGCTGGAAGCGGTGGAAGAGGTCTACGACGTTGCGGCCGAGGAAGGGCAGGCGGATCTCGACTACGCGGCCACGCTCACGCTGCTGGAGAAGTGGGCGGGAGTGGAAGTGAGAGCTAAGGCTGCATCGAAATAGAGGCTGGCTCGAAATAGATGTCGTAGATGTGGAGCGCCGTCAGTGACTGCCGAGCTTCGCTCGGCATGGACGGGCGAGGCGCCCGTCCCCACACGAGCTTATCCCTACACGAGCTTACTTCTTGGCCAGCGAGCGGATGTAGTTCACCAGGTTCCAGATGTCGTCATCTTTGGCGCGATCACCTTCGGGGGGCATCTCGCCCTTCCCCTTGCGGATCACGTAGAACAATTCCCCGTCGGTGCGGTTTTTCAACGCGTCGGGATTGGTGAAATCGGTGACGTTCTTCATGTCCGACGCCATGTCACCCTTGCCATCGCCGTCTTTTCCGTGACACATCGCGCAGTCGATGCCATACAACTTCTTGCCCTTGGCCAGCGACTCCGCGCTCGGCTTGACGGAGTTCACTCGGGCGGCATCCGTTGGAGGAACTTTACTTTCGGCGGGCGCTGCGCCTTTTGCCGCCTGATCGTTCGACTTCTGCGCCCACAGCGGCGGCACAAAGAGGAATATCGCGAGGAACGTCGCCAGCAATGTCGCCAGAAAGAGGAGCGGAGTTTTCTTGACCATTGCCTTGGTGGACAGTTTTTTTTCCAACACGCACCTCCTGTTAGGGAGCCTGGTTGAACTGACAACCATACTCTACGACAGTGGAACGTGCACGGAAAGAGACGTGGTCACAGAGCAGCGTGCGAAGAATCACAGCTTGTCCGGCAACCGCGCCGGGGATCGCTGGAGAGGAATTGCGCATGGGGTTGCGGTGGATTTACAGGTTCCGGAAATGGGACGCATTACGCTCGTAACCCCTTTGCTGAGCGAGGATTACAGAAGTATTACAAAATAATTTGCGGACTCTTGATATTGTCGTGGACGGACTTGAGTCGAATGGGTGTAGGGAGCAACCAACGATGAGCGAGAGCACACGCGAGATGATGAACGAAGCAGCGAGCCTGGCAATGAAAGAAGCCGGGGAAGGCGCCAACCGCAGAGAGCGGGCGAACAAAGATGGCTTCAACTGGGGCACCGCAATCGCCATGGGCCTGTTTCATGTGGGCGCAATTGCGGCATTATTCTTTTTTACCTGGCCGGCATTTTTGGCTTCCATTTTCTTGTGGTGGGTCTCGGGCAGCCTCGGCATCGGGATGAGCTATCACCGCCTGCTGACGCATCGCGGATACAGAACGCCGAAATGGGTGGAATATTTCCTGACGTGGTGCGCGACGCTGGCGCTTGAAGGCGGGCCGATTTTCTGGGTCGCGACGCACCGCATCCATCATCAATTTTCCGACGAGGAAGGCGATCCGCACTCTCCCATCGACGGCAAGTGGTGGTCGCACATGGGATGGATCCTGATGGGGAAGTCGATGCATCACGACACCACGACCCTGGCCCGCTACGTCCCCGACCTGACCAAAGATAAAGTCCATGTCTGGCTGACCAAGTATCACTGGACTTCCAACATTATTCTGGGCGCGATCCTGTACGCGATTGGCGGCTTGCCCTGGCTGTTTTGGGGAGTATTTGCCCGTGTAGTAGTGGGGCTGCACACTACCTGGATGGTGAACTCGATTACGCACCTGTGGGGCTCGCGGCGCTTTGCGACCAAAGATCTCTCCACCAACAACTTTCTGGTGGCCCTCGTTACCTTTGGCGAAGGCTGGCACAACAATCATCATGCGCATCCGGTTTCAGCGCGACATGGATTGCGGTGGTATGAAGTCGATATGAACTGGTACGGCATCTGGGCGCTGAAAAAAATGGGACTGGCGCGGCATATCTACAAAGTTAATCTGGAGAATTTGCCTCCCAAGCCGCAATTGGTGCGCGATGTGCAGGCGGAAGCGGTGTTGGCGGCGGCTGCGGGAAATGATTAGAGTAGCAGGCCTCAGGTCTTAGGTTTCAGGTGTTAGGAAAAGCTCTCGAACCGGCCACAAAGGTCGGCGTCGAGAGCCTTCTTAGGGTATATGCCTTGATAACAACATTGCCCGCCATCCGCCCGGAATCGTTAGCTAGCATTCATGGAAACGCCTGTTTGCGCCGATAATTAGATGAATGGTGAGCGGCGCGGAATGACGATTTTCCATCAACTGTGAACTCCTGCAACTTCGCGTGCTCTGCCTTGGCTTCCTTCAGGATGGGAATTTCGGGGTCGGCGTCATTCCAGAGCACCCGCAAGTTCAGGCGCACCTTCCGACAAGAGCGGGAGCTGCGCTGCAAATGCGGCGCGCGTCAAACGTGGAGGTCCGTGCCGCGCGGTCCGAAAGCGTTAGTGGTTGCCGACAGGCTTCTGGAGCCAAGGCGTCCAAAGAATCC
>OBLU010005347.1_pt1 | contig 11514 bp, 7 predicted proteins | sample 1518681 | NCBI WGS metagenome assembly OBLU01 (sample SAMEA3539304, study PRJEB22396) | soil metagenome | biome: tundra; feature: field; material: soil | place: USA | collected 2010-05 | depth 0.15 m
CCGTCCCCGAGTTGGCGGCGCTACGGAGCGAACTGCTGTTGGGGTTTGACTCCAAAGACGCCGCCGAGCTGGTCCAGCTCTTTCTGGCTGGACACGGTTACGGTGTTTCTCCCGAGGCTGCCCGCTATGCGGTAAGCCGGGTGGGACTCATGGGCAATACGCTGGAGGTGTTCCAGCGGGAACTGGAGAGCATCGCCCTGGCGATGTAAACGGGCCGGCTCCCCAAGTGCTCGCCGTAAATTCGGCGATGCGGTGACGACAATTCGAGAACACGGTTTTGCGGTAATGTCCTGCGTCTGACGTCAAAAACTGGACGCCAAGTCGCGAACCTGAAGCAAAAAGAACGAGCCTGGGCTAAACGTCCGGGCTTGTCCTTTTTGCGACGAATTTCTACGGGGCGAGTCGAGATGTACCCAGCCACGGCAATTTCGCATCGGCCGATGATCGGAATGGAATCCTCGCTCTAGGCGAGCCCACCCTGACGGGCGAGTTTGAGGGCCTCGATGGCCGCGCCGCGCGCACCCGCAGTATCTCCGTTGGGCATGACGTGGATGGGAATGCCAACCTGCTCCTCGCGCTGCGTGGGCATGCCGGCCCGGACTTCGTCGATGAACCAGCGCTGAAAATCCAGGGTCGTTTCGAGAGCACCACCGCCTATGATCAGCGCGTCAGGATCGAAGGTATTGATCATCTCGTCGAAGAACAAGCCCAATCCGTGGGCCTGAACGCGGAAGACATCCTTACTAAGAGGATCGCCTTTTTCCGCCATGCCGCGCACCAGTTTGGCGGCGGTGTGAAGATCGACCTCTCCCAGTTCGTGCCCGGGATAGCGCGGCAGGAAATACGGCAGCAACGTGCGTTCGATGGCGGTCAGCGAGCATACCGATTCGAGATCGCCGGTGCGTCCGCAATTGCATTCTGGTTCCATGCCGGGCGTGTTAGCGATGCTCTGGTACGGAATCAGCACATGGCCCAGTTCTCCGCCGAATCCGTTCTTGCCCTTCACCACATTGCCATCGAGGATGATGCCGCCGCCATTGCCCGTCCCAATCACGATCGAAACCGAGGTCTCCTTGCTGTTGGGTCCAAAGATCGAGTAATGCCCCCACAGCGCGCCCGCATTGGCATCGTTCAAATACAACACCGGCTTGCCGAGTTTGTGGGCAAGCCCGTCGCGAATGTCGTATCCCGCCCACTTGACATGCACAAAGTTGGTGGAACCGCGCGCACTAAGCACCCCTGCGGCACTGGCCGGACCGGGAGTATCCAGTCCAACCGCAACGATGTCAGGAAGTGCAACGCCTGCCTTGTCCGCAGCGATTTTGAGACCGTCGGCGATCTGCTGCAGGCAAATGTCCGGCCCCTGCTTGGCCAGCGCGGGATGTTCGCACAATCCGTCGATGAGAAAGTGCCCCTGCTGGTCCACGATCGTATAGTTGACGGCGGTTCCGCCCAGATCCACTCCGGCTACGACTTCCACTGGATTGTCCTCTTCAATATGGCGATGACGAACGCACCAGATTAGCAGATGGGGCGGCAGATTTACTCGCCGGGCGGCGGTTGGGTAGGATCAGTTTTGAGGTAGCCGGCCGCGAACCACTAGGTCAATCCAGTCCCCGATTTCGCATAACCGAGGTGCGGCATGGTGCGCTCGGCCGGATCTAGTAAAGGACTTCCGATTCTCCTTTTGCGGCGATCAGGGCCTGGAACGTGGCGACGATCTTGTCGCGACGGGCCATGACGGCATTCACTTCAGCCTTGGTCAGATAGTGTTTGGTCTTATCCGCTAATTCGTCGGCGTTCAGAGTCTTCAGTTTTTCGAAGAGCTGACGTTGGCACTTCACGAGATCTTTTGGTGCGTGCAAGTCTTTGTTGACGCGGAAGGCACGGGTGAAATCGATGCGCCAGATCGTCCAGTCTTCGCCGATGAGCACGTTGGTAAGATTGGCGTCGGTGTCGTAGATTAGTTCGTCGAAAACCCGGACTTTCGCCATCTGCTCGTTCCACTTTTCCCGATAAGCCTCGGGAACCGCAATCTTCTTTTCGACGCGATCGGCCTCGTCCATCTTGACCGGAAGCCACCAACTGAGCGAACCCGTCTTGCCTTCCCACTTGCGCTCGACATAGACCGGCAGCATGTCGTCCATGGCGACAAGTTCGGCAAGCTGGTAGGCCGCGATGTTGTACTTGTACGAGTCGACGAAGTTGAGTTCGACTTTTCCGCTTGCGAGCTTATTCTCGGCTTTGTGCTCGTCGACAGCCTGGAAGGAGGCATCGTGGGTAATGGTGCCGTTGCTGAGAGTGAGCCGCCAGGGATGAGTGACGCCCTTGATCGAGGGCTTGTTCTTGATAACTTCGGCGGTCTGGAGAAACTGCTTGATCTGGTCCTTGGTCAGCGCGGATTCGTCGGCCGCCGACATCGCCAATGGAAGAATGACGCAAGCCAGAACAGCCAAGGACGCTCTCGTCAACGAGCGGGGCAACTCTCGCATGGGTAACCTCTCAAAATTGGCAACTACTGTACCCCGATATCACCGGGGGAACAACACTAATGTTGAGCCTGGGAGCGAAAGATCGCGGCACTTTTCTCCTTTACTATTCCGCGAAGCTGGACTACCTTATGTGCTGCAAATCACAAACCGTTCTAGTCAGCCGAGAATCAACAACTGTTCCGACATGGAGGATACAATGAAGTTTCCGACAACTTTACTTTCCTTAGTACTTGCAGGAGCAGTATTTGTGGGCCTGCCCGCGCAAGCTTTCCAAGCCCCGGCCGACCAAAAGGCTGCACCGGCAGCGGCAAAAGAGACCAAGTGGCAGGGCTACGTCATCCGAATTGACCAAGACCACTCGACGATCACCATCCGCGGTGGCGTCCCCCCGGCGAACGATACGAGGACGGTCGCTTTTGGCAGCTCGACTGAGTGGACGAAGGTCGGAAAGCCCTCCTCGCAGCTTGCTGAGATCAAGGAAGGCTCATTTTTGATTATTCTGGGCCAAGTGAACAAACAGGGTGTGCTGCAAGCGACTCGCATCGATCTGCGTCTTCCAAAAGCCGCTCGTTGATCATAATTCGTAGCGGCTTCGCCCTGTCGAACGGCGCAAGGTGGGTGGTTCACGACGGCTCCACCCACTGGCCAGAGCGGGGAATGCCGTTTAGTCTGAAGAGGCCAATGCAGGATCCGTCGTGATCCTGTTGGGCCTTGTGGATGGTTCGGGCTCGCCGCGCCTGTCACGTATCGGCTGGCGGTTCCTACGTAATCTTTTTCGAAATTTTGCACCCGACCACCCTGCCTGCGGCACAAAAGTGCCAGCTTTCTGTTTGCGGCTTGGGGGCGGTTCGGGAGCGTACGCGATCGGCTAGGAGCCGCGAAGGTTCAAGCGTCTGCAGCTTGGGCCTCGAGGCGAAGTTTCGCGGCGCGGGCCGTTTCGCGCAAGAGCGGGTCCGAATCCTCCAGGCACCGTTCTAATTCCACTTCCAAAGACTTGATTGCGAACGTGCCGATGGCATAAGCTCCGCAGGACTTCAGCCACGGATCATCGCTGGCCATCAGTTCTGCGACGGCCTGTTCGCGATTTTCCACCCTTGTGCGGACGAAACGCTCCGCGATTACGGCCCTCTCCTTGGGGTTCACCTTGCCGTCGAGAAGTGGCACTAGAATGGCGCGCAGTTGCGATTTCAGGACATTTTCGAGAAGTTCCAGCGCATTGTCGTAGACCGTCGCATTGTTCGATTGCAATCCAAAATAAACCGAGTGCAAATCCAGATGCGGATACAAGAGTCCGAGGAGGCGGAAGATTCTTTCGATCTCCTGTTGCATGGATTCGTGAAGCGCGCGCACAACGGGTTCATGGGAGTCGCCAGGAATGTGGAGAGTTTCCAATATTTGATAGGAGCGATAGTGGCCGATGATTTCCGCGGCGAGAACGGTTTCCACTAATTGCATGTCCAGTGCGATTTCGGGATGCCACTGGTGAATCTTGTTGAGAGCGCTGATCATTTGAAAACGAAGGGCGGTGTCTCGTTCAAGCAAGTTGTCTAAAACCACATGGGTCGCGGCAGGGGTGCCGATGCTTACCAGAATCGGGGGGATCGCCCGTCGGGAGTCAATCGGAAAGGAGGAATCCCCGAGACAGTCGCCGAGAAGACCAACGACCCGGTCGCCGAAGTTGGCGAGGGACTGGGCGGCGTCGCCGGCGAATTCGCGATTGGGAAGGAGCTCCAACAGAGTCGAAGCGAGGGGAAATTTGTGCAGCGTTCCGACGGAGCGAATGGTTTCGCGCACGACGAGACTGTCAGGATCGCGGAGGAGCGTGGCGAGCAACGGATCGAAGGCATCTGGAATCCCGCCGAGGATGCGAGCGAGTTCGAGACGGGTGCGTTGGCCGTCTTCGCCGTTCTCGCGCGACATTTCGATCAGGATTTGACGGGCGGCTTCGATGTTCTGGGCTTCCCCGGGACGCGCCAAATAGGCGGCCACGGCGGAGCGGACAGAAAAATCAGCAATGTCGCCGATTTCGGGGAGCAGGGTCAGGGGATCCACGTGGGCGTTGTGGACGAGATAAAGCATGGCTTCGGTTCGAACGCTGGGGTCGGGATCTTTCAGCAGCACTTCGATGGCTGGCCGGACGGACTTCTCACCGACAGCGGAGAGAATGGAAATGGCTTTCTGGCGGACTTGGGGCGCGGGATGGCTCAGGAGACCGCGCACCACGGGGTGAGCGGCGCGCTGGCGTTCGACCTCGAAGAGGCTGAGAGCGTAGAGAATCTCTCCGGGATCGGAGGTAAGAATCTTTTTCGCCAGCAAATCCGCAGTGGAGCGGTCGAGCGCGGGCGTAGAGGCCTGTTCGGCGTCGAGGCGATGCTGGCTGATGGAGTCCTGCAACACGACGACGTACTGTTTGCCGGCGACGTAAGCGGCGGCGAGCCAGCCAAGGATAAGCAGCATGGCAATCCAACTGATTTGCTGCGGCGTCCACCCCAACTTCGCGGCGAAGATAAGCACGACCACCGCAGCCAAGCCATCTCCCAGCCGCCAGACCACGGTGTCAATAAACCATTTTGCCTGGAGTTTCACCCGGTTCGGCAGCGGCAGATAGAGCAATTCGGTCGTGGATTGCCAGATGGAATAGCGAAGGACTTGATCGCCACCCCTGAGGAACAGAGCGGCGGCGACGGTCCCCCAGATCAGCAGTCCGGCTGAGCCAGCCAAAACCACGACGGGAAGCACCAACAGCATGAAACCAATGCCGAAGCGGCGGAGCAGGCGGGTAGTAAGCAGCAACTGAAACAGCAACGCCAGGACGCCGGCGTAAAAGTAGAAATCGCCGAAGAAGATCGCCAGCGCGTCTTTGCCTACGGAAAACTGCTGGGCGACAGCCTTGAATTGCCAGCCGGTGACCGTGGTAGCGAAATTGGAGAGGCAGATGACGGCAGCGATGGCACGCAGATAAGGAGAAGAAAAAAGGGAGAGTATGCTGTCCTGCAGATCTTTTTGGCCGGTTCCGGCGATACTTGCGGTTGGGTCCTTCTCCGGATCGAGGCGAAGCTTGCCGCCCTTGGAAGCGACGGCCACGAGGACGGAACAAATGATGAAAAGCGCCGCCATGGCGAGCAGGAGACTTTCGGCGCCAGAGGCTTTGGTTACAATTTTTGACAGGTAGCCGCCGAAAATCCAGCCTAAGATGCCGCCCCCAGCGACCATCCCGAAAATGCGTTTCGCTTCGCGCGTAGTGAGCAGATGGTTCGCCAGGGTCCAAACCTGAGTTGGCGCCAGCACTCCCAACATGCCTACCCATATGTAGAACGCCGGATAAGTCCAGGTGGAACCAGAGTAGTGAGCCAGGGCCCAGAACAACACGCAGGTGGCGCCAAAGAACAAAGGGCTGGCCACCAGCAAGTTGCCGAGCGAAATATGGCGCCCCACTCGAAAGTAGAGGACAACGACGAAGCCAACCAGCACCCCGCTGGCGATGTCTGCATAGGGGAGTTGAATAGCCGCGAAATGGGTGAGAAACAAAGCGTCGCGAGCAACTTTGCCGATGACATTGGCACTGATGATGAGAAACAGGCAAGTGCTCAGCAGAACACCGCGACCCAAATCGCCGGGATAGAGATTTAGTGCCCGCTCGATCCACTTAATCCAGCGGTTCATCTCAACCACCGCCCTTGGCCGCTTGGTTTACCCAGGAAGGCGTTCAATTGCCTTTCACCCCAGCCGTGGGAGATTTTTCTTCGAACAGCACCTCCTGCCCATCCAGGTACTGAGCAGTGAATTTGCCGCCCGGAAGAATTTCCAGCGCCGAAGCCCTGCCGCCCTTCCAATATGACGAGAGCATGCCGGTGTCGATCAGGAACACTCGTCCTCCGAATCGGCTCCGAATGTGAGCTGCTTTCTGAACCGTGTGGGCGACGACTATATGTCCTGCATCGTAGGCTGTCAAAACCTTTTCTACTTTGGGAGTGCCTTCTTCCTCACTCCATAGGTCGTAGCCGCGAAACCATAATGGGCCGTCATCGCGCATGCAGAGCCAGCCATTGAAACTGAGAATCCGCTCCAGCATGGCATGAGTTTCCGCGTCGGATTTCGCTCCCGTAGCACGGTCCGCCAGCATTTTGGCCTGCACGGCCACGGCAGTTTCCTGGATCGTGAAAAACGGCAGAATCACTTTACTCGATTCCAAGTATTGCTTGATCTTGTCGAACTCTTCGATTTCTCCCCGAATTTGAGAGTCCATTTGTTTCAGTGGTAAGGAAACCAAATTGGGATCGAGTCCACCGTGCACAAAGATGACTCCTCCGATCTTGACCACGGCGGCATGGTTCCGAATCCATTTCCCGTATTTTCCTGCGGGACCGAATGCTTCGCGATACTCCACAAAGCCAGCCGGATGTTTTGCCATCCACTCTTCTTTCGTGGCGGGCAGGACGGTTTGTTTGAAAGCCGCCAACCATTTTTCGTGGCTCTTGTACCAATCCGCATATTCCTGATACGCGGCTTGGCGGCGTTTCTCGGACTCGTCGTCCGCGTAACTGGCATAGTTCTCTGGCGGGACGTAGCGCAGGTCGCCTAGAATGTTCATTACCTCGTGATTGCCCAGTAAGGGCACCACTTTCCCCCCGGCTGTTGCGGCTTCTTTCTCGATCGCCATGACCAGGTCCATCGCCTGGCGTCCCTTGGGGCCGCGATCGAGGAGGTCCCCCGTTTGAACCAACGTGGCGCTTCCGCCGATCCAATGGTTTTGGTCATCCACTAAGCCCGTGCGCTTGAGAATAAGGCAGAAATCATCGAAATTACCATGGACATCGCCGACTGCGACGAGTCGTTCAGGCGCCTTTTCAGTTGATCCCGCTAGGTTCGGAAGGAGAAAGCCGACGACCAGCAGCAAGAAGACCAGTCCGGCACGGGCTCGGCACAGGAAAATCCCGGCTGGTCGGCTCACAATCTTGCCGGCTCCCTGGCCGGAGTGACATTGATTTTCGCTGGAAGCGGTGGCGTTGGCATGAAGTACTTTTCCCGGAATTACTGGATGTCAGGTTGCCGCAAATCGGCAAATCAATCGCTTAGCGTACACCTCAGCCGGAGTAAGAGTCCATGATCTAGTTGACTTGCTCAACTCCTGATTTACCGGAAATCGTGAAGTTGATCGCGTCTACACTCTCCGTTGGTAAGAAATCGCCGAGCCATGAGTGGAGAATTGGCGCTACCCTGCGAGACCCTCAGCAGCCGGATTCCTCCCGGAACACCAGCGACTCGAAAGCTGACCGACTGCCCGCGTCCCAGCTATGGTGATCCAGCGAACTTTGATCAGGCGGTCAGGCGGGAGCGGACTGCGTGGTTGGCGAGTTCGTTGGCTTCCAGGTTGAGTTCGCGGCTGATGTGCGCAATGGAGAAGTCCAGGGAGCGGGCAAGTTTGCGGCAGGTCCAGTTCAGGGAATGTAGGCGGGAACTGCGACAGGCGTATTGGCCGGTCATTTGTTTCACGACGATTTCAGAGTCGGAGAACACGTGCAGCGCGCGGGCTTTGACGGAAACCGCATGTTGCAGGGCTTCCAGCAGTGCGACGTATTCGGCGACATTATTGTCCTGGCGGCCAATGGACTTGGCGATACGCACCTTTTCGCCGCCACACTGCTCGATGACGACGCCAATGCCGGACGGCCCCGGACTACCGTGAGATCCACCGTCAACATAAGCGACTAAATTCGGCATCCAACTCCCTGCTTCGACAATGCCGCACTACGCGGCTGCCGTCAAGAGCCTTGCGTGGTTCTTGGGCAAGTAGTTTTGCACACCACCTTCTCTGTGAAAAACATGTGAACAAATGAAAGGACGTCTTTGACCGGAAATTCAAGTGCCACAAGTTCAATAGCTTGCGAGGTATTATTTCAGCCGCAAAATAACTGCCAATTGCACCAACCTTGGGCATTGACATCTCGCTTTTCCGTATTAGGATGGCTCTCGTCGACGGCAGAAAAGGGTTGGCATCTTAAACGTAGCTGACCTGAAGTACGCTGAGTGATCAGTTTGGCGAGGTGACTCGGCAAGACTGCCAGACCCGAAAAAACCGACTGCACTGCGAGGTGTCAGTTGGGGTTTGGAACCGCGAAAGCGGTGATCGCTAGAAGGGCTGTGACGGTACATGCGTCCACGCCGGGGGCTCCCTCGCAGGAGTTGTCGGCTAGAGCATAACCAAAGTCACAGCCTTTTCCTTTGCCCAAAATCCTGGGCGTTACCCCACCTTGAATTTCAGGTAGCTGGCAATCAAATTCGACCGTCTGTGTCGAGTTAGACATTCGACTATTTGTTTTCTTTATCAACAGAATTTTGCAAAACCCTGTGGAAGATTCGGATTTTGCGGGTTTGCAGACTGTCTTTCCAAGGACTTCCACGTATTGCACTCGCCACGGTGCGATTGCGAAATCCCCGAGCCCCTTCCGGGCGGGCACCTCTATCGGCGCGTGGCCCATCCGGCGCTTCAATTCACAAAGAAATCTTGAACTGGATGCCCCGTTCTAGCCCGGTTTTGGCTAGGGCGGGGCCTTTCTTGTCCCAACGTCACAGACTCTGCAGGTGCGCCTGGGCTACCCGCCCAGATTGTTCCGCAGCGTCCTTCTCCAAATGGAACAAACGAAGATTTCGCTATGATTCAGACGATTGTCAGTCTCTGGCAGGGTCTCTGGACTGGCTAAGGCTTCAAGATCGAGTATCGTCCGTAACTCGCCTGTTGCAGTGAGAACGAAAGCCCCAGCTGAAACGTGGAGTGCTTCAACACAAAAGCCGGCGGCAAGCTTCCATACGTATATTCGAATGTCCCCCCCACCCATTTTTCGAAGTTGTAGGTCAACTTAGCATCTACGTAAGGTCTCGGCTGAGTTCCGAGTCTCGGAGGCGTCGTCTTCTTCCCTGTCTTCGGGTCCGTGACTGCGTAACTGTCGTTGTAATAAACCTCTGGCGATGACAGGATGCGCACTTGGGAAGATGCGGTGAAGACAATCGAGTCAAATCCCGGCTTCTTGGGAGCATAGCCGGCGCTAAAAGTGGCGCCAAACAGCCCTCGCGTAATCCAGTCCGCTTCCGGCAGCGGAGCCGTAATCGTATTCACGAATTCCACTCCCGCTATGAGCGTCATACTGGGAATCGTCACACTCGGACTGATTGGCCCCAAAGTTCCCGACGTGAAGCGAAAGGGAAAGGTGACTATCGGGCTGGTCACGAAATTCAGGTTGTCTCCCGTCTGGTCAAATTCCCCGCCCGCCAGACGGAAATTTAGATAGGGCGTTTGAAATGGCCCTTTCCACCCGCCCGTCTCTGCCAATACACGCTGAAAAACGGCGTATGCGAGGTAGGAATTGGGGTTGGGACTGGTTGACCCGCTCTTCGTGGTAACTTGGCCATACCCGCCAAGCTTGCCCCAAGGGTTCGTCTCGCTGGGGATCGCCTTCATATATCCGGCAAATGCATCGATGCTGTAGGTTGGGCTGCCTCCGACAGTCGGAGTGTAGCTTCCGTTTAAATAAATATCGGAGTCGGTCTTCCCGGTTGCCGCCTTATATAACTGCTTCTCACTCGGCGGGGGCACAATGCCAGTGCACGTCGTGATCGACAGGATGGCCGTCTTTGTCGCCACAAGACCCTGTATCGAGGTCACATCGTCGGGCAGTCGTTCTCCCAGGCTTAAGGCCAAATAAGTAGTACCTGAGGGGGACGTGGTTATCTCTGTGCTGGTAATGGTTAACCGGCGTGTCAATTTCTGGGTCGTGCCGGAAATACTGTACAGCGTCCAGTCATCGGCACTATTCACGTCGGCAAGCTTGACCGGCTTCTTAACAGTATCGTCTTCACGAATTCTGAGCCGATTACGTTCCGTCGATTCAACAGTACAACGTAAAGGAGAGGCCGTTGAGCTTTGGTCCTGCCCAGCAAGAGTACCGCAGGATATAACCACGACCAGCAACAAATGGATGACCAGGCTGCCGCGTGGGCGATCAGAATCGTACTGTCTAAGCCGAAGCTTTCTTCGCATTTTGAATCACATCCGACACATCTACCAACTTCGACGTTGGAGCATTTGGTATCGAATCGATTCCGATGATGTATCCGGCCTTCTTAATTGCGCCGAATACGCATCGTTGAAAAGAGACTCCATTTACTCCCAATTGGCTGAGCGTCCGGGACAAATTATCCGAAACAGTATTTGCACATCCAAGGACAATCTCTTCAGCTCGGTCGTTGCCTAAGAACGGCAGGTCTTGAACCGGGGCCCCTACGGCCTTTGCCTTCAATGCAAGCTTAGCCGTCGGTTTCTGCGGTCGCGCTGCTTTCTTTGGTTTCTTCAGTGGTGTTGTTTTCTTCGGTTTCTGCGGTCGTGCCGCTATCTTCGTTTTTTTCTTTGCGGACTTTTTGGATGGAATGGCTGGTCCCCTTTCGCAGTCAGGTAGATTGAAAAATCCCAAACTTGTAAAGCCGTGTGAGCTATTTCCGGCACCTGAGCTGATGAGTCATGGATACTAGCGGAACTCTTACCAGCGTTCAATGGCCCTTAAGTGATGTGTTGTCGGCGGGGGGCACCACAACCGCCTGCCTGGTTCGCGCTAGCCCTTGATGGTATCGCTGGCGGCGTCCCAGGTCACGGTTGACTTCCGGAAGTACGCCTGGTTGGCCATGTGGCACGCTGCCGCAGCGTGGTGTCCGAAGACCGCGTCCTGTACCACTGGCTTACGAGTACGCACCGCCTCAAAGAAGTTCCAAAGGTGCGGCGCGAGATCGTCGTACGACGGACCGCTATAGGTGACCGCTTCGGCCACAAATTCACGCCCGGGAGCGGGATCATGCTCGTCTTCCCACTGCTTGACATAGGCCTTGCGCATGGCAGCGGGAAAGCCCTGGGCATAATAGCTGGGAGCGGTGTCGATGCCGCGCTGCGGCGTGTAGGTGAAATCACGCTCACGAATTTCGAGCATTCCCTTCGGACCCATGAGGCGGGTCATCTCGGTGGTCTCGGTGCCGAGCG
>OBLU010005349.1_pt1 | contig 11512 bp, 12 predicted proteins | sample 1518681 | NCBI WGS metagenome assembly OBLU01 (sample SAMEA3539304, study PRJEB22396) | soil metagenome | biome: tundra; feature: field; material: soil | place: USA | collected 2010-05 | depth 0.15 m
GGTGGCGGTCAACGGCGCCGCCGCACTGGACCCGGCGGTCGCCTCCGCGCTTCACCGGCATGCGGGCCTGCGGGTCATCGGCGCGTACGGCGCCACCGAGACCACCGTCCCGGCGTTCTGCCAGCGGAACGCCGCCGAGCCTGGCCTGGGCGAGCCGGTCGGCGTCGAGCACCGCGTCACCAGTGACGGGGAGCTGCTCCTGCGCGGCCCGAACCTGGCCATCGGCTACGCCGGCCGCTGGCCGGCGCTGCGGCCGGTCACCGACGGAGGCGGCTGGCTGCACACCGGCGACCGGGTCACCGCCACCGGCGCCGGGCAGCTGGTGCTGTCCGGCCGGATGGGCTCGGCGTTCAAGACCGGCTCGGGGGAGATGATCTCCCCCGAGCCGGCGGAGGCATGCCTGCTCGCCTGCCCGCAGGTCGACGCCGCGTGCCTGCTGGGCGCGGGCCTGCCCCGCGCGGTCGCCGTCGTGTCCGTCCCCGGGGCCGCCACCTGGCCCTCCGGCATGGCCGCCGCCCTGGAGCGCGATCTGCTCCTGCGCGCCGAGACGGCCCGGCAGCGCGGGGAGCTGCCGTGGTCGGACCTGGCCGCAGTCCGCGTCGTGACCGACTCCTGGCCCGCCCTGGGGCTGGTCACCAGCACCGGCAAGCCCCGCCGCGACCTGATCGCCGCCCGCTACTCCCGCCTTGCCGCCCTCACCCTGGAGGAACCCCGTGACCACGACTGATCAGCCGCCCGTCCTGCTCATCGACATGGGCGGCGTGTTCTTCTCCTACTCCTTCTGGCAGGCCCTCGCCTACTGGGCCGGGGCCGCCCGGCAGGATCTCCGCGCGCTGCGCGCCCGGTGGCGGATCGACGGCCCGTTCGACGCGTTCGAGCGCGGCGAGATCTGCTCGGGCGACTACCTGGAGCACCTGCGCCGCGTCCTCGGCCTGGACCTGGACGACGCCCGGATGACGGCCGGCTGGAACGCCATCTACGGCGAGGCCGACGCCGGCCTGGTCGCGCTGCTGGCGTCCGCGCCGGTACGCGCCCGTTTCCGGGTCGCCGGGGTGTCAAACACCAACGTCCTGCACGCCGGCTGCTGGCGCGAGCTGTTCCGCGAGCAGCTGAAGGTCCTGGGCACCGTCTGGTGCTCCCACGAGATCGGCGCCACCAAGCCGGCCCTCGTGTTCTTCGAGCGCGTCGCCGCCGGGCACGGCACCAGCCCGGACCGCCTTGTCCTGGTGGACGACATCGCCGAGGTCACCGGCGCCGCGCAGGCACTGGGCCTGCGCGCTCACCGCTACCAGGGTGCCGGCGGCCTCGCCGCGTACCTGGACACCCTCTGAAGGAGCCCCTTGTGGACCTGCTGATCACGGGCGCGGCCGGGTTCATCGGCTCCGCCCTGACCCGGGCACTGCGTGACGCCGGGCACGCCGTGACCGCCCTTGACGACCTGTCGGTCGCCTCCCCGCGCCGCCGCCCGGACGGCCTTCAGGCCCGCGATGTCCGGTCGCTGGCCCCGGGAGACCTGGACGGCATCGACACGATCATGCACCTGGCCGCGCACAAGTCGGTGCCCCGGTCCTTCGACCCGGGCGGGTTCGAGCACAACACCGCCGTCGACCGGCACATCATCCACGCCTTCACCGCGTCTAAGGCCAGGCGGCTGGTCCTCGCCTCCAGCTGCGAGGTCTACGGGCAGCAGCCCGGCCCGCTCGCCGAGCCCGCGCCCCACGCGCCCCGCTCCCCGTACGCGGCCGGGAAGGCAGCCACCGAGCACCTGGCCGCGATCTACCGGGACCTGCTCCCGGCGGGCCGCCAGATCGGCGTGGTCCGTTTCTTCAACACATTCGGCCCCGACGAGGACGGGGACGCCGTCGTCCCCGCGTTCCTCGACGCCGCCGCCGCCGGCCGGCCCCTGACGGTCGAGGGCGACGGCTCCCAGGCTCGGGACCTGACCCACATCGACGACGCGGTCGCCATGCTGGCGCGCGTCCTGGCCCGCCCGCAGCTGCCGCCGGCCATCAACTGCGGCTCCGGCCGCGCAGTTACTATCCTGGCGCTCGCCGAGGCGGTCATCCGCGCCTGTGGCCGAGGCACCATCACCCACGCCCCCGCCCGGCCCAACGAGATCCAGTCGTTCACCGCCGACATGAGCCTGTTCACCAGCGTGTACGGGCCGCAGGCCACCCGCCCCGTAGAGGATGCCCTGGCCGCCACGATCCGCGACCGCGCCCGCGACTGGAGCCCCGCCGGAGCCTTCCCGTGAACAGCCCGAAGACCGCGGCGGCACCAGCCTCTCCGCCGCTGTCCGGCGCGGGGCCGGCGGCGCTGGGCACCTTCGAGTTCGGCACGCCTGCCCTGCCCGCCGCAATGGCGTACGAGCTCCTGGACGCCTACTACGAGCAGGGCGGCCGGCTGATCGACACCGCCCCCACCTACGGACCCGACGGCGGCGCGTTCCGCGCCGAGGCGCTGATCGCCACGTGGCTGCGGACCGCCGCCGCGCCAGGCATGCACGTCATCAGCAAGGCCGGGCTGGACCCCGCCCGGCCCGAGCGCGGCGACCTGCGGCCCGAGATCATCCTCACCAGCGCGGCCGGGTCCGCCGCGCGGCTGGGCGTCCCGTTCACGCTGGTCCTGCACCGCGACGACCCGCAGATCCCGGTGGACGAGATCGCCGACGCGGCCAGCCGCGCCGTGGCCGACGGCCTGGCCACCGGCACCGGGGCCTCCAACTGGACGGCCGCCCGCCTGGAAGCCTGGGCCGTCCGCGCCGCCCGCTGCGGACTGCCCGGCCCGCAGGTCACCGCCCCGCTGTGGAGCCTGGCCCCCCGCAAGAACCCGCCCGCAGAACCCTGGCTGGCTGAAGCCACCCCCGGGCACCTGGCGGTGGCTGATAGATACGGGATGACCGTCACGCCCTACCGGACCCTCGCCGCCGGGTTCCTCGCCGCCAGCCACAGCGGCCGGCACGCCGCCCATCACGCCGTCGCCTACGACACCCCAGCCGGGCGGCAACGCCGGGAACGGCTCCGCCGTGCCGCCAGGGCGCTGGGCATGACCCCTCACGGCCTGGCCCTGGCCTGGCTGCGCGCGGTCAGCCCCGCCCCCGTCATCCCGGTCGTCGGCCCGCGGACCGTCGCGCAGCTGCGCGAGAGCATGTCCGGCGCGGCAGCCGCGGACCGCGTCACCCCCGAGGTCGCCGCCTACCTCGAAGGCCGCCCGTGACCGCCACGGCCGGGTCAGCCCAGCAGCCGCGCGAACCGCTCCGGCACCATGCCCCTGCTGTTGCCCGAGTACGGGAACAGCCACGTCGCCCGGCGGCAGTGGTCGCGCAGGTCGTGCCCGAGGTCGTCCAGCACGCCGCGAACCGCGAGCGGCTCGGCGAAGTCGAACACTGCGGTACGCTCGCCGCCGGTGACCTCCACGACCCCCGGCCCGCTGCCGTCGCCTGCGTGCAGGGCCACCTGCCAGCGACTTGCGCCCTGCGACACGGTCCACCGCGCGGGACGGGGACCCGGCTCCACGGCGAGGCCCTTGAACAGCAGCCGCTGCAGCCAGCCGCCCACGAGGACGTCGACGGCCTCGCCCCGCTGCTCCGCGCTCATCGCGGCCGGCTCGAGATGCCGCCTGACCTTGGCCGGCACACCTGCTGCGAGGACCACGGCGGGAAGACTCCTGGTCACGGTGGCGGTCGCGGCCACGATGGTGCCCTCGCCGACCCGCACGCCAGGCAGCAGGGTCACCCGGAACCCCAGCCACGCCCCGCTGGCCACCTCGACCCCGGCGAACGCCGCCGCGTGCCCGTCACGGACCGGGTGGCCCGCATGGTAGCCGTGAGTCCAGATCGCGACCTGGGCGCTGATCCCCACCTCATCCCCGATCACGACGGGCTCCGTCGGGTTGATGAGCACGTCAGGCGCGATCTGGCACCGGTCCCCGATCGTGATCACCGACCCCTCCTCCATCGACGCGCCCGCCCCGACCCGCAGCCGCGGCCCGACGTAGGTGCCGTCGCCGGCCAGAAACTCCCGGCATGTCACCTCGGCCCCGGCGTCGACCACCGTCCCAGCACCCAGCCTGGCCCGGTCCGCCACCAGCCACCGGCTGCCGTCGCCCACCTGGGCGCCCGGTCCCAGCTCCAGCCGGGAGGACCGCAGGTCGCACCCGCCGCCCACCACGGCCCCGTCGCCCAGCACCAGGTCGTCCGTCACGATCACCGTGCCAGGACCGATCCGCACGCGCTCGCCGATCACCGCCCGGCCCGCCCGCATCTCGACTCCGGGGAAGTCTCCTGGCCGCATCACGTCTGTACCTTCCGCCGTAGCCCGGTAGCGCCCTGGCCCGGCAGCCGCACGCCGAGGAGAAGCCATTGAGTCCCGCGAGTCCCGTAACCGTCCTGGCCGTCGCGGCTCACGGCGACGATGAGACCCTGGGCGCCGGCGGAACCCTCGCCGAGCACGCCCGTGCCGGAGACCGGGTGCGCCTGCTGATCCTGAGCACCAGCGCCACCAGCCGCCCCGGCGACGGCCACGATGAGGTCCGCGCGCACCGCGCCGCCTGCGTCCGCCAGGTCGCCGCGCTCTACTGCGCCGAGGCAGAGATCGCTGATTTTCCCGACAACGCCTTCGACACCGTCGCCCGGCTGGCGATCACCCAGGTCATCGAGGAAGCCGTCGGGCGCTGGCAGCCGGCCGTCGTCTACACCCACAGCACCGCCGACCTGTCCCTGGATCACCGCATCACCGCCGAGTGCACCGCAGCCGCCACCCGGCCGCAGCCCGGCTGCCCGGTCCGCACCGTCCTGGCCTGGGAGGTCCGCTCCGCGACCGAATGGGGCACAGGCAGCCCGTTCCGGCCCGCATGGTTCCAGCCGCTGACCGGGCAGGCCCTCGGCGTGAAGTCGCGAGCCCTGGAGCTGTACGCCTCGGAGATGCGGCCGTGGCCGCATACCCGCTCGGCCGAGGCGGTCATGGCCGCCGCGCGGCTGCGCGGCGCGCAGGCCGGGTGCGAGGCCGCCGAGGCTTTCGAGGTAATCCGGCACACGGTCACGGCAGCCTGAACCACGCCTGCGGGCGGTCGCCCAGGACGATGGCGATGCGCTCGCGGACGCTGTCGCGCACGGGCGGCAGGGCAGCCGGCGCGAACCAGGCGACATCCAGCGACTCATCGCCGTCCGCCCGCCCCGCCTGGCCCGGCAGCGCAGGGCGGCACGCGAAGACCAGCTCCAGGTACTGCGCCAGGTCACCGTTCGGGTGCCGCACCCGCGGGGACACCGTCACCGCCGCCAGCCGCTCCACCGCCACCCGCACCCCGGTCTCCTCTTCGACTTCACGCACGACCCCGGCGGCCGGGTCCTCGCCCGGCTCCAGGATCCCGCTCAGCAGCGACCACTCGCCGGTGTCGCAGCGGCGGTGCAGCAGCACCCGCCCCGCGTCGTCGCGCACGACCGCGTTCACCCCGGGCAGCCACAGCAGCACATCGGGACCCACGGCAGCACGGAGCAATGAGACAAAGCCAGGAATCATGACGCAACCAAGGAGTCGGGACGGACACGGCCAGGCATTCAACAGGTGCCGGCCGGCGGAAGCCGAGCCCTCCGGCCGGTTCCAGCCCAGCACCCCGGACAGCCGCGTGCCGCACCCCGCACTGCGAATCCCGCGACAGCGCGACCCGGAACCGCGAAAAGCCGTGAAACAAAGGAAGACCCGGCTGTACCGGATAGCCGCGGAACCTCTCCTGACGTAGCGTCAGGGCGTGGCGACAGAAAGCGTCTCCCTACGTGAGCACCCCGGTGTGCTCGCCGAAGCCCTCGAACTAGCGGGATGGTCGCCCCGGGACCTGGTCCGGGCCATCAACCCGCGCCTGAACGCCATGGGCCAGCCGGGCATGGACCCGACCGCCGGCCACGGCTGGCTGCGCGGCGGCCTACCCCGCTCCCCGGCGGTGCGCGACCTGGCCGCCGTCGTCCTGTCCCAGGGCACCGGCCGCCAGTACACCTCCGGCCAGCTGTGGGGACGCGGCCACCCCGCCCCCGAGCCCCGCGCGACCGAGGAACTCCTCGGCCCGATGCCCCTGCAGCACGTCCTGACCGTCGCCTCGGCCTGGACCAGCGGGGCCGTCGAGCCCGCGCTCGTCCACCCGGCCAGCGCAGGCCACCTGACCGCGGCGGTCTGGGACGCAACCCGGCAGCCCCAGGTCCCCTCAGCCGCCGGCCGGGGCACCGGCTACGTGCCCCCCGAGTACGTGGACATGCTCGAAGAACAGCTCGCGTCCCTGCGCCGCCTCGACGACCGCACCGGCGGCGGCCCCCTGAGCCAGCGGCACGCCCGCATCGCCCTCCACGAGGCCGTCACCCTCATCCACACCGGCCGGTACACCGCCGCCACCGGGAACAGGCTGCTGCGCCACGCGGCCGGCACCGCCCAGCTCGCCGGCTGGCTCAGCTTCGACGCCATGCTCGACCCGGCCGCCCACCGCTACCTGCTCCTGGCCATCCGGATCGCCCGCGCCGCCGGGGACACCGACATGGTCGCCAACGCCCTGGGGATGCTCGCCTACCAGCACGCCGCGAGCGGCACCCCCGACGTGGCCCTGCGCTTCGCGCACGCCGCCGTCGAGCAGTCAGCCAGGAGCGTGCCCGTGGTCCGGGCGCGAGCCTGGGGCCGCCTGGCCACCGCCTGCGCCAGCGCCGGTGACCTGCCCGGCTTCCAGCGCGCGATCGACCGGTGCCGTCACTACCTCGGCCAGCGCCGCCCCGACGACCCGCCGTCCCTGTACTACCTCACCCCGCAGCAGGTCGATGCGGAATGCGGCCAGGCACTGGTCGACATCGCCCAGCGTGCCCCGGGCCGCCGCCCGGCCCTGCTGGCCGAGGCCGCAGCGCTGCTCAGCCCGATCGCGGCCCAGGGCGCCGCCGCAGGCTACCGGCGATCGGGCCTCCTGCACGGTATCCATCTCATCCGCGCCGGCATCCTCGCCCGCGACACCGAGGCCACCGCCCACTGGGCTGCCGCCGTCGCCGGCCACATCCCGCACGTGCAGTCGATCCGGTGCCGCTCGCTCCTCGGCGGCGTGAGCTCCAGGGCACGCAGGCAGCTGACCGCCGCAGGACTCACTGATGCGCTGGAAGCCGTCCATGAGGCACTATCGGGGGTATGAGCCATCCGCTTCCCGCCACCACGCCGGCCTGGACGCTCACCGCCGTCTCCTACGGCAGCCCCGACGCCCGCAGGCTCACCCAGGCACTGCACCGGGAGCAGCTCGCCACCTACGGGTTCGCCGACGACCCCGCCGACACGCCCGCCGGGGAGTTCGACCGCCCGCACGGCAGGTTCTTCGTGGCATCCGCCGGCGTCGGACCTGCCCTCGCCTGCTGCGGGTGGCGCACAGCCGGGCCTGACACAGCCGAGTTCATGCGCCTGTACGTCGACCCGGCCGTCCGCGGCCAGGGCCTGTCCCGCCACCTCATGGAAGCACTGGAGCAGGACGCGGAACGCCACGGCAAGACCCGCCTGATCCTGGAGACCGGCGCCCGCAGCCACGCGGCCCTCGCGCTCTGCATCTCCTGCGGGTTCACCTTCATCGAGTCGTATGTCGAAGGCCGGAACCCTGACATCAACCGCGCCATGCAGAAGACCCTCAGCCCGCCGGCGGTGAAGCCGGCGGAACAAGCGGTTCACGCGACCTCGGCAGCGTCGTCGGCTGCGGGATGACCGCGCGAGCAAGTCCCGAACTCGTGAACAGCGCCCGGCCCAGCGAGGCCAGGCCGGTAACCGCTCTCACGGTCCGCGCCTGCTGCGTCATCCTCCACGACGGCCAGGTGGCACTGATCCACCGTCAGCGGCCCGGCGGCGACCAGTACTCGCTGCCCGGCGGCCTGGTCCACGCTGACGAGGAGGTCCCGGCCGCGCTCGCCCGCGAGCTCAACGAGGAACTCGGCCTCGACGTCACCGCCCTGCCCTGCCGGCCTGAGCTGCGCTGGGTACAGGACCAGATCACCACCCGCCCCGGCAGCACCGCCCCGTTCCGCCGGCTCCACCTCATCCACGTGCTGCCCGGCCTGCCGCCCCACGCCCGGCACGCTATGTCAGCCACCGAGCAGGACGCTGAGGACTACGCCCGGATCGTCTGGAAACGAATCGGCCAAGCCGCGCACCTCCACCTGTACCCCGCAGCCGGCGCAGCCATCGAGACCCTGGCCGGCACCTGCGGCCAGCCCGCCCCGGTACTCCTGCCGCCGATTACCGACCAGAGCTTCCGCTGGCGCTAACTCACAACGCACGGCGCATCAGCGGACCGCCGATCTGGATGCTGATGCCAGTGCAAGACCTCTCCTAGCGGCCGAACCGTGAGCATTCTGCATGCTGGGTGACCCTGCCAGATGTCGGTAGCAGTACCCCGCGGTGCTCGACGCGATCGCCGCCTCCCGCCTCGGCCTCTCCGGAGGCGACGCTGGCAGCCGCGAGCGTGCCGTCCAGGAGCTGCGGCGCCCCCCTGGATCGAGGCCGGGGTTCTGTTCCGCGTCATGATGGAGTCTAGGTACCGGCGCACGCGGTACTGGCTTCGCGGTCTCGGTCATCGTGGGCGACGTCCCGGCACGCTGACCGTCCGCAAGGGAAGTTACCACGCGTTTGAACTCACTTCTAGGCCGCTTCGTCAGTGCTTGCGCCCGGGGCATGCTGCAGTCTTGGCTCTCTACATGTAGAAGGCGTAGCGGCCTTGGGGCCGGTCGTGGGGGCCGAGATGGCGCAGGATCTCGCCGACCTGGTCGGCGGTGCGTATGGTGATCGGCTGGCGGGCGTCGAGCTGGGTCTGGTTCCAGTTCATCTTGGTCAGGGCGAGGAGTTCGTCGGCGAGGTACCCGGGGCTGGATTCGGTCTCGACGCACCGGAACGGCAGCGGGGACGGGATGTACATGCCGGGGTAGGTGCCGTAGAAGGGGACGCTGCCTCGCGTGTAGAGGACGTGCCGCTGGTCGTCGATGCTGAGCAGGGTTCCGCGCAGCGGCGGGTGCTCGGCGGGCCGGAACAGCCGTGCCGGGTCGCTGGCGGGGAGCCAGAGCATTTCCAGGGTCGTGATGTCGGCGTTGTCGGCTGCCGCGCGGAACCCGGTGATCTCCTCGGGCTGGTAGGAGGAGGTCTTGTGAAGCACGACGCGGGCGGGCAGGTGGCCGTGCTCGCTGCGGTACCGGCGGAGCGCCTCAGTGAGCAGGGACTCGGCGTCGCTGCGGGCGAGGTGCGGCTGCCGGTCGTTACGGGAGACCCGCGCGGGTGCGCCTCGGACGATGACTCCGTGCATTCCTGTGAGCATCTTCGCGCCTGCGGGCCTCGGATCTTCGCGCAGCGATTCCGTCGCGGCCTTGATGCGTTCGACTACGGGCCGGTCTCGAGCTTCGTAGCGCCCGCAAGGCTTTAGGGGCGAACTCCAGCGCGTACCGGCCCGGCCTGCTGTTATGGGCAGATCCTTCCTAGAGGCGTCTTTGACAAATCCCACAACCATCGGGCCAGTTAGGAGGGGCCCGTGAACGGTGGCCTGTTGCGGATGGTGTCGCAAATGGCGCGATGAAGCCGGGCGTAGCCACGTCCACCCGGCTCAGTGTTGATCACATAGCCATCTGGATGCACGTCGAGCCAGGCGAGATAGGCCGAGTCACCAGGTCGGGAGAACTCCTTGATGGTCATGAGCCCATCATTCCCGCGAGAACTATCCATATGGAAACGGGACATGACCCCTCGCGGGGCACCCATGACCGAGGAAGAGGGGACGGGAGCCGCGCTCCGCGCGGCACACGCCCATACCGGGTCGCACCGGCCGACGCGGAGACCATCATGGGGCCACTGCTTAGGCGTGGCCCCATGGGCTACGCCGCGTGGCCAGCAAACAGGCAGCAAGCTAGCCGAGGCCGAGCCAAGACGCGAACAAACTCAATTCCTCGCGCCCGCGCCGCGCCGCCGCGATGGCCAGAACCGTCTCACGAACCATCGGATGATGCCGGGTCTGCTGCGGCGCGATCCGGCGCGCCTGCTCAAGACAGCGCAGCCCTCCCGCTTGATCCCCGGCCATCACATAGCCACGCGCCAGATCAATGTAATGATGCCCCCGGCGCACCGCTGGCACTGATAGCCCCAGGCGTACCCTCCGCGAACGCCGCACCGCCTCCTCGCCGTCCTCCAGTTCAACGGCAACAGCCACCTCATGCTGAGCAACATTCGACGGGCCAAACGCCAGCCCGTAATCGTTACGATCTGCAGCCATATGATCAGCGACCAGCCGGGCCGCATCAACATACGCCCACGCCTCTTGCGCGTATCCAGGCCCGTGCGTCCTGGCGGCACGCGCCGCCAGGATCGCTGAACGCAGATGAGCTGACCCATACACCGACAACGTCGGCCCATCCATCACAGACAAGTCATCGCCGAGATCCGCCCGGACCTGCTCCATCAACGCCAGCGCCTGGTCATAGGCCCCGACCGCCATCAGAGACGCAGTACGCTGCCAGCGCACCCGCTGCATCCGGAGCGGATCTCCGCACAACTCCGACGCCCACCTGATCCGGTCGACAACTTGACCGCGCAGGTCAAGGTAACCAAGCAGATTCGCGATCGCCGCCGCCCCCGAGTACGCCTCCGCCAGCAGCCCGAACAAGGGCGGCCGGTCATCCTCACGGGCGGCATGCACAGCAGCGCCAAGCTCATCAAGCAACCCCGGAAGCTCCGCGCCGATCTGCACATACTTCGCAGCCTGCCCCAGAGCGGAAATCCGCCGCACGTCTGCGGCCAATTCATCGAACGACCTGGGAATCACACTGTCATCGGGCAGGTCAAAAGTGTCCACACTGCGCCGGATCGGGGCAATCGCCGCATGCAGCCTCCCGGCCTGCCCCCGTGAGTCCTCGTATGGCTGCCCGGTAACGCGCGGCACGTCAACCCGAAGAGCGCGGGCCACGGCACCGATCAAAGCCGGACTGGCCGGCGCAGCGCCAGACTCGACCTTGGCCAGGAGGCTGTAAGACACATGCGCGCGCTGCGCAAGTTCACGTGCCGTCCACCCGCGCATTTTGCGGATCACCGCAATCCGGGCACCAATTCGATCCTCGTCAGCCATACGACCCCACCCAGCGGACTTTCAGGCGATTTGAAATTTCACAGGCAGTACCCGGCTCCATGCTGCTCTGTAACGACCGCAACTTATAAACGGAAGACACCATGAGCGAGGAACATCAGACTACAACCGCTACCGCCGAAGCCATTGAGGCAGATTTCGGGGGTCGCTGGGGTGTCTGGCTCAGCGACACCGGCCGCTGGTGGGCCACGCGCACAATCACCCTCACATCCGCCCAGCTCAACGCGAGATGCATCCCATTTATCCAGGCCGACACCCCGGACGAACTCACCGAACGCATCCGCGAACAAGACCGCCTCAACCAATGAGAGGGACGCAACTCCCAAACACGAGCCTGCACAGCGCCCCGGATACGGGAGATTGTGAACGTTCGTGAACGCCCCGGGCAGGAGGTTCCCAG
>OBLU010005350.1_pt1 | contig 11511 bp, 15 predicted proteins | sample 1518681 | NCBI WGS metagenome assembly OBLU01 (sample SAMEA3539304, study PRJEB22396) | soil metagenome | biome: tundra; feature: field; material: soil | place: USA | collected 2010-05 | depth 0.15 m
ACCATGTGAGCAGGCACGCCGAAGATCGCACAGATTTCCTCGCGCTCATACTTGCGCGTCTCAAGCATCTGTCCTTCTTCAGGTGTTGCTGCAATCTTCTCATACTTCACACCCTGTTCAAGCACTGCAACTTTGAATTGATTTTCTCCGCCGTGTGCTTCTGCCCAACTACGGCGCAGTGTGTCAATCGCTTTGTCTTCCAGCTTGCTCGGCAGCGTCAAGATACCAGCTGGACGCGCACCGTTACCGAAGAACTTGGCGCCGTACTTCTCAGTCGCTAGAGCAAGTCCGAAAGCCTGACGTGCGAGCCACACTGTTGACTGCCCAAGGCGGCCGTCAAGTGAAAGCCCCGGGACATGAAGCATATTCTCAGCAAGCACAAGGCGCTTCGTGCCGACGTTCAGCATTTCTGGATTCTGGTCTACAACGTAACTTGAGGAATCCATTAACTGATCAGAGGTCTCGTAGAGCAAAGTCCCCGGAGGAAGAAGATCGCCTTCAAGCATCAGCGGCTTCAGAATGCGAATCGGTCTGGTACGCGCTGGATTACGCGGCCACACTCCGATAATCTGTGCGCTCTGATTGCGCTGAATTTCAGAGTAGCCGTTGCCCCAAAGAAGACAATGAATCATGAAGACTTTCAGCCACACTGCACTGGTCATTTCAGGATTCGGCTCTTGATTGATGAGCTTGTAAAGCGGACTGTCATAGGCAACGTTCTTACTAGCACGCCCGGCGATCTTCGCTCGCTGGTAGACATGCAGCGGCAGAGAAGACACACCGTCACTTATGATGTTGACGGCAGCGTACACCGTCCCCACCTGAAGCGCAGTCATCTCGCTGACACGTATACCTGAATCTGTCCTGCCTCCGTTGAAAATATCGAGAAGCCATTCTGCTGGATAACTGAGAGGCGTAGAGGGGTTTTCCAGGGACGTTCTTTTCTCAACGTCTGGTGTAAGTGCAGCATTGTACATACGTGTTAGCCAATTAGCCATTTTGCACACTCGCTCTCTTTAACAGCAAAGTGTGACGCATCGCGGATGCTTGTGCGCGCCGAAGTTCTCTTTGCTCTTCTGTAAGGTTCATTTTCAATCCGAGGGCCCTGCGACGCGCCCATCCTGCTCTCATTTTTATCAGACCAGCTTCGCTCATCTTGCGCCCGAACATCGGATTTTTGTCACCTGTTCTCGCACGTTGAGCAGCAAGCCACTCTTCTGTTGGTTCCCAAGCAACTTCTTTTATACGGTTTTTACCCACCGAGTACATGACCCTCTGCGCGAACCAGTGTCGGCAGAGCAGGGTCTGTAGTGTCTGTAGGCTGTGACACCGCTCTGACAGCAGATCTTGCCTCATACGGAAATACATATTCAGCCCAGCCCCGCTTGACAAGTTCTCTAGCAACAGATGAGGACTTGTTCATCATGTCACCTACATGTCCGTGTGGGCACTCGGTCAGAATGCGGACAGAAATGCAGTCATCATAGCTGCACTGCTTCTTCCCCGCCTGCAACACAGCCTTTTGATCTTGCCTACTTCCCGTTACGGGTGTCATTTAACCTGTGCTCCCGAAGCCGCCAGTACCGCGCTTTCCGTAAGGAAGCGCATCAACTTCTTTAATGCGGCATTCTGTTCTGACAAGCACCGGTACTAGTTGTGCTATTTTCTGGCCGGCAGTGATGTCAATGATTGCCGAGCTTACGTTTCTGAACAAGATGATAATCTCACCTGTATAAGAGGCGTCAATCACACCAGCGACTGTGAAAAGTCCCATCAGTGCCACAGAACTTCTGTCTTTTACTATCAGTCCGTAACGCTCTTTTCCTTGCCAGTCAGGTTTATGACCCCAAGGAGCGTACTGCGCAGAGATTCCAGTTCTTACTTTCGTGACAGCGTGCGGACCGACTTCGACGTCTTCGAGCGCGTGCACATCAAAGCCCAGGTCTTCACCGGGGTGGCCGCACTTCGGAGTAATTGCCCTATCATCAAGCTTGGTTATGAACAGCATTTTTATTTCTCCTTTTATGACCCACAAGAACTTCCGCTGCGAATACTACAAACGTCACCGGCTTCTACGAAAACTTCTCCTACATGTTTAACTGCTGTGTGCCATTTCACAGGCGTCAGAGGCTGTCCATCGCGCGCTCCGTCGGGGTAAGCAGTCAGCCCGCGGAGTTGTGAAAGGTGCTTCATTATTGACTTGCCTATCTTTTGCACAGTGTCTTTATTGTTTAGTTCACTTCCCCACTGCGGCAGGTTGATCGTACTTGAAATCGCGTGGTCAACAAAAGTTTGGATGTGTGCTTGGAAGGCGAGCCGTCGCTCTACATCTTCAGCAAGCACATAAGCATCCTCAATTGAATCTGAATCTACACCCTTCTCTTCAATCAGGCGCTTCGCTGTTGGATCAAGGACGTATTGATAGTTCCACGTGCTGCCCTTCAAGTAGCGTCGTTTGTACGCTACACAGAAAATTGGCTCTATGCCTGTTGTTGTTTCTGCAAGGATGCCGATTGTACCAACTGGAGCAACCGCACGTGTTTTAACAGGGTAAGACAGATCCCAAGAATCTGCGTATGTCTTCGACACGGCACCGCTACCTGCGTACACAGTAAGGTATTTGTCGAGGTCACTGTCAGCGCCGTACTTCTTGCCGTTGATGAGCAGCCACTCGTGAATCCCCATCAGGCCAAGTCCAAGTCTCCTGTTCTTCATGCGAACCATATCTACTTTGGCATACGGCACATCGCTGTATGCAGTTCCTGCAAGCAGAAGAGCAGTAGCACACTCAACCACTGCCTTCATCTCTTCCAGTGATGTAATGCGTGCTAGGTTGATAGAACCGAGATTACACACGTCAGAGTCATCAGCGCTGGTCAACTCTGTACAAGCATTGCGTAGCGTCTCTTTTTTGTTGCTGCCGCAATCAACGGAAAATCCTGGTTCACCAGTGCGCAGCATCCGCTCAAGAGCAACCCAGTATACTTGTTCAGCTTGTGAATCTTCTGCTGCAAACTTTTCAAAGAAAGCATCGTCGAGCTGCACCGACACATTTGTTCCGTCCATCGTAGCTGGAAAGTTAAAATCTTTTGCTTTCAGGGCGCGGACTTCCGGTATCCAGTTTTTCATTGCGATGAACTTCATGATGTCAGGATGATTCCAGCTCAGTCCTGCCCACAAAGCAGAGCGCCTGCTGCCGCCTTGCTGAACGCCGCGGCCTGCCTCATTTACCATCTGCATCAAAGCCAGCGGTCCGGTGGCAAAGCCGCCAGTCTTACGGATAGACTTACCTTCGGCGCGAACAGATGAATAGCCAACTCCGATGCCTGCACCTGTCATCAGACCCATAGTGCAGCGCTGCATAAGTTCTGCCCAACCTTCGCGGCTGTCTTGCGCGCGCATTAGTAAGCAGTTATTAACCTGATGATACGGCCGTCCAGCAGCGTAAAGGTATCTGCCACCTGGAATGAATTTTCTTTCAGTGATGTACTGCGTCGTCTGCTCTATGAGTGACCTGCTGGCGCTAACAGCACCGAATACATTTTTCGTAACTCGATTCGCTATGTCCGCCCAAGACTCTCCATCCTGAGCGTACTTCTGACGCATGATCGTTTCCGCAAAAACCGACATCTTACTTTTCACTTTTCTCCTCTTTCAGTTTAATCAAGAACGTGTGGTGCATCGGACAATTATACACTACATGTCCAGGTGTGTCTTGCTTTTTTATAGGGTAGGCTTGGGCAGGACAAAATGGGCAGTTGAGATAGTCCTTCACAAGAAAATTATTCCTCTCTCTGCGTACACAGAATTCTGGGAAAGCGTAGGGTCAGAACAGAAACGGCTCATTGCCATAATAATTGCAACGATTCCGTCTATCTTCTCTTTTGACTTGTCCTTGTCCGGGCGGATACTGCCGTTCGCATCAGTCGTCGCAGCTACGTTGCCAGCATTCCAAGCCAGCACTGGATCGCCGTAGTGCTCCATCTTCTTGTCGAGTACCATTCCCATCAGCTCTTTCATCGGCTCATTCATTGTTGAGTAATTCGGGCGGCACGATTCAGCTCTGAACCCGTCATCAATAAGTTTCTTCGCAATCCACTGCGCGTTCCAGGCATCAAAGCCGATGTCTTTGAACTGAAAAGTTTTGCTGAGTTCAGTGATCTCTTTATAGAGAAACTCGTGATCAATTGTATTCCCCGGACAAGTTCGCAAGTAACCGAGGCGCTTCCACACGTCGTACGGTACGCGGTCTTTCTTAACCCTTTCCTCAATGCAGCCTTCCGGAACCCAGAACCAAACAAGAACTGACCAGCGGAGGTCTGCCGGAGCTATTTCTACCTCATCAAACACTTGCGGAATTCTCCACTGAATTTCCTGACGTGTCTGCGGACGCGGAACTTTCTCAGTGACGGGCTTGCACGGAGGAAACACAAGCGCGAAAGCAGTCAAGTCAATTTTGGATGACAAGTCAAATCCTGCAATTGCGATGCGCCCGGACAGAGCTTTCTCAGCAGCTATCCTTACTTCTCGAGGATTAGCTAACGGACCAGATGAGTTGCACTTTGCCCACTTCGCAGGATCCATCCACCTGATCTCTTGATTAACCCAGACATTCAAGCGCTTACAGAGAAATGAGTTCAAAGCGGTTGCATCAATGCGAGCGATCCCAGCTTCCTCACGAAGGTTGTCAATCTTCGGTGTGCCAAATCCTAGATTCGGATTCGCTTTGATCCAGCACTTCTCGTCCATTGGATCATCGCCGTTCTTGCCTTCTTTGTCTGGCTCATCAATGCACGCAATGTAACCGAAGAATGAATCACCGTCAGCTGCTGATGAGTTTCCCGTCAGGATGTTCTCAACAATGCCGCGCTGTTTGTAGCACACGCCTTGTGTGTCATATCCGGCAGTAGTGATCGCAATAATGAGCGGCTGTCTCCGCGCGCCTGTTGATTGGGCATAAGCATCGTAGAGCAACCGCGTCGGGTGCTGATGCAGCTCGTCCGCTATACAGCAGTGTGTTGACTTGCCGTCAGCCGTTCCGTAGTCTGAGGACTGTGGTTCCATTTTCGACGAAGTCTTCAGTACGTGCAAGTTGTTTCTTACAGAGCGCACGTGCGATGACAAGTATGCGGACTTGCTCCGCATATTAACTGCACTCGTAAACACTTCTTTCGACTGCTCGCGAGTCGTGGCAATCACAAATACTTGCGCGCCTGGCTCATCATCGGCCACAAGCATGTACAAACCGACGCCAGCCATAAAAGTCGACTTGCCGTTCTTGCGGGCGACTTCAATGTGAGCCTTGCGAAAGCGCCGCGTGCCGTCTGCACGCTTGAATCCGAACAGGTTGACTACGATAAATGTCTGCCACGGAGAGAGCACAAACGGAACACCCTTCGGGTGAGCAGCACTCGGACCCCACTCGGCGTCCCAGTGCCGCAAAGTTCCGAAGAAATCAACCACGTGCTGAGCGGCAATCTTGTCCATTGTTATGCCGCGGGTGTGTCCGTACTTTAGGTCAGATATGAATCGCTTTGCTGCGAGTATAAGCAGCTTTCCAGCTAGTATATTGCCGGTGAGTATGTCTGAAGCATACTTTACAGCTACATTGTAGGCATCTATTCTGGGTGCTGAAGGCGGGCGTAAAATCACATCTTGTTTCATTTTCTTGTTCTCATTTTCGAGCAAGGTTATGTAACGTTTGTGCTTGTAATTCCGGCGATTCTTGCGCGCTCGCCTCTTGCGCTTTTGTTTATTTTTTTTAAATTTTCTGTTGCTCTTGCCTTTCCTGTGCCGCAGCCTCATCAAGAAGCTTTCTGATGTGGGCTTTCTGCTCTTCAGGAGTCATAGTGCGGCCAAGACGAATCTCTTCATGACGAATAACCCTTGCCGTGTGCAGATTCAGTTTAGCAGCATCCCACCGCGAAGGATTATTCTGCCACCGCTGGTCAACATGATCAGGAGCATTACCGCTGGCACACACGGATGACGAAATCATGAGGCGATCACCGCCTTCACTCTTCTCGGCAGCTGCTGCAATCTCGTTCTTGAAGAAATTGAAATTCATAGAGTAAAAAATCCCTGGAGCAATCCGATAATTGCCGTTTCTCTGGACTTGCTCACATACTTCCCGTTTTCAATCACCATAATACCGTCAGGGATTGATCCGTCCGGAAGTCTCATTGCTGCCGCTCGGTCCGACAACTCTTTTGGTGTCGGAGTGTGATGCGCTGCTGCTTGTTCAAAGGCAGTTCGCTTTGCAATCTCTGCATTCGCTGCCTCAAACTGTGCAATCATGTGGTCAATCGTTGTCTGCTGCTCTGGTGTAAGCATCACTGTTCCCCAAGCAGTGCTATAATTTGTTCTGCTGTCTCAATCACAGGAATGAGTGCCTCGCAGTCCTTCAATTTCAGAGCAGAGCCACCGAGATAAGGAACAGCGGCAGAAAAATCAGCCGCATCGAACGGTATTATCCGTGACGGGTTATTCAGGTCGTGGAGGCGGACAATCTTCATTGCTTTGCCTTCTTCCACACGTACGGCAAGTAAACAAGAACGACAAAAGACGCGGACCAAAAAGACATGTAATTTATTAGTCGCTTCATAAACTGGTGGACAGTGACAGATTCAAACTGTCGTTCCCTGCGTGCAAGGCAAGAGTCCTCTCACTAGACGAACCGCCCAAAATTTGGTGCACAGAGAAGGATTCGAACCTCCGAACCTCCTGAGAGGGACAGATTTACAGTCTGTTGGCTTTAACCGCTCACCCATCTGTGCAAAACTGGAGCCGGAAACAGGAATCGAACCCGTGACAGCCTGATTACAGATCAGGTGCTCTACCGTCTGAGCTATTCCGGCAAAAATGTATGACGAGGACCCCAAGAAACCTATAGAGACGCAACTCTCCGTGAGCTTCTTGTTTGCGTGGATCCTCGTCTCTGTGTGGTGCACTTTCATTGGGCAGTTCAGAGTCTACTTAACAGCAACATTACCCGCACTGGGCCAATAGTGTCACCGTCTGCGCTTTCTCCTCTGCCCTCCGCCTGTGCTCTCCCACAAACTTTTTACAACTTGATGTTAGAGACCGCCGCTTTTGCTTCTTTCGAAAACCAAGACTTTACTTCGCGTGCAACTGCCGGACAAAATACTCCGACTAGAAATCCTGCTGCTGCTGCCAATACTGTATGCATTTCTTCTCCTGTTTTTAATTGACTGTTGTTTCGTCGATACTTCCAAGGTCGAGTTCTGTTTCAGGTAATGTAGTCTGCTCTTTAGTAGGCAGCTCATTGTCAGGCTGCTCTTTTTCAATCTTCAACTTTGAGCGGCTGGCAGGTGTCAAGCCAAACTCTATCAGGTACGACTTTACGTTCTTGCTTGCTGCAATGTACCCGAGAGCCGCAGGATTGATTTTACGCTTGTAGTAAATCTCACCAGTCTCCTCATTCATCCCAGCGAACTCGTTGACCATTGGTGACACGAGCGCTTCTCTGTAGAACTTCTCTGCGAGCGCAGCGCTGACACAAGCTTGCTCAAGAGCAGTACCGTCAACTATTGACATTACGCCGACTTCAATGAGCTGCCTTGTCCACTTGCGCCACATGCGCTTTGCAGCAACACCCATTCCCTTCGGCATTTCAGGAACTCCGAGGGTAGGTGTCGGCTCTTGTGTGTTGAGCGGCCTTCCACCTGGGTTTCCTTCGAGTTCTTTGATGCGAGTTGGTTTCGGGCGTCTGCTCACATATTGTCAGTGATCTGTGACGGGTTCACAGAACTTGCAGACAAAAAGAAAAGGGCAGCAAGTTTGGTTTGCCACCCTATTCTATCTTCACAGCATTCGCCGGGAGGCGAGGTTACGCAGCAGCAACAAGGCTCGTCAGAGCCGTCTTCGCGTCGGCAACCGCCGTCTCAGCCTTTTCAATCTTCGTGACATACTTTGCGGCGGCTTTCGCAAGCGCCACTTCTTTGTTCGCTACGACTCGCACGAGCCGCGCTTCTGCTACCGCCAACTTCTTTGCAGCCTTGCTGATTGCCTTCGTGTCCATATTTTTTTCCTCTGCTCCTGTTGCACTTCGATTTGAATTGCTGACTTCTCTACTGTAGCAAAAGTCGTGATCTGCTGTCAATAGATAATTTCGCCTTGTTGCCGCACCGCATAAACCTCACCGAGATACTTCTTGTAATGCTTCGGTGTTTTGCGGAGGGCCGCGCTCGGAGACTCAGCAGAAATGTTAACGGCAATCTTGCGACCTTCCGGTGCCCAGTAAAGTGACCAAAGCTTTTTCATTTCAGAACATCCTTGTCCAGTAATTCTTGCAGTCAAGCCAGCGCGCAAAAGACAGGCCGTCATACCACGGATTCTTGTTGTTTTTCCACGCTCGAACACTTGCGTCAATTACCTGCTGCTCGACAGACGTGTGGATGAAGCGGAAAGGTGGCGGAGTCGGGCGGAAAGGCGGTGCATGAAGATGATGCTCCATTTCGAAGTCACCTGCGCTGCAAGCTGAGCACGGACGGTCAATCGGCAGTTTTGCTGGACGATAATAGCTGTTCTCGTCGACAGCACGTTTCCGATAGTGCGGTCTTGTTTTAGCAGTCAGATTGTGGAAGAGCCTCACTGCTTGCTTTTCCGTGTAGAATGCTGGAAAAGCTGTAGACCTGTTCCAGCATTCACCGTAGTACTTTGATTCGATGATGAATTTTTTGCCCATTTTTACCGCCGGGATTTTTTTCAGTCCACTTTATAATACAGCAAAAGGTTTTCGGGTGTCAAGTGATTTTGGAACAAGAGCAGTGTCACGCGGGTCTACGAGTCCGTAGATTGAGCTGCTGAGCACACTTCATCGTAGCAGAGCTGTAACAGGAAATCAAGTCCTCCTTTAAAACCCGAATCGCTAGAGACGGTGTTAAAATGGTGGGCCCTTGTTACGCTCCTGTCCTTTCATTTTAGTACCCCCTATCCCCCTTTCCTTTCAATGCGTTAGAAGGGTGTGCCTCCCACCCCCGCCCAGAGCAGCTAAGCACTGTGCTATCAACAACTTGCAAACAAATCTACTAAGTTATATGTAATCATACACATACAGACAGTGGTACTAGGTGGTAATAAGTGGACTGCCTAATAGGTGGGCATGAGCAGCACTTGAGCACTGCCAATATAGTTCCATTACAGCACTGTGCTGACAGTGCCTAATAGGGGTGGTAGGTGCACGGTAGGTGGCGTAGGTTGCAGGGGCGGCGGAGCAGTGACTCTCAGCATCACCGCCACCCAAGATCACCTAATAGGCGTATCGACGGCTGCGTTCTAAGCGTCACATTATCAGTGGGTTGGGCGTCACGGCACAGCGTAGGCGTAGTACTGGCGTCAATGATGTGGGTTGTTACTGTCCACTATGTGTGGGTATGTGTGTGTTTTTGGGCTTTGCTCTAGCGCGCTTTCCCTATATGTTGATTAAGACTTGCTCTACGTTTTTCACTTTCTGAACGTGTTTTGCAAGTCCTCCTAGACGCCCTGCTTTTTGAGCTATTCCAAGAGCAAATATACCGATACGTTTTTCTCTGCGTTCTGCAACTGCTCTTACTGCTGCAATTCCGAGATTTTTTCTGTGCGCTGCCGCCCTGTTCAGTTTTGCCGTTGATGCCTAGACGTTTCTTTCCTGTCAAGTTCTTCGACTTCTTTTTGGATTATTTTTTCTTTACGTAGCACATACAAACTCACGCACAAACCTGCGATAGAGGCAATGCTTCCGGCGGTGCTAAGAATAATCAATGAAATCATGTTGCTCCTCTATTTGCTGCACCACTGCTCCGCGCACCAGCCTTCATCCCACTGGCTAGACGGAACAGAGTAGCGAGCGTAAGGGTTTTCGAGTCTTGATCGGCCGCTTTTGTAAGCTTGGCGGCCTTCTTCAAAAGCGGTGCTGATCATTCGCTCACCTCTCTAAAGAAGATCAGGCGCTCAGTTTCTGAACGCCCTTTTGTTTACCGGTCCCAATAAGCAAAAATACAGCGAGTTCCGTCACCGGTAGTCACTGCCATGTTTCCGATGAAGGGGTCCGTTATTGGGTACGCTTCTTTTGTGTTGTTGTCGATGTAGTGAAATGAGAAAGTGCCAGTATTCGGGTTCAGCGGCCAGCAGTCTTGATATGCGTTCATGCAAGCAAGGTAAAACATGTGCTGACCGGACTGAGCTTCCATCCGATAGCCCAGAACTTTTGAAGCATCGGACGGGTCATAAATCGTGAGGCGGGAAGAAACGGTCAATTCGAGCACTTGCGTGGTGTCGCGCTGTTCTGCAACTGCGAGCGCCGCAGATAGGAACAGCGCAATAGTTACGAGTGATGCTGCAAAGAACTTTTTCATGCTGAGAACTCCTGTTTTTATACCACTATAAAATCCAGTATACTAGAAGGCAGATGAGTGTCAAGAAGCAAGTGAGAGCGCCGAGAGAATATTCATTAACGTAGTTTGACGGCAGCTCGATAGTCGTAACGTAAGGCAGCCGGCGGTGATAATCATAAATTGAGCGCCTATCCTCAATAAGGTCCAGCAGCCACTCGGCTGGGTAATTCATCACTGTCATCGTTGGAGGTTTTATTCCCACTAGACTTCTCCTGTTCCGCGAGGTATTCCAACTTTTCCGCAGCGAGCAAAGTCCTCACTGTTGTTGTGCAGCCACATTCCGCTGTCTCTGTGTGTTGGCTTTCCGCAATGCCTGCATCTGTAAAAAGTCAAAGTCTCAACGACTGGTGAGGTAATCTTCTCAACCAGCGCCTTAATCTCGTCAGCGATAGTGCACATCATTTCCACCTCTGCGTCTTGCTCTTCTGTCCTGAAGCCTTGCCCAACGACTGTATCATGAATGCGCTGCGCATCTGCTTGCAAGAACTTCATCCGTTGCAGTGCGTCAAGAAGCTGAGATTCTGTTGTCATAAATGACTCGCTTTTTACTTCCCAACTTTTGTAATGACTGCTATAAAAGCTCCATACTCTTTGATTTGCTCTGCCGTGTATCCGTTTTCTTTGCCGATTTTCTTGTACAGTTTTTTCCATTCAGAAAATGAATGAAAGTGACAGCCGATGGCAATCTGTCCATATGCACAGTTCGTTAACGTGTGCTTGCTGCCTTGAATGTAAAGCGGTGATGTTTCCCAAGCGTTGCTGTAGACGTGAGCGTCTCCGGAGACCCGAGCGTCTCCGGAGACCCGAGCGTTGCCGTAGACCCGAGCGCTGCCGAAGACTTGCGCATTGCCGAAGACCTGAGCATTGCCGTAGACCCGAGCTGTGTCATAGACCCAAGCGTTTCCGAAGACTTGCGCTTTGCCGTAGACCTGAGCATTGCCGGAGACCCGAGCTGTGCCGAAGACCTTAGCACTACCGTACACCTCAGCATTGTCATACACCTGAGCATTGCCGTACACCTGAGCATCAGGTCCAACGTATGCTGTGTCTGCAACTGTTGCAGTGTTTGCGACCCAACCGCCGCCGTTCTTGTGCTGATGCTGTTCTTCCGGTTTTA
>OBLU010005352.1_pt1 | contig 11509 bp, 12 predicted proteins | sample 1518681 | NCBI WGS metagenome assembly OBLU01 (sample SAMEA3539304, study PRJEB22396) | soil metagenome | biome: tundra; feature: field; material: soil | place: USA | collected 2010-05 | depth 0.15 m
GGCCGCACGAGAAGGCTAGTTTGTGGAGATGGTGAAGTTCACCAGGATCCGAGCTTGCGTTTCCACGGCTTGGCCGTTGAGGATGTAGGGCTTGAAGTGCCACTGCTTGACCGCCTCACGAGCTGCTGCTGCCAGGATGGCTGGGCCGCTTAGAATTTGCAGTTCCTGAATCGTGCCCTCGCGCGAGATCAGGGCCTGGAGACTGACCGCGCCCTGCACTTTCATCTGCCGCGCCAGCAGCGGATAATCCGGCGGCACCGACACGGTCACATTCTGCGCGGTTAGCGGCGAGAGTTGCACGCGATCGCCGGCATTCACTTTCGCGCTCGCCGCCGGAGCCGCCGCTGGAGCATTCGATGCCATGGGGCTCGACGCTGTAAAAGTAGAAGTTTCGCCCGAATCCACATCCAGGTGGACGGCATTGCTCTTCGCGGGCACGCTGATGTGGCGGTTGCCGGCCACGACTTCCACCTGCAGAGGAGGCAGTTCGGCCCGCTCGGTGGTCGCTATGAATGGCGCTTCGGCTTCAGCGGGTGCGGCGGATTTAGCTGGCTTGTGATCACGCGCGGTGGTCGCCGGTGCGCTTGCAGTGGGCGCATTCACAGCTCCAGTCTTACTCTTGCTCTTGCTGCGAAACACGGCTTCCTGGACTTCGCCGCCTGGCGGAAACCAGAAATCCCAGTCTTTAAGGACCACCGCTACCAGCGCCAACAGCAGGATGCCGAGGGCAATGAGCATCCGCTTGCGCTGCACTTCCGCAAGGTGTGGCTCGGGTTGCAGGGGAGAGGACCGCTCCAGATGGTGCTCAGGCTGGGTTTCGTCTTGAAACATGTGCACGAGGGCCTCCTCGAAATCGTAATCGGGTTTCGGGAGAGTGCTAAGTTAGTATGCCCCGAAACCAGCGCCAATGCCAAGCAAATCCCGTGCGGGCGGTACCTTTTGTCGTAGCTGGCGGTTGTCCCAACGTCACTTCGCGGCGGTCAGAGTGGAGATTGGCAATGGCCGCCAAATAGCACGATCTGACCCGCATCTTTGCGACGACGCGAAGGTTTGGTCAGGAGGTTTTCGCAACCTTGTAGTCGAGCTTGTCGAGGATGCCGGTGGCGGCGTCCAGAATTTCCTTGTCCACCTTGCGATTGGAGGCGATGGCTACAGAGAGCGGGACCGAAACAATCTTGTTCCCCTGCAGTGCCGCCATCTGACCGAATTCGCCGCCATGCACCATGTCAATGGCGCCCAGTCCGTAGCGGGTTGCCAGCACGCGGTCGAAGGCAGTGGGCGACCCGCCGCGCTGGATGTGTCCAAGAACCACGGATCGCGATTCGAAGCCAGTCCGTTTTTCGATCTCATTCGCCAACGTTAAGCCGATTCCGCCCAGGCGCAGATGGCCGAATTCATCGCGCTCCTGTTCTCCGCCAGCCGTTTCGACACCTCCCGCAAACCTGGCCCCCTCGGCTGCCACCACAATGCTGAAATATCTTCCCCGGGAGTGGCGTTGCCGAATCAGTTCCGCTACCTGGTCGATGTCGAAAGGGACTTCGGGGATGAGAATGACGTCGGCGCCGCCCGCGATGCCGCTGTAGATGGCGATCCATCCCGCGGCGCGGCCCATTACTTCGACGACGATCACGCGATTGTGCGCCTCGGCCGTGGTATGCACGCGGTCGATGGCTTCGGTAGCAACATTCACCGCCGTGTCAAAACCGAAGGTGAAGTCGGTGCCCGCCAGATCGTTGTCGATGGTCTTCGGAACGCCGACCACATTGATTCCGTTGTCGAAAAGTTTCTTCGCCACTGAGAGCGTGTCATCTCCGCCAATCGCGATGAGCGCGTCACAGCCATGTTTCTTGAGATTTTCGGCGCAGCGCTGTAGGCCGCCCTGGTGCTTGTCAGGATTGGTGCGCGAAGTGCGCAGGATAGTGCCGCCACGCGGCAGGATGCCGCCCACCGACGACAGGTCAAGCGGCATGGTCTGGTCTTCGAGCACGCCGCGCCAGCCCTCCATGAACCCGACAAACTCGTCGTCATAGTGGAAGCTGCCCTTGCGCACCACGGCCCGAATGACCGCATTCAGCCCGGGGCAGTCACCGCCCCCCGTCAGCATTCCAATCTTCATCGCCTGCTCCTCACGTGGTGTCCGTGCTCAGAGTATGAGTCTTCCCTCTGAGCGTATGCACTCCGCCCGTACCGCTACCGCTATAGATCGGTGAGCCGGATATATTAGGTTATCACGCTGCTGGTGAACATCTGGCTTGCGAACCCACCGCGTTTTCGCCACAATACTTGCCGCCGGACGTTCGCAACCCTGCAGATACGAGCTTGCCCCGGAGACGCGGCAAGCCGCGTCTCTACTCGAAATTGGAAGCGACCACAAACCTCATGCAGAAATTTCTGCGCATTCTCCTTTGGATCGCGGTCAGCCTGCTCGGCGCTCTGGCGCTGGCCACCATCGCATTTCATCGCGGCGAACAGATCAACGCGCTCTGGCTGGTCGTTGCCGCCTTCTGCACCTACGCTGTGGGCTACCGCTTTTACAGCAGTTTCATTGCCGCCAAAGTGCTGGCCCTCGACCCTCTGCGCGCTACTCCCGCGGAGCGTCTGGAGAATGGCCGCGATTTCGTTCCCACCAACAAATGGGTCGTCTTCGGACACCATTTCGCCGCCATCGCCGGCCCCGGGCCGCTGGTGGGCCCTGTGTTGGCCGCCCAGTTCGGCTACCTCCCCGGCACACTCTGGATCATCGCCGGCGCCGTGCTCGGCGGTTGCGTGCAGGATTTCGTCATCCTGTTGTTCTCCGTGCGCCGCGACGGCAAGTCGCTCACCGAGATGGCCAAATCGGAAATCGGACGTCTTGGCGGTGTCATCGCCTATGTGGCCGTGCTGAGCATCATCGTGATCCTGCTCGGCGCGACCGCGCTCATCGTAGTCAACGCGCTCAAGTCGAGTCCCTGGGGAACGTTCACCATTGCCATGACGATGCCCATCGCTGTACTGATGGGCGTCTATCTGCGCCGCATCCGTCCCGGCAAAGTTCTGGAAACATCCCTCCTTGGATTTGTGCTTGTGCTTGCCGCCATCTTCGGCGGGCAGTGGGTCTCGCAGGCGCCCTCGTGGGCCGCAATCTTCACGCTGACTGCGCCCACGCTGGCCATTCTCATCATCATCTACGGATTCGCCGCCTCGGCGCTGCCCGTGTGGCTGCTGCTCGCGCCCCGCGACTATCTGAGTACGTTTGTAAAACTCGGCACCATTTCGCTGTTGGCCGTCGGCATCGTGGCGTTGCGCCCCTCCCTGCACATGCCACCCCTGACCCGTTTTGCCGACGGCAGCGGGCCGGTCTTTGCCGGAACCATTTTTCCTTTCGCATTCATCACGATTGCCTGCGGCGCGATCAGCGGATTTCATTCCCTGATCGCAAGCGGCACCACGCCCAAGCTGATCCGGCACGAACCGGAGATTCGCTTCGTCGGGTATGGCGCTATGTTGGCCGAGGCGATGGTCGCAATCATGGCGATGATTGCGGCTTCGGTGTTGCAGCCCGGGATCTATTTCGCGGTCAACAGCCCCGCCGGCATTGTTGGACAGGCGCCCGACGCGGCCGCGGCCACGATCAGTTCCTGGGGATTTCCGGTCACCGCCGCGCAGATGGCGACTCTGGCGCACGCCGTAGGCGAGCAGACGCTGTTCAACCGCACCGGCGGTGCGCCTGCATTTGCGGTAGGCATGGCGCAGATTTTTTCCAACACCCTCGGCGGGCACGCGGTTATGGCGCTCTGGTATCACTTCGCCATCATGTTCGAAGCGCTTTTCATACTCACCATCATTGACGCCGGCACGCGCGTGGGCCGCTTCATGTTGCAGGATGCCCTCGGCCACATCTGGAAGCCGCTGGGCCGCACCAGTTGGTACCCATCGATTCTTTTCACCAGCGCGGTGGTCGTTGCCGCCTGGGGAAATTTCCTCTGGCAGGGGATCAGGGACCCGCTGGGCGGCATCAATTCGCTGTGGCCGCTATTCGGCATCTGCAATCAGTTGCTGGCCACGGTTGCGCTCTGCGTCGCGACCACCATCATTGTAAAAATGGAACGCGCCCGTTATCTGCTGGTCACGCTGATCCCTTTGTGCTGGCTGGTGGCTGTGACCTTCACTGCGTCGTGGCACAAGATTCTGGATCCCAATCCGCGCGTCGGTTTCCTCAGTCACGCCCGGCAAATGGCCGCGGCCGGAGCGAATTCGCGCCTGATTTTTAACGATCGCCTCGACGCTGCCGTCACTGCGGTGCTGGTGGTGATGGTAGCCATGATTCTGATTGAATCTGGCCTCGAGTGCATGAGGATTATTTCCGGAAACAAGTCCGCCGCCACTAAAGAAGTCCCCTTTGTAATGACAAGTCTGGCGGCAGAGGAGCAGGCATGAAGCCGAACCGTTCGCGTAGGAACAGCCGCCTTCTGCTGTCCCGCCGGGCAAAGCGAGGGGGCTTGCTGTCCGCGCTATTCCGCGTAGCAAGCGTCTGCCGAGCGGTCCTGCAGGAAATTTTCGACGAATCTGCCTACCAGCGCTTTCTGCATCGCAGCGCGATGCAATCTTCGGTGGATGCCTACGCGGCATTTCAGCAAGCGAACGAGCTAGCCAAATCGCGGAGGCCGCGATGCTGTTGAGGGCGAAAAAGCAGGTCCTTCGCTTTGTGAAGGATGACAGAACCAAAAGGGTGAATGCTGAAACCGCAGAGCTGAGAACTGAGAGCTGAGCTCTCCTGCTACACTTCCTCCATGCGCGTCCTCGGCATCGACTGCGGCACCGAATATACGGGATACGGCATAGTCGACCTGCTGGCCGATGGCCGCAACAACGATCGCCTGGTGTGCATCGTCTGCGGTGCTATCAAAGTTTCCCCGCGCGACCCCATGCCCACGCGCCTTTCGCTCATCTCTAGCGGCTTGCAGAAACTGATCTCCGAGCACCGGCCCGACCGCGTCGCCATCGAAGACGTTTTCTACGCAGCCAACGTGAAGTCGGCCCTCAAACTCGGACAAGTGCGCGGTGTCGCCATGCTGGCGGCTGCTTCCGTCGGACTTGAAGTCGCCGAATACTCGCCGTTGTCGATCAAATCCGCGGTAGTGGGATACGGACGCGCCGAAAAATGCCAGGTCCAGCAGATGGTGACCCGCCTTTTGAATCTCGATCAGGTTCCCGAACCTGCCGATGCCGCCGATGCCCTCGCCATTGCTATCTGCCATCTGCACACGGCGGCAACGCGGGAACGCCAGGCAATCTAAGCCCCCACGTGGAGACGGGGCTTGCCCCGTCTCAACCGCGGCAGGGGACGCGGCTAAAGACGCGGCAAGCCGCGTCTCTACGGATGTATTGAGGCTGGTCAACCGCGGCACCCCGGTCAAGTTACCCCCGTCCTAGTCCTGAATCCGGCGCGTAGCGTGTCACTCGTTAGTGCATCAGGGGCTGACGGGCGCCGATTCTCAGGGTATTCTCATTACACATTCCAAATCATTACCGCGCTTCCGCATGTAGAATGCAGCACAAGAGGAACAAAGAGGATTTCATGGGCCTTCCCCGCCTTACTTCCGCCATCTTTATCGCGGTTCTTCTGCAGTCAGCGGCAGTGTTGGCTGCCACCAACGCGTCCTGCACCTTTGACACGTTTTCCGCGCCTTCCGGCTATACCTTCAGCCAGGTTGAGGGAGTGAGCGACGACGGCTCCGTGGTGGGCCAGTTGGTCGACAACAAGACGCAAAAATTAGTGGCGTTTACGCGCTCGCCCAATGGAGTCTTCACCGAGTACGCGGCCCCCGCAGCCGCCGTCACCTGGATGTACGGACGCAACCGCAGCGGGGCCAGTGCCGGTTATTACCAGGACGCCAAGAACCCCGGACACCTTCATGGATTCATGCTGAAAGGGAGCAAGTTATCCATCGTCAACTATCCCAAGGCCGCCAATACATTTCTGTTCGACGTGAATCAGCCGGGGACGGCGGTGGGCAGCTTCAGCGCCGGCGTTGCAACCAAGGGATTCCTGCTTGCCAATGGCATTTACAACACCATTTCCTATCCCAATGCGCAGGCAACTTATCCGATGGCCATCAGTGACAACGGCGCGGTGGTCGGCTCCTACTCCACCACGATCTACAACGGCTTCCTCTGGCAAAATGGGACGTTCACAACCATTAACTATCGTGGCGCCAAGTACGGGACGGCCCTGACGGGGGTGAACAACTCCGGCGTTATTGTAGGTAACCAGCTTCACGGCGACCGCGATTTCGGTTTCATCTACCAGAACGGAGTCTTCAAGAGCATCGTTTACCCCGGCGCGAGCTTCACACTTGCAGGCGGCATCAACAACAACGGCCTGATCTCCGGCCAGATCTATGTGAACGTCTCGGGCACAGACACACTGGGCTACACCGCGGTTTGCAAGTAGGCTCTTTGCTCTTTGCTCTTTGCAGTTGGAGCTGATGGCTGATGGCCAAAAGCTGCCCCTTGACACTTCTCGCCACCATCCCCAATCATTACAGCGGCCCATGCGTCGCTCATATCTCATTCTCATCGCCTGCCTGCTCGTCCTGGGTTCGATCCTTTCCTATTCGGAAACAGAAGCCGCGCCGGTGGTCACCTTCATCGTCGATTTTCCCAGTTCGCAGCCCGAGCACTACACCATCCGCGTTCAACCCGACGGTCCAGCTAGTTACAAGTCCAGCGGCCGCTTGTCGGCTGATTCCGAGGAGACCGACAGCTTCGATCTGGACTTCGCCTTGGCCGCGGGCACGCGACAGAAAATCTTCGAACTGGCCGCGAAGGCCGGTTATTTTCAGAAGGACGTCGACTCCCATCACAAGGGCCTGGCCTTCACCGGAAAGAAGACGCTCCGATACGAGGACGCGCGGCGCAATGGTGAGTCCACCTATAACTACTCGGCCAACCCCGCCGTACAGGAATTAACCAACCTGATGCAAAGCCTCTCCGCCACCCTCGAATTCGGACACCGGTTGCAATACGATCGCCAGTACCAGAAGCTGGCGCTCGACGAAGAACTCAAGCAGATGGAGGAGATGGCGCGCACCAATCAACTGATCGAGGTCGCCGCCATTCAGTCAATCCTCGATAAGATCATCGCCGATCAGTCCGTGATCAACGTAACCCGGGCCCGCGCCCAGCGCTTGCTCGATCGCACCGGGGTGCACTGATCTCCGCTCAAGACGACAATTAAAAGCGAACGTTGCCGGAAAAGTTCGTTCAATTCACGATAATTCCCGCGTACCCCACTACCGACCCGTAATCACCGGAGACCTCGCCCGAAGTTGCGTACTTCACCAGTGTGGCCGTAGTCGCGCCCAGAAGCTTGGCCGCAGTCAGCATGACGATCGTCGGCCCGAATCCGCACATGCTGATCTCTTCATTCATCACAACGTCCCAGAGTCCGCGCCCATCCATGGCCAGCACACGTTCAATTGCCTTATGGTCTTTGACCCGAGTGACCGCATCGGATTCATAGTGATTCATGTCGCTGGAGGCGATGATCAGAACCTTGAGTTTCCGGTTCTCTTCCAGAGCTCCAATCACATCGGCCAAGGCCTCGCCCAATCCGCGGAGCACATCAAAGTCGCTGGTCCCGACGACGATGGGAACAATCTTCAAATGCGGTTTTCGTGCCTGCAGGAAAGGGATCTGGACCTCGATGGCATGTTCGCCGCGATGGGCAGCGCTGTCCTCCTGGAGAGTGGGGAAGGCCTGCAGCAACCGGGCGCCCAACTGCGTATCGGCCGCCACTTCGCCCAGCGGGGTCTGCCACGTTGTATTCGCCATTACGGCAAGCGGACGGCCCTTTCCCGTGTGATTAGGGCAGAGAATCACGCAATGCTCGGGGATTTCTAGGCGCGAATAGACGGCGCCGGCCACGCCGCCGGAGTAGATGTAGCCCGCATGGGGAGCGACGCATCCGATAGCCGCGATGCGTTTGTTCTCGACGGCGACCTTGCCAGGAGAAGTAAATTCCCGAACTTCGCGCAGCAATTCGTCAGCACCCGCCGGATAAAACCTGCCGGCAACCGCGGGAGTTCGTAAAGCGGAAGTCATTAGATACTCGTGTGGCAGAAGCTGGTGTGGCGCGGGCGCCCTCGCCCGCGAAAAGCCAGCGACGATTACAAAGCCGCCAATATTATGAACGGCCGTCCCGCAGCGCCCGGAACAACGCGGCGGTTCTCTCCAGCGGCAGCGCTTCGGCCCGGATCGCAGGCTTCACGCCGCTTTTCGTCAATGCCGCCTTTAGCACAACTTCATCGTACTGCGTCTTCAGATTATTCCAGAGGGTCTTGCGTTTCTGCGCAAAGCAAAGTTTGAGGAACGCGATGAACTCGGCCTCGGACACCCGCAACGACTCCAGCCGCGGCTTGATTGTAATCCGAACCACGCTCGAATGTACTTTGGGAGGGGGAGAAAACGCTCCCGGCGGAAGGGTGAAGAGTTGCTCGACCCGTCCATAGAGCTGCACCGTCGCCGACAGCAGGCCATAGTCGCGGCCACCCGCCGGAGCCGCCAGACGGTCGGCAACTTCTTTCTGCACCATGATGACAATGGTCGAAAAATAGCGATGATATTCCAGCAGCCGGAGCAGGATGTCGGAGGTGATGTAATACGGCAGGTTGCCGACAACACGAGCCGGTTCGGGAGCGAAGTTCAGGCCGGTGCGCAGGCTGCCCGGCTTCGCACCGAAGACTGTGTCCAGCTCAATCTTCAGGAAATCGCCTTCGATGATCTCGACATTCGGCTGCATGGAGAATTTCATGCGCAGTTGCGCCGAAAGGACGCGATCCAATTCCACGGCAATCAGACGCCGCGCCTTTCGCGCCAGCAGATCGGTGATGGCGCCATTGCCCGGGCCGATCTCCAGCACCGTGGCCTGTGAAACATCGCCCAGCGCTTCTACGATGCGCAGAGCGGCCCCTTCGCTCGCCAGAAAATGCTGTCCCAGTTTGGGCCTGCGTAAACTCGGTTGTATGGTACCACCCTTCGACACGTTGACCCTCTCTCTTTCCGGCTTTAGACTGGCGGAGTTCTCTTCTGTAGAGACGCGGCTTGCCGCGTCTCTCTGTGCACCGCGCTAATGATCGTGCAAGGGAGACGCAACCAACCGCGTCTCTACGGCAATCATCATCATAACGTGAGCGAGGCACATCGAGTTCCCGCTCAGGAGGCTCCAACGCAATGCATATCGCTTTTGCGGCATCGGAATGCGTTCCCTTTTCCAAAACTGGTGGACTGGCTGATGTGGTCGGCGCCTTGCCGCGCGCCCTGGCCGCTCTCGGACATCAGGTGAGCGTGTATGTTCCGCGCTATCGCCAAACCAAACTGACCGATCCGCAAACCGTCGTTGGCAGCATCACTGTTCCCTTCGACGACAAATATCGCTTCTGTTCCGTGGTGACCGCGGGCACGAATTCGCCAGACGGGGTGAAATTTTATTTTGTGGAATATCCACCCTACTTCGACCGGGATGCGCTCTACGGCACCCCCGCCGGCGACTATCCTGACAATGCCGAACGCTTCGCTCTGTTTTCGCGCGCGGTGCTCGAAACCTCCAAAATTCTGGGCGTTCCGCAAGTGTTCCATTGCCACGACTGGCAGTCCGCGCTTGTGCCCGTGATGTTGCGCACGCTCTACGCCGAAGATCCCGCATTTCGCGACGTGGCCACCGTTTTCACCATCCACAATATGGGCTACCAAGGGTTGTTTCCGCCCGATACGTTGCCGCTGGTGATGCTGCCTTGGGAATTGCTCACTATGTCGAAGATGGAATTCTTTGGTCAGGTGAATTTCCTGAAGGGCGCGCTCGTGCACTCCGATTTCATCACCACGGTCAGCAAGAAATACAGCCAGGAGATTCAGACCACCGAATATGGATTTGGACTGGAAGGCGTTCTGCGTGGTCGTGCCGCGACCGTGGCCGGCATCCTGAACGGCGTCGATTACGACGAGTGGAGCCCGCAAACCGACAAATTTACTGTCGCGAAATATTCGCCACAAGATCTTAGCGGCAAACTGAAGTGTAAACAGGACCTGCTGCACGCCTTCGGAATCGCAAATGTCGACGCGAAAGTGCCCGTGATCGGAATCGTTTCGCGCTTCGCCGCGCAAAAGGGCTTCGATCTGATCGCCCAGATCATGGACCGGCTGGCGCGCGAAGAGATGATCATGGTCGTATTGGGATCAGGCGACAAGCCCTACGAAGAAATGTTCCAGCGGCTGAACAAGCAGTTCCCGAACAAGATTGCAGCCAAGGTGGCATTCGACAATGCCATCGCCCACAAGATCGAAGCGGGCGCGGACATGTTCCTGATGCCATCGCGCTACGAGCCCTGCGGTCTGAACCAGATTTACAGCCTGAAATATGGGACCGTCCCCATCGTGCGCGCCACCGGCGGTCTCGACGACACCATCGAGCCTTGGGACGCGCGCACCGGCAAAGGCACGGGCTTCAAGTTCTCCGACTACACGGGCGAGGCGCTGCTTGCCACCATCAAACAAGCATTGCTCTCCTACCAGGATCCGTCATCGTGGCAGACGCTGATGCGTAACGGAATGAGCCGCGATTTTTCCTGGGGAGCATCGGCGCGCGAGTACGGCAAAATCTACGATCGCGCGCGACAGGCGCGAGCCAGCGCGGACGCGGTCGCTGCCGCCGACTTGAAGAAGGAGCCGGTGCTAGGCTAGCGACGCGCTCAGCGGGCCTATGATAGTAAACTACGATGAAGGAAGCGTAACGATATGGCCTCTCTCGATTGGTCCCAATGCCCCGCCGTGGAGAGCGTCCCTGGCAAGCGCAGCGGCGCGTGGGTATTTCGTGGCACAAGGATGCCTGTGGCTACAGTGTTTGAAAACCTTGAGGCCGGTTCGAGCATCGAGGAAATCATCGAGCAGTTTCACGTAACGCGGGAGCAGATTCAATCTGTGCTCGAGTTTGCCGCCCGCAGCCTTGACACTCCTCCGGTCCCAACGGGCGCACCGGCCTCCACTGATGCGCATCCCAGCTGATGCGTATCCTCTTCGACCATGGCACCCCAAGCGGTATCGCCCGAGCGCTTGCGGGTCACGATGTTACCGAGGCGATAGAACGCGGTTGGCACACAATTTCCAATGGCGAGCTGCTCAATCTAGCGGAGGCCGACGGCTTTGATCTTTTACTCACAACCGACAAAGGAATCCGCTATCAGCAAAATCTGACGGGCCGAAAGATAGCGATTGTCGTGCTGGGCAATTCGACATGGCGCGTTGTGCGGCGTTACCTTGACCGGATTGTCTCTGTAGTGGCCGAGGCAAAACCCGGCAGTTACTCCGAGGTAGATATACCACTCAACTAAAGCCCGCTGCTCGGCGCATTCGTGACGGCGCACCCGGTGGAATCCCACTCATCGCAGAGTACGCGATGAGTGGGGCACCCGGCAGACCTGAAAAGGGAACCGGTGCTCGGCTGACCGCAACCCCTATTGTCCGGCGAAGCTCG
>OBLU010005353.1_pt1 | contig 11508 bp, 10 predicted proteins | sample 1518681 | NCBI WGS metagenome assembly OBLU01 (sample SAMEA3539304, study PRJEB22396) | soil metagenome | biome: tundra; feature: field; material: soil | place: USA | collected 2010-05 | depth 0.15 m
TCCAGATCAACCACGTGATCGACATCAACTTCGCCGGCTTCAAGGCGCTGGTCAACTACCTGGGCTGCGTCTACGTCCAAGTCGACCGGCGCTACTACCACTCCAACGTCGGCCTGCCCGCGGGCGACACCTATGACGCGATCAACATCCAGCCCGGCTATCAGAAGCTGTGCGGCAATGACGCGCTGCATTACGTTCGCTACCGGCACACGGACACCGATCTCGTTCGCAGCGCGCGCCAGCAGGACTTCCTGCGCCAGATCAAGAACCAGATCGGCGCCTCGGGCCTGATCTCACGCCGGTACGGGATCGAGAATATCTTCGGCCAGTACGCCAGCACGGACATCCGCTCAGCCGACGACGTGCTCAAGCTGCTCGAGCTGCTGGTCCAGTCGGCAACGCATCCCGTCCGTCAGATCACGTTCAACGCCACCCTGGGACCGTCCTACGTAACCGCCACGCCAGCGCAGATCCACGGCACCGTGCAGGCTTTCCTGCACGGTGGAACCGCCCCCGGCCACATCGGGGCCCCCCGCGTCGGACGCAAACCGGGCCACGCGCCGGCGGGGGCCCCGGTGCCGCTGACGCCCGCCACCGCGGACGAGCTCGCCCAGGCTCAGACCCTGGTCAAGATCGAGCCCTACCGCGTCTACTACCCGGTGGGCCGGGTCACGGGGGCGGCCTCGGCACCCGACGAGATCCGTCCCTATCTGCTGCACGGCAACTATGCCTACGTCGTGGTGGTCGATCAGGGTGGTCTCGGCCAGTACTACGACCTGGAGGGCACGACCTGGACCAGGCCGCCGATCCTCAACAACCCCAATCAGACGATCGCGCTGGGAGGTCGCCGCTTCCGGCTGTACTTCGAAGGCCAGCGGCTGCGAAGCGTCGCCTGGCACGACGGCCGCGGCGTCTACTGGCTGACCAACACGCTGCAGAACATCCTCACCAACCGGCAGATGCTGGCCATCGCGCGGGCCGCGCGACCGCTTTAGAGCGTCGGCTGAGCCCGTTAGCCTGAACCCCGATGTCGCCTTTCAGCGAGAGCGCCGCGCTGATCGCGCTTCTGCGGACCGGGGCCCGCCCGTGGCGCAAGTACGCCGAGCTGGTGGAGGACGCCGGCAGCGCGCTTGCGGTGCTCGAGCACGAGCAGGGGCGAATCGACGCGTCGCCGCGGCTCTTTGAGCCAGACGATGATTTCCGACTGGACAGCGCGGCGGCTGAGGTCGCCGGTTGGGAAGCCCAGGGCATCCGGGTTCTGACGGTGCTCGACGCGGAATATCCGGACAACCTCCGCGCCGTCTACGACCGGCCGCCGCTGATCTTCGTCGCAGGCAGCCTGCAAGCCCGCGATGACCGGTCGGTTGCGGTGATCGGATCCCGCGACGCCACCCGGCACGGAACGTGGTTTGCCCGCCAGATCGCCGAGCATCTGATCACCGCCGGCTACACGGTCATCTCGGGCCTGGCCGCCGGAATCGACACCGCGGCCCATACCGCCGCGCTGGCTGCCGGCGGGCGAACGGTGGCGGTCATCGGCACCGGGCTGACCCGCTCCTATCCGCCCCAGAACGCCGCGCTTCAGCGCCGCATCGGGCAGGAGAGCGCGGTCGTGTCGCAGTTCTGGCCCGACGCCGCGCCCAGCCGGCGCAGCTTTCCGACGCGCAACGCGCTCATGTCCGGGCTCTCGCTGGCGACGGTGATCGTCGAGGCATCGCCGACCAGCGGCGCGCGCACGCAGGCGCGCTTCGCGCTGGCGCACGGGAGGCCCGTGCTGCTGATCGAGTGGCTGCTGCAGCACGCCTGGGGGCGCGAGCTCTCGTCGCGGCCCGGGGTGCACGTGGTCAGCTCTGCGGTCCAGGTGGTGGCGACGGTGCAGCGCCTCAGCGGCACCGAAGCGCTGGTCGTCTAGCGCCGCGATGCCTTCGGTCGCCGAGCTGAGCGATCTGTACTCGAACTTCATGTTCGGACCGCGCGCCGGGCCGGGCGTCTGCAGCTTGTGCTTCAACTTCACCGACGGCTATGACCGATGCTACGCATGCGTGCACGGGCCGACCTGGCTCGACGCCGTGGTCCCGATCTCCTACAGCGTGGCGCACGAGCAGTTGCACCACGCGTTGGCGAGCTACAAGCGGATGTCGGGCGAGGCCGCAGGACGCCTGGGGATAGGACTGGCCGCGGTGCTGTGGCGAGCGCTGACCGCCCACGAGCCGTGCGTCGCCGCTGCGGCCGGGGTCAAAGCGTTCCCGCTGATCGCCACCGTGCCCTCCAGCGACCGCAGCCGCGATCGGGATCATCCGCTGCGCTGGATCGTCTCAGAGCTCGTCGGCCCGACCCGGACCAGGCACGAGCGGCTACTCAGACGCACAGACTTGGTCATCCCGGACCGGGCGGTTGACGCCCGCAAGTACGAGGCCACCCGGAACCTGGCCGGCGCACCGGTGCTGCTGATCGACGACACCTGGACGACCGGCGCCAATGCCCAGAGCGCGGCGGCGGCGCTCAAGTCGGCGGGGGCCGGGCCGGTGGGCGTGGTGGTCATCGGGCGCCACCTGAACCGCGAATGGCACGAGAACGATCGTCGCCTGCGGGGAATCACGCGACCGTTCGACTGGAGCCGCTGTGCGCTGTGTGCCAAGAGCTTTGATCAAGTCCTGATTAGCACGCGAGATGGGTGGGTATGACCGCTCGCGTCGGCTTGACGGATTGATTAGGATCCGACGAGGAGAGAGCAGCGAGGGAGAGGGACTACGGTCGTGCGTCATGTCGCAGCGATCCTGGGTGTTGTCGTGAGCGTCGTTGCGCTAGCAGCGTGCGGCTCGTCCAGCAAGGGGCCGGTGACTCTCAGCTGGTACGTGTTTCCAGAACCGTCAGGCTCGTTCGCAACGGCCGCCAAGAACTGCAGCGCTGCCTCCGGCGGGAAGTATCAGATCGCCATCAGCCTGCTCTCCACTGCTTCCGACCAGCAGCGGGTGTCGCTGGTCCGCCGGCTGGCCGCCAAGGACTCCTCGATCGACATTCTTGCGATGGACGTCGACTGGACCGCCGAGTTCGCCACCGCCAATTGGATCCGTCCCTGGCCGGCGGCGGTCGCCGCGCAGGAAACCAAGGGCGATCTTCCGGGGCCGATCGCCACCGCTACATGGCAGGGCAAGCTCTACGCCGGCCCGATCAACTCCAACACGGAGCTCCTCTGGTATCGCAAAGACCTGGTCCCTAACCCGCCGAAGACGTGGGATCAGATGATCGACGACGCGATCGCGCTCGCCAAGCAGGGCAAGCCGCACTACATCGAGGAGCAGGGCGCGCAGTACGAAGGGCTCACCGTCTGGTTCAACTCGCTGGTCGACTCGGCCGGCGGACAGATCGTGACGAGCAAGAACAAGGTCGTCGTCGACCAGACGACCAAGACCGCGGCGTCGATCATGCACCGGCTCGCCACCTCACCGGCCGCGGATCCGTCGCTCAACACCGACATGGAGGACCAGGGGCGCGTCGCCTTTGAGAAGGGCACGGCGGCATTCGAGATCAACTATCCGTTCGTGTGGCCTGCCGCCGCGGCGGCTGGGATCCAAAACAAGATGGGCTACGCCCTGTTCCCGACCGTCACCCCCGGAACGGCGCCGCGCGTTTCGATCGGCGGTTACAACCTCGGCGTCTCGACCTATTCGAAGCACCCCCAGCTGGCGTTCGCCGCTATCAAGTGCCTGACGCAGCCGGCCAATCAGGTCAGGGATGCGATCAAGGGCGGCCTCGCGCCGGTGTCCTCAAGTGTCTACGACGAGCCGTCGATCGCCAAGTCGTATCCGTTTCATGCGCTGTTGAAACAGCAGATCGAGCACTACGGGATCCGGCCACAGACGCCCGCCTACGCGGACGTCACGCTCGCGATTCAGAAGACGCTCTCACCCACGTCTTCGATCGATCCGAACAGCGTTGTCAGCACGTTGAGCGGTGAGATCAAGAAGGCGCTGTCGTCGGGAGCACTGCTATGAGCAGCGGCTCGGTCGCCGCAGGTCAGTCCAAGGCCGCTCCCAGAGGTCGTCGTAAGCATCTCACCGAACGCACCAGGAGCGAGCGTCGTCTAGCCGCGATGCTGGTCGGCCCGGCAGCGATCGTGATGATCGCCGTGACCGCGTATCCGATTCTGGACGCCTTCATTCTGTCGCTGCAGCGCTCCGACTTGCGCTTCCCGAATGCGACCAAGTTCATCGGCCTGGCCAACTACGGCCACGTGCTCTCAGCGTCGGTGTGGTGGCAGGATGTCCTCCACACGTCGATCATCACGGTGATCAGCGTGTCCATACAGCTCGTCCTCGGGATGCTGCTCGCATTGGCGATGCATCGCGCGGTGTTCGCGCGCGGAGCCGTCCGGGCAATCGCGCTGGTGCCGTACGGGATCGTCGCGGTCGTGGCAGCATATTCATGGCAGTACGCCTGGTCGCTGAACAGCGGCTGGATTCCGAAGCTGCTCGGGCTGACGAGCGATCCGCTCAGCCATCAGTTCGGCAGCTACGTCGCGATCATCATTACCGAGATCTGGAAGAACACGCCGTTCATGGCGCTGTTGCTGCTGGCGGGCCTGGCGCTGGTGCCCGACGAGCTGCAAGAGGCGGCGAAGATCGATGGGGCGACGACGTTGCAACGCTTCTGGCGGATCACGATCCCGCTGATGAAGCCGGCGATCCTCGTCGCGCTTCTGTTCCGCACGCTCGACGCGTTCAGGATCTTCGACACGATCTACATCTTCAACCAGGGCGCCCAGGGCACCGAGTCGATCTCGATGCTCAACTACAGCACGCTGCTGAACCGGCTGAACCTGGGACTCGGATCCGCCGTCTCGGTGCTGCTGTTCTTGCTCGTGGCGCTGATCGCGTTCGTATTCATCAAGGGCTTCGGCGCCGGCGCGGCCCCCGGAGGGGAGGCCAAGTGAGCCCACGAGGCAAGCAGAGAAGCGGGTGGTCGCTAGCGCTGCTCGTCATCGTCGTCGCTTCACTCGTACCAGTGCTGTGGATCGTGATGTTGTCGCTCAAGACCCCAGCAACCGTCACCGACGGAAGCTTCATTCCGCACCAGTGGACGCTGTCGAACTACTCGGACATCTTCAATGCAGGAGTCTTCACCGACGCGCTTCGCAACTCGATTGGAATCGCGCTGATCTCGACCGCGCTCGCCGTGCTGCTCGCGTCGGCCGCCGCTTACGCAATCGCCCGCCTGGACTTTCCCGGCAAGCGGATCATCCTGGCGGTCTCGTTGGCCGTAGCGATGTTTCCGCAGGTCTCACTCGTCGGCCCGCTGTACAACCTGTGGCGCCAGATTGGCCTGTACGACACGTGGCCGGGGCTGATCATCCCGTACATGACGTTCGCCTTGCCGCTCTCGATCTACACGCTGTCGGCGTTCTTCAGGGAGATACCATGGGAGCTCGAGCAGGCGGCTCAGGTCGACGGTGCGACCCCGGCCCAAGCGTTCCGCAAAATCATCGCCCCACTGGCCACGCCGGGCATCGCGACGACGTTCATCATTGTGTTCATCATCTGCTGGAACGATTTCATCTTCGCTATCTCGCTCACATCGACATCAAACGCCCAGACCGTGCCCGCAGCGATCGCCTTGTTCCCGGGTGTCTCGCAGTTCACCGTGCCGATCGGAGACATCGCGGCGGCCGCAGTCGTCGTCACCGTGCCGGTGATGCTGCTCGTGATCCTGTTCCAGCGCCGGATCGTCTCCGGCCTGACCGCGGGCGCCGTCAAGGGATAAGGAGAAACCATGGCCCAGATCGCACTCGAGCACATCACCAAGCGCTACAGCGACGGCTACGAGGCCGTCAAGGACATGAACCTGGAGGTCGCCGACGGCGAGTTCATGATCCTGGTGGGCCCGTCCGGCTGCGGCAAGTCGACGGCGCTGAGGATGGTCGCGGGGTTGGAGGACATCACCGACGGCGAGCTGAAGATCGGCGGCCAGGTCGTCAACGACAAGGCGCCGAAGGATCGCGACATCGCGATGGTGTTCCAGAACTACGCCCTGTACCCGCACATGACGGTGCGCGAGAACATGGGCTTCGCGCTCAAGCTGGCCAAGACCCCGCAGGACGAGATCGACAAGAAGGTCGGCGAGGCGGCGCGGATCCTCGACCTCGAGCAGCACCTGGAGCGCAAGCCGGCCAACCTGTCCGGCGGCCAGCGCCAGCGTGTGGCGATGGGCCGCGCGATCGTGCGCAACCCGAGCGTGTTCCTGATGGACGAGCCGCTGTCCAACCTCGACGCCAAGCTGCGTGTGCAGATGCGCACCGAGATCTCGCGGATCCAGCAGCGGTTGGAGACGACGACGATCTACGTGACCCACGATCAGACCGAGGCGCTGACGCTCGGCGACCGGATCGCGGTCATGCGCGCCGGCGTGCTGCAGCAGGTGGGACCGCCGAGCGAGCTTTACGGCCGGCCGAAGAACCTGTTCGTGGCCGGCTTTGTCGGGTCCCCGTCGATGAACTTTCTCCCCGGCGAGTTGGACGGCGACACCGTCAAGCTCCCGATCGGGACGGTGGCGATCCCCGAGACGCTGCGGGGAGGGCTGCAGTCGGGGCCGGGCGGCGGGCGGGGCGGGGTGATCGTCGGGCTGCGGCCAGAGGACTTCGAGGACGCGACGCTGGTCGGCGACAAGTCGAAGGGCATCACGTTCAAGACCAAGATCGACGTGCTCGAGTCGATGGGCTCGGAGTTCTACGCCTACTTCAACCTCGAGTCCGAGAAGGTCTCCTCGCGAGAGCTCGAGGAGCTGGCCCACGACGCGGGCGCCGCCGACCTGCCCACGCAGGAGGGCAGCCAGGTCGTCGCCCGCCTGGAGGCGGCCAGCCCGGTGCGTCAGGGCCAGGAGGCCGAGCTGTGGTTCAACAGCGAACACCTGCACATGTTCGATCCTGAGACCGGCAAGTCGCTGCTCGGTGCCGGACCCGACGGCGGCGGCTCGACGCCGGCCGCCTCGCCGAGTGCCGTTGGAAGTCAGGGAGACGCCCCGGCGAGCAGCTAACCTCGGGCGCCGATGCCCAACGCTCGGCGCTCGACAGGAATGCCAGGGGTTGACGCGCAGCACGATTTCCTGCGCGCGCGCCGGCGTGCGACCCTGGCGCGGCTCGCCGCTCGCCTGCGCGGCGAGCCCGACGACGTCGGCGTGATCCTTCCCTACGAGGAGGTCGTCCAGGCGCTGGGATTTGTCAGCGAGCGTCCCGGCGGCCATCAGGTGGTCGAGCTAGAGGCGATCGTGGGCACCGTCGACCGCGGGCGCGAGTTCGACCGCAGCTTTCGTCCCACCTCGGCCCGGGTCCGCTCGCGCTGGGAGCACATCGCGGCGGCGATGCGCCGCGGTGAGAGCATGCCGCCCGTCGAACTGGTGCGGATCGGCGAGATCTACTTCGTCCGCGACGGCCACCACCGGGTATCGGTCGCGCGGGCGCTGGGGCGAACCGACATCGACGCGTACGTGACCGAGGTCGTGACCAGGGTCGGGGCCGAGCAGGCGATCACGCTGGCCGACCTGCCGTTCAAGAGCCATGAGCGGGTGTTCTTCGAACGCGTGCCGCTGCCTGAGGCCGCGCGGCGGGAGATCCTGCTGGCTGACCCCTGGGATTACGCCAAGCTCGCCCAGCACGTCGAGGCCTGGGGCTTTCGCACGATCCAGGACCGCGCCGAACCGATCAACCGCCGAGAAACCGCGTTCGCATGGCTGGAGAACGAGTACCGGCCGGTGGTCGCGATGCTGCGTGAGGCCGACCTGATCGGTGACCAAAGCGACACCGAGGCTTACCTGCGCATCAGCGCCGAGCGCTACCGCCTACTGCGCACCCACCGCTGGGATGAGGAGGTCCTGCGGCGCGTCGTGGAGGGCGAAGAGCGCGGCGGTCGCCGCCGCCGATCGAGCCCACCGTGAAACTCGACGCTCACACGATCAGCGCGACCACCCCAATTCCCATTATTTCTTTTAAATTGATTGACTGATTAGCGCGCCCACCAGCCTTCGAGGACCCGGCGCCAGTTCTGCCACCCGATCGCGGCGATCTCCGGCGCACTAAAGCCGACCTGCGTCAGCGCATCGAGCAGCCGCGGAACTCCCGCCACGTCTCCCAGCGGCGCGGGAATCGTCGCCCCGTCGAAGTCTGAGCCGAGCGCCACGTGCGCGACGCCGATTCGCTGGGCGACATAGGCTGCGTGGTCGGCGATCAGCTCCAGCGGCGTGGCGGGATCATCGGCGAAGTCCGGGCGCAGGAACGGGCACGCGAACACGATCCCCACCAGGCCACCCGAAGCCCCGATCGCATCGAGCTGGGCGTCGGTCAGGTTGCGGGAGGCCGCGCACAGCGAATGCGCCGCCGAGTGGCTGGCCACCAGCGGCCCTGGCTTGGCCCGCGCGACATCCCAGAAGCCCGCCTCGTTGAGATGGCTGAGGTCGACGAGGATCCCCAGCTCGGCGCAGCGCCGCACGAGCGCATCGCCTGCCGGCGTCAGGCCGGGTCCGGTATCCGGACTGCTCGGCGAGATGAACGGCACTCCGTGGCCGAACGCGTTGGGGCGACTCCAGACCGGCCCCAGCGAACGCAGCCCCGCGGCGTACCAGAGGTCAAGCGCCTCCAGCGACGGGTCGATCGCCTCGGCCCCCTCCAGGTGCATCACCGCCAGCGGCGGCCCATCGTCGTCGTGGGCCGCGTCCAGGTCGGCGAGCTGCCGGGCGATGCGGACGTGGCCCTGGCGCTCGAGCGCCAGCAGCCGCCCGGCGACCTCCGCGGCAAACGCGGCGGCCCGGTCATGGGACACCTCTGCGGCGAGCTCGAACTCCAGCACGCCATCATCACGCGCGACCGGGATCCTGCCCTCTAACGCCGACGGGGTGAAGATCGCGAAGATCGCCCCCCGCACTCCCCCGGCCCGCATCCGCGGCAGATCCAGGTGACCATCGGGACGCCCGGCGACGATCAGGGCGTGATCTTCGCGCGTCAGCGCATCGTTGTGACCATCGAAGACCGGCCGCACAGGTCGACCGTAGCGAGCCGGCCGCGCGCAAGAACCTACACCGCTGTAGGCCCGCCCGAGTTGGTGCTAGCCTGCCGCCACCGATGCAGCCTCGACCGTCGTCGGACGCCACCGGCAAGGCCCGTCGCCCTTACGCCCCTCGAATGCCCCCACAGGAGCGTCGCGAGCAGCTGATCGACGCCGCGCTGAGCGTGATCCTGGCCCACGGGTACGAGGGCGTCACGATCGAGGCGATCGCCAGAGCCGCCGGCGTCACGCGGCCGGTGATCTACGACCACTTCGAGAACCTGGGGGCGCTGCTCCAGGCGATGATCGCCCGCGAGGAGCGTTACGCGCTCGCGCAACTGGAGCAGGTCGTTCCCGACCGCCCCGGTGATCGCGATCCGGCCGAGCTGCTGGCCGCGGGCGTGAGGCGCTTCCTGGATGCCGTCGCCAGCCGCCCGGCGACGTGGCGGATCATCCTGCTGCCGCTGGAGGGCACGCCCGCGATCGTGCGCCATAACGTCGAGCGCAACCGGGCGCGCACGCTGGAGCGCATCGAGGCACTGGTTCGGTGGGCCCTGGACCGCTCCGAGCCGGCTGACGCGCTCGACGTTGAGCTGACCGCGCACGCGATCCGCAGCTTCGGTGAGGAGGCGGGGCGGATGGTGCTGACCGACGCGCAGCACTATTCGCCCGAGCGTTACGAGCGCTTCGTGGAGACGGTGATGAGTCGTGTCTGGCCGCTCTCACCGTGATGGACACGCGCGCCGAATCCGGTTCGATCACCTCGCGCTCGGCGCTGTCCCTGGCGCGCGCCATCCGCGCAGGCGAGCTGTCGGCGTCAGAGGTCGTCGAGGCGCACATCGAGTGCCATCAGCGCCTGGCGCCGCGCATCAACGCCCTGGCCGCCGACCGCTTCGACCTCGCCCGGCGGGAGGCGACGCTCGCCGACGAGCTGCTCAGATCCGCCGGGCCGGCGGAGGTCCTGCCGCCGCTGCTCGGCGTCCCGTTCACCGTCAAGGAGTCGATCGCGCTCACGGGTATGCCCCAATCAGCCGGTCTGGTGGCGCGCAAGGACTGCCTGGCCACGCGCAACGCTCCGGCTTTGCAGCGGCTGCTGGACGCCGGCGCGATCCCGCTCGGAGTGACCAACACCTCGGAGCTGACGCTGTGGATCGAGTCCTCCAACCGGCTCTACGGGCGGACCAACAATCCCTATGACCCTACCCGCACGGCGGGGGGATCCTCGGGCGGCGAGGGCGCGGCAGTCGGATCAGGCGCCTCACCGTTCGGACTGGCGTCGGACATTGCCGGCTCGATCAGGGTGCCGGGGTTGTTCTGCGGGGTCTTCGGGCACAAGCCCTCGTCAGGACTGGTGCCCAACACCGGCACCTATCCCGGCACGCCGGGTCCGGCGGGGAGGATGCTCGGCGTCGGGCCGCTGACCCGGCACGCCGAGGACCTGATCGGCGTGCTCTCGATCATCGCCGACGCCGGCGGAAGGGCGCCTGACGGCCGGCTCGGCGATCCAGCCGGCGTCTCGCTCCAGGGCTTGCGAGTCGTGATCCTTCAGGAGAGCTCGCTGCTGCCGATCAGCCGCGAGCTGCACGATGCCCGCGAGCGGGCCGCGGGCGCCCTGGCCGCGGCCGGGGCGCAGCTTCACCGCGTCGCGCTGCGCTCATGGCGCTATGCCTGGCTGCCGTTCGTGGCAACGCTGCAGGCCGAGGCCGAGCAGACCACCCTGAGTCTGCTCGCCGCCGCGGGGGCGAAACGCCCGACCTGGCGAAGCCTGCTGGCGCCCGGCGGGCCCCACACGCTGCCGACCCGGATGACGCTCGCCCCGGAGCTGCTGCCCCAGGGCTCACAGCCGCCCGGGCGCAAACGGCTACTCGCCGCCGCGCGTGAGCTGGTCGGCGAGCTCACCGAGACGATCGGCGACGGGGTCCTGCTGCATCCGGCCCACCCGCGGGTGGCCCCGCGGCACGGGCGGACGCTGGGACGGCCGTGGCTGCTCAATTCGTGTGCGGTCTTCAACCTCGCCGGCGTGCCGGTGACCGAGGTGCCGCTGGGACTGTCGGCGGCCACCGGGCTTCCGCTCGGGACCCAGGTGGCCGCCGGGATGAATCGGGACCACGTCTCGATCGCGGTGGCAATCGAGCTCGAGCGAGCCTTTGGCGGCTGGGTCCCACCGCCGGTCTGAGCCGCGACGCGATCACGCTGGCGCGGTTGCGGCGGCGAAATCGTGACCCGCGGCTTAAACACGACGGGGACCCGTTTCTCGGGTCCCCGCCGCCGATCTCCAGGACGCTCCACGGCCGGGAGGGCGCGTCCCGACGGAGATCGATTACGTCGGCTCAAACCCGCCGCGCCGCGGAAAGTTGCGAACTACGGGGATCAAGGTCTCTTGCCATACTTGGGTCTCCCCGTCAGGGGGCGTAGCTCAGTTGGTTAGAGCGCCGGCCTGTCACGCCGGAGGTCGCGGGTTCGAGTCCCGTCGCTCCCG
>OBLU010005355.1_pt1 | contig 11505 bp, 10 predicted proteins | sample 1518681 | NCBI WGS metagenome assembly OBLU01 (sample SAMEA3539304, study PRJEB22396) | soil metagenome | biome: tundra; feature: field; material: soil | place: USA | collected 2010-05 | depth 0.15 m
TCAGGATGGCGAAGGAAGGCTCGACAGTCTCCGGGCTCATGGATTCTTTCGCAACCGCCGTGTCCCTGGCGCTGCAGTATGGCGTACCGTTGCGGGTCCTCTGCGCCAAGTTCAGCCACACACGGTTCGAGCCAAGCGGTTGGTCGGGCAATCCAAAGATTGGCTACGCCAAGTCGCTGACGGACTACCTGTTCAGGTGGCTTGAGCTGCGCTTCCTGAAAGGTGAGCAGGGACTTTTGTTTGAATTGCCCAAGCTGGCCCAACCGCAGCGTGAGGTGACCAGCGTAGTCGAGGGCTTGGGGCAGGTCGTAGAGTTGGGAGACGCGCCTCCGTGCCAATTCTGCGGCTCACTGATGGTGAGGAACGGTTCCTGCTATCGGTGTATGACCTGTGGCAGCACGAGCGGTTGCTCATGAACGTGGGCGCTGGGTCGTTTCGGATGAAATGGTTCAACGCCGTTTGTCTTTTTTCGAATTCGTCTTACCCTCCTCGGAATTCAAAAACTAGCCTACCTTCTCCAGTAGGCCGGGGTCGCCGCTTGGGCTGAAGATTGAGGAGTCAACCAGTCGGCCGTCATGTTTTCGGCCGCCTATCCCCAGATGGGTTTCCTGGAACACGGAAGCAACCGCGGTATTCGGAGGTTATTGTGGTTCATTCCTTAACCATTTCGGGCCACGTTGCCGGTTGGGAAATCCAGGTCCGAATACAATCGAGTCGCAGAGAACTGCGCAAGTGATCTGCCCAGCGATTCATTCGAGCATCGCGTTCCGCCGTTACGAATGCTTTGTGCTGCGCCGGCGCCAACTTCAGGGAAGAGCGGGCCCAATCGAGAAAGCCATGCCGGAACCGATCGTTATCAAAAATGCCGTGAACATAACTACCAAACACAAGGCCACCGGGACTCATCGCTCCATCGAGCGATTGTGCGCCGTCGACCGTCGAGATGCGGCCGAAGGGTCGCGTCGCTCCGTTACGATACGTTTCTCCCATATGAATCTCGTAACCTTGAAACTCTCGATCCTGCCATAAACCTTCTGCGAAGGCCGCGTCGCATAGCTCTCCGGAAATTGGCCGGACAATTTTCTCGGCACTGAAAACTGTTTGAACCGATAGCAGTCCCAGTCCATTTCGTTCCGCAGGAGCACCGTTATTCTCAGCCCCGCTGGGATCAGAGAGCTTGATACCTAACATTTGGAAACCGCCGCACACGCCTACAATCGGCGCCCGCCGGGAACAGTGCTCCTCTATGCGGCTAGGAAAACCGTTCTTCACAAGCCATTCGAAGTCATCGAGAGTCTGCTTGGTTCCAGGCAAGATCACCACGTCCGCCGAGGAAAGATCGTCAGCATGCTCGACGAACGCCAACGCAACGGAAGGCTCCGCGGCCAATGCATCGAAGTCTGTGAAATTAGACATATGCGGGAAAGCGATTACGCCAATTCGCAACGGGCGATGCGGTGAACTGTCTGCACAGACGGGATCCCAGATGCGTCCGACCGAACGGCGGTGTTCCATGGCGACGCTGTCCTCTTCTTCCAGACCCAGATTATGCAAATAGGGGATAACCCCGACACACGGCAGCCCAAGCCGCCGCTCAATCATCTCCACGCCCGGCTGCAACAAGCTTTGATCGCCCCGGAACTTGTTGATCACAAATCCCTTGAACAATGCCCGGTCGGCGGGCTCTAGAAGTTCCAGCGTTCCGAACAACGAAGCAAATACTCCCCCCCGGTCAATGTCTCCAACCAGTATGCAGGAAGCATTCGCCGCGTGCGCCATGCGAAGATTGACGATATCGTGCTCTTGCAAATTGATTTCCGCCGGAGATCCAGCGCCTTCGAGCAAGATAAGGTCGTATTGCGATGCCAGCCTCCGATAGCTCTGAAGCACTGCGGGAAATAGCTGTTCCACGCAATTCGTGTGATAATCGGCCGCACTCACCTGTCCCCATACCTTGCCGAGGAGTACCACCTGGGAAGTGGTGTCGGAACGCGGCTTGATGAGCACCGGATTCATGTCCACGCTGGGAGGAATGCGGCAGGCTTCCGCCTGCAGCGCCTGAGCCCGGCCAATCTCTCTGCCATCCGGTGTAGCAGCCGAGTTGAGCGACATATTCTGAGCCTTGAATGGCGCCACGCGAACCCCTACATCGGCAAAGATCCGCCCCAGGCCTGCCGTGATGATGCTCTTGCCCACATGCGAGGCAGTTCCCAGAATCATCAAGGCCGATCGACTCACATTATTCTCCTGCTCACACGAAGGGCATCATGTGATCGCCTGTTCTTCGCACTTACTATGGTGTAAGCTTCTTCAATTCTACAGGCCAACGGGACCACGCCCTCGGAGCACTTTCACCCGGGTTCCAAGGAGGATGCGCCTTGAACAAGAAGAACTTGCAACCGATCCCACCAGTGATTCGGTCTAGACAGCACTTGGCGTCTCAAGGGATAAGCTTTCTGGCGGTAGGTGCGCTGGCACCAGCGGCGCTGCCCATCACTGCGGACGGAGTAACGTATACGATGGCCCAGGAAATGGCCTGGATCGACCTAGAGCATTTTGCCGTCGGGCGGTGGGACGGCACACTGAGTATCTTCGCCTTCAATGCATCGCCGACCGCCGGGCCAGTGATCAGTAACCCTAAAGCCACCGAAGTACAGCTTGACGAAGCCGTTACGCTGGCACAGCTTCGGAGTACGATCGAAAGACTTCCACAGGGCTGGAATCAGATGGTTGGCGCCCGAGGCGACCGACTATCGGGCGGTGAGCGACAGCGTGTAGCACTGGCCCGGGCGATTCTGCAGCGCCCCCGCATCCTCATTCTTGATGAGGCTACCTCGGCCTTGGATGTGGAAACGGAGAATCATCTTCTTGAAGCACTGAAGAGTTTCGTTGCGGATAGAACCCTCATCGTCATTTCTCACAGGCTTCCCGCGGCGCTCTGGCTTAATCGGATTTTAGTCATGCACAACGGCCGAATCGCCGAGGAAAGAAGTTGCTTGCAGTTTCAGTCGATCAACGAAACTCTTTCAATGGTTTTGGAAAGATCCGCGCAGAATTTAGAACTTAAAGAAGTCGCGAGCCCGACTCATCGAATTGCCGGCGTTGGTGATGGGCTGCGCCAGAATGGAATGTGTGCTTCGTGAAGATGGAGTGAGGACACCGTAAACATGTTTGAGGACCTGCGTTACAGCTTGCGAGTGCTTGCGAGGAGTCCGAGCTTTACCTTGGTGGCGGTAGTGGGCTTGGCCTTGGGAATTAGTGCGAACAGCGCCATTTTCACCGTAATGAACGCCGTCCTGCTTCGCCCGCTTCCCTATAAGGAAGCGGAGCAGTTGGTTCTGTTGTGGCAACTCAACCGGCACAACGGAGACCACGAAATTAAGGTGAGTGCTCCCGACTATATCGACTGGACGGAACAAAATAGCGTCTTTCAGGATATTGCAGCGTTTAATGCGAACTCTGGTCTTGGGCTGAACCTCAGCGGGGCAGGTCACCCCGCACGAATTTCTGCGACGTCGGTTACGGGTAACCTCTTTTCAGTTCTGGGCGTCACGCCAGCCTTGGGCCGGACATTCCTCCCGGATGAGGAGCGCCCAGGCTCCGCTCCGGTTTGCATTCTCAGCCATGATCTTTGGAAGCAACGATTTGGTTCCGATTCGAAAATCGTCGGCAACACGGTCACTCTCAACGGCGAGATGTGGACGGTAGTCGGGGTCATGCCGACGGGTTTCCGTTTCCCACAGAATGTCGACCTGTGGGTACCTGCGATGGTCCGCTCGAGTTCAAAGACAAGGCGCGCCCAACACTATCTGGGCGTCATCGCGCGGCTGAAGCCTGGGCTTACTCTTGATCATGCACAAGCTGAATTAGATGTACTTGGACGTCGGATGGAATTGCAATATCCGGAGACAAACGCGGGCCTCGGAATCAGGCTTGTCCCCTTACGTACACAGATAACGGGGAACATCCGTCCAGCCCTTTTTGTTCTTTTCGGAGCCACGGCTCTTGTTTTGCTCATCGCATGCACAAACTTGGCCAATCTATTGCTCGTGCGAGCCACTGTACGTCAGGTTGAAATGTCGGTTCGTCTCGCCTTAGGTGCTTCACGCGCGCGGCTCGTCCAGCAACTGCTCACCGAGAGCGCGGTACTGGGATTGTTGGGCGGCATTCTTGGACTGATCCTAGCCTTCGCGGGAACGCGAGTTCTCGTACATCACATTCCCAGCAACCTTCCGCGGACGAACGAGATCGCCGTGGATGGTCGAGTGCTCACATTTACTCTTGCCCTGTCGATCTTCACCGGGCTTATCTTCGGGTTAGCACCTGCCCTCCAGGTGACAAAGCCGGATCTGTTCAGAACACTCAAGATGAAAGCCGCCGGTTTCGCCGCAGGACACGGTTGGCAACGCCTCCGCCTCCTGCTTGTAGCTTCCGAGATGGCTCTGGCCTTGGTGTTGCTGATTGGCGCAGGCCTGATGATTACGAGCTTCTTTCGTCTACGGGAGGTGAATCTCGGGCTGGATTCCAGAGACGTGTTAACCATGCAAACCACGCTGACTTTTAACAAGTATCCGGTGCCGCGCCAGATCGCTTTCTTTCGGCAGGTTGTGCAACAGATCGGTGCTCTCCCCGGTGTCAGGTCTGTGGCCGCGATCGACAATCTCCCTCTGGGCGGGACGGATACACACACCTTTGGCATCGTGGGCCACTCCGGTTGGGAGGCGGGCGATGAACCCTCAGGTGAATTCAGCGTGGTCACGCCACGTTACTTCAACGCAATAGGCATTCCTCTCATCGAGGGCCGTAACTTTACCGACGGAGACGGTGACGCGGCCCCTAAAATCGCGATCATCAATGAAGCTTTTGCCAGCCGTTATTGGCCGCAAGAAGACCCGCTCGGCAAACACATCACTGTAGATTTCGAACGAGAGGTTCGAGAGATCGTAGGCGTGGTCGGAAACGTAAAGCACCTAGGGCTCGATAAACGCGAACCTCTGCAAGTGTACATACCGCATTCTCAAATCGGAGGTGCGGCGATGTATTTGGTGATTCGCGCCAATTCAAACGCGCTGAACCTGGCGCCGTCTGCTCGCTTGGCAGTCGATGCGGTCGATAGCGACCAGCCCGTTTATGATATTCAGACGATGGAGCAGCGTCTTGCAGCTTCAACATCGCCCCGGCGTTTCAATATGTTTTTATTGGGAATATTTGCCGCGATCGCGCTCGTCCTGGCAGCTGGAGGCACATACGGTGTCATGTCCTATTATGTTACACAACAAACTCATGATATCGGGATTCACATGGCGATGGGTGCCAACCAAAGTCGCGTACTCTCGCTCGTCATGGGAAAAGGTCTCGTCATTTTGTTGTCCGCGCTAACGATTGGTGTGACCGTGGCGCTTGCGGTTTCACACGTCATGTCCGGCTTACTCTTCGGAATCAGCAGCCTCGACCCCACCAGCATATTCGGCGCTTCGGCCCTGTTGACGATGGTGGGGCTTCTGGCCTGCTACATTCCTGCGCGCCGTGCTTCGAGAGTTGACCCTATGGTTGCCTTACGTTATGAGTAGACGATCCCAGACCCACGAATGCTTGTGAAACTACCTGTGGAAGCGATAGAGCGGACCGAACTCCCACCGTGACTTGGACGTTCTCAAGGTCCGCAAGGATGACACGTAAGTCAGGAGTATCAAATGGATATTTTATTTTTCTCCCGAGGACGCGGTAAAGGACATGCCATCCCTGACGCAGCGATCATGGAGTCCGTTCGCAATCTCGACGACAGGATCGGTTGGCAATTCGTATCCTACGGAACCGGCGCATCCACTCTGGCAGAGTTGGGCCATTCGGTGAGGGATCTGCAATTGCCCGACGATAACCCCTTCCATGAGACATTAATTCGAGCTTGCAAGGTCATCTCGGAAGGTTCTCCCGGTTTAGTGGTATCCCATGAGGAATTTGCGGCGGTGCTTGGCGCAAAAATATTTGGAATCCCCGCGATATTTCTAACGGATTGGTTTGGTACTGAGAATCACATCATCATGCAGACCTTGACCTATGCCGAGAGCGTAATCTTCTTGGGAGAACGGGGAACCTTCGATGAACCCTCCTACCTAACAGGCAAGGTGACTTATGTCGGTCCCGTCGTTCGAAACTTCAAGTACAACAAGAATGACCGCGATCGCGCCCGGCGGGAATTGGGTATCCCAGATGACGTGACAGTGGTGGCAGTCTTGCCGGGAGGATGGGCGAACGAGCAACGGGCCCCCATTGTGGACCTGTTGCTACCTGCATTTCAGGCATTGCCTCGGGCCAGCAAGCTGTTGTGTTGGGTTGCTGGCGACGATCACGAATTTCTCTCCAACCGCACCAAAGACATGCAGGATGTTCTCGTGCTCAAGAAACTGTGGCCCATCGAACAGCTCATGGTTGCCAGCGATCTGGTGATTACCAAGGGAAACCGGATAACCATCATGGAAACATCTGCCTTAGGGCTGCCATCTATTTCCCTCTCTCACGGGCTGAACCAGGTCGAAGAGGCTATTGTCCCGCGAATCAAGAGCAACTTGCCTCTTCGGGTCAAAGGAATAGACAGCGAATTTCTTGCGCGATGTATGGACAACGTAATTGATTCGTGTGGAGGGAGTCTCGAACCAGATCTCAGTGTTCCTGGATTTAACCAAGTCGCGGAAATCTTAGCCAGGAGAGTCGAGAAGGGCCATCTTTCGTCCAAGGAGTGTACCGACAAGAACGCCGTTTCCCGCCATCCAATGTCAGCCGCTTAGATGCCGGCAGCAAGAGTTTACTTTTTCGAAGGTTGATGACCGCTGGATGCGGAACGAGAGTCGGGGCGCTCGCCGGAGCGGACATGGGATCGCCCTGCGCTAGTGGATGCAGGAAAGGCGAGTTGATTCTTCTAGGGGAGCTGTGACGAGTATTCCAACGGACGACTCCGGTCATGCCTGAGCAGATTACGGTCGTTATTACGTCATGTGGCAGGCTTGACTTGCTGGAACGCACAATTTCCAGCTTCCTCGCTTACAATTCGTATCCCATTGCCAGCTATGTCATAGTGGAAGACTCCGGCGATCTACATGTGGAGTCATTTCTCCGTGAGCGGTACGGCGGCTCTTTTAACATTCTGTTTAACGAACAGCACCTCGGGCAAATCGCCAGCATCGACCACGCGTACGCTACCGTTGCTACGCCCTATATTTTTCACTGTGAAGACGACTGGGTGTTCCACCGCTCGCGGTTTTTAGAGGAATCGCTGTCCGTCCTTAGCGTGGATCCGCAAATCGTGACTGTTTCCCTGCGCGATCTGTGGGATACAAACGGTCATCCGCCTGAGCGGCCACGATACCTGACACCCGATGGTGTGTGTTTTCGGCATATGTCTCGTCACTACGTCTCCCCGAGGGGTTTCATCTGGCGGGGATTTTCTTTCAATCCTGGACTGCGTAGGACAGCCGATTATCAGAGAGTTGGCTCCTACGCTGCAGTGCTGAAGGAGCGCGGGATGGACAGTTGCTTTGAGGGCTTGCCCCAGGAATCGGCAATTGGCGAATGCTACCATCATCTGGACTATTATGCCGCGATTTTAGAACAAGGTGCAGTCGAACACATCGGATACGGCCGCCACGTTTCGACACAGGCGTCGCCGCGGACTCGCAGCTCTTGGTTTCAGCCAGGTTCCGAGACCGTGATTACGGCAACGGCTACAGCCAGTCAACTGCAGGAAGTCAATGCAAAGATCGCGGAATCCAAGAAGCCCTTAACTTGCGCAGCCCCCCGCATTCCTCTGTTCGCTTTCACAACTGACGACAGAGGTCACTTGGTGGGTGCATTGCTGGGCATCACTCATGTTAGCGTCTTACATATTTCTGTTCTGTGGGTTGCCGACTGTCCCACTCAGGATAAGATATTGGCTGAACTATTCTCAAAAACAGAAGCAGAAGCAATCCGCCGTGGGTGTAATGAGGCATTCGCCGCCGCCGTTCGCCCAGAATGCAGCAGCATGCTTAACCAATTCGGATACACGTCAGTCTCAGAAATCTCCAATTTCAAAGGCGAGTCCCCTAGAGCGTTCTTACGTAAGCGTTTTGCACACGATAAAGTTTCTGGCTTTTCTCGTCACCGCTTTTCGGAAGAATGAGAACGAAAACCTGTCGATGGAAGAGCGCAACGCGCTAAAGAATCGAGCCGACAATATTGTTCAAGGCCTACAGGCGGCGGACCGCCCCGAGATCTCCTGTTGCCGTACTCAGGCCATGCGAGTACAGCGAACGATTCAATTAACTTACGAGATGTGACGGGCCATCTATCAACGTCGATTGATTGTCCAGAAACGGGCTTTGGGGAAAGTGCAAACGGTGTGCCGACTGTGTGCAGGCTTTCACGTCACAGGAAGAGGAACGAGGCGAAACGACTTACGGCCGGTCAGTCGTTCGGGAGTGTGCACAGTGAAGGTCTTCCCTCCAGCAAAAGTTGGGCAACAGTAAGGAATGTGTGGTAAAGTAAGGAATAGGGAGTGGACCTATGCAGAAGCAAGCAACGATCACTAGCAAGGGACAGATTACAGTGCCGCGCGAGGTTCGACGGGCACTAGGGGTTCGAAGCGGCGATAAGCTGCTATTCGAGAGCGATGGCAAGGGAATACGCGTCCGGCCAGTTAGAAGCGAGAGCGCGTTTTCAAAGCATCGCGGCATTGGTAACCCCGAAATTCCGTCCGGCAGAAGAAGTATTGCAAAATGGTTGCGCGGGATGAGGGGGCAATGACAACCGCTATCGATACAAATGTGGTGATCGCATTGTGGGACAAAGATTCGGCATTGAGTTTGGCTGCACAAAACGCCCTGGATGCAGCATTTCATCGAGGGACTCTGGTTGCTGCTGCTCCCGTCTTCGCAGAGTTGATCGCGGCCCCTGGTCGGAGCGAAGCGTTCGTCGGTTCCTTCTTTGAGGAGACGGGAATCGGGGTCGATTGGGAGTTGCCAGAACAAATATGGCGCTTGGCAGGACGGGCCTTTCAAGCCTATGCAGAACGTCGACGTAAGCAGCGCGATGCAGGTGCTCGCCGCATCCTCGCGGACTTCATTATAGGAGCTCATGCATCAGCGAACGGTTGTCGCCTTCTAACTCTTGACGATCGTCTGTATTGCTCCTCATTTCCGACACTCGCGATAGAGACCTTTTGAAATTCAGGGGCCGGGGCAGGTTTCAAAGTGGCTACGGACCGTTCGGCTCGGCTCTCTGCTACACGCCGCTTGATTGTGTGCCAAAAGTGTGCCGGATTGGGAGCCACGTGCTCGCCTTACCGGCGGAATTGGACTTACGGCCGATCAGTAGACCTCTCTTTCAGGCCGCCCAAGAATCACTGTGATTCTCACTTGCAGTGTGCTAACCGTGTGCCTGATTTCGGAAGAGTCAATACTGGAGATTAATCACTAACCTGGGGTTTCAGCATAGGAAAGTCTGGCCAGGAAAGGGTTATTTTGAAGCGCGATAATGTATTTTATCGGTGTGAAACTCGACACGAACTTGCATCAATCTATTTTTCGTACCGGATATTACGGATTTCAATGGTGAACTTTTTGGGCTGCTTCGCCTTTACTCCGTTTGCATCCCACGTGATGACCCACCCGAAGCCGCCGACAATTCGCTTAAAACGCTCATTAGGTATGCTTGAAAGATCAACAGGAAACTCTTGCCACTGCGTCGTGAGATGCTTAGCTCCGAGATTCTTGTTAATGCTGTTCGGATACGGAAAGGTCTTCTCATCGGGCTTAGGCGAGTCAGAGCGTCGCTTGTCACCACCGATTACAAATTCCACACTGACTTCACCATCTGCACTGCGCGCCTCCCATCTCAGTGTATGGTGGCACTCTTGCAGGTCGTAGCCCCCTTCAGGGTCGGTTCCCCAATTATTCTGGGGCTCTAGATACATGTAACCTGCGAACTGCGCCGGGTCTGGATTCTCCTTTCCATCGACAAATTGATAGTCCCACTCATGAGGGCCGTGCCCTTCAGCAGTATAGGTAAACTGGATGAAACCCTCCTGCCTGCTCATGCTCAAATCGCCGGTATCCCCCATTTTTCCCGTCGGAAAGTAATTCTCGTCCACCGAAAACTTGGTGACATTGCCAATGCTTTTCCCCGTGTCGGGCAACCGCGGCGCGACCTGCCAGAATGCCACCACCCGCACCCACTAGAATCATTGCCAAGAGGAGCGGCAAAAGCACCGAACGTTTGCGAACTACCGACTTCACGCCATCAATCCGAGTTTTGGGTTGCATAGTCTTCCACTCCTTACCCAAGTTTGCGACGCCTTTAAGAATTGGTGGAACCGCCCCAAGCAATGCAGCAGCCGCAGCCAGCAGGCTCTTTACATCTAACAGGAAATCGCGGAGATTAGACGGAGGCGGAATGGTCAAAGACTCACCTCAAGGTCCGACGGGGTTGCCGATCTCACTACGTGCTTGTTCATCGATACCACTGCCCGAGGCTGAAAGTAATCCCGACTCGCACATCGTGGTCCGGAATAGAAGAAGGTGCTTCGTCCCGGTAATAGGCGGCCACGTGCACATATTCGCCATAGACGGCGAATCGGTTGAGCCAACTGACATCAGCCGCCGACCTCTTCAACGCGGGTGCAAAACGAAGCCCGCCTCCTGTCACTAACTTGTTTTCCCAGTAGAACGTTTTATTGTCAGTTAAAGAGCTTTCGACTGCAAGGTATGGCGTGAATGCGGACAGGAAGCGTGCATTCGGCACGCGAACTCCCGCGCGAACAGCATTCGCGAGAATGCCCGTGTTGTAGTGTGGAGCAAACTCGTTCGCAGATTGGTGTCGGCGGACATTGTTTGATACAAAATAACACCGTACGTGACTTGTTATCGTCCCCTTAACGTACCCAGATTCCTCATCATCTTTCTTGCGCTTGCGCAAAGGTCAAACGGTCAAGCAAACATAGATCGAGAAGAGGAGAGCTTTATTCACGAGCATTGCGAAAGGACCGAGCTTTACTCGCTATCAGCCCGAACCCATTCTTACTGGCAGCATTCTCTAAGCTCAACGATTCTGCGCGGGGCGCGGCCGACTGTCCTGCCCTGTTTCTCAACTCTGCCATGGCCAGCCGCGTCTCGAACTCAAGCTCCAAAAGCTGATGAGAATGAGCGCTTTGAAGTGTCTTCTGTAGTTGTGCGCTTGCCGCTGGGAAATGGCCTGACACGTCTTGTACGCGACCAGATATCATTTCGAACTGCAAGCAGTTGAGCGGTTTTGAGTGGTGCAAGCGTTCATCCCACCTACAAAAAACCTTTCCCCTTGATCTCCCTGCCGGTAAGAAAATCAAGAATGGTGCGTGGAGAGGGAATTTGATCCGAAAGACCCCTTGGTCCGGAACCAGATTCTAGCGATCGTTGAACTCTATCGGATCCTGTTGATCGCGGTGGTGAGGGCGCGGGTTTCAGATCAAGGCCAAGGGCGAGCGACCTCCATCAATTC
>OBLU010005356.1_pt1 | contig 11505 bp, 9 predicted proteins | sample 1518681 | NCBI WGS metagenome assembly OBLU01 (sample SAMEA3539304, study PRJEB22396) | soil metagenome | biome: tundra; feature: field; material: soil | place: USA | collected 2010-05 | depth 0.15 m
GTGCGCCCCACCCGAGCGCCGGCTTTACACGCAGCTGACGTTCGGCTGACACGTTGCTTTCAGGCCGGAGCGACAGTGCAACCGGCACCGCAAAGGCAACCCGAACCGAGGTAAATCAGATGTCATTCATGAGCAGACACTCCAGGATCCTGATCGTCGCCGTCACCTGCGCGGTGATCGGAGCCGGCGCCAGCGCGATCGCGAGCGCCGGAGCCGCGACGAGCCCTACGACGGCGAGCAGGGCCCATACCGGACGCGTCCACGGCCCGCGCCGTTGGGAGCGGCGAGCCGTTGAGGGCAGCATCGTCATCCGCACCAAGCAGGGATTCAAGACGGTGACCTTCGAGCGCGGGACCGTGCAGTCGATCAGCGGTCAGCAGCTGACGATGGTCGAGGGGACCGCCAAGGCCACCTACAAGACCGTCACACTTACGATTCCGGCCAACGCTCGTGTCCGCGACAACGGTCAGAAGAGCACGCTGTCCAACGTCAAGGACGGTCAGCGGGTGATCGTGCTCACCGCGCCCAAGAACACGTTCGTGATCGCGCGCACCCCTCGTTCGGCGTAACGGACCTGCGAGGCTGGATCCCTGCGGGATCCAGCCTCGCAGCCCAAGCACCGCCCGTGGCCGTTGCGGTCACGGGCGGCCGCGGTTAAGGGCCCCCGAACGGCTCAGGGCACGGTCTGATCGGGGCCGACGAGCTCTAGGCCGCGATCGGCGGTCGGCGGGTCGACCGTGACCGGTTCGGCACGGCGCTCGGCGAGTCGGCGCTCGGCGTCCCGCCGCTCATGAGCGATCGGCGCGGTACGCCGCCGGCGATCATCCTGGCGGCGGTCTCCGCGACGTCGCGCCAGCCGGCTGAGCAGCAGAGCCCGCCATGCGCGGCCCGCGCTGTGATCGGCGTGGGAGGCGACCCGGCTCAGCCCGAGCCCGAAGGCCAGGAACACGGCCAGCAGGCTCGCCCAGGCGAGGAACAGGATCACCACCGGGGTGGCCACCAAAGCAGCGTATCGGCTTGGTGGCGCCGCCGCGGTATCGCCATTCTCTGGCTGATCGACCCGCGCTGCACAGGTTTGCAGGTTGACAGCTGCAGCACAACGCGGGTATCTTGCACTGCAAACGATTGCAACAACGTGATGGAGACCGGATCAGCTGCCATCACGTAGGAGCGGAGGGAGACGGAGATGAGGAGCTTTCCCAAGTTTTTGAGGGCTGGGTGCGTCCTGGCCGCCGTGACCCTGCTCGCTGCGTGCGGCAGTTCGAGCAGCAGCAGCAGCGGGGGAGGCGGCGGGAGTGGTTCGGGTCCGATTACGATCGGAACGTCGTTGTCGCTCTCGGGCGACTTTGCGGCTGACGGTCAGGCGTTCGAGCGCGGCTATCAGCTGTGGGTGGCCGACCAAAACCGCGCCGGCGGTCTGCTCGGGCACAAGCTCAAGCTCGACGTGGTGTCTGACGCCTCGAGCCCGGCGCAGGTGGTCAGCAACTACGAGAAGCTGATCGGCTCCAACAAGGATCAACTCGTGTTCGGTCCGTTCTCGAGCCTGCTGACGGTCCCCGCGGCGCGCATCGCCTCGCGCTACGGCTACGCGTTCGTCGAGGGGGCGGGCGGTGCTCCCTCCGTGTTCGGCAACGGGCTGAAGAACGTCTTCGACGTCTCGATCCCGATCAAGAACAACCTCGTGACATTCGCGGAGTGGGTGGCCTCGCTGCCGGCCTCCCAGCGGCCCAAGACCGCCGCCTACGCGACCGTCAACGATCCGTTCACCCAGCCGCAGCTCCCGCTCGCACAGAAGATCATGCAGGCGGCCGGGGTCAAGACCGTGCTCTCGAAGGTGTTCCCCGAGGAGGTCACCGACTACACGGCGATCGCCGGCCAGGTGGCTTCGACCCACGCCGATGTCGTCGTGCTCGGCTCGGTCGATGTCCCGACCGTATCGGCGTTCACGCACGCGTTCGTCCAGCAGCACTACAACCCCAAGGCGTTCATCGCCACCGCGGGTCCGGACCAGGGCGCTCCGTTCGTCAAGGCCGTCGGCGCCGGCAACGAGAACGGGATCTTCGTCCCCAACGGCTGGTTCGGTGGCTTCCAGAAGGCCGACAGCCAGCAGATGGTCAAGGAGTACATCGCCAAGTACGGCGGCACACCGTCGGACGTCAACGCCGACGTCGCCGAGGCCTACTCGGTCGGACAGGTGATCGCCCAGGCGGTGCAGGCGACGCACGGCTTCGACAACCAGAAGATCATCGCCTACCTGCACAGCGGCGTTACGCTCAACAGCGTCCAGGGCCCGGTGAAGTTCGACCCGCTCGGCGAGAACACGTCCCAGAAGACGCTGACGTTCCAGTGGCAGAACGGGACGCTGGTCCAGTCGATTCCCACCGCGACCACGGGCTCGCACCCGCCGCTCTACCCGAAGCCGGCCTGGCAGGGCTAGAGCCCAATGTCGTCAACCGCCCTCCTGCAGGCGATCGTCGATGGCGTTTTGACCGGCGGCGTGTACGCGCTCATGGCCGCCGGTCTGACGCTGATCTTCGGCGTCATGGACATCATCAACATCGCTCAGGGCGTGATGGTGATCCTCGGCGCGTACCTCAGCTACGAGCTGTCGGTGCACGTCGGCATCGGCCTGCTGCCGGGGCTGCTGATCACCGTCCCGCTGATGTTCGCGCTTGGGGTGGCGATCGAGTTCTGCTTCATGCGCCGGCTGCGTGACCAGGATCGGACGCAGATGTCGATCCTGATCACCTACGCGGTGGCGATCGTGATCGAGGGGATCCTGACGGCGATCTTCGGCGTCGACTACCAGCAGCTGCAGGCGTCCTACGTCAACTCCTCGGTGCACGTGTTCGGCTTCTACCTGCCAGACATCTACCTGATCGGCTTCGCGCTGGCGATCGCCCTGCTGATCGGCCTGTACTACGTCCTGTACCGCACCCAGTTCGGTCGGGCGGTGCGCGCGTCGCTGCAGAACCGGACCGCCGCCGACCTGATCGGCATCGATGTCAACCGTGTGCGCACGATCTCGGTTGGCATCGGCGTGGCGGTCACCGCGGTCGGCGGGATGGTGTTCGGCGCCACAAACTCGTTCAATCCCAACACCGGCTATGACCTGATCTCACGGCTGCTGGCGATCGTGATCCTGGGCGGGATGGGGAGCATTGGCGGGGCGATGGCGGCGGCGATCTTCCTACTGGTGATCAATGACGTCGTCGCGGTCGCCTGGTCGCCGACGTGGGCGCCACTGGTGTACTTCGCGGCGCTGGTGATCGTGCTCTCGGTCAGGCCCCAGGGGCTGTTCGGCCGCACGGCGGCGCGTGCCCAATGAGCGTTACCAACTCGCAACCGGACGTCGCGACGGACCCGCAACCGGACGTCGTCGCGCCGCCGCCGCGGCGGCGCATTGCGGTCATCGGAGCGATCGTCATCGTGCTGGCGGTGTTCGCGGGCTTTCCGCTCGCGGTCACCGACCCCTCGACGACGTCAATCGCGGTGTTCACCCTCGTGTTCATGGTTGCCGCCTCGTCGTGGAACATGTTCAGCGGCTACTCGGGCTATCTCGCGCTCGGTCACGCGGTGTTCTTCGGCTGCGGCGGCTATGCGGTTGCGCTGGCCGCGCAGGACTGGCACGTGGCCGGAGGCTGGCCGGTGTTCGCGCTGCTTCCGTTCGGCGGCATCGTCGCCGGGCTGATCGCGATCCCGGTCGGGCTAATCGCGCTGCGCACGCGCCGGCACACGTTCGTGGTGGTCACGATCGCGATCTTCTTCATCTTCCAGCTAGCCGCGACCAACCTTGGCTTCACGGGGGGAACCTCCGGGATCCTGCTGCCGATCGCCCCGTTTTCGGCGGCCAACTACAACCAGCCTTTCTACTACGTGGCGCTGGTGATCCTGATCCTCACCGTGGTCGTCTCGTGGGCGGTACGCCGCTCGCGTTTCGGGCTGCAGCTGCTGGCGATCCGCGACGACGAGGATCGCGCGCTCGGCCTCGGCGTCAGGACCCGGCGCGTCAAGCTGACCGCGTTCGTGATCTCCGCGATCCCGGTCGGCATGGTCGGTGGCCTGTACTTCTACTTCCTGGGCCAGATCTTCCCCCAGTTCGGATTCGACCCGCTGTTCGACGTCTCCCTCGCACTGATGGCCTTCCTCGGCGGTGTGGGCACGATCGTCGGTCCGCTGCTGGGGGCGTTCGTGCTCGAGTCCCTCCAGCAGTATCTGACCCAGACCTTCTCGGGTAACGGCATCTACCTGATCGCCTACGGCGTCCTGTTCTTGGCGGTGATCCTGGTGCTGCCGCGGGGCGTCGTCCCCGGCATCGCCCACTGGCTGGAGAAGCGTCGGATGAACGGCTCCACCAGCCCCGGAGACGAGCGTCAGGCAAAACTCCCCAGCGGCGTCGCGGGAGCGGCATGATGAGCAACCTGATCGACGTCCAGCGCGTCTCGAAGTCCTATGGTGGCGTCGAGGCGCTGTCGCTCTGCAACCTTGAGGTCCGCGAAGGTGAGATCAACGGGCTAATCGGCCCCAACGGCTCGGGCAAGACGACGCTGTTCAACATCATCACCGGCTACGAGCGCATTCAGCAGGGACAGGTCCACTTCAGCGGCGCCGAGATCACCAACGCGCCGCCTGACCGGGTGTTCAAGCTCGGGATCGGGCGTACCTTCCAGCTCACGCGCCTGTTCACCCGGCTGACCGTGCTGGAGAACATGCTCGTCGCCACCCAGCGAAAGGAAGGCTGGCTGCGCGGCGTGATACGGCTGGCCGGCTCGGCCAGTGAGAAGCGCCGAGCGATGGAGCTGCTGGACTTCGTCGGGATCACCCGGCTCGCCCATGAACCGGCTGGCAACCTTTCCTACGGTCAGCGCAAGCTGCTCGAGCTAGCTTCGCTGTTGGTGGCCGATCCGGCGATCCTGCTACTCGACGAACCGGCCGGGGGCGTCAATCCGACCCTGATCGCCCACCTCGGCGACCGCATCAAGGAGCTCAACAAGGCGGGTAAGACGATCCTCGTCGTCGAGCACAACATGGAGTTCGTGATGGGCCTGTGCTCGCGCATCACCGTCCTCAGCCAGGGCACGGCGCTCGTCTCGGGCACGCCTGCGGAGGTGCGGGCCAGCCCGGCGGTGCTTGACGCCTACCTCGGCGGCGAGGACGATCCCTCCACCCAACTCGAGCTCGCCGAGGAGGCGACGCATCACGGCGGCGCCAGGGTTGTGGTGATGCCGGTGCGCAATGCGCCGCGGGAGAAGCTCGGCGATTCTCAGGCGCTGCTGCAGCTGCGGGGGATCACCGCCGGGTACGGCGGCGGCGACATTCTCAAGCGGGTCACGCTCAACGTGCCGCGCGGTGGCATCACCTGCGTGGTCGGACCCAACGGCGCCGGCAAGTCGACGCTGATGGCGACGATCAGCGGCCTGTTGCGCCCGCGCCAGGGCGAGATCCGCTTCGATGACGAGGTCGTCTCCGGCATGACGCCGAAGCAGATCCTGGCCAAGGGCATCGCTCAGATACCGCAGGCGCACAGCCTGTTCCCCGAGATGACCGTGCGTGAGAACGTAGAGATGGGCGCTTTCACGGTCAAGGACCGATCGCTCGTGCAAACGCGGCGCACGGCCGTGGAGGAGCTCTACCCCATCGTGCGCGACCGGGCCGACGAGAAGGCCGGGAGCCTGTCCGGCGGCCAGCAGCGCCTGGTGGAGTTCGCCCGCTGCCTGATGCTCGACCCGACGCTGATCATGCTCGACGAGCCTTCGATGGGCCTTGACCCACAGACGCGCCAGATGGTCTTCTCGATGATCGAGCTGATGAACCAGCAGGGCAAGACGATCCTGCTCGTGGAGCAGAACGCTCGCGCGGGGCTGAGGCTGAGCACCCACGGCGTCGTGCTGGAGAACGGGATCGTTCGCCTGACCGGCTCCGGGCGTGAGGTGCTCGAGCATCCCGAGATCGGCGCGCTGTACCTCGGAGGGGCCGTCACCACGGCGGGCGCCGCTCCGTGAGCGCGCCGGCTGACACGACCGCCGATGCGGACGTGGTCGTTGCCGGGGCGGGCCACAACAGCCTGATCGCCGCCGCCTATCTAACGCGCGCCGGCCGTCGCTGCCGGGTGCTCGACGCACGCCCGGTCCCCGGCGGCGGGGTCGCCTCCGAGGAGCTGCTCCTGCCGGGCTACCGGCTCGACTCCTGCTCGACCGGGCATACGCTGATCCAGACCAACCCGCTGCTGGCCGACGACGAGCTCGGGCTGCTGGCCGAGCGCGGACTGTCCTACATCGAGCCCGACCCGGTGGGACACGTCGTGTTCCCCGACGGAGAGTCGCTGACGATGTGGCTGGAGCTCGAGCGCACCTGCGGCGAGATCGCACGCTTCTCACCCGCCGACGCCAACGCGTACAGGCGGCTGCTCGCCGAGTACGACGCCGTCAAAGACGTCTTCGCCCGCCAGCGATTCACGCCGGTCGGCTTCGGCCAGAGCTTCGAGCAGATGCTCGCGGACAGACCCGGTGCGGCACGCTGGCGGCGCCGGGCCGCGATCAGCGCGTGGGACGTCGTGCGCCACGAGTTCGAGAGCCGTCACGTCCAGGCGTTCATGCTCTGGATGGCCTTCCAGACCGGACAGCCGGTGGACTCTGCGGGCTCGGGGCCGCTGGCCTACTCGATTGTGTTCGGGCGCCAGCGCCGAAGTTGGACGATTCCGCGCGGCGGCTCCGGCGAGCTTGCGCGAGCGCTCGTGGAGGTGATCGAGGAGGGGGGAGGCGAGGTGCTCTGCGACCGGCGCGTGGTCGGCCTCGTGCTGCAGGGCGGACGGTGCGTGGGAGTCCAGACCGCGGACGGCGAGCGTCACCTGGCCCGCGATGCGGTGCTGTCGACGATCCACGTCAAGGATCTCGTGGAGATGGCGCCGGCGAAGTGCTGGGGCGAGGATTTCCTCTACGGCGTCGAGACCTACGACCCGGGCGTCGCTGCGTTCGCCGCGCATTACGCGACGACCGAGCCGCCTCGGTACCCGCTACGAGACGGCGGTGAGCTGACCGCGGTCTCGGCCGGCGTGGCGGGCTGGCCGGAGGATATCGTGCGGATGGGACGCGACGTCAAGGAGGGGCGGCTGGTGCGCGACGGCGCCTGGCTGCTGTTCCCGACCCCGACCGTCGCCGACCCCTCGCGTGCACCGGATGGACGGCACACCGTGAAGGTGCTGGGGATGCAGCCCTACGACCCGGGCGGCGGGCCGCAGCGCTGGGAGCAATTGGGCGCGGAGATCGCGGCCGTCCAGCTCGCTCACCTGCGCCGTGCCGCGCCGAACCTCGTTTCGGAGACGATCCTCGCCGAGCTGATCGTCACCCCTCCCGACCTGGAGCGTTCCAACCCTCACATGTGGCGCGGCACCTTCCACGGCGGGGACCGCTCACTCGCCCACAGCGGCGCGCTCCGTCCGGCACCCGGCTGGGCGCAGCACCGCATGCCGATCCCCGGCCTCTACCAGACCGGCGGCACCACGCATCCCGGCGGCTCAGTCACCGGCGGCCCCGGGCGCAATGCGGCGATCGTGATGTTGACCGACCTCGGCCAGGACCCGCGGGAGGTGATGACCAATGCTCCACGGGTTCGTGCAGGTCACAGCTGAGCGCCCGGCTCCGCCCATCATCAGATAATGGCCCCCGTGCGGACCTCGGTCACGATTCGGGACGTCGCCCGCGTGGCGAAGGTCCACCCCGGCACCGTCTCGCGCGCGCTGAACGTGCAAACGCGCGCGCTGGTCAACCAGGAGACGGCCGATCGGGTGATGCGCGCGGCCGAGCAGCTTGGCTACCGCCCGAACCCGATCGCGCGCGGGCTGAAGACCAACCGCTCCTACACGATCGGTGTGCTGATCCCCGACATCACCAACCCTCTGTTCCCGCCGATCCTGCGCGGCATCGAGGACCGTCTCGACGACGCCGGCTACACGTCGCTGATCGTCAACACCGACAACGACGCCGAGCGCGAGCGCAGCTACCTGGAGGCGCTGCGCGCGCGTCAGGTCGACGGTTTCATCTCCGCCACGGCGCGACTCGATCAAGAATTCCTGGCCGACCTCGCCGCCGGTGGCGTGCCACTTGTTCTGGTCAACCGCAGCCTCGAGGATCGCTCCGTGCCGGCGGTAACCGTCGACGACCGGCAGGGCATCCGACTGGCGGTGGAGCACGTCGCGCAGCTGGGGCACTCGCGGATCGGCCACGTCGCCGGCCCGCAGAACATCTCGACCGGACACCGGCGCTATCTCGGCTTTCTGGAGGCCATGCGAGCCGTGGGGCTGGACACGCTCGGCGAGCATGTGCGCTTCAGCGCGTCATTCACCGAAGCAGAAGGCGCCCGTGTGAGCAGCGAATTGCTCGGTGCGGCAGATGACATCACCGCGATCGTGGCGGCCAACGATCGGCTTGCCATCGGCTGCTATGACACCCTCGAGGCCTGCGGGCTGCGCTGTCCCGACGACGTATCGATCGTCGGCTTCAACGACATGCCGTTCGTCGAGCGACTGCGCCCGCCGCTCACTTCGGTCCGGGTACCCCAGCGCGAGATCGGAACCGAGGCGGCCAACCTGTTGCTCCAGCGCCTCGGTGACGGCTCGCAGATCCCCCGCGAGATCCTGCTCGAGCCGACTCTCGTGGTTAGGGGATCGACCGCGCCGCCGCCCGCTAAGCCGGCGTCCGCTCGGCGCCGGGCCAACTGAGCGGGGCGCCCGCGGCTTCGAACTTTGCGATATGGAAACGCCGTGCGTGAGCTGAACCTCGAAGTGACCGGGGGAAGAGAACCAGATGGCTGACGCGCGCGTTGAGGCAGCGATCAAGCACTGGGCGGGCCGGTTCATCTCCAACGGCGTCGACTACAACGACTTCATCCGCACGACCGCTTCGATCTCACGCTGGGACGAGTGGCTTGATGCCTGGACCGCCACCGCCGAGGTCCACACCGGCCTGGCGCGGCGCTGGCTGGAGCATGGCAGCCGCCGCAGCGCCGGCGAGGCATATCTGCGCGCCGCGGTGAGCTACCACTTCTCCAAGTTCGTCTGGGTGCTCGATCCGGAGCGCAACCGCGGCAACACGGAGGCGGCGGTGCGCTCGATGTACGCGGCCCACGAGCTCTTGGACACCGGCGCTGAGCGGATCGAAGCGCAGATCGACGGCGGCACCGTGGTGGCCAACCTGCGCCGGCCTCCCGGGACGGCACGAGCTCCGCTCGTCGTCCTGATCCCGGGGCTCGATTCGACCAAGGAGGAGTTCTTTCACTGGGAGTCGGTGTTCCTCGATCGCGGCATGGCGACGCTGTCGCTCGATGGCCCCGGTCAGGGGGAGACCGGATTTCACATGAACATCCGTGCCGACTACGACGTGGCAGTGACGGCGATCCTCGACGCGGTCGCCGACCGGTCGACGCTGGACGGCGACAGGATCGCGGCCGTGGGCGTGAGCCTCGGCGGACACTATGTAATCCGGGCGGCGGCGTTCGAGCCGCGGGTGAAGGCGGTAGCGGGCATCAGCGGTCCGTACGACTTCGCGGCCAACTGGGAGTCGATGCCTGAGCTGACGCGGGACACGATCGCGCACCACACCGGAGCCGACGGCGAAGCCGACGCCCGCCGGCGAGCCCTCGAGCTCAACCTCGAAGGGGTAGCGGAGCGCGTGTGGCAGCCCTGCCTCGTTGTCACCGGCAAGCTCGACCGTGTGATCGCCTGGGAGCAGACCAAGCGCATCGCCGATGCAGCGCAGAACTCCGAGTGGGTCCTGTATGACGACGGTACCCATGTGTGCAACAACATCCCGTTCAAGTACCGCCCGCTGGTCTCGGACTGGATTGCCGACCGGCTGCGATGATCGGGGCAGCCGTCACGCGGCGGGAGGACGCCCGCGTCCTGCTCGGCCAAACACGATACCTGGATGACCTCGAGCTCGCCGGACTGGCTCACGTCGCCTTCGTCCGCAGCCCCCACGCCCGCGCCTCGATCACCGCGATCGAAGCACCCGCGGCGGCCGACGGACTCCTGGCGGTGGTGACCGCCGCCGACCTCGACGGCCTCGTGCGTCCATTCCCGGTGCCGCCGCTCGACGGCGCCGAGCTAGCGGACGAGCCACACCCTGTACTGGCGCGTGACGAGGTCCGCTACGCCGGACAGCCGGTCGCGGCGGTGATCGCGCGGACGCGAGCGCTGGCCGAGGACGCCGCCGAACTGGTGCGAGTCGACTACGAGCCGCGCGACGCGGTCGTCAACGCGCGTGACTCCGACCTTGCCCTTATGCGATGGTCGCGCCGGGGCGGGGACATCGACGGCGCGTTTGCGGCCGCCCGCCACGTGATCTGCGGCAGTTACTCGCTGCCGCGGCTGGTCGCGGCGCCGATCGAGACGCGCGGGGCTATCGCCGAGCACGATCCGGGCCGCGACCTGCTCACCGTCTGGTGCTCGGCCCAGGATCCGCACCGGCCGCGCGCCCAGCTTGCCCACATCCTCTCCAGACCGGACGACGCAGTGCGGGTGATCGTCCCCGATGTCGGCGGTGCGTTCGGGAGCAAGGGCGTGATCGCGCCCGAGGTCGCGGCCGTCGCGGCGGCTGCGATCAAGCTCGGGATGCCGCTCAAGTGGGCCGAGGATAGGCTGGAGAACTTCCTCGCCGCCTACCAAGGGCGCGGGATCGAGGGCGACATCGAGCTGGCGCTGGATGCCGGCGGGCGCATGCTCGGCGTCCGCGCCTGGCTGTGGGCCGACCTCGGTGCCTACCTGCTGACCACCACTGCGATTCCCCCTCACACAGCCGCAATGCTGATGACCGGCTGCTACGAGATCCCGGCTGCCCAGGTGGAGCTCGTCGGGGCCCGCACGCACAAGGTCCCGACCGGTCCGTACCGCGGCGCCGGCCGGCCCGACGCCGCCTACATGCTCGAGCGGCTGGTCGACCAGGCGGCGCGCGAGCTGGGCATCGACCGGATCGAGCTGCGGCGCCAGAACCTGGTTCGCCAATTCCCGCACCGGACGCCGTTGGGGTACGTGTACGACTCGGGCGACTACGAGCGCTGCCTCGATCTGGCCGTCGAGCTCGGGGGCCTTCAGGCCATCCACGATGCGGGCAACGCGGACCCCGGGACACGTATTGACGCCGCCACAGTCACCGGGATCGGCGTCGCGCTCTACGTCGAGCGCGCCGGCGGCCAGTGGGAGAGTGCCGAGATCGAGCTCGAGCCGAGCGGCCGGTTCGTGATCAGCAGCAGCGCCTGCCCGCACGGCCAGGGTCACGAGACCACGTTCGCCCAGATCGCCGCCGACCGGCTCGGGTGTGGGCTCGATCAGGTCGTCATGCGCTTCGGCGACAGCGCCACCGTCCCCCGAGGGGTGGGCACGTTCGGCAGTCGCTCGGTGGCGATGGCAGGGTCGGCGGTCGTGATCGCGATCGAGAAGCTCGTGGAGCTGGCCCGCCCGCTCGCCGCACACCTGCTCGCCTGCGAACCCGGTCCGGTGCAGCTGACCGCCGG
>OBLU010005357.1_pt1 | contig 11504 bp, 10 predicted proteins | sample 1518681 | NCBI WGS metagenome assembly OBLU01 (sample SAMEA3539304, study PRJEB22396) | soil metagenome | biome: tundra; feature: field; material: soil | place: USA | collected 2010-05 | depth 0.15 m
GGCGGCTGGCCCTTCAGCACCCGGGACAGCGCGTCGACCTTGGCCTCGGGCCAGGACGACAGGTTGGCCAGGGTGCGGTTCTTGACCTTCCCGGCCTCGCGGTAGCTCTCGCGGAGCAGGACGGCGGGCGGTGACCCCCGGTTCGGGACCCTGGCCACGTACATGCATACATGATAGCCGGAATCAGGTCACCTGTCTGCAACATCCTACATATTACATGACTACGTTATGTCACATCGGTAGGCGCGAGTCACCTGCTCACAGGCATGTTGGGACCTTCCGAACCCGTTGCTCAGGGGGAACTTCGGGTTAAGCGGTCCGAACTCGTCCATGCAGATCACCACCGAGGGATCACCGGAGCCGGGCTCGCGTTTGCCGTCGGCGATCGCGTAGAGCTCCAGGACCCGGTTCTTCTTGGCCTCGTAGTCCGGGTCAGTGCTTGTCTTCCAGGTCTTGACGGCCTGGAAAGGAGACGCCCTACGCCAACGCCGCCCGCAACCTTCTCAGCGGCCCGGCCGGACAGGCACTGTTACCCTTCGCCCGGAATGAGCACGAAGGCGCCGCTCGCGGCGAGCACATAGAAATAGAAAAGGCATACCGGCCGCTGACCACTGGTTCATGGGGCGGTGAAATGCTTACGCTGCCGCGGGCATCGTGGCCGTGGCCGCGGTGATGGTCACCGGGAACATCAGCGCCGGATCGCGGGCATGGCGGTGACCCGGGGCGGGCGAAGATGACTACCTTGAACCCAGCCCTGCGAACACGGGTCCTCCCGCCGGTGTTGACAGCCATCAGCGGCTGCCCGGTGGTGGCCAGCTTGGTCACGGAACGTGACCTGGGGCCCGGGCACGGGTGCGCTATATCCGCCGTTATCTCAAGTCAGTTTCGGGTGTCTACGATGTAGCTGGACGGGCCTTCGAGCTGCGTCGTAGACACGTTATCTAAAGCGGTGTCCACGACGCATCCGAGGCGATGTCACCCACCTGACCTGGACCGATCCCCTTCTCGTTGCCGCTTTTGGGTTTTGGGTTCTGCCCAGAGCCTCACGTCGGCGACATGTCTGCGACGCAAAACCCCCTCCCAGCCAGGGCTTCTCTCGGATGGGCTTCAGATAACCGCCGATCTGCGCGGGCAGTCTGGGGTCGCTTTGCTCTCTGTCCTGGCGCCCTCAATGCCGAATCTGACAGCTTCAACATTGGCGTTTCTGCCGTCGTTATGACGCACGCGGAGGGCCGGCCGGCAACCACCACCGGCCGCTCGATCCGGCATTGGGGGGCGGGACGTGAGGTTTGTCATGGCCGGGCCGGGCGGATGTCACCGGGACTGGTGATGGCGGGCATGGGCGGGAGCGCTGGTTCGCCGCGATGCTGGATAGGAGCCCGGGTCCAGCTCGGGACGTGATGGAACGGAGCCAGCCATGAACAACTCACAACGCGCCGTAGCTCGGGATGATCGTGCAGGTACCTTCTGGCTGCGCCGCTGGTGGAGCAAGGAGAGTCTCGCGATGCGGCTGTTCGAGATCGCATTCAGTCTCGCCCTGGGCGGGGCGACGGTGTGGTTGGGCTGGTATGCGCCCGACCACGTAGCCAACGTGTGGGCTCCGTGGATCCTCACCATCGCCACCATCACCGCAGTTGCCTATTGGGCGCGCAGGTCCTGGAGGACACGATCCCGTTGACGGGATCTGCGAACATGAGGGCGGCCCAGGCCGGCCCGCCCATGATCGCACCATTTCGGGGAGCTGCGGGTGTGCTCGCGCTGCTGGCCGCGGCCAGCGGCGTTGGCGTTTTCTGCGGTCGTTATGCGGGGGACCGGCTGGGAACAGCGGCTTGGTCCGGGGTCCGGTCGGACCGTGAGGTTTGTCATGGGCGGCCCGGGCGGATGTCATCGGGACTGGTGATGGCGGGCACGGGCGGTCGCGCTGGCCCGGCGGGATGCTGGTTGGCATGGACGACAACGGTGTTATCACGGTCAGGGATCTGCGGCGCCGCTACGGCGGCCCGGGCGGACGCGGCTTCGATGCGGTCCGGGGGGTCACCTTCTCGGTGCGCCGCGGGGAGCTCTTCGCGTTGCTGGGCACCAACGGGGCCGGGAAGACGTCAACGATGGAGGTGCTGGAGGGACTGGTGCCGCCGGGCCAGGGCACCGTGCGGGTACTGGCCCGTGACCCCTATCGCCAGCGGGCCCTGGTCCGCCGCCGGATGGGGATCATGCTCCAGGAGGGCTGTGCGTGCCGATAATCTCGTCCACGGCTCTGACCAGCAGGGGTTGCTCTCCCTGCTGCCCGGCCGTGATGATCACCGATCATGTGCCTGCGGTTCGTATTCCTCCTGATTACGCGGGTCGCCGCCGGGTTGCAGCTGTCGCGGCGTGAGGAGACGTGGAAGACCGCGGAGATCTTGATCCTGCGCCACCAGCTCGCCGTGCTGCAGCGCCGGCAGCCGCGGCGGCCGAAGCTGAACTGGGCGGACCGGGCCCTGCTCGCTACCCTGCTCGGCGTCATACCGAAAGCGCGGCGCCAAGGACTGCGGCTGCTGATCACCCCAGACACGATCGTGCGCTGGCACCGCGACATCGTCCGCCGCCACTGGGCCGCCAGATCCAAGCGCGGCAGGACCGGCCGGCCAGCGACCCGGCACAGCATCCGGGCACTGGTCCGACGGCTGGCTCGCGAGAACCCCGACTGGGGGTACCGCAGGATCCATGGCGAGCTCGCCGGTCTGGGGGTTAAGGTCGCAGCGTCCACCGTCTGGGAGATCCTCAAGGCCAGCGGCATCGACCCCGGTCGGCGGCAGACCGGGCTGACCTGGTCACAATTCCTGCGCTCCCAGGCCGAGGCCATCCTGGCCTGCGACTTCTTCACCGTCGACCTGCTCGACGGCACCCAGGCCTACGCCCTGGCCATAATCGAGCACGCATCCCGGCGCATCCGAATCCTCGGCATCACCCTCCATCCCACCGGCGAATGGACCGCCCAGCAAGCCCGCAACCTCCTCATGGACCTTGACGAGCAAGCGCACCGGGTCAAGTTCATGATCCGCGACCGCGGATCAAACTTCACCGCCGCATTCGACGCCGTCCTGACCGACGCTGGCATCCGGACCGTGCTCTGCAACGTCCGGACGCCCCGCATGAACGCGATCACCGAACGCTGGATCGGGGGATGCCGCCGCGAACTCCTGGATCGCACCCTCGTCTGGAACCAGACCCATCTGCGCCAGATCCTGCACCAGTACGAGACCCACCACAATCAGCACCGCCCGCACCGCTCCCTGCACGGCGCAGCGCCGCTGAAACCGCTACCCGAGCCGGTCGACCTCGACCTGTACCGCATCCGAAAACAGGCTCACGTCGGTGGCATGATCAACGAATATCGGCTGGTCGCATGACGTGGACGAGGTTATCGGCACGCACAGTCCTCGGCGGCCTTGTCAACGAATATGAGCGAAGCGCGTAGAAGGCCAGGTCAAGACCCATGGCCGAGTTCTGGCACCCCACAGGCTGCTGTACCACCGATGCCTCGTTCTTCGACGGCTCCGGCCGGGGCGCCCCGGTTCGCTCGGGCCTCGATGCCGGCTGTTAGGGCTTCGCCCCGGGCCTTCTGGTCGGCGGCGGCTGCGTTGGCAGTTTCTGCCCGGGTCGCCGCGTTGTCGGCGCGGGCTTCGGCGCTCTTCACCGCCTGGCGGTTGGCTTCTCGGCCGAAAAGCCAACCGAACGCCGTGAAGAGCAGAGCCTGGACAGCGCCGAACAGGTACACGTAGCGCGTCCAGGACTGGGCACTCGAATTGACATGTATCACTAGATAAGCCCCAAAACCGGCAAATCCGATGAGGACTAGCACAGCTACGATGATGGCTGCCACGCCCCGAAGTCTTGCGACCAGAGCGTCTTCCGCCGGGCCTGTCGTTGGCGCAGCTGCCAGCACGTCACCCGCAACCGGTCCCTCGCTCATAACATGCCCCTGGAACGTACCGGTGACGTCGACTGATGAGATTCATAACATATGCCTCCCAGCAGCGCTATACGGACAGAGATTTTGGTCTTCTTCGATGCTGAGACTGTCCTATTGCCTGCTGGAGGCAGTTCGGCAGGCCGCTGCGGAGGTGGATCAAGCAGTTGGCCGGATACCTCCGAATGTAACTATTGACAACGAATGATCATGCTGATCTGCGCATGGGAATGTGCTTGCACAACGCACTACTTTCGGCATGACCGAGCGCCGCTGTTGTCCGGGCTCAGGCTGCCGGACGCTCGCCCTTGAAGACCTGCCGGGTGTGCCAGGTCACGTGGGCGGGCGCGGGCAGGGCTGTGCCGGGTCGCGGTGCAAGCTTCTGGCCGTGCAGATCCCGGAGGGGTCGGCATTCTGTGCATGACCTCACGCACCGTAAAGAATCCCTGCGACTGCCCAAGCGAGGAAAACAACAGCCAGGAATTCGGTGAAAACTGCAACAAGCAGAAAGACCACCTTTAGGTTATTGGCGGATCGGGTGGCAGCAATCACGGTAACCTGCGCCGCAGCCACGCGAACTTGTCCTACTTCCGGTGGTGCCGTCCAGTATCTTGCATCCACGAGTCTGGCGAGTCCTTGTGGGGTTGCTTCCCGGTACCGCAAAGGCACGTTCGTTGCTAGGCCCGAAAGTGCGGCGATCACGAAAGCCAGCAAAGCGAGCAGTAGAGGCAACTTTGCGGACTCGGGTAGTTTGAACTTCGCAGCTGCAGTTAGGCCTGCTGTCAACGCAAACAACAAGGTCGCCAGTGTGCCTGAAGTCGTGATCACAGTTACGCCGCGGCCTTCAAGTGAGATCTTTCTGTTGCGTTCCTCGGCGAGTTGATCCGCGATCAGTTGACCATAAGCTGTGCCAGCATCCGTATCAGGCACTGCTCGATCCTCTGGCGGCATCCGCCTCGTCATCCCAAGCTGCGTGGAAATGAGGATCACGGCCCTCCATTGGATCATGAACTGGTGGGGTAATTCTTTTCATCACGTGGTCGACCTCAATGGGCCCAGGGTCGTTCGCAGCAGGACCGGTGTCAGTGGGTCGTGTCTCAGTTGGTTCTGGCTCTTGATCTCCATGTGTGGTCTTGTCATCTGACACGATTACTGCCTCCTAGATCGGTGCGGTAGGCCGACCGGGCCTGTTGAGCGAGTTTACGCGTCAATCACGCCGTTCGCACAGGATCGACGGTCTTACCTGATCCGAGGATGCGGCACTGCATGTGTGCGTTGATCTGAGTAGGTGGAGAAGAACTACTCTCGTAGCCTGATGACCTCGACCGCTCCGGATGTACGAAGATCACTTGGATGCAACCAGGGTCAGTTCGCGATGCCCCGGCGGGGATCCTTTTCTGTAGCTAGGATAAGCTCATGGTCTCGGTGCCTCTGATGCTGTGGTTCTTGCGAGCAGTGGGATAGGTCGGTATGCAAGAGATTGATCGGCTACTTAACGCGCTACGCGCGAGGCTCGATGCGTTTGAGGACGGTGACCCTTCCAAGGTCCTTGAACAGGAGGCGCTTGCCGAGGAGGGCCAACTAAATCAAGCTGCACGATCGGCGTCGCTTTCAGGATCGCGACTAGCATCTTTGATGCGAGTGGTCGCAGATCTGCATTGGTCCCGCTACTTAATCCTTTCTGACAAGGAGGAACGCGACGCTGCGCTAATGCTATTTGCGCTCCTTTCCAGACTTGACAAGAATTTGGTTCCGGAACCAATTAAGCCATTGCTGACGGAGTTCTTTGAATTTGCATCTTCTGCAACTTCTGCAGGCCGGCCCGGCCATGCGCATGCCGTGGCGGCGCAGCGCGGCCAGGAGGAGCCCGCCACTGTTCTCAAGCGCGCTATCGCGAGCGAAGATGATGCGCAGCTGGACTATGCAATTGATCTTCTCCGTCAAGCAATTACAGCCACACCAGTCACCGATCCCCAGCACTTCGGATATGTGAGCAACCTTGGTGTTGCCCTCAAGATCCGATACGACCGGGCCGGGCAAATAGCTGATATCAACGAGGCTCTTTCAGCCATGGCAGAGACGGTAAAGGCGACCCCAGCTGGCAGTGCTGATGCTTGGCGGTGGCTTACCAATCTAGGGCTAGCATTGCGTTCGAGATACGAGCGGATCGGAGAGACGTCCGACCTGAATGGTGCAGTACGATTCCTGCGAGAAGCGGCAGAGGCAGTTGAACCGGACGATGCCATGCGAGCAGGGCTGTTGCAGAACCTGGTCATCGTGCTACAGGTTCGATTTCAGAAGCTCTCCGACATGGCCGACTTGGAGGAGGCAATCCAGGCTGGCGAAGAAGCGGTTGCGGTCAGCCCGCGTGACGATGCTGATCGCCGACACCAAGTCTTCAACCTTGGCAATTGTCTCAAGGCCCGGTTTGACCGAGACGGACAAAGAGCGGACCTCGACGAGGCCGTCCGGCTTCTACGAGAAGCAGCGGAGGCGACACCTCCACAAGCGCCTGATCGGGCAGAGAAGCTCAACAACCTCCTACATATTCTTTGGGAACGATTCGAGCGATTTGGGAAGATAGAGGATCTAGAAGAGCGCCTCCGCGTTGCAAGGATGATCCTGGAAGTTACTGCAGCAGATAGCCCAGAACGTGCAGAACGGCTTTCTAGCCTTGGCATGAGCTTGCTTTCACGGTTTGAAAGGGTAGGTGAGCTAGGTGACTTGGAGGAGGGTATTAAGTGCGGCTACGAGGCGCTAGAAACCGCATCACCTGACCATCCTCAGCGCGCTGGCATTCTCCATGACTTGGGCAATGAGCTTCTAGCAAGGTTCAACCAGCTCGGCGACATGGCCGACCTTGAAAAGGCGGTCGGGATTTTGCGCGAGGCGGTGGCGGCCTCGCAGCAGAACCCCGAGTATGCCACATACATGTCGGCACTGGGGTTCGCGTTGCGGATTCGATATGCGCGCCAGCAAAGGCAAGAAGATATCGACGAGTCAGTTGATTACAGCCGCCGAGCGGTGAAGGTGACGACTAGCAACCCCATTAAATTGGCCATCCGCCTCTCTCATCTTGGCTTCGCTCTGCGCGCGCGCTTCGAGGGTACAGGTCGGCTTGCGGACCTCGACGAGGCCATGCAGGCTTTTCAAGCGGCCGTGGATGCTACTCCGAGCAGCCATGTCGATCGAGGTGGCCGACTTTCTAATCTAGGCTTTGCCCTGTGGGTTCGGTTCTCGCGGCTCGGCGGAATGACTGATCTAGACGAAGCGGTCCGGGTATTGCGGGAAGCAGTGAATGCGAGTTCTGCGTATCCAGTCCGCCAAGCCGGGATGCTATCCAACCTATCTGTCGCCCTTCGGATTCGCTTCGAACGGCTAGGCGACCTTTCTGACCTACACGAGGCAGTGCGCGATCTGCGGAAGTCAGTGGGAGTGACCTCACCAACCCACTCAGACCGGCCTGCCAGGTTGCTGAATCTGTCCGTCGCCTTGCGAGTCCGATTTCAGCGGCTTGCCGAGGTCGCCGACATTAATGACGCGGTACAAGCAGGACGGGATTCTGTGACGGCCACTCCTGATGATGATCCAAAACGGCCCGGCCGCTTGTCCAGCCTGGCAGGGGTACTGCAGGTACGGTTCGAGCAGCTAGGAAACCTCACCGACATCGAGGAGGCGGTCGAATTCTCCCGCGAAGCGGTCGCAGGAGGGCGTGGCGGAGGGGAAGGCCTCGCTACCAGGCTATCCACCCTTGGTATTGCGTTGCGAAACCAGTTCGAATCTGCTGGTGACATGGCCGACCTGGACGAGGCTATTCAAGTTCACCAGCAAGCTTTGGAAGCAATCGAGGCCGATCACCCGCTACGAGCTACTTTCCTATTGAACCTCGGTGGTGCCTTGCGCACACGCTTCGATAGGACCCGACAGCTATCCGATGCAAGACAGGCTATGGCGACCCTCCAGGAGGCGTCCCAGGCAGAGACGGCTGCTATTTTCGTGCGTCTTACAGCAGCGACCGGATTGGGCCAACTAGAGGCGTCTCTCGACCTTGGCTCACAGTCGGCACTTCGGGCTTATGAGACGGCTGTCGACCTACTGCCATTGCTTGCATGGCACGGAGTGGGTCGTGCTAGTCGCGAACACCTCTTGAGAGACTTCCCACTCCTGGGGAGCGACGCCGCAGCCTGTGCAATCGCCACTGGTCAGGTGGCTGAAGCAGTCGAACTATTGGAGCAAGGCCGGGCTGTCTTGTGGTCGCAGCTACTCGAAACTCGCTCGAATCTGACCGACCTCAAGAATGTACACCCAGAATTGGCCAGTAGATTGTCCGAGCTGCGGGGGGTGCTTGATAGCGGCGCCGAGTCCGCCGACACCGGAGCGGCCGAGGGATGGACCACGTCACCAATGGCTATCATGTCAGATGTGGACTACCGGATGCGTGCAGCGCAGGAATGGGATGATCTCGTGGCACGAGTAAGGAAACTTCCCGGCTTCCATTCCTTTCTGCGCCGACCGGACATCGAGGAGCTGCAAAGTGCTGCATCGGAGGGCCCCGTTGTGGTGATCAACATCAGCCGATGGCGCTGCGACGCTCTGGTAATTGAGGAAACACACATCAGGGTGGTTCCGCTACCGCATCTCAGCCTTCACGACGTTGTCGAGCGGGCGGGTAACTATCTCAGGGCTCTGGAGGAATTCGAAGAGAATAGTGAAAATGAACCGCTGTCGCCGACTGTCATCAGCGCCCTAGAAGAAGCCCTAACCGGAACCCTCGCGTGGCTCTGGGACGCTATCGCAGAGCCGGTAGTGGCGGCACTCGGGCACACACAACCGCCATCGCCGGGCAAGCCTTGGCCACGGGTCTGGTGGTGCCCAACAGGGCCGCTCATCATGTTGCCCCTGCACGCAGCTGGCAGGCACGATCCAGCGTCAACTGCTGGCCGATCAGTCTTGGACCGAGTCATATCTTCCTACGCCCCCACGCTGAGAGCACTGGTAGAGGCGCGAGCAGCTGCCAGCACTGCGCGGCCAGACGACGAGGAACGCCTGCTTTTGGTGACGCTTCCGGACACACCTGGCCAGCAACCACTGCATGCAGTAACCCGTGAACGCGACCTTCTCATTAATCTCCTTCCAGAAGATCGGTATACATTGCTTGAGAACGCCGCAGCAACCCGAGAGACTGTGCGCACAGCCCTGGGCAGGCACGCATGGGCACATCTCAGCTGCCATGGAACGCAGAACCTTGATGAGCCGTCTGAAGGTGGAATATTGCTCTATGATGGTATGCTGAAAGTGACTGACATTGGTGAAGGTGCAAGCAGCCGCGGCCAGTTGATGTTCCTGTCTGCTTGCCAGACAATGATGAGCGGCATTACAAACTTTGATGAAGTAATTACGCTGGCAACTGCTTTGCAATACACCGGCTGGCAGCAGGTTATAGCGACGACTTGGTCAGTATGGGCAAATGCGGCTGCTGATGTCACGGGCCTGTTCTATCCACCGATATCCACAGGCGAATACCTCGAGCCTCGAGGTGCCGCCGAGGCCCTTCATCATGCCATACGAGCGCTACGCACCGAAAAGCCTTTCCGCCCTAGCGTGTGGGCACCATTCGTGCATGTGGGCTTGTAAGCCGACGTAACGGTACGCGAGGACTGCGGTGCCGCGGATCCTGTGCCGCTCGAATACTCGATTGAGTGGCTGACCTGCCACTGCTGCCAGCAGCCGTGACGCGGAGATGGTTAGCTGGCCGGGTGCTGATCAAGATCGTCTACCAGCTGGCGCGGCGGATACTCGGGCTTGCCGTCCTGGTGTTCCGCAAGGACCTGGCAAAGGATGCTGAACTGCTGGTGCTCCGGCACGAGAACGCGGTGCTGCGCCGCCACGTCGGCCGGGTGCGGTACGAGCCGGCCGACCGGGTGTGGTTCACCGCGCTGGCACGGCTCCTGCCCCGCAGCCGCTGGGCCGAGATCTACCCCGTCACGGCCGCGACGCTGCTGGCCTGGCACCGCAAGCTGGCCGCGAAGAAGTACGACACAAGCAATAGGCGCAGGCCTGGCCGTCCGCCGACAGTCCGGAGCATTGCTCGCATTGTTGTCCGGCTGGCGAGGGAGAATCCGCTGTGGGGATACCGCCGGATCCACGGCGAGCTGACGAAACTCGGAGTGACGGTCGCGCCGTCCACGGTGTGGGAGATCCTGCGTGCTGCGGGCATCGATCCGGCGCCGCGCCGGTCGGGACCGACCTGGCGGCAGTTCCTGCATGCCCAGGCCGCCGGGATCCTCGCCGTCGACTTCCTGCACGTGGACACCGTGCTGCTCAGGAGACTGTACGTCCTGGTGTTCATCGAGCACGGCACCCGCCAGATGCACCTCGGCGGGGTCACCTCCAACCCGACCTCTGAGTGGACGGTGCAGCAGGCCCGCAACCTCGCCTTCAGCCTCGACGAACGTCTCGGGGACATGCGGTTCCTGATCCGCGACCGCGGATCAAACTTCACCCGCTCTTTCGACGCCGTCTTCCAGTCCGCCGGCACCAGGATCCTGCGCTCCGCTGTCCAGGCTCCGCGGATGAACGCGACCTGCGAACGCCTCGTCGGCACCCTGCGCCGCGAGCTCCTGGACCGCGTGCTGATCCTCGGCGAGGCACACTTGCACGCCGTCCTGGCCGAGTACCAGGTGCATTACAACATGGCCCGGCCGCACCAGGGCATCGCCCAGCACGTCCCCGCCGACGAACGTGACGCTCACAGCGCCACTCTGACCGACGTCGACCCACGGCAGATCCGCCGAAGACCCGTCCTGGGCGGCCTGATCAACGAATACACCTACGCCGCCTGACGCATGGAAAACCCGCAGGTCACCAGCCGCATCCTATTTTCGAGCGGGACAGGAACGGACAAAGCGGACCGTCACCTGCCGTGACAGACGGCTGTCCGGTGACCCCGGATTACCCCAGTGGCCTCCATCACCACGGCGGGCACCTGCCAGCACCGCAGTCAGTCCGCCAGCGCCAGCACCTCCCGCCTGGTGGTGCCGAAGCTGCGGGTCTCCGCTGCCCGCCGCGCCGGGTTCTTATCCGAGGGCATGCGGATCGTCGCGACCATCCCGGCCTTGCCGATGTCGATGCCGCGCACCCCGTCCCGGTACAGCGGCTCGTCGGTCACCTCTTCCACCCGTCCCTCACCTCTCCCTTTCCTGGGCTGCTAGCGTGCGAGGTGGTACCGCCCGGGGAGCCGGGGGCGAGCGGAAGAAACTGACCCGCCTGCTCAAGGCAACATTGAACGGCCCCTCAGGTAACCGGCTCCCGGCGTCAGGCTGACCGGCGGCCTCCACCGCGACCAGAGGTAAAACGACGTCACGGGCGGTACCACCCGCTATTTTCACGCCGGTACTGCGCCGCGGTAGCGGCAGCAGGGCTGACCGGAACACACGCGGGCCTGATATTCGGGATCGCCGATGCCCTCACCCGGCGCACGGTCCAGAACATCGACACAGGGTCACCCCGCCGCGCTGCTGACCAGATGGCCCGCTTACTCGCTGATAGCTAGCAC
>OBLU010005358.1_pt1 | contig 11504 bp, 10 predicted proteins | sample 1518681 | NCBI WGS metagenome assembly OBLU01 (sample SAMEA3539304, study PRJEB22396) | soil metagenome | biome: tundra; feature: field; material: soil | place: USA | collected 2010-05 | depth 0.15 m
GGGAATCCGCCGGTGGTCCCCGCTCCTGGAAATCCGCCAGCGCTCTCTGCGCCCGGGCGTCCGCCGGTGGTCGTCCCGCCACCGGACAGACGGGCGCCGGCCCCGCTGGGCGGGGCGCCAGTGGCCGCGCCACCGGTCGCCTGGGTCGAAACCCCACCACCACCACCGTTGCCGGAGGCGATGTAGTAGTGGATCTCGCCGCTGGCGACGTACTGTTTGAACTGCGTCAGGGTGAGGTTGCCGCCCTCGCTGTCAAACCCGCCGATGGCCATCACCGGCTCGCCGCCGGTGGCGAGTTCCAGCGAGGCGGCGCTCTGAGATCCGGAGACGGCGGCGACCCAGCGGTAATGGCCGGCGTCTGACTCGAGCGCCTTGACCAGGGCGCTGCTCTGGGTGCTCTGGCCCGCGCCGCCAAAGCCGCCGCCGCCAGGGCCGGCGCCGCTCAGCCCGGATCTGGGGCCGGCGGAGGGGATCGAACCGGTATGAGCGGTGGTGATCGTCTGGGCGGAATACGCCACCGGACCCGACAGGCAGGACACCAGCGCCAGCGTGGCGGTGACGATCGCCGTTCGGCGTCCAGCCCGGCGCAGCGCGGGGGCAGCGAGCAGGCCGATGGTCGCGAGGACCGCGGTGACGATGATCAGCACGCGCAGCCAGGACTCCCATCCGGGGGTGAGGTCGAGCAGCACCCAGGACCAGACGGCGGTAGCCAGCACGCCGAAGGCCAGCATCGCCCTCGCCCCGATCGTCTGGCGCGTCCGCCACAGCGCGGTGGTGCTGATCGCGACCAGCGCGGCGATCGCGGGCGCGAGCGCGACGGTGTAGTAGGTGTGGATGATGCCGCTGGAGAGGCTGAACACGAGGCCGCTGACCACCAGCCATCCGCCCCACAGCAGCATCGCCGCGCGGGTGCGGTCGGTACGGGGCGCACGCCGGCTGGTCCACAGGCCGACCACGAGCGCGAGCAGCGCCGCCGGCAGCAGCCAGGATGCCTGGCCGCCCATCAGATCGTTGAACAGCCGCAGCACACCGGTGGTGCCGCTGAAGTTCGCACCCCCACCTCCGCCCCCAGGGCCGCTGGCGCCGAAGATGCGCCCCAGTCCGTTGTAGCCGAGGATCAGATTGAAGATGTTGTTGGTCGGCGATCCGTCGATGAACGGGCGCGAACCGGCCGGCCACAGAGCGACGATCGCCACCCACCACCCCGCGCTGGCCGCGATCGCCAGCCCGCCGGCTCCCAGCTGCGCCAGCCGGCGGCGCATCCCGGTCGGGGCCGCCACCAGATAGACCAGCCCGAAGCCCGGCAGGACCAGGAACGCCTGCATCACCTTCGCCAAAAACGCGAAGCCGACCATCGCCCCGACCGCCATCACCCAGCGCGTCGAGGCGCCCTCCAGCGCGCGGACGAGACAGTAGGCGGCCGCCACCAGCAGACAGACGAGCAGCGCATCGGGGTTGTTGAAGCGGAACATCAGCGCGGCGACCGGCGTGAGCGCCAGGATCGCACCGGCCATCAGCCCGGCGCCTGACCCGAACCAACGTTTGACCGCCGCATACAGCAGCGCGACGGCGGCGACACCCTCGAGCACCTGCGGGATGAGCATGCTCGCGCTGCTGAAGCCGAAGATCCGCCCCGACAGGGCCATCACCCAGATCGACGCCGGCGGCTTGTCGACGGTGATGAAGCTCGAGGAGTCAAGCGAGCCGAAGAAGAACGCCTTCCAGCTCTTGGTCCCCGCCTGCACGGCCGCCGAATAGAAGCTGTTGGCGTAACCCGAGGCGCTGAGATCCCACAGGTAGGCGGCGGCGGTGCAGACCAGCAGCGCGATCAGCGCCGGGCGCGCCCAGCCAGCGTCCTGCGCGCGGCCGCGGACGAGGCTGCGCAATCGGCCGCGGACCCGTTCCGATGGGGGCGGCGGCGACAGCCGGCGGGGGAGGGTGGTGGTGCTCATGGTGGCTTCTCCTGGTCCAGGGCGGTCAGTGGGTTTCAGCGCGATTGCGGCAAGCGCCGACACCCTCAGTTCTACGGCCGCCCCGTCGCAAACCCGTGAGGAGAATCTAAGAGTGCTGCGAGAGCTCAGCGCGCCGCGGGAGCCTTGGTCGCGTCCGGCGCGGTGGTCTCACCCCTGCCGGTCGAGGGTCCGAAGGAGATCCGCAGGACCGCGCCGCCGTCGGGCGCGTTGGCGGCCTCCACGGACCCGCCGTGGGCTTCGGCCGCCTGTTTGACGATCGCCAGACCGAGGCCCGATCCCGGCATTCGCCGCGCTGCCTCGGCGCGGTAGAAGCGATCGAACACGTGCTGGAGGTCGGCTTCCTTGAAGCCCGGACCGTGGTCGCGGACGCACAGCAGTCCATCGCGGAGGAGGACTTCGATCCGTCCGTCCGGTGGACTCCACTTGCGCGCGTTGTCGATCACGTTGGTGACGGCCCGGCTGACGCGATCGGGAGCATTGACGATCACCGTTGGTTCGAGCTGCAGGCTGAACTGCAGCTGAGAAGCCCGGCGCTGGGCTCGTCCCACCGCCTCACTGACGATCTGGTCGAGTTCGATCGCCTCCGTGTGCTCGCTGGGGGCCGATCCGCGCGCCAGCTCGACGACATCGGCGACCAGCTGCGTGAGCTCGTCGAGCTCGGCGACGATCGCATGCTGCAGGCCCTCGCGCTCCTCCTCGGGAAGCCGGTGGGCCTCCAGGAAGATCTGGATGTTGCTGCGCAGCGCGGCCATCGGCGTGCGCAGCTCATGCGAAGCGTCGGCGATCAGGTGACGCTGAGACTGAATCGAGCGCTCGAGTGCATCCAGGGTCCGGTTAAAGCTCGCGGCCAGGCGACGAAGCTCGCTGGCCCCCTTCTCCTCCAGCCGCCGCGGCCGGTCAAGCGCGCTGGTCACCTGTTCGGTCTGCTCGGAGAAGCGCTCGATCGGGGCCAGCGCCGAGCGGGCGATCAAGGTGCCCAGCACCCCCGCCAGCAGCACCCCGCCCCCGATCAGCAGGCCGTAGGTCAGCAGCAGCGAGCTCAGGACCGAATCGACCGAGGTCAGCGGCAGTGCGATCTCGACCGCGTAGTGGTCGTAGGGGTCGCCGACCGTCAGCACCTCGACGTGGTAGCCGTGAACCGTGGCGGTCGTGAAGAAGCTCCCGCGCGCCCGTCTGGCGATCGCCAGCGTGCGCGCATCGACCGGCAGGTCCTTGCCGCCGGTCACGGCGACCACGCGGCCATCCGGGCGCACGATCTGGAAGTACCCGGGCGCTCCGCCCAGCGGCGGAGCCTTCGGCGGGCTGGGGCGTCCGGAAAACTGCGGCCCGCCGCCGCCGTTTGCGCCAGACTGGCCCCCGCCGGAGGTATGCGGTTGCAGGTACGGCTTGGCGCGTCCGTGCAGCTCCTGCTGAAGCTCTCCGACCAGATGCGAGCGGGTGCTGAGGTATCCGGCGACTCCCAGCGTCACGGCCACCGCCGCGACCGCCAGCGCGGCCGCCCCGGTGATCCGCCGTCGCAGGCTCACGACTGACGCAGGACGTAGCCCACGCCGTGGACCGTCTGGATCAGCCGCGGTTCCCCGTCGGCCTCCAGCTTGCGTCGCAGGTAGCCGATGTACACGCGCAGCGCATTGCCGCCCGGACCGAAGTCATAGCCCCAGATGCGGTCATAGATCAGCTCCGTGGAGAGCACCCGCCGCGGATTGAGCATCAGCAGCTCCAGGAGTTGGTATTCGGTGCGGGTCAGATCGATCAGCCGATCGCCGATCCGCGCACCGTGGGCATCGGCGTCGAGCTCGAGCCCGTTGAACTTCAGCGATCGGCCGTCGACGCCATCGATGTGCCGGCGCATGATCGCGTGCAGCCGCGCCTGCAACTCACGCACGTCGTAGGGCTTGATCAGATAGTCATCGGCCCCGGCCTCCAGACCATCGACGCGGTCCTCGACCGCGTCGCGGGCCGTGAGCATCAGGATCGGGGTCCGGTTGCCGACGCTGCGCAGCCGGCGACAGACCTCCATCCCGTCGATGTCGGGCAGGCCCAGGTCGAGCACGATCGCGTCCGGCACGTCCGTTTCGGCTTTGAGCAGACCTTCCTGGCCGTTCTGTGCAGCCAGGACCTCGTAGCCGGCGAGCAGAAGCGCCCGTCGCACCGCGGCACGGACCGAGTCGTCGTCGTCGATCACCAACACTCGCATCGCGATCTCCTCTGGCTCATGGCATGCATCTGTCGCCGATCAGTTTGCCGATCGCGCCATGGATGTTGTCCGATCGCGCCCAGGCGTGTAGAGCGCTCGGTCATCGCCCGGCCGTCGCGATCTCGGACGCCTTCCCGTGGGTGCGCCGATGAGGCCAGGCCTTCCCGAGATCATCGCTTACCTCTTACTCAGTTGCAGAGACGTGATGCCCGATGGTCCCGGTGACCTCTCGCAACGCCGTGAGAGGGATGTAAGCCAGAGGTATGAGCGACCGTCGCCGCAAGCGCGCGGCCGCTCGGCCACCGACCGTCGCAGTTGTGGCACCATCATGGCACGTATTAGTTTGATATGGTGCCATTATGATGCCATAATGGCACCATGGATCTGCGGCTCTACATCGATGACATCCACCACCAGCTCGCGGTTGCCGCCGAGGCCGGTGGTGATGACGCTCGTGCGCTCGCCGAGCGCCTTGTCGCACCTCTGGACGCAGCGATCCGCCTCGCTTTGCAGGACGTGCTGGCGGCGGCGGCTGAGGAGATCACCTGCGAGCTCGCTCCGGGCTCGGTTGAGCTGCGCCTGCGCGGACGTAACCCCGAGTTCGTGGTGACACCGCCGCCTGTCGATACGTCCGTCGACGACCTGTCCGAGTGCGACCATGACAAGACGCGAACCGGCTGGCCGGTGACCGCGACGGGTGTCGCGCCGCGCGCTTCAGTCGAGGCTGACGAGGGCGCGATGTCGCGGATCAACCTCCGCATGCATGATCACCTCAAGGCTCGGATCGAGCAGGCCGCGGGCAGCGAAGGGCTTTCGGTCAACACCTGGCTCGTACGAGCAGCCACCGCCGCCCTGGAAAGAGGCGATCTCGACCGTCGGCGCGAGCCACGCGCCCCGCAGAGCGCTCAGCGCTACACGGGCTGGGCGCGCTAACCGAGCTCGCGCCCGGGAATATCTCGCACCACGACTCTCAGCAGCGGGACCGCCCGCCATCCCACCGGAAGGACTGCCATGCCTGCTTTCGATACTCCCGAACCCATCTCCGTCACCGTGGAGCTCGGGGTCGGTGACATCCGGATCGTGGCAACTGAGCGCACTGACACCATCGTTGAGGTGCGCCCGAGCGACGGTGCCAAGAAGTCTGACGTGACCGGCGCCGATCAAACTCGCGTCCAGTACGCCAGCGGCAGGCTGCTGATCAAGGCACCCAAGGGATGGCGGAGGTACACCCCTTGGGGAGGCCGCGAGTCGATCGATGTGCAGATCGCGCTTCCGGCGGGGTCGCACGTGCGGGCCGATGCAGGGATCGCGGCGTTGCGGTGCGCAGGTCGGCTCGGCGAATGCCGCTATCAGACCGGCATCGGCGATATCCAACTCGACCAAGCTGGCCCGGTGGCGCTCAAGACCGGCGCGGGTGACATCACCGTGGATCGAGCGCTGGACCACGCTGAGCTCACCACGGGTTCTGGTTCGGTGCAAATCGGCAGCATCGACGGCACCGCCGTGATCAAGAACTCCAACGGCGACACTTGGATTGGCGAGGTCACCGGCGACCTTAGGTTGAACGCGGCAAACGGGAAGATCTCTGTCGATCAGGCGCACGCCACGGTTGCGGCCAAGACCGCCAACGGCGACGTCCGCCTCGGCGAGGTCGCGCGTGGTGCGGTCCTCGTCCAGACTGGCTTCGGCAAGCTCGATGTCGGAGTCCGTGACGGCGTCGCGGCCTGGTTGGAGCTCAATACGCAATTCGGCAACGTGCACAACAGCCTGGACGCCGCCGAGCGCCCTGAACCGGGCGAGGACACGGTGCAGGTGCGCGCCCGCACCGCCTATGGCGACATCACCATCCACCGAAACGCCACTCATCCCACCGCCGGCCCCCGAAAAGACGAGGCATGACCACGACCACGGTTCGGCCGGCGCTGGAGGCCACCCACCGTCTTCCTCACCACCCAGAACCTGGAGGAAGCCGACCAGCTCGCCGACCGCATTGCCCTCCTCGACCACGGTCGCCTGGTTGCCGATGGCACCCCGCGGTCTCTCCGAGCCGTTCTCGACCGGGTTTGAATCGCGCATCGTCTTCACCAGGAGCACCGCGATTCACACCGACCGAGTCGCCTTCAGAACGTTTGATCGGTCAAATACCATAAATCACGGGCTAAAATAGGGTTTTAGGCGAAAGACGGGCTCGCCGATGGCAGCAGCCACGTGGGAATTGCTGCCCACCAAACAATAAAATAAAATCAATCCAGTTTATGCACTTTGCGGACGGAGGGAACTAAGAATGACCTTGCAGATTGGCTCGACCGCCCCGGATTTCGAGGCCGAGACGACAGAAGGCCGGATCCACTTCCATGACTGGATCGGCGACTCCTGGGCGGTGCTGTTCTCACACCCCCGTAACTTCACCCCGGTCTGCACGACAGAGCTCGGGTACATGGCTCGGATCGAGCCCGAGTTCGAGCGCCGCGGCGTGAAGGTCATCGGACTCTCCGTCGATCCGATCGAGAACCACGCGAAATGGGCGATCGACATTGAGGACACCCAGGGCACCGCGCCGAATTATCCGATCATCGCCGACGCCGACTTCGCGGTCTCCAAGCTCTACGGGATGCTGCCGGCCGATACCTCGGGTGACCCGACGGCGCGCACCCCGGCAGACAACCAGACTGTGCGCAACGTGTTCGTGATCGGGCCTGACAGGAAGGTCAAGCTGATCCTGATCTACCCGATGACGACCGGCCGCAACTTCGACGAAGTCCTCCGCGTGATCGACTCACTGCAGCTGACCGCGCAGCACAAGGTCGCCACTCCGGTCAACTGGAAGCCGGGCGACGACGTCATCATCGCCGGCTCGGTCTCCGACGAGGAGGCCCGCGAAAAGTACCCCGATGGCTGGGAGTCCCCGCGCCCCTACATCCGCATCGTCCCGCAGCCCAAATGAACGCCAAGAATCCGGACTGAACGACGGAACAACCCAGGGCCTGATCGTCGAGGCCGGCTAGGGCGATTACGCGGACGCGGCGGCTGCCCGTGCGCCCGGCTGTGGCTCGCTCAAATCCTGCTCATCACCCCTCGGAGCAGTGTCCCGGGGACAGCGGCGCGCCCAACACGGGCGCGCCGCCGCTGCTTCACAAATGCATTGCGTGGAAGGTTGATCCTCCTCCACCCGCGGGTGTACGCGCGAGAGGCAAGCGAACCGCTCCGGGCGCAAGTTGCTGCTGGCGATTTCGTTTGAGTGGTGCCCGGCATGTCGCCAACGATTTCCTTGGCCACCAGCGACGAATGCCCTCAGCCCCCCAGAACTCGCGGTGGGCGTCGATTACCGGCGCATCCTCGGCGACCGTGGCGACGATCGCATCCTCGTCGTCCTACTGCAGGAATTTCTCGACGATCTCGGCGTCTCGCTCTTGAGCCTCGTCGGGATCCTGTCCGGCACTGCGACGGGCCCGTCGCTGGCGCAACAGATCCCAACAGCGGTCAAGCTCGACAGAGACCCGCTCCAAGCGCTGCCGATCGGCCGCGAGCGCTTCGTCCTCCGACGCATCGGCCTGCTCTCGACCCAGCAGTGCGTGCTCCTCCTCGACCAGCAACTCGATACGACCGAGGATCGATTCATCGTCCATGAGCGAACGATACCCGACCGCTGACGCCCGTAGGCGGAGCCCTCCGTGGACGACGCCCCACGGCTGGTCGTGACGGGGACAGTGGATGCCGTGAGCTATGTCGCGCTCGGCCACGTGTTCGTCGCCAACATGACCGGCAACGTCGTGTTCCTGGGCTTCGCCCTCGCTGGAGCGCGAGGACTGTCGGCGACAGCATCGCTCGCCGCTCTGGCTGCGTTTCTGATCGGAGCGCTCTCCGGAGGTCGCATCGGCGCGCGTCTGGGAGCCCACCGCGGCCACACCCTCCGGACGGCTACCGCGACCAGCGTCACGCCTGTAGGGGTCGGTGTACTCGTGGCGGCAGTAGCCGGACAGCCCGTACCTCAGGCAGCCCGGTACGGGTTGATCATCACCTTGGCGATCGCTATGGGCGTGCAGAACGCGACCGCCCGCCGGCTCGCGGTCCCCGACCTCACTACCACCGTCCTCACGCTCACCCTCACCGGAATCGCGGCCGACTCCCGCGCCGCCGGCGGCGCGGGAGGTCACCCAGCGCGCCGTCTCATCTCGGTCTCGGCAATGCTCGCGGGCGCTCTAATCGGCGCGCTGCTCGTCATAAACGTGGACCTCGTCCTGCCGCTCGCGATCGCCGCCGGCCTGCTGGCAACCACCGCAATCGCCGCTCACCTGCTCTCGGCAAACGATCCGGACTGGGCGCGCCCCCACGAATCAGCCTGACGACGACCCACTCGCAGCCGGGGGCGACCTCTCGACCAGCGGGCCGAGCGGGCCTCACACCCGTGGAGATTTCAACTAGCTCAACCGAGCCTGGTTCGAGCAGCGGTGCACGATCGGGCGCAAGGCTTTCGACTAGTGACTCATGCGCGGATCTACCCAGAAGTTGTAGATCTGGAAGTCGCTGCTGTTGCCGCCCGGGATGAACGTGAACCGGACGTGCTGCCAGCCGGGGCGGTTGCTGGGCTGGACGTTGACGGGATTTGAGAGTGTCCAGTCCGTCCGGTTGCCGTTGACCTGGCCTGTGTTCTGCGGGTTCTCGGCGGTGTTGGTGCCGTCGTAGGAGACGGAGAAGGAGACTCCTTCGGCTCCGGTCACGTCGCGCACCATCGTGCGGGCGGCCTGGAAGCCTGACTGCACGCACATGGTGGGACTGACGGCGTTTGAGCCGCTGGGTAGGTCAAGGACGTCACCGGTCTGGCCGTCCGCCAGTTGTGTCGTGACGATCCTGGCTCCGCCGCTGAGCGTCCATCCGCCGGCGTCGAAGTTGGCGACGGTTTGTCCGGGCGTCAGCATGTACCAGTTGGCGTCGCCAGCGGATAGGAACGGCTGGGATAGGTCCGGCGGCGAGCACGGCGCCTGGCCGCTCTGGGGGGTGCCCGCTAGCGCGGGACTGGCCGCGAGACCGGCAGACATGGCCGCGAGACCGGCAGACATGGCTGCGATAGCGCTGCACACGCCGACTGAGCGTGAGCGACGGCTGAAAAGGCACTGCGTCATCGGTACGCACCTTCCTTAGTGCTAGTGGCAGCCGAGCTATCTCACACCACGCGTGAGGCCTCTAGCTTTGCGTCCCCGGCTCGCGCCGGGTTTGCCCTTCTTCAGTGTCGGGTCGTCCATTTGTACTCGGCCTTCGACAGTTAGCGAGGCTCCACGAGCCGGAATCTGGACGAACGTACGACGGCCAGGCGTCCAGGCGCGGTTACGCTCGACGCGCATCTGGTCGATGGAGGACGGATGTCTCTGAAACTGAGCCTGGAGGAGCAGGAACTGCTCGCCGACACGTTTTGTCAGGCGGACTCTCGCATGCCCCCGCGTGAACGACTGACCGAGATGCTGGTGGGGGTCGGGTTCGCGGCGGCCGTGGCCGCGCTCTGGTTCATCGACCCGCCGCACGCGTTCGCTCTCGCTCCGGCCGTGCTGTGCCTGGCGGTATTGGTGCTGGCCACGCGTGTGCGCTTCGATACCCCGTTCGGGTTCACCGTCGCGACCCAGTTGGCTTTCGTCCCGTTGTTGTTTGCGATGCCGGTCGCGATCGTCCCGATCGCGGTCGTTGCGGCCTTGACGATCGCCCGGCTGCCTGAGGTGCTGGCCGGGAAGGGCCGGCCTAGCCGGCTGGTGAAGGAAGTCGGCAACTCATGGTTCGCGATTGGCCCGGTGGCGGTGTTCGCGCTGGCCAACGTTGCGCCAGCCGCGGCCGGTCCGGTGCTTCTGATCGGCGCACTCGTGGCTCAATTTGCCGTCGACTTCGTCGTCTCAACGCTGCGTTACTGGATCGAACGAGCGGCGACCTTCACAGCCCAGCTCCGCGAAACATGGGTCTACGCCATCGACGCGGGACTCTCGGGCATCGCGCTGATTGTGGCGGAAGACGTTCACCGGACTCCGGTCGCGGCGCTTGCGCCGCTTCCGCTGGTGGCGCTGCTGGCGGTGTTCGCCCGCGAGCGCCACGAGCGCATCGCGGGCCTGCTCGAGCTCAACAACGCCTACCGCGGAACCGCACTTGTTCTGGGTGACGTAGTCGAGGCCGACGATGGCTACACCGGTGAGCACTGCAAGGGTGTCGTCCGGCTCGCGCTCGCACTCGGCGAGAAGCTCGGACTCGACGCCGAGCAGCGGCGGAACCTGGAATTCGGGGCTCTGCTGCACGACGTCGGCAAGATCGCGATCCCCAATGCGATCATCAACAAGCCCGGCAAGCTCGACTCGCGCGAGTGGAAGATCATCAAGACCCACACCGTTGAGGGTCAGAAGATGCTTGACCGAGTCGGCGGCTTCATGCACAACGTCGGCCTGATCGTCCGCTCCCACCACGAACGCTGGGACGGCCGAGGCTACCCGGACGGCCTCGCCGGCGAGGCCATTCCCCTTGAAGCGCGCATCATCACCTGCTGTGACTCGTGGAACGCGATGCGCACCCACCGCTCGTACCGCAAAGCGCTATCTCACGAGGAAGCCCTCGCCGAACTTGAAGCCAACGCCGGCGACCAATTCGACCCTCGCATCGTCGCCGCTTTCCTGCAAATCATCGAAGCCGCGTCGAGCGCTCAGGAGTCACGCGGACCCATCAGCGTGCAGCCGCGGACGGCACCGCAAAGCCAGGCCCATCTCGGGGTATCAGTGCCCTGACCAGATCGCGAATTCCACAACGACGTCGAGCCGCAAGCGTGGAGACATCGCGCGGGATGGAGTTGCGCGTGGCGGACCGGGAGGCGGCGCGGGTCCGCGACCTGGTCGGATCCCATAACAGGTTGCATGAGCTGATCGCACGGGACGCTCCGATCGGGGACGTGCTCGGCGAGCTGGTGGAGGGCATCGAGCGCTACGAGCCCTCGGTGATGCCCAGGCGCCGAGGCGCTCTTCGTGGAGCCGTGCGGGTGTCGCTAAGCCTTCGGGGGTTTCGAGCCGATGGATGGGTCATGTACGTTTTCGGCTGCGAGCGTGGTCACGGCTAATGTGCCCTCTTGTCAAGGGTCCGCGTGTACCGGGCCATGCCCCAGGTGAAGTGGATCCGGTCGTGGAGACGCTAGCTGAACCCGGCGCCGCCGACGGAGGTCCGACGCTGGACGTCTCGGTTCTGCGCGCGGTGATTGCCATGCAGCACGAGCTCGCGGCCGTGGGCCTCGACCTCAAGGCGGTCATGCAGCGCATCGCGGACCGCACGCGCGAGCTGACGGCGGGCACCTCGGCCGCGGTCCGCCTGCTCGATGGTGA
>OBLU010005359.1_pt1 | contig 11503 bp, 9 predicted proteins | sample 1518681 | NCBI WGS metagenome assembly OBLU01 (sample SAMEA3539304, study PRJEB22396) | soil metagenome | biome: tundra; feature: field; material: soil | place: USA | collected 2010-05 | depth 0.15 m
GGCCCGAGAATTCCGGATTGAAGCCGGCGCCGAGTTCCAGCAGGGCGGCGATGCGCCCGCGCGTCACCACCCGTCCCGTGGTGGGTTGCAGGATGCCGCTGACGATTTGCAGCAGCGTGCTCTTGCCGCACCCGTTGGGACCCACCAGGCTGAGCACCTCGCCCTTTTCCACCTCGAAGCCGATATCCTTGAGCGCCCAGAAATCGCTGTGGCGGGCGCCCGCGCCTGGCAGCATCTCGCGCAGGCGGTCGCTGGGACGCCGGTATAAACGGTACAGCTTGGAGACGTTCTGAACCAGGACCAACCTTCAGTGTAGCCCGTGGCATAAGGCTCCGCCTTGTGCATCCGAACCCAGCTCGGCCAAATTCCGCTTGACAAATTCCATAGTTCAATTATGATTGAAATATGGAACAAGCGCGCCAGTGGAGCCTGCTCGATGAATTCGAAGAGGACGCGCCCATCTCTGAAGAAGCGGCCCAAAGGGTGCGCGCCCACGCCTCTGCCGGCTGCCTCATCTGTGCCTTCGAAGAGGCGGAAGGCGAGTGGGACGACGAATGAAGAAGGACGCGGAACACATTACGCGTTACGCCGACATGTTCGCCGCCATGGGAACGGAGTCGCGTCTGCGCATCATGCAACTTCTGCTTTCCGCCCATCCCGAGGGCATGGTGGTGGGGGAGATCCAGGAAGAACTCGGAGTTTCGGCCTCCAACCTGTCGCATCATCTGGACAAGCTCAAGAACGAGGAGCTGATCGCCGTGGAGCGCCAGGGCACCTTTCTGCGCTGCACGGCGAACACCCGAACGCTTCAGGAACTGCTCGGCTTCCTCTATGCCGAATGCTGCACGCGGAACCAGGCAGTCAAACCGGAAACCATCGTGACCATCAAACAATCATCGAAAAGTAAGGAGTAAGTCATCATGCCAACCGAAAGCATCACCGACGTTGTAAAAGAAAAGTACGGGCAGGCCGCGCTGCGGGTGCTCGCCGGGGGCTCCAGTTCCTGCTGCGGAGGGGCTCCCGCCGATGCCCACTGCGCCGACCCGATCACCGGTAACCTGTACGGCGCGGAAATCGGCGAACTGCCCGACACCGCGGTCCTCGCCAGCCTGGGTTGCGGCAACCCGACCGCCCTGGCCCAATTGAATCCCGGCGAAACGGTTCTCGATCTCGGTTCGGGCGGCGGCATCGACGTGCTGCTGTCGGCGCGTCGCGTCGGCCCCACCGGCATAGCCTACGGCCTCGACATGACCGACGAGATGCTGGCCCTCGCCAATTCCAACAAAGCCAAGGCCGGCGTGGAAAACGTGCAGTTCCTGAAGGGACAGATCGAGAGCATTCCGCTGCCCGACGCCTCCGTCGATGTCATCATCTCCAACTGCGTCATCAACCTCTCGGCCGATAAGGACCGCGTCCTGGCCGAAGCCTTCCGCGTGCTCAAACCCGGCGGACGCTTCGCCGTCTCGGACGTAGTGACCCACGGCGAAATTCCCGCCGAGATCCGCCAACATGTGCTGCTCTGGGTAGGCTGCCTGGCTGGCGCCCTCGACGAAGCCGACTATCGCGCCAAATTGATCGCGGCCGGCTTTGAAGGCGTCGATGTCGAGCCCACCCGCATCTATCGCGTCGCCGATGCGCGCGCCTTCCTGTCCGGCCAAGGGCTGGACGTGGACGCGATTGCGCCCCTGGTGGACGAGAAGTTCTTCAGTGCCTTTATCCGCGCCCGCAAACCCGCCACGGCTTGAGGTTCACGAGGACTTATTCCAGCGGTGAGCGTGACTGGTACTTCCTGCGCCGCGCTCCCGGCGGCACTTGCTTGGCAATTTTGAGCCCCGCGAATACCACATAGCGGTGAGAGCACCTGTGGCAGCGGCAGAGGGGCACACCCCACCTCTCCACCATCGCTTCGAACCCCGAGCGGGCGCGAGAAACGTAAATCGCGGTGCTATCGCACTTCGGGCACCTGCCGCCGGCGGGCTGCGGTTCGGCCCTTGGCTTCGGCTCGGGATGGCCGAAGCTGTCCGGCCCCAGCGGGATTACCGGCGCCGCGGCGCTCTCACCGGCTGGAAGGCTTTCCTCGATGCCGGCTTCCGCCGGCTCGTTCGGGAGACCGGCATCGGGAGCCTCGGGAGCCTCGGGAGCCTCGGGGGGCGCGTCCTGGGAACCTGCCAGCGGCGCGGCAGCCTTTTTCCCGGACGGTGCGTTTCTTTGATACTCCCGCAGAAGCAAACCGAGCAGGCGGATCTCCGTCGCTACCTGCTGCATGGTTAGCGCGGTTCCCTCCTGGCGGCACTGGAGTGCCAGCTTGATGGCTGCCGGCCGCAGGCGCGGAGGCCCGGTGAGCGCTCCGTGCAGCCGGATATCCGCCGCCCCCAGCGGCGCGGGCGGCGCCTCAGCCACTAACATCTCGTAAAACATGGCGCCGAACGCCTGCTTGTCGGCCTCTGGTGCGGCATCGTCCCAGTTCTGCAACGGCGCCAGGTGAGCGCCCGATTCCGTCATGAGGACGCTGCCGGCGGTCAGTTTTCCGTAGGCGCGGTTTTGCCGATGGAGATCCCACAGTTCCGTTGCAACTTCGTTTGCGCAACGCAACAATTCCGGCAGCGAAAGAGGTCCGGAGGCCAACACGTCGGCCAGCGTTCCCGGCTGGCCACCATGTCCGGATCGTGGGGCTCCCTCTGTCAATCTTTACTCCACCTTCCTGGTGGGCGCAGGCAAGCGATGGCCTGCATCCCAGCGCCGGCGTCCCCTTTAGTTGACCGCAAGATTCGATCGATCGCCGGCTTCGGCCTGATCGAGCATCGCCGTTTGCAGCGATTCCAACGCTTCCACCACCCGCTCTACCAGATCGTCCGTCTGCGACATCGCCGTCCGCGCCGATTCGATCGACGTGCCTTGCGCCTTGATGGTCTGTTCCAGATCCAGCAGGTCCGCGGCGATGTTGTTCTCGAACTGCGAGCTGTGCCGGCGGATCTCTTCCACCGTCCGCTCGATCCCCGCAACCTGCGCGTTCAGCACTTCGAAACCTCGGTCCACCCGGGCGAATATCGCCTCGGTGGCCGCTTCGTCGAGCCCGCCCGCGCGTTCCATGGCCTGCTGGTGATTCGCCGCCAGTTCGCTCTGCATGGCCGCAACCAGCAACTTCAGGGAACTCAACCCTTCGTTGGCCGAGCGATTCATTTCAGATGCGCTCGTCTCCTGGCTGCGCAGCCGCGCCTCTATCCGCGCCTCCATCTGCTGCATTTCCGCCCGCACAGCCGCCGCATCCGCCGCGTTTGCCGAGCGCTGCATTTCCGTAAGGCCCGTCTCCTGGTCGCGCAGGCGCGCATCCATCCGCGCTTCCATCTGCTGCATTTCCGCCAGGACAGCCGCCGTATCCGCGGCGCTCGCCGAGCGGTGCATTTCCGTAACGCTCGTCTCCTGGTCGCGCAGACGCGCATCCATCCGCGCTTCCAGCTGCTGCACTTCCGCCCGGATGGCCGCCGTATCCGCCGCGCTCGCCGAGCGGTGCATTTCCGTAACGCTCGTCTCCTGGTCGCGCAGACGCGCATCCATCCGCGCTTCCAGCTGCTGCACTTCCGCCCGGATGGCCGCCGTATCCGCCGCGCTCGCCGAGCGGTGCATTTCCGTAACGCTCGTCTCCTGGTCGCGCAGACGCGCATCCATCCGCGCTTCCAGCTGCTGCACTTCCGCCCGGATGGCCGCCGTATCCGCCGCGCTCGCCGAGCGGTGCATTTCCGTAACGCTCGTCTCCTGGTCGCGCAGACGCGCCTCCATCCGCACTTCCAGCTGCTGCACTTCCGCCCGGATGGCCGCCGTATCCGCCGCCGCGTCGCGCCGCGGCGCTGCCGCCGCATCCGCTTCGGAGCGCCGCATCGCCACGCTCAGTAGCTTCAGCTCCATCATGATCTTCTGCATGCGCTGGCTGCGTGCTTCCGGGTTCTTGTTCAGGCACGGACCCACCAGCCGGTCCACCGTCGGGCTCCCCGACGCGGGCGCCGGCGTCTCCAGGAGGTTGGCCGCCAGCGTGATGCGGCTGTCGCCCTCGAAGGCCCTGCGGCCGGTGATCATCTCGAACAGTATGGCGCCGAAGCCAAAGACGTCGCTCCTGGCGTCCGCCGCGCGCCCCTGCACCACTTCCGGAGCCGTGTAGGGCGTAATGGCCCCGCTCGATCCCTCGGGAGGGGGCAGCAACTCCACCCCTCCCGCCACCACCACGAGGTTCGACGGAGTGACCGCCCCATGCGCCTTTCCCACATCATGCAGCTTGCCCAGGCAATCCGCTAACTGCATCGCATACCGCAATGCCTCCGCTATCGGCAGCCGTCCTTCGGCCAGTCGCTGGGCCAGCGTCTGATTATCGTTCGCTATCATGGTTTCGTCGCTCATTAGGCAGTCCTCTCAAACTGATACGAGTAGATCAACTCCCTACTCCCTGGGGCAAGTACACTGTAGACAACCGGGTTCCATACCAGTACGGAGCGTACTTTGATCCTATCCGAGGTTACTGCCCCGTCACTTCCCGGAAGAACTCCAGCGATTTCGCCGCGCACACCTCCCAACGGAATCCCCCCGCCCGCTCCCGCCCGGCAAGGCCCAGCGCCTTCCGCAGGTCCGGCGTTCCCAAGAGCCGCACCAACGCCGCCCGCAGTTCGCTCTGGCTCCGCGGGTCCACCAATAGAGCCGCGGTTCCAGTCACTTCAGGCAGCGATGAGAGGTTCGAGGTGATCACCGCTACACCTGTCGCCATGGCCTGTGCCACGGGAAAACCAAAGCCCTCGTACAACGACGGGTACACGAATACATCGGCCGCGGCGGTCAACGGCGCCAGATCCGGCTCCGGGATATACCCTAGATACCGCACATTTCCTAAATCGCGCGCGCTCCGAAGCCGCGCCATCGTGGTCTCCGCCGCCCAGCCTTCCGAGCCTGCCACCACCAGGTCCCAGTGGTCCCGCATGGCCAGAGGCAGCGATTCGAACGCATCCAGCAGCAGATCGACATTCTTCCGCGGCTCAATCGTGCCCACGAAGAGGACAAACGGCCGCTGCAATCCGTAGCGCAACCGGACTTGGTTCACCAGCGCCGCCGGAACATCGAAAAACGCGTCGTCCACTCCGGAGTGAATCGTGCAGATCTTTTCCGGCGCAATCCCCAGCGTGCGCACCGCGTCCTGCCGCGTGCACTCTGAAACCGCGATCAGCCGGTCCGCCCGCCGCGCCAGCTGTGCGAAACTCCGCTCCGCCACCAGGTTGGACCGCGGATGCAGTTCCGGCATCAGAAACCCCGTCAGATCGTGCACCGTGGCCGTCAAGCGCACCTTCGAGGGCGGGTGCCGCACCAGCACGCTGGCGTGGAACACGTCCGCGCCCCGCGTCAACCAATCCAGTAACGGCACCCCGGAGTAGTTGGAGATGGCCAGCGCGCCCAGGCCGCAGAAGGTGCGCAGCGGGTCCGCCACCGACGCCTCGTGGGTCAGCGCCCGAACCCGCGCCAGTCGCGGGAAAGTGCTCACCGTCGCCCCGCCGGCCAACCGCCGCAGGTGCCGGATCCAGTAATAGAGGTAGTTCTTAACGCCCGCGCTGCGCACCAGCAGCGGTGTGGCGTCAATCACAACGCGCATTCCCATTCAGTTTGACACGAACGGTAGAGCACACCATCGCCATTTGCAGGCTGTCTTGAGGCGACATTCGCTATCATGCTAGTGCTATGCGCGCCACCCGCTGGATTCTCGCCATTTGGCTCTGCTTCCTCGCCCGCGCATTTTTTTATTGCGCCGCGCTCCCTCTCTGGGAAGGCTACGACGAGTGGTCCCACTTCGCTGTCGTGCAGCGCATGGCTTTTCGCGGCGAACCCCTCGTCTCCCGCTTCAGCCAGATTCCCCGCGACGTCGCCGCCTCCCTCGAACTCGCGCCCGTGTCCTGGGAGTGCCGCTACCTCCCGCCCCCCTCCGCCACCTACGACCAGTTCTGGCGCCTCCCGCCGGCCGAACGCGCCCGCCGCGAATCCGAGTTCCGCGCCATTCCCTCCGCCTGGGCGCTTCAGGACTCCACCGGCAACCTCAAAACCTACGAGGGGTTGCAGGCTCCGCTCGCCGCGTGGATCCTGACGCCCGTCCTTCTCGCCGCCCGCCATACCGATCTTGCCACCCAGGTCCTGCTTCTGCGCTGCTTCGGGATGGCGATTCTCTCGCTGGTCATCCCCTTGACTTTCCTCACCGCCCGCTCCGTCTTCCGCCACGACGCCACCGCGTGCGCCTGCGCCGCCATCGTCGCCGCCATGCCCGGTTTTCTGATCGGCATCGCGCGCGTCTCCAACGAGTGGCTGGCCGTGCTGCTCTTCACCCTCCTCCTCTGGCTTTCCGTGGGACCACTTACCCGTCTGCGCCTCATCGCGCTCGGCGCGGCGCTCGGCCTCGGCCTCCTCGCCAAAGCCTACTTCCTCGCCGCCATCCCGCCCCTCGCCCTGCTGCTCGTTTTCCAATGCCGCCGGGCGCGGGCCCTGCTCGTGCCGGCCGTCACCCTCGCCGTCGCCGGATGGTGGTACGCGCGCAACCTTCTCACCACCGGCACTCTTTCAGGCATGTGGGAATCCGCCGTTCAGCCTACCGCGACGCTGGCCGACCAGATCCACCAGGCCACCCGTGTCCCCTGGCTCGTCACCATCGATTCCATCCTGTTTTCCCACCTTTGGCTGGGCGCGTGGAGCACCCTCACGGTGCGCAGTTGGATGTACCACGTTTTTTACGTGCTGATCTTTCTCGCCATGCTCGGGCTGGCATTGCGCATCTCCACTCGGGCGATTCAGATCCTGGCCATGTTCGTCCTCACTTTTTGGCTCGGCCAGCTCTATCACGCCAACCTGCTCTCCATGGTCTGGGGTATCGCGACCTCTTTGGGCTGCTACCTTAACGCCGTGGCCGCCGCCGAAGTCACCCTCTGCGTAGCCGGTCTGCGTGCCCTTTCGCCGCGGGCCGCGCGCCGCTTCGTGGCTCCGGCCGGTGTCGCCCTCTTCGCCTTGTTCGACCTCTACACCATCCACATGGTCGCCCTGCCTTATTACGCCGGGCTCATCGCGCACCGCCCCGGCGGGCCCGTGACGAACTTCCACCCCGCCTCCGCCAACTTCTCGGAATTCTTCACGCGTCTCGCCGCTTTCAAGTCGCCCGTTCTCTCGCCGCCCTGGTTCGCCGCTCTATGGGTGTTTTACGCCGCCGCCACCCTCGCGCTGGTAGCCCTCGCGTTCGCCGCCGCCCGCCGGGAATCCTTCTCATGACATATCGCATTGCAGACGCAGTAGACTGAAACTATGTCCGATCTTCCAACTCGATTCAGGCAGGCCCAGCAGGATGTCAACGGCCTTGCCGAGCGGCCGGACAACACTACGTTGCTCCGCCTGTATGGGCTCTACAAACAAGCTACCGCGGGCGACGCCGCCGGCGAACTACCTGGCGGCCTGGACTTCGTGCGCCGCGCCAAGTACGAAGCCTGGGACGAACTTAGCGGCACGAGCGCGGACGATGCCATGCAGCAATACATCGACCTTGTGGCGACTTTGACGCATTAGACCGGCGCGGCCCGGGGATGTGCCCTCCGCGGCCCTCGCCGACATGAACCGTCCGCTATAATGGCCGTTCCAATGCTTAGGGGGAGTCGCATCCATGAATCTACGTAAGGCCGCAGCCTGCTGCTGGCTGATCGCGCTGGCCGGCGCTTTGACCGCCGCCGCACAGGACCGGGTCGTCCAGCCCGTGGATCGCACCCGGATGACGGCCCTGAAGGGGCACGTCAATCCCAACGCGCTGCCTCAGAACGACCTGGGTCCGGTGGACCCGGCCATGCCCATCCGCCAGGCCACCCTGCTCTTCAAGCCTGCCGCTTCCATCGACGCCTTCCTCGCCGAACAGCAGCTTCCCGGGTCTCCCAACTACCACAAGTGGCTGACTCCCGAGCAGTTCGGCGACCGCTTCGGCCTCACCGCCAATGACATTGCCCAGGTTACCGCCTGGCTCGAATCGCAAGGCCTCAAGGTGGACAACGTCGCCCGCGGCCGCCACTGGATCCATTTCAGCGGCACCGCCGAGCAGGCAGCCCGCACCTTCCGCACCGCCTTCCATCGCTACCGCGTCAATGGGGAAACCCACTTCGCCATGGCCGGCGAACCCTCCGTTCCCGCCGCCCTCCAGGACGTGATCGGCGGATTCCTCGGCCTCGACGATTTCAAACTCCGCTCCAACGTCGTCCGTTCCCAATACACGTCCAGCAAGGGCACCCACACCCTCGTGCCCGACGACCTCGCCACCATCTACAACATCGCTCCTCTCTATGCCGCCGGCATCGATGGCGACGGACAGAGGATCGCCATCATCGGCGATTCCTCGCTCGACCTATCCGACATCCGCGCCTTCCGCAAGCAGTTCAACCTGCCGTACAACGATCCCATACAGATCCTGGTGGGCGACGACCCGGGGTACAACAGCGACGTCGTGGAATCCAACCTCGATATCGAATGGTCCAACGCCGTCGCGCGCGGCGCCCAGATTGTCTACGTGTACGGGCAAAGTGCTTACAATGCCACGCAGTTCGCGGTGGATGAGAACCTCGCCCCGGTTCTCAGCCTGAGCTTCGGCGGCTGCGAAGCTTACAACCAGGCGTCGTTCCGAGCCGTAGCCCAGCAAGCCAACGCCCAGGGCATCACCTGGCTGGCTTCTTCCGGCGACACCGGCGCTGCCGAGTGCGATCGATCCGCCGTCATCCCACAGGCAGCCAAGGGCTTTGCCGTCGGTTTCCCGGCCAGCATTCCGGAAATCACCGCCGTCGGCGGCACTCAGTTCGACGATGCCAAAGGCAACTACTGGGCGACCACCAACGGCCCCAGCGGCGGGTCCGCCCTCGGTTACATCCCGGAGACGGTCTGGAACGATACTCCGCGGGTCAACGGGTTCAGCGCGGGCGGCGGCGGCGCCAGTATCCTTTTCCCCAAGCCTTACTGGCAGACGGGCCCCGGTGTGCCCAACGATAACGCCCGCGACATTCCCGATATTTCCCTCACCGCCTCCGCCAACCATGTGGGCTACCAAATCTATCTCTACGGCGCCATCTATACGGTGGGCGGCACTTCGGCGGGCGCCCCCGCCCTGGCCGGCGTCGTGGCGCTGCTCAATCACTACCTCACCTCCAAATCCATCCTGGCAAAGCCCGGATTGGGCAACATCAACCCAGCCCTCTACCGCATGGCCCAATCCACCAACAACGTTTTCCACGACATCACCACCGGGGATAACGCCGTCCGCTGCGCCCTCGGCACGCCGAACTGCGTGGAAGGCCTGGTCGGCTACCCGGCCGGTCCGGGATACGATCTGGCCACCGGCCTGGGATCCATCGACGCTTATAACCTGGTCACCCAGTGGAGTACCGGCACGGCCAGCACCACCACCGTCGCCGCCGATCCAGCCAAAGCCGGGTTGAACGATACCGTGCGCCTCACCGCCACCGTCCGCGGCGGTCCCTCGGGCCCCGCTCCCACCGGAACCGTTTCCTTCCTGATGCAGAACCCGACCTTGCTGGACGCTGTTATCGGCGCCGGCGATTTGACTTCCAATGGCCTCACGGCCACCGCCACGGTCACCGTGCCCGCCGCTTCCGTACTCGGCATCGACACGTCCGTCACCGCCATCTATAACGGCGACAAGGTGTACAACGCCTCCTCCGCCACCGTCGCCATCGGCGCCGTCCGTCCCTCCGCCGGATCCATGGTAGTCCCCTTGATCTCGCCCAACCCCGTGTACAAGCAGACACCCTTCGGCACGTGGCCCTACACCGTGGTGCTCTCCGAGATGGCCGGCGTGCAGACCAGGCTCACCGTATTCACTGTCGACGGCATCAACAACCTGCCGGCCTTCGGCGCCAGCCCCGTCGTCATCCCCGCCAAGGGCACTCTTGCAGCGGGGCTCGCCGGCAACAACCTCACGGTGCCGCTCAACCGCGTTTTCCATTTCGCAGGCAAAGATCTGGACGGCGCCGCGTGGTCGCAGGATGTCACCGTCCCGTTCCTGGATGCCATCTATCCGGGAGCCTCCACCGGCATGGCGTTAAGCAGTGCGCCCGCCACCGTGCTGCAGAACCCGAGCGCCGCCCCGGCCTGCCAGTTCGCCCACCGCCTCATCCTCCAGGAAACCGGCGGATTCCTCATGCAGATCACCTCCCTGAAGCAGGGCACGACCGATATAAGCGCTTCGCTCCAGCAGCTCTTCGGCACCGCCCATCTGGCCCCCTATGGAACGCTTCAGGGCGATATCTGCCTGAATGGCTCCACCACCCTGGGCACCATGACCTACACGGTCAGCGGTATCAGCGAAATTGGCAATACCGTGACCACCACCCTCGGCGTGACCCTGGCGGCAGCCTCCGCCGCACCGGCTGCCATGGCGGCGGCGCCTCAGACCGTCACCCTCGCTGTCGAGGATGCCTTCCGCAGCGCCGCTACCGACGTCGCGCTCACCTTCACCGGCGGAGCGCCGCAGTGGACCGCGTCCGTGGTGCCCGGCGCCAACTGGCTCACCGTCAGCCCGCTTTCCGGAACCGGTTCCGCTTCTGTCAGAGTCACGGTGAACGCCGCCGGACTCTCCCGGGGCGCCTACACGGGTTCCTTCGTCGTGCAGTCAAGCGATGCCATTCCGCAAGCCATCAGCATCCCCGTCACCTTCGTGGTGGGAACCTCGCCGTCCACCGTGATCCAGGCGGTCGCCAACGGAGCGTCTTACGCCCAGGCATTCGCGCCGGGCATGTTGATGACCGTGTTCGGGACACAGTTATCCCCCGCCACGCTTTCCGCCGCCACTCTGCCGCTGCCGCTGGTGCTCTCCGGAGTTTCCGCCACCGTCAACGGTGTCAGCGCCCCGCTCTACTACATTTCGCCGGGACAGCTCAACGTGCAGGTTCCGTATGAAACCGGAGTGGGCCAGGCGGTTTTAGGCGTCAACAACAACGGACAAGTGGCCAGCTTCCCCTTCACGGTGGCGCCCTCCGCCCCCGGCCTCTTCACCGCGGCGGATGGCGCGCTGCTCCCCTCGGCCACCGTCCGGCAAGGGCAGGCTGCGGTGGCCTACATCACCGGCGACGGGGATACCACCACGTTCCTGATCACCGGCGCGAGCCCTCCCAGCGGCACCGCGACCAGCCGTCTGCCGCGCACCAAGCTGCCCGTCACGGTCACCGTGGGCGGCATAGCGGCCCCCGTTTCCTTCGCCGGAACGCCGGTCGGCCTGGCCGGCGTCTCGCAAGTGAATTTCGCGGTCGCCGCCGCCACGCCGCTGGGCGTGCAGCCCGTGGTAGTCTCTGTCGGCGGCGTCAAGACACAGACTGGGCATCTCACCGTGACGCAATAGGCGCACAGTGGGGCGGACCCCTGGTCGTGCTGCCCCCTGGGCCGCCGGAACAACGATATCAGCATCCTGCAAGGCGCGAGTAGGCCGACGGGGGCGTCGGCCGCGGACGAGGGCGTC
>OBLU010005362.1_pt1 | contig 11501 bp, 11 predicted proteins | sample 1518681 | NCBI WGS metagenome assembly OBLU01 (sample SAMEA3539304, study PRJEB22396) | soil metagenome | biome: tundra; feature: field; material: soil | place: USA | collected 2010-05 | depth 0.15 m
AAATGCATCTGGGCGCTGGCCGGGCGAACCAGTTGCGCCAGGTGTTCAACGACACGGACGCCGAAGTGCTCTGGCTCATCATCGGTGCGCCGGAGGAACTGGAATTTCTGCCCGGTGCGAAGACCAAGCCCGACATGTCCCTCATCTATCCGGTTGACCCGAAGCAATTGCCCAAGGAACTGGCGGGCGTGGAGTGGCCACCCAAAAGTTGATTTGTGGAAAAAGGTGCGGAGGCGCAAAGTCGTGCAATTCGTGTCGAGTGTTGCCAGCTCTTCCATCCGCCTGGTTTGCCGCCTCACGGCGCGGGTTCCGCCAGCAATTTCTGGACGACGGTTTCGACGTGGTGCGGTTGCAAGCCGATGGCGCGGACAATGCCTTTGCGGTCAATGACAGCGTAGGTCGGATAATAGTTCACGGCCCACGCTTTCTCGGTTTTCAATTCGGGATCGCGGGCGGCGGGGTATTCGATGCCATGTTGCCTGGCGTTGGCGGCAAAGATTTCCTGTCCGTTCTTGCTGGTGCAGACACCGATGATGACCAGTCCTTTATCTTTGTAATTTTTGAGCATCTCGTTGTTGTGGGGAATGGCCCTCATGCAGGGGCCGCACCAGGTGGCGTATAAATCCACGACGATGACTTTGCCCTTGATGTCGGCGGCGGTGATGCCGCCATTGATCCAGTCGCTGACGTGGAAGGCGGGCATGGGCTTGCCTTCCAGGGCGGCGTGACTGGCACGTTGCTCCGGTTTGTCGTCCCAAGTCCAACTGTCGGGAAATTCACCGGCGAAAGCGGGCAGCATGCCCCAGATGAGTGAACCAAAGGCGATAAGAAGCAGTTTCTTCGTGCTCATGCTGCACGGATTATCACAACCGTTGTTGGCTGACAATAGGAAATCCCCCTGTAGGGCGGAGCAATTGAAGTCAATCGGAATCCAGGCTGATCTGTGTTCATGCGTGGTTAACGGGGAGGGGCGACTCCTCACGGCCCTCTCCCCGTTCGAGGCGGAGACGACCTTCGTGAAATCGAAAGCGCTGCATCAAAGATCAAAGTGGAAGGGGCTCGCTATCCGGAAAAGCTGGAGCAATTGACCGGCCGCTAAACGAGACAAACAAATGCTGCCATCAAGTGAACCGCGCGAAAATGGTTTTGTGAATGTCCCCGGGGTTTCTGCTCGCCTCATAACAGGGCAGCTGCAACTATTTCGCCATGAATCTCCACGGACGGTTGTTTTCGTTATGGATGGCGTTGATGACGGGTGTGGCCCTGACTGCAAGTGCGGAACGGGTTGAATTGAATCTGTCCGGGCCGGATTGGAAGCTTTGGCAGGACAAGGACGCAACCTGGATAAACGATGAATTATTTCTTCCGCCGGTCAATCTTTCCAGATTGCCGGTAAATCCACCGGGCGGAGGTTGGAGTGTTTTGGAATCCGGCGGCCGTGATGTTTCCGTGCCGGGAACGGTGGAGGAATATCTGCATCCCGGTAACGGTCCTGCCGGCGATTTCAAAGGGGTTAGTTGGTGGTGGCGGACAATTCGCATTCCGGAAAATGCCGGCGCTCACATCGTCCTGCGCTTTGAATCGCAACGGCAGCGGGCGGAAATCTATCTCGATCATCAGCTGGTGGGTTACGACGTCATTGGCGGCACTCCGTTCGAAGCTGATTTGACCGGCAAAGTGAAGCCGGGCCAGGAATGTCAACTGGCCGTGCGCATCACCGATCCGGGTGGCAATTTTGACTGGCGCGACAGTTCGCCATTTTCATGGGGCACAAATAAAATTCCCATGAGTCACGGTTTTGGCGGCATCACCGGTCCGGTCAAGCTCGTCGCGACCGATCCGGTCTTTGTGGATGACATTTATGTCCAAAACACACCGGCAATTTCAAATGCGACGGTTTTTGTCACGGTGAAAAACACATTGCCGCAAGCCGTGCAGCGCGACATCGGCCTTTCGGTCACCCTCAAAGCCGACCTGGACCGTTACCAGCAGCTCCTGAAGTCGGACAAAGCAGTGGATTATCTGTTGCCGCTGACGTTTCAATCGGAAGCCAGAACCGTGCAGCTCAAACCCGGCGATAATCAGGTGACATTTCAGGTGGTTCCGCGCGGGCCGGTTCAATTGTGGGACCTGGAACATCCAAATCTTTATGTCTGCACGGCGAATCTCGATCAGGACCATGCGCGACTGGACAGTGCCGGACAAATTTTTGGTTTCCGCTGGTTTGCGCCGGAAGGCATTGGCAGCAACGCGATGTTCCGGCTCAACGGCAAACGCATCGTTTTGCGCACGGCAATCAGCTGGGGGTTTTGGCCAATCAATGGAATTTTTCCAACGACGGAACTGGCTGAACAACAAATCCGGGATGCAAAAGAATTTGGGATGAATATGCTCAATTTTCACCGCGCCATCGGCCAGCCGCTCGTGCTGGAAAAGGCGGACGAACTGGGTCTCCTTTATTATCAGGAGCCGGGCGGTTACAAATCCGCCGAAGCTCCTTTTTCGGGGGCATTGATGCGTGAAAAGGTTTTGCGCATGGTGAAACGCGATCGCAGTCACCCGAGTCTTGTCATCTTCAGCCTCATCAACGAGCGCAATCAGCATCAACCATTTCAACCGCGTGAGCGCGCCGACATGCTGGCGATGCACGACCTCGATCCAAGCCGCACCATCACGTTGTCGTCCTCCTGGGCGAAAACTCCCGACGAACCGGAAGACATCAAAGCGCATCTGCGTCCCTTTGATGGCGAAATCCATTTCACCGGTTGGTTCGATAACCATCATGCCGGCGGTCCGGAAGTCTGGCGGCAAAGTTTGTATCAATCGCCCGCCAACTTTTACAACTACACGACCAACCGCAACGAAATTGTCTATTGGGGTGAGGAAGGCGCCATTTCATCGCCGCCGCGTCTCGACAAAATCAAAGCCGCACTGGACGCCTCGCCGGTGAAAGGCTGGGACGGCGAGATTTATTTGGACTGGTATCGGCGCTTCGACGATTTCCTGACGCGAAAAAATTTGCGCGATGCCTTTCCCACGATTGAGGCGTTGACGACTTCGATGGGAGCGGTCTCGCATTATCATCAGGGCCGCAAGATTGAAACCATGCGCCTCGGTGATGTCACCGATGGTTATGCCATCAACGGCTGGGAATCGGAGAGCATCGAAAATCATTCGGGCATCGTGGATTGTTGGCGCAATCCCAAGGCCGACCCGTCCATCCTCGCGTATTACAACCAGCCGTTGTATGTGGCCGTCAAAACCCGCAGCCAGTTCGCTCAAATTCCCGGCACCGTCGCGGTGGATTTTTACGGCATCAACGAGAAAAATCTCCACGGCAATTGCGTCTTGCGGATTTCCGTTCAAGATCCGTCCGGTCGGGAAGTCTTCACCAGGAAAATCGACGTGAAATTGACCGGCGGCGACGTGTATGGCGAACTGCTGGCGGAAAATGTCGTGGTGCCAATTGCCGGCGCCACCGGAATGTTTCAGGTCAAGGCGGGTTTGGATGATGCCTCGGGCCGGGAAGTGGCCGGCGGCCATGACGAAGTGCTCGCCGTTGATTGGAAAAATCAAAAACCCGGCGGCCGCGGCGCCACCTGGGAAAATGCGCCGCTGGTGCGGGATTTTCTGGCCAACAAAAAAACCTTGGACGTCGAAACGTATCGCGACGGTCTCGGTAAATTAGATTGGGTGGTCGTCACGTGTCCGCCCGGCGAAAGCGAGCCGGTGGAAATTCCCGCCGAACGGTTTGGATCCGGGCTGACCGCCACTTTTTACGACGACGATCGTTTCCAAAACAAAATCCACCAGCGCACCGACCGGACGGTGGATTATTTCGTGCCCGACGGCGCTGCGCCCGATCCCAAGGTGAACGTAATGGAAGATTACGGCGTGCGTTGGGAGGGGAAAATCGTTCCGCCCGCCACCGGCAGTTACACCTTCGCGACCGACGGCAATGACGGCGTGAAATTGTGGGTGGATGGCAAATTGCTTTTCGACGACCTTTATACGCGCAACAACACGATCAACCGCGGGCGCATCGCGCTTGAAGCGGGCAAACCGGTCGCGATCCACCTGGATTTGTGGCATCACCTGGGAATCGCGCGATGCAAACTGACGTGGTCGCCGCCCGAAGCCGGTGCGCCCGACGCGGCGAAACTCATCGAACGCGTGCGCAACGACGGCACGACGCTGATCATCCTGGACCGCGCTGAATCGTGGATGAAACTCATCACGAACCACACGGCGGCAAAATACCGCGGCTCCTTCACCATCGGGACGGCCTGGCTTGGCGGACTTCATTTTGTCCGCGAGCATCCGTTGTTCAAAGATTTGCCGGTTAACTGCGCGATGAACTGGCCGTATCAGGCCGTTGTCCGCAATGGCAAGACGCGCTCCGGTTTGTTGCTGGAAGGCGAAGAACTGGTGACGGGCGCTTGGCACAGCTATCCCATGGAACTCGGCACCGCGGTCGGCGTCATACCGTGCGGCAGAGGAAAAATCATCGTCTCGACGCTTGATGTCGCAAGTCAGTTGAATTCTGCCGACACCAGTGCGGATGTTGCGCGCAAATTACTGTGCAACTTCATTGATTACGCCAAGGGACAATGAAAATGGGAACAAACAGCGCGCAAGCTGACACACACAGGAAAGTGATTGAAGGTTATTTCTTAATTGCGCCGGACGATCTCCATTGGCGTCCTTCCAACCTGATGAAAATCCCGAATGCGTCCCGCACTTGCGGGATGGAGCGCACCGGGAGGTGCGTGCCGCACGGGCCACCGTGATCCCGGCGCGCGGCTCTGGCGGTTGCCGCCCAAAAGCGCGAACACGCTGCACAAGCATCCCGCAATGCGGGACGCGGAGGAGTTTTATTTCGTGCTGGAAGGCACGGGCCGCCTGCGCATGGGCGACCAGACATTGACGGTGCCAAAATACGGCGGTGTGCTGGTCGGGCCGGACCAGTTGCGTCAGGTATTCAACGACACGGACGCCGAGGTGCTCTGGCTCATCGTGGGCGCGCCGGAGGAACTTGAATTTCTGCCCGGTGCAAAGACCAAGCCCAACATGTCGCTCATCTACCCGGTTGACCCGAAGCAACTGCCGAAGGAGCTGGCCGGCGTGGAATGGCCGCCGAAAGCCTAAAAAAATACACCTAAAAATATTTTCCCGCTTGACATGCAACCAAAAGGTTGCATATTATCCGGCAGATGGATGCAGTATTCAAAGCCTTGGCGGACGGGAGCCGGCGAAAGCTGCTGGACCTGTTGCACCAGAGCAACGGGCAGACACTCGGCGAATTGTGCGGGCACCTCGACATGACGCGGCAGGCGGTTACCAAGCACCTGCTCATCTTGGAGGGGGCGAATCTGGTCGCCACGGTCTGGCGCGGGCGCGAGAAGCTGCATTTCCTGAATCCGGTGCCGTTGCACGATATCTCCGGGCGCTGGATTGACAAATACGAACGCCATCGCCTACAGGCGTTGAGCGATTTGAAAAAAGGTCTCGAAGAAAACAAATCAAACAAGAAAGGATGACGTTATGGAAAAGCCAAAGTTAGTTTATTCAACATTCATTCGCACCACGCCGAAAAAATTGTGGGACGCGATCACCAAACCGGAATTCACTTGCCAGTATTGGGGCGGGTTTGCGAACGTTTCAGATTGGAAGAAAGGCTCGGAATGGCAGCATCTCAATCCGGAGAAGGAGGTCTGGATCGCCGGCAAGGTGCTGGAATGCAATCCACCCAAGCGACTGGTGTTGAGCTGGGCCGATCCGGACAAGCTCACCGACGTATCGCGCGTCACATTTGAGATCGAGGCGATTGAAGATATGGCATGTCTCAAGGTGACGCATGACAAATTGAAGGCGGGGTCGAAGATGTTGCGCGGGGTTTCCTGGGGCTGGCCGCGCGTGCTTTCGAGCATGAAATCCTTCCTGGAAACCGGCAAGGGACTCAACGTGTTCGCTGGCCGTTGAATGTCCATGCGAACCGGTGGAGCTCTTCCGATTGGAAGAGAGACCATTCACTTAACTGAAAGAAAGGATTCAAAAATGAAAAAGCGCAAACTTGGAAACAGTAATTTGGAAGTCTCGGCGGTCGGGCTGGGCTGCATGGGAATGAGCTTTTCCTACGGTCCACCCAAAGACAAAACGGAGATGACGTCTCTGCTTCGGGCAGCCGTGGAACGCGGCGTAACATTCTTCGATACCGCTGAAGTTTACGGCCCCTTCACAAACGAAGAACTCGTCGGCGAAGCCCTGGCTCCGTTCCGTAAGCAAGTGGTGATCGCCACCAAATTCGGATTTGACCTGAGTGGCAGCGATAAGCGGCCGGGTGCGGCGGGTTTGAACAGTCGGCCCGCGCACATCAAGCAGGCCGTTGAAGGTTCGCTCAAGCGGCTCCGGCTCGAGACGATTGATTTGCTTTATCAGCATCGGGTTGACCCGAATGTGCCCATCGAAGACGTGGCCGGGACGGTGAAAGATTTGATTCAGCAAGGCAAGGTCAAGCACTTCGGCCTGTCTGAAGCCGGCGTGAAAACCATTCGTCGCGCACATGCCGTTCAGCCGCTCACGGCCCTCCAGAGCGAATACTCGCTGTGGACGAGAACCCCGGAAAAGGAAGTGATACCGACCCTCGAAGAACTCGGCATTGGCTTCGTTCCCTATAGCCCGCTGGGCAAGGGTTTTCTCACGGGCAAAATTGACGAAAATGCGAAGTTTGACAGCTCCGACTTCCGCAGCACCCTCCCTCGCTTCACGCCGGAGGCGCTCAAGGCGAATCAGGCATTGATTGATCTGCTTGGCACTATTGGAAAACGGAAGAAGGCGCCGCCGGCTCAAATCGCGCTGGCGTGGTTGCTGGCCCAGAAGCCGTGGATTGTTCCAATTCCGGGCACAACGAAGCTACATCGCCTGGACGAGAACATCGGAGCAGTTGCAGTCGAACTGACGCCGGACGACCTCCGTGACATCGAAAGCGCCGCCGCGAAGATCACGGTGCATGGTGCCCGGTATCCGGAAAAGCTGGAGAAACTGACCGGCCGCTGAGCGGTAGCAAACAGCAATTAAAACCACGGATGGACACGGATAAACCCAGCGCGGCTTACGCCGCAACCACAGATTTTGGATTGCGGCGGGAAGCGAAGCGCCACGCCGCTTTTGGAAGCAACCGGCAGCACGGAAAGCGGTGTCGCCGCTGCGCTCTGCCACCGCAGTCCAAATCTTTGTCGTCCGTGCGCGAAGTTGCAGGATTGTATTACGGATTTTTGGATTTCGGAAATACATGCAAAACTATTTGGTTCACTGAACAAATGAGTGCCAACGGTTTTTCATCCGTGTCCATCTGTGTTCATCCGTGGTTAAAAAACAGTAAGGAGAAAAGGAATTAAATATGGAAATCAAACGAAGTGGCTCACAGCCTTCCAACAAAGGACCGGCCGACTGGTTTACCGGCACGGTGCGTATTGACTCACCGTTTAAGGGAAACGATCCCGCGCGTGTTACCGGCGCAATCGTCACGTTTGAGCCCGGCGCTCGAACCGCGTGGCACACTCACCCGCTGGGGCAGACACTGATCGTGACGGCTGGCTGCGGGCGCGTGCAACGCTGGGGAGGCCCGATCGAAGAAATTCGGCCGGGTGACGTGATCTGGTTTCCGCCGGGCGAGAAGCATTGGCATGGTGCTGCGCCAACCACGGCCATGACGCACATCGCTGTTCAGGAACAGCTCGACGGCAAAGCCGTTGACTGGATGGAAAAGGTCAGCGATGAACAATACCAGGCTTGATCGCGAGCAGGATTTTACCTGAGATTTCGTAATTACGGCTTCAACAGTCCCGCGAAATTTGACCGGTGACGCCAGAGCAGGAACCGCGGGGAATTTATTTCCCCAGGTGATTTTCGATGCAGGCAATCAAATCGTCGAGCTTGACCGGCTTGGCCAGAAAGGTGAGTCCGCCGATGTTGCTGCCGGTGGGTTGAGTTTCCTCCTTTTTGACAATGGCGGAAAGAAACACGATCGGAATATGGCTCAATCGTTTGTCTTCCTTGATTTTGGCGGCAACGTCGCCTCCGTCCATCCCCGGCATCATCACGTCCAGGAGGATCAGGTCCGGCAAAAACTCGCGGGCGGCGGTGACCGCAGCCGCGCCTGAGTTTTCCGCCCGCACGTCGTAGCGGTTTGTCGCTTCGAGGTTTCGTTTGAGCATGCGGGTCATGCCTCCCTCGTCATCCACGACCAGAATTTTCCTTTTTGTCATAATCAACTCCTGTTTGGAACCGGAAACATGATAACGACCGCAACGCCGCGAACCTGCTTCCGGTTGGCGATGCTAATGGTTCCCCGATGCAGTTCAATAATATTCCGGGACACGGACAACCCCAACCCCGTCCCGGAACCGACGGCCTTGGTGGTGAAGAACGGTTCAAAAAGTCTGTCCAGCTTGTCCTCGGGTATCCCGGCACCGGTGTCTTCAATTTCCACAACCACATTTTCACCGGCGGGACTTTGACCGGCAACGGCGGGACCGGCTGCCGAACGGAACGTTCTTACTGACAGAGTTCCCTGGTCGCCCATGGCTTGGACGGCATTCATGAAGATGTTGATAAACACCTGCTTGATCTTGTTCGTATCCAGTTCCAATGGGGGAAGGTTTTCGGCGAGGCTCTTTTCCAGGACAATATGGTGTTTGGTGAATTCGTGCCTGACCAGCACCAGCGACTCGTCGATCACGGAATTCAAATCCACGCGCACCAGGGCCAGCGGTTCCGACCGGGAAAAATTCAGCAATCCCTTGATGACCGTGTCGGCGCGCTGCACGGCCTCCGCCATTTCCTGGACCGTTTCAATGGCATCACGACTGGCGGTGTCTTTCGTTGCGCGGGTCAGGTAATCGACGCCCAGTTGAATGACGGCCAGCGGGTTTTTCACCTCGTGCGCCACCCCGGCCGCCAGCCGGCCGATGGATTCCAATTTTGCGGTCTGGATGAGCTGCATCTGGGCGTTCTTGAGTTTTTCATGTGCCTGCAGCAGATCCTGGTGGGTCTTCTTGAGGCGGTCGATTTGTCCGTTGAGGAAGTTCGAGATCAAACCGCTGAACGCGCCCACCAGCAGAAAAAAACCGATGCGGAACATCCAGTTGGAGGTTGTCTGCGGCAAGCCGGCGGCGGTATCCATCGGCATGTAAGGCCCGAGCGCAAAACCGGCCACCAATGCCGCCACCACGCCCCCGTAAATCCCAAAACCCGCCGCTGCCAGAATGATCGGCAGATACATCAGATGCAGCCAGGCAAAACCGGTCCCGCCGGTCTCGTAAACCAACAGGCATACCATGACAATGAGCACAAAGATGACCAGGCTTAGGATGGCGGCCCGCGATCCGGCTGGTCGCAACCAACGGCCCAGCCAGTTCCGGTCCTGTTCGGTGGCCGGCGTTTGAGGACAACCTGCTTCGGTCTTTGGCTGATTCATGCCTGTTTACATTTTGGCGTCTGATTTCCAAGTGATCGCAATGTTCGCGCCCGATCAAGCCCGTTGCCAGTTGGATGGCCAAGACGGGCAGTGTTGCTGTTTTGACCATGAAATCACATCTGCGTCGGAAATCCCAGTCACAAATGGTTGATTCGTTGGGTTGTTGCCGCAGGAGGGATGACTTATTCCTTCTCCCGTTCCACCGCACGCGCTCGATGCGGCGGTCGGGAATTCCGACTATCGTGCCCATTGGCCCACGCGACGCTTTACCCTCGACGGCTCCTCTGAGATTATGCCCGCATGATTTTCGGGGTGAATGCCACCAGGTCCGCAGTCGTTATTGCCGAGACCAAGGGTGCGGGCGACAGGTTCGTTATCACGGCCATCCGACCGGTTCCGTTTCAAGTCCGCTCCGGAGACGATCTGGCCGAACTGCTGCAAAGTCTCATCGCCCTTTTCGACCGCAAGGGCAGGGGCGCAGGTTCCGTCATTGCCCTGTTGAAATGCTCGTCGGGCCGGTTTGGTTCTTGTCTGGAAGCGATCAAGGGAGAGGCGATGATCGAACTCGCGGCTTCCCAGCGCGGCCTCCGCGTCGTCAAGGTTGCGCCCCAAAGTCTCAAAAAGACCCTCGGCTGTGCGACGGATCAAAAGTGGCGGGACCGTGCCGGGGAACTGTTCAATCCCGACGGTAAACAGCGGAACTGGTCCAAGGGCGCGGCCGGAGCCGTGGCCGTCGCCTTCAAGGTTGCTGGCGAGTGACCGGGGTTAAGCAACTGAATGCTCATTCTTTCTCCCGCTTCATCAGCACGCGCTCGATGCGGCGGCCGGGAACGGGCCACAAGTGAGGTAACATTCCCGCCTGGCTGCACGTCTCTTAGGGCATGAAGAGGTTTTCATCCTTTGCTGCGCATCTGATGGCGGTGGCGTTGCCGTTGGTTTTGGCCATCGCCGGTGAAGTCCGGGCGGACGGTTACGATCCGCTGGCGGTGGACCCGGCGTTCCACCCGTCGCACGTGGACCTGACCGTTCATGACGTGGCGCGTGGCCGCGATATTCCGGTGCGCGTTTATCTGCCCACGAACACCGCGCCGGCGCCGGTGATTTTGTTCAGCCACGGCCTGGGCGGTTCACGGGCGGGCAGCGTTTTTCTCGGCGGGCACTGGGCGGCGCGCGGTTACGTGGCGGTGTTTCTCCAGCATCCGGGCAGCGATGACTCAGTGTGGAAGGACGAGTCAAGGCAGCAGCGGATGCGGGCAATGAATCAGGCGGCTTCGCTGGATAATTTCCTGTTGCGGGTGCAGGACGTTCCCGCCGTGCTGAACCAGCTCGAAATCTGGAACGCGGACAAAACCAATTGTCTCGCCGGCCGGCTGGACATGAAAAAAGTCGGGATGTCCGGCCATTCATTTGGCGCGGTGACGACGGAGGCGGTGAGCGGCGAAACCATGCCGGTGGGCGGTCAAACTTTCACCGACCCGCGCATCCGGGCGGCCATGGCGTTCAGTCCCAGCAGCCCGAAGGCCGGCAGCGCCGCGAAGGCCTTTGGCTCGGTGAAAACTCCCTGGATGCTGATGACCGGCACCAAGGATATTGCGCCCATTGGCCGCGCGGATGTGAAATCGCGCCTGGCCGTGTATCCGGCGCTCCACGGCGTGCCGAAATATGAGGTGGTGCTGCACAATGCGGAGCATTCCGTCTTCACCGACCGGGCGTTGCCGGGCGACCGCGAGCCGCGGAATCCGAATCATCATCGGGTGATTCTCGCGCTGTCCACGGCGTTTTGGGACGCGTATCTGCGCGGCGATGCCGGGGCGCTCGCGTGGCTGAACGGCCCCGGTCCGCGTTCGGTCATGGAACCCGACGACCAGTGGCAGTTTTCCGTCCCTTGATGAATCGCAACCTGCCGTTTCCGGAAACAATCAGGTGTTTCGCGGAAGCCGGCGTCGAAAGAGGACTGGCGCGATGAGTTGTTTGAACGATTGACTCATTCTTTCTCCCGTTTCACCAGCACGCGCTCGATGCG
>OBLU010005363.1_pt1 | contig 11499 bp, 10 predicted proteins | sample 1518681 | NCBI WGS metagenome assembly OBLU01 (sample SAMEA3539304, study PRJEB22396) | soil metagenome | biome: tundra; feature: field; material: soil | place: USA | collected 2010-05 | depth 0.15 m
TGACTACATCAGCCGGGCCCGGCTGGGAAAAGCCGCGTGAAAACTTGACACAAACCTCCAGAAGCTAGCGACCAAGGATCTCTAGGTCATGTCCAGCTATCGGCTCGTGCGCGCCAAACCGAGCTACCCGGCTCTAAACCAGTGGTACGTCAGTATCCGTACACCTACAAGCCGCTTTGACATTACCCATTCCCGTCGATCTCCTGCCGCGATACTGTGAGGCGGATACGGGATTGCATTGGAGGGGGGCAACGACCGGTGTCAGGAAACACCAGGGACCACTACGACCGTCTGGCTGATAGCTACGACGAGAACTGGGCCTACAGCGTGGCCTTCAACCGCTGGATGAGCGAGCGAATCCTCGACCGGCTCGACCTCCGGCCCGACGATCGTGTCGTTGACCTTGGATGCGGCACTGGCCTCTTCAGCAAGGCTCTTGCCGAACAGGCCCGGGAAGTCGTGTGCGTCGACCCGTCTCCGAACATGCTGGCACAGCTACCCCAATCCGCTGGAACATTGGTTCCCATACAAGGCTCTGCTGAGGACGTCGCCTCAGGTGCGGTTAGGCTTCCGTATGAGCAGGTCGACGCCATCTTGATCAAGGAAGCCGTCCACCACTTCTCCAGCCGAGGGGCCGTGCTTGGTGGCCTGGCTCAGTTGCTCGCTCCTGGCGGCCGGGTGCTGGTGGTGATGCTGCCGACAACGATCTCGTACCCTTTGTTCCGGCGGGCGCTTGAGGTATTCGAGGAGCATCAGCCAGACCCGGCGGATATCGCCGGAGCGATGCACACGGCTGGGCTGGCCGTTGAGGTGACCTACGAGGCCTACCAGTTGGCGTTCTCCAAGGACCGTTACCTTGCGATGGTCCGGAACAGGTATATGTCACTATTGTCTGAGTTTGATGACCCTGAGCTTGAAGACGGCATCAAGGAGATCGAGCTCGAGCATCCGGAAGACGTGCTGGAGTTCGGTGACCGGTTCGCATTTGTGCTCGGACGGCGGACATGACGGCGGAGCTAGATTCCAGGCTGCAGCGGCTACAAGGTGAGCTGAATGACCATGCCCGGATCGCACGTCACCTCGGCCTTGACTTCGAGCGCCCGATCCGCTCGCTGGGCGACGGCTATCCGGAGAACGCCGTCGCGCTGGTCGGCAAGGCGGCCGAGAAGATCCTCAAGGAATTGTGGCGGCATCACAATGTCCCAGGCGATCCAAGCGGGAAAACGCTCAGCGATCTGATTAAGGGCTGTTTGCCATACATCACCAGCAGTGCCGTGGTCGATGCGCTGCGGGACATCCAGCGTTTGCGGAACCGGTCAGCACATGACGGTTACGAGATCGCCGAGGAAGACGGTCTGACAGCCGTACGGCGCCTGGTCGATGTCATGACGTGGTTTACCACCACAGGTAGTCAGATACTGACCGGAGACGTGCCGCGTTTGACACCAGCGGTAGCGCGCCGCGCGGAGTTCCTGGCGGGTTTGTACATGACGCTTGGCTACGGTGCCGTGAAGCGGTTTGAGCTGTCGCCTCATACGCTGTACCAGCTTTTTCGCCGCGAGGTCGGGTTGCGAAGCGACTACGTGGAGCTGGTACTGAGTCGGGATGCCGGCGAGGTTCGACAGGTCCTTGAGGCAACTGGCGGTGAGCTGCTCAAGACGCAGCTGCCCAAGACCACCAGGTTTCTGGTCCTCGACCGTGACGAGACCAATGGCCTGGCCGGCCTGCAGGATTACCGGGTAGTCACTTTCGACCGATTCCTGGACGCGATCGTGGACCTGGACGCGCACCTGGCATCCGTCATGCGGGTGGATCTACAGGGTGAGAACCGGGTTCCGTTGTCAGCAGACCTGCTCGTCACTGACGAACAATCCGGGAATGCAGCCGTCTCGCGCATCGGAGACGCGTATGACATGCTCGCCGAAGCTGCCCAAAGTGGCGGCAACTTGCTGGTTGTCGGCCGTCCAGGGAGCGGGAAGACAGCCTTGCTTCAGCGGTTGGTGGCCGCAGGCCGCACTGCCGCAGTGCGCCGGTACCGGTTCTACTTCGACATGGGCCTGAAACGTCCGGATGAGACCTTTGCCGAGTTCGCTACGCGCACGCTTGCTCCGTGCATGGCCGTCGAGTCATCAAAGGTCTTCGACGTGTTCCACTACTTCGTCCGGGCCGGATCAGTGGTGTGCGCGTTCGATGGCATCGATGAGGCCGTGGCCGTGAACACCCTGGAAGGGTTCCTGAACGTGTTCACGGACCTAGCCGAAGTACTTTCAGCGGAATCGGCCGTCGTTATGTCTTCTCGGGTTTCGTTCCTGGAAGACTCGCCGCAAGTACGTCGCCTGCTAGACGGCACCACACTGTTGTCAGAGCGGCTGGTGCAGCAGTTGCACGCCCAAGGTGTCGATCCTCTATCGATCCCGCGCTTTTCGGCTCTGCGCTTGCGCGAAGACACGGCTCCGCTGGAATTGCAGCTGCAAGAGCTGCTCGGCCGGAAGGCTCCGCTGGCCGACCTGCTGTGGGCACACATGACAGCAGTTGCCGCTCAGGCCGGTCTGCTCGGCATGTTTGACCAGTTGGTGGAGTTCTTTGGCGCGGCTGAGCTAGATCGCCACACCACCTTCACTTTGGTAGAGCTGTGCAACGCGCTGGGAACCGAATGCTTTGAAGGGCGCATTGCATACTCCTCGTTCAAGCTGAGGCACCTCTTCCGGTCCGATGGCCCTGACCGGGTTGCCTTCATCCACTCCTCGTATCAGGAGCTACTGGCAGCCGAGTACTTGCGGTCGCCCGACGCCCGCGTTCGCGCCGCCGCCGGACCAGCACGGCTCACCGAGCAGATCCGCGCGTTTCTTCGGATCAGATCACAGGAGGCGCCGGTGCGAGATGACTGCATACTTCCGACTGGGACCTATCTAGTCGGGCCTTCTCATAACCTGATGCTCCGCCATGTCGCGGTTCCCGTCCGATTTGACCGCTATGCGGTAACCGTCCGTCGCTACAACGAGTTCCTCGCGGCCGGATCGGCGGAATGGAATCACCCGGACCAGCCCGCGAATGTCAGTCATCAGCCGTGGCAAGATCGTCTGCGAGTGCAGGACTACTACACCAATCCTGACTACGCTGATTTTCCCGCTATTTGCATCAGCTGGTGGAGCGCGTATGCATTCGCCCGGTTCGAGGGCAAGCGGTTGCCGACCTCGCTGGAATGGGAGGCGGCGGCACGCGGCGATGACGGGCGGCTGTTCCCATGGGGCGATGACATCGACCTGTCAGCGGTCAACTGCGCCGATGCCTACAGTGGTCGGCCGCTCGTGACCTACGAGGCCTGGCTCGAGGAAAACGACCGCGGTGCCCTGCGTAACGCACTCCCCGTCAGGACGGATGCGTACGAAAAGAACCGGTCGCCGTACGGCATACACCAGATGGTGGGCAACGTCTGGGAGCTTACCTCGACGGTACTGAGCGACCGCGGTGATGTAGTCATCTGCGGAGGTTGCTTCGACAACCCGTACCGCGCCGTCCAGACGTCCTCGAAGGGACTAAGCCGGCTTCGTGGATCGAGTAACGCCGTCGGGTTCCGATGCGTAGAGGACTTGGCGTGATCCAGCGTTTCGGGCACGTCGTCGACCGCCGCCCGTTCGGCACAGGGTACGGCGGACGGATGGGGACCTACGTCGTCCGCGACGACGAGACAGGCAAAGACCACACCTTTTCGTATGTCGATATTGTGACCGAAGGCTTCCGCACGACCGTCGTTGGGGAGCGCGTCCGCTTCCTCGTCGATGAGGACCAGCCACACGCTGCCTCGTACGTCATCCGCCTTGATCTGCCGGATGTCGAGGCCTATTACCCATGACCCGCCAGGCCATTGGGCGCCAGTGGATCGTCGCCATCTACCCGGCGACCTTCCCTGTTACGCTCGGCTGGCCGCAAGGACCGCTGCCACTGTCCCTCGGCAGCTTGCGCGCTGACGCTGCGACCCGTGCCACCTATTACCCACTACGAACCGTGCGGCTGCTGTATGGGGAACCCGATCGGCCCCGCCGTTGGTACAAGGAGACCAAGGTCCAGGCCGATACCGCGACGGTAATCGCCCTGGAAACCCTCCGGCTCGATGACCAGAGCGGCCTAGTGCTCGTACACATGCGCACGGACGACATCCTTGCGACGGCCCGGGCGCTGGCTGGGCGGGCTGGCGGCGCCCTCAGCGGATTCGATATCCGCCAACTGGCGCCTGAACTGAACATCCCGACGGTATCGCCGTACACGCTGGCCTTCGTGACGCCCGGCCGTCGCCTGCCGCGGCTATACAACAGCCCGCGTTACCTCAGGTGGTCAGCTGTCGATCAATGGCTGTGGGCTCTAGCCTCCCGCACAAGCCAGGACGACTATCCTCCGGATCTGATCGAGATCGGCCGCCACGACCAGCACTTCCTTAGGCTGTCCGCCGACTGGAGCGCGATGATCCTTCGCGACGGCATGGCCCTGGTCGGCACCCGCCCGGACCGCGGTACCAGCGACCCCTTTTACAACCACGCGACGCTCTATGCCCGCAGCATCTATATCGACGCGCTCTTGATCGGCTTGTTGCAACTGCACGGCATCACCAATATCGAAGAGGCTGTCGCCAGCGCTTCAGTCACCCTGACTGACCCGGCAATGGCAGGGCTTGAACGGCACGTCACCTATTTTCGACACCGCCTGTGGTGGCAGCACCTGAGCGCCCACGGCGTTCCCAATCAGATTCTGGGAGCCTTCCACCGCCAGCACCGGCTGCCCGAGCGCTTCGAACAGATCTTGGCCGAAATAAGCGACTTCAATCGGCTCGCCCGTGACGATGAGGCCCGCAACATCAACAACTCCGCCGTCCTATTCACCGTCATTACGGTGCCAGTCGGCATCGGGCTGGCCCTCCTCCAAGCCATGGGTCACGCCGACTCGCATGTCTTCATTGTCGTTATCGCCGCCTGCCTCGGCTTCAGCCTCCTCATGCTGATGACACGGCCCGGCCGCCTCTGTATACGGACAGTTCGCCGCCACTTCACCTCGTGATCCACATTAACGTCCAGAGGCGTGCCGACTTGGCATCTGCACCCGGCGACCCGCTGCGCCGCGGCAGGAGGATAGATGGATCCTTGATGCTGCGATGGGCCGTTCGGCTTAGCCAACGACGGACGTCCGTAATTTCGTCGATTCCAGCCCAGAGACGCGGAAGGGCTGGCAGAATCTAGGTAAGCCGTAACTGGGGGGTTATGACACAGTGAGTTCGGGCGAGTCACCCTATAGCCGGGTCCCTATCGGGGATACGATGTTTGCTGGCCAGGAAGAGAACTTGGGTAAGTCATCGAGCTCGGGCGGTGTAGAAGAAAGCCTCCGAGACAGCGATTATCCCTGGGTACGAGCTATCGCTTGCCTGTGCTTTGAAGTGAGAGGTCCGGAGCCGGACCCTCAAGGGTGGCATGCAGGGCCTTTGCCCGTGGATCTTCCGAACGGGCGCCGGGCTGATCGTGCAGCTCGTGCTTCCTATTTCCATGCTCGTGCAGCCGACTCCCTGTACGGTCCGCTCGACGGGTCTTCTCCAGCCCGCTGGCATCGAGATGATGGTGAGTGGCCTGGCCTGGCAGGACCACTGCGTGGGATTGAGCTGCTCAGGTTCCCTCGTTACACCTCTGCGCTTGAGACTCATCGTAGGGATCCAGACCAAGATGGCCAGCTGATCCGCTACATGGCGGTTATCCATCTCTCGCTTTCGGCGAATGATCCGTTGAGTGAGCTGAATGCTGCGGTAAGACTTGATCCACTTGACGGCAGGGGCGCAGCGCGGCGACAATCTTATGCTGACCTTATAGGTGACGGATTCGAGATTCCCTCAAAAGTTCGGCGCGCATTGTCTGTCGTCATGCTTACATGGAAAGACAATATTGGTTCTCCTGAAGATGCTCCAGTCGAATGGACACCTATAATGAGTTGGCTTTGGTGCGCGGCTTCCGCTACGCCCTTCCGCGATTTTTGCCCGGATCCCGATGATCCTCATCTGCTGGACGGAATAGTATATCTCTCAGCCTCCTGGCGCGCGCTTGTGTTGCGTGATGGAATAGCTTTTCTCGGCCTAACACCAGACGTACAGACTAAGGGGAGTTTCTTTGCCTGGGGTGAGGCTTATATGCGCTCTCTGTACGCCGATGTAGCTTTGCTTGCCGCGCTAGAACGCGACGCGCTGGACGATTTTGCTGACCGCTTGGCGCGAATAGGAAATCGATTCGAGAAATCGGTCGAATTCCGGAGTCTTGTTAATGAGGTCACTGAGTTTCGTAACGTTTTCTGGTTGGAGAACGTGACGCGTCACGGTGCAGCGAATGATATTCTGAGGCAACTTCACAATGCCCATCGTACGCCGCAAGTTTTCGCTAGTGTCATCGCAGATCTCGATGCTTTCAGGAAGCAGGTCGAAGCCCGAGCCATGGAAGCCACTTTTGAGCTACAAGTGACGGAGGAACGAAGGTCACGAAAATTCGATCACGTAGCATCTATAGCCGCTTTTGCATTCGGACTACCGGTGCTAATTTTTACTGCACTGGCAGTGCCCATCCAGGGGGTTACATCGGACGGACACGATGTCCCGGGATGGGTAGTGGTCATTATCGCTCTAGTATCTATAGCGTTCGGTGCTATCGCTGGAGCTGTCGGTAGCAGATGGATGACCAAAGGGAGATATAAGTGATGAGGCAGGCTCAGGGCCAGTAGCAACGTCGTCGCCGAGCTGCCGGGAGCGCTCGACGGACTCGAAGCCCTGTCCGGCTTGCCGGCATGGCAGTAGGCGCTGCACAGTTCGGCGAGGGCTCTGATGAGCAGCCGGTCGTGGCCTCAGGACTCCTGACATGGTGTGAGATTCGGTGTGAGGTTGTGCTCGAAATCGAGCTTCGACCGTCACGTTTCCCGAGGTCACGGACTTGAGGACGTAGCAGCTTTACATAATTACCTTGCATCAATTTTCACTGCTTCAGAGAGGGCAGAGTCGTAAGCGAGCCCAGTAAGTGCGCTGGTAGCAATGTTCGGACCTGCCTGTTGGCCTTCGCTATGTCAGGAGTCCTGGGCCTACGCGGCGGATATAGTCGTCCGATCAGATAGTTGCCTTTGTCGCATGCCTTCGGTCTCTTGGCTTGCTTTCTCTGGGGCCAATCCGCGAGACTCGACGCGCACCAAGGAGACCCTGATAGCCGTTGCGTCAAGCCCAACTCCAGAATGATCTCCACGTCGCTTGAGAAGAGCACTTCCTTCTTGCCTTCTTGTTGCGGAGCGTGTGGCGTTTGACGCTACGAGGAATCTGTCTTAGGGCTACTAAGGGTATTGGCGAGAGGGTCTTGGACGAATTCCAGCCAGTTGCCGCTAGGATCCTTGATGAAGAAGTAGTAGATACCTGTCCGGCCGAGCGAGATGCTAGTCGAGCTGTCCGCGTAGCCATGCTCCCTCAGAGTGACGAGTGCTTGCTGAATGTCACTTACCTGGAGCGCAAAATGCTTGACTCCGACAATACGCAAGTCATCCTCAAGTGCGGCGCTCTCAAGAGGCGCGGGACGGTGGTCGCTATACCAGAAGACCTCCAGTATGTAATCGTTAAGTGCGAGGTGCACAATGAAGACCAATCTTGACTCGTCGTGCCAAGTTTTCACTTCCCTGAACCCAAGCTTGGCGTAGAAGTCCATGGTCTCTGTGAGATTTGAGACCGAGATGGCGACGTGGTGGAACGCAGACACTGAGAGGATCCAGCTATCGTCCTTACCTTGCCTCACTGCGCTCACTGTTTCTTCATGAGTACTACGCCGTCGCCTACCGAATTGACGGGCTCGGCGATCAGGACTTGGAAGCCAGCATCCGAGGCATTCGTGACGAGCCAGGAAAGTGTGATCAGGTATTCGCCGTTTCGGTGCCTCACCATCTCTCCCGCTTTGTACTCGTTCTCGAACGAGAAGCGGCCTACTTCGGATGCAAGGCTAATTGCTTCTTGAGAGACTCCTTCAAGGGCAGCCCAGAAGGTGGATGCGTAGCCTTCCAAAGGCCTCACAGACCAGAGGCGGTCTACCGCTGCAAGCTCCCCGACGCGCGCATAGTGTTCGGGCAGGAAGGTCTCTCCGATGCAGAGGTACTGTCCTGGGTTCATCGCCTCATGGGCGTGGCGAAGAAAGTTGACTTTGTTTTCTTCGGGATCGATGAGATGGTGGAACGAGTACAGCATCACCGTCAGGTCCGGCGAGGGGTGATCGCTAAAGAAGTTCGCCATGTCGGACGTGTAGAGGCTGATATTCGCGAGCGCTGACTTCTCGGCTTCTCGACGGCAGAGCTCGATCATCTCTGAACGAAAGTCAACTGATATGACTCTTGACTGCGGATGAGCTGCGGCGAGCGCACATGCTGTCGCTCCGGTTCCGGAGCCAAGCTCGGCAATGGAACTAGGCTTGATGTAGTCTGAAAGTTGCAGCACGGCGGTCTGCAATGCACGGTAGTAGGATGTCTGACCTAGGTATTTCCGGAACGTTTCTTCGTTCTTGTAGAAGCTCGGCGTGTGGTCATAGTCTGCGGTCATGATCGTACGGATCCCCTTGTCGCTAGAACTCGTCATCAGCAGACGTAAAGTCATCCATTCCTGGACGGTACAATACTCGGAATGCTAGGGTGTTGGCCGCATCGAAGGGGAACGTGAATCCGGATAGTCCCTTTCCGTGAAGAGGAGCTAGTCTATCGTCGTCCTCGGCCGTCATGTAGACGGGCTGCGCTTGCACGGCTATCTCCTCGAAATTCCGATCGATGCGAGTGGCTCGGACTGAGGCTACGGGGACATTCCCGAGAACTCCGAACTCCACTCGGTCAACGCCTTGTCGATAGCGCACCAGTGAAATGCTCTGGCTGTTATCGCCGTCAGCGTATGCGAAAGCTTCTCCGGGCCAACGCAGCCGGTAATAGAGTGTCAAACTGGCTCCGGGCAGGAGCGGCTGATCAAAGCAGATTCGAATCTTCTGCGTGAAGCTTGGCTGAGTGAGCGTTATCGAGTCAACTGCCAGGCGCTTTCCGTTATGATCGGAGAGGCATGCCCGGGCGGCCAGTTGCTCGTATCGGATCTTGTTCTCGCCTGCTTCAAGATGGGATATGGAGAGGCTTGGCTTATCGCTAGCGTTTTCGATAGTCAGCCAGCGGTGGCTGCGATAGTCTCCGCCGCGCGAGTCCAAGATGTCTATGCGTCGAATCAGCAAGTAATGATGTATGAAATCGTTGACATCCCCATCGTCGCCTTCAAGGCTCAAACCAAAGGACAGCCGTTCCTCTCGCGTACGTCTCTCGAGCTTGGCCTGCGCAAGATCTGCATACATCTCGTCGAGATCAGCGAGTGGCACCTGCGCTGCAATCCCCTGAGTTTCCAGATGCCACCTACATACCGTCGCTAGCGCTTGCAGGCAAGGCGCAATGGCGAACGATGTCAGGTGCAGTCCGGACTGGGAATGCGCCCCGAGATTGCCGAACCTCTGTACAGTGCGGATTGATGCTGAAATGTAGCCCGGGATTGACCCGTTATTCTCAAGCTCAGTCGCCATTTTCTCAAGGCTGGGGCGCCCGGGGAACCGCTGGCCCGTTGTCTGGAGCCTGATCGACTGACATAGGGATTCAATTGCACGCCGCGCCTGCACAACGGCAAGATCAGGGTTTGCGTCACGTAGGTCGTTGATCTCTCGTAGGAAAGCCCTTATCGTGCTTGCTTCATCGGCTTCGCTCACCGGAACCGCAGCTCCCATGATTCTCGGCGTCTTTCTATCGACGGTGAGAGATGGAGGGAATTCCTGTGACCGCGAGCGTTTCCCGCTTGGCACTCGAGTCCCCGTCCGCCGGACGGCAAATAGTTGTCGGCCACCTAAAGTGCCCCCTTACTAAGGCGATCGTCGGTTAGTTGACTCGGGTCATGTGAGACGTAGCCAGCAGGCGGTTCTCCTGGCGCGGGCGTCAGGCCAATCTGACCGAGGAGCGTCGCCATGTCCCAGTAGTCGTGGTTCTCCTTCAGCTTGCCGTCGTGGATGGTGCCGATGGAGACCCGCGAATCTCATACTTCTTCCTGTCGCAGGACGCACAGGGCTACTGCGGTCGTTGGTACCGCTCATGACCCACTCCACGGCGTAGGCGCTGTCGGTAATGATCGGTAGACTCACAAGCACCACGTAGTCGCAGTAGAACTCCTCGGCGACGGTCTCGACGAGCTTGCGGATCGGCCCGTGCTCTCGTTGCGAACGTACGCGGTGGTGTCCTCGTAGACGCCATCGGGGGCAAGAAGGATGCGAAGGCGGGCCGCGTCATGCCGGTTCAATGCATCCGCGTGCGGTTCCAAGTCGACGATCGCCATGACTTCGCTCCTCTCCGAGTCTTCCTCTGAAGACTCCAAGGGGCGTCATGACATCCCCAGGATCGGAGCTTACCATTCCATGCTCCGCCTGGATTCGAGGCAAGATATAGGTCTAAAGGCCCCTTAGAACTCCTAACATGATGACCTGTGGGAACAGCGGTGTTGATGTGATGGTTGAGCCCGGCCGTGAGGATGAAGCAGCAGCCGCCGTGGATGGTGTCAGACGAGTTGCGGGTTCGGATCGAGCCGCTGCTGCCGACCGTCCCGCGGCGGGCTGATCACCCGAGCCGCAGGCGGCTAGATGACCGCAAGGTGCTCTGCGGGATCTTGTTCGTCCTGCATACGGGCATCCCGTGGGAGTTATTAGCACCGTCCCGTCGGCGACCCGGCCCGGCCCGTCGCTGATCAGCTTCAGTTTCTGGTCCCTGCAGCTAGTGTTCTGCGATCTGGGTACTCCCGGGCCAGGCTGGGAAACGCCTACGACGAGCTCCGCGACCAGCTCACCGCCTGCGGCCTGCCCTCCCAGACGATCCGGTTCATCCACGAGGCCAAGACCGACCGAGACAAGGCGCAGCTGTTCGCCGCCAACCGGGCCGGCAGGGTCGCGGACACTGGTCGGCTCCACCGAGAAGATGGGCGCGCCCAGATGCCGCGGAGCCGCATGCCCAGCGCCGAGGGGGCCGATGCGAGTCGGCCGCCGCCGTGGCCCGGCACGGCCTGAGCGCGGACGCCCCTGCTGGCCGGAAGCAGACAGGTTTCTGAAGGCGCCCAACCAGTCGACGGGTTGCCACGGCCTAGGCTCGATTCCTGGGACCCCCGTGTGCTGCTCCGTCGTACACGGGGGTTCAGCGTGTGCGTGTAACCTTGCTTCGCAGATGATCAACGTTTGCCCCGTCAACCGGCGGGATATTTTCGTCTTCGCCGCGGCGGCAAGCCAGCAGTGATCTTGCGGGCCGTCTAGCCACCCCAGGTGAAATCTAGCTCGCATATTTCGCGCGTCTGCCCAGGTCAGGCGACCACCCACTTGCTTAACAGATGAAGCACTGCTGACGACCGGGGTGATCGACGCGTCGCACGCGAACCCCTCGGCGGCGTCGCCGTCCAGCCAGGCGGCGCCGTCG